>Ga0209738_10000166_pt1 | contig 15086 bp, 15 predicted proteins | sample TergutNc150P5_FD_187289 | JGI IMG/M metagenome (GOLD analysis project Ga0209738, IMG submission 187289) | Nasutitermes corniger P5 segment gut microbial community from laboratory colony in Florida, USA - Nc150 P5 (SPAdes) (version 2) | ecosystem: Host-associated > Arthropoda: Insects >...
GACGAACAAAAAGCCGCCGGGTTCACCTTTTACGCCAGCATCGGCAACGTGGCCGACTGGCAGTCGGCAGTGGACACCTTCGGCAAGGCCAAGGCAGAGCACGGCCCGATCGACGTGCTGGTCAACAACGCGGGCATCACGCGCGACCGCATGTTCCTGAAAATGACGCACGAGGACTGGTGCACGGTCATTGAAACCAACCTCAACAGCATGTTCTACGTCACCAAGCAAGTGGTGCCGGACATGGTGGAAAAAGGCTGGGGCCGAATCATCCAGATCAGTTCCATCAACGGCAGAAAGGGTCAGGCCGGGCAGACCAATTATTCGGCGGCCAAGGCGGGCATGCACGGCTTTACCATGGCGCTGGCGCAAGAGCTGGCTGCCAAGGGCGTGACCGTCAATACCGTCAGCCCCGGCTATATCGGCACCGACATGGTGCGCGCGATAAAGCCCGAAATCCTGGACAAGATCGTGGCGCAAATTCCCGTCAAGCGCCTGGGCACGCCCGATGAAATCGGCTCCATCGTCGCCTGGCTGGCCGGGGAGGATTCAGGCTTTACCACTGGTGCGGACTTCTCGTGCAACGGCGGTCTGCACATGGGCTGATGGCGCTTTGCACCCAACAAAAAGCCCCGCCGCAGCGGGTTTTTTTGTTGGCTATGCTGAATTCAATCCTACCTGGTTATGTTTGATCCATCACATTGGTTGATGTGGGTAGTGTTGATTTCATGTGTACATACATATTCTATTGTGATACTATTTCATGATCAACCTTCAACAGAAAGTATCTTTATGACTAAAAAATTGCTGCACGTCGGGTGCGGCCCCGCGCGAAAAAATTCAACCACGCGCGCCTTCAATACGGACGAATGGGAAGAAATACGGCTGGATATTGATCCGGAAGTATCACCGGACATCATCGGTACCATGACGAATATGTCAAAAGTACCGGATGAGTCCGTCGATGCCATTTTCTCTTCACACAACATTGAGCACTTATACCCGCATGAAGTGCCGGTGGCGTTGGCGGAGTTTCTGCGCGCACTCAAGCCGGACGGTTTCGCTGTCATCACATGTCCCGATTTGCAATCCGTTTGCGCGCTGGTGGCGCAGAACAAATTGCTGGAGCCGGCATATACAACCCCTATTCCTGTCGCGCCACTCGACATTCTCTACGGGCATCGCGCATCATTGGCGCATGGCAACCTTTTTATGGCACACCGCTGCGGTTTTACCGAAAGCGCGCTGCGGCAAGCACTCTCCCATGCCGGTTTTAGTGTTATAGCAACGATTGCGCGTAGTGCAATTTTCGATTTGTGGGCGGTCGCCAGTAAAAGCAAACGCACTGATCCGGAAATTCGAGAAATTGCATCGCAACATTTTCCGGTTGGACTTCGCAGGGCGGTGTGATCTTTTGGGTCAGCGTGCAAAAAACAGGCTGACCGATAGAATCACAAAGCGAAGCGAGCAATCCGCTCAATTCTCCACATCAAACCTATCCAGATTCATAACCTTGGTCCATGCGGCGGCAAAGTCCTGCACGAATTTCTCTTTGGCATCCGACGAAGCATAGACCTCGGCCAGTGCGCGCAACACCGAATTGGAACCGAACACCAGATCGGCGCGCGTGCCGGTCCATTTGACCTTGCCGGTCTTGCGGTCGCGTCCTTCGTAGACATCCTGGGCCGGCGAAGCGGCCTGCCATTCCGTCCCCATGTCCAGCAGGTTGACGAAGAAATCGGTACTGAGCGCGCCCGGCCTGTCAGTGAACACGCCGTGCTTGCTGCCGCCGAAATTGGCGCCCAGTACGCGCAGACCGCCAACCAGCACCGTCATTTCCGGCGCGGTCAGCGTCAACAGTTGCGCCTTGTCCACCAGCAGGTGTTCGGCGCCGATGCCCGGCTGCTCCTTGACGTAATTGCGGAAACCATCGGCCACGGGTTCCAGGCATTGGAATGACGCGGCATCGGTCTGGTTCTGGCGGGCATCATTGCGTCCGGGCGTAAACGGCACGGCCACGTTCACGCCAGCAGCGTGAGCGGCTTTTTCGACGGCGGCATTGCCTGCCAGCACGATCAGGTCGGCCAGCGAAATCTGCTTGCCGCCGACAGCCGATTGGTTGAAATCGGCCTGGATGTTTTCCAGCGTTTTGAGTACCTTGCCCAGTTGCGCGGGCTGGTTGACCTCCCAGTCTTTTTGCGGCGCCAAACGGATCCGCGCGCCATTGGCGCCGCCGCGCTTGTCACTGCCGCGAAATGTCGAGGCCGATGACCACGCGGTATAGACCAGCTCGCTCACCGACAGGTTCGAGGCCAGCACTTTGGCTTTGAGCGCGGCCACGTCTTTGGCGTCCACCAGCTTGTAGCCGATCGCCGGAATCGGGTCTTGCCAGATCAGTTCTTCCCCGGGTGCTTCCGGGCCGAGGTAACGCGCGCGCGGCCCCATGTCGCGGTGCGTGAGTTTGAACCACGCGCGGGCAAAAGCGTCGGCAAAAGCTTGCGGGTCTTCCAGAAACCGGCGTGAGATTTTTTCGTAAGCCGGATCGAAACGCAGCGACAAATCGGTCGTGAGCATCGTCGGCTTGCGCTTGGGCGAATCGGGCGTGGGGCCGGGAACGGTCGCTTCGGCATTTTTGGCGACCCACTGGTGCGCGCCGGCGGGCGATTTGACGAGTTCCCAGTCGTACTTGAACAGGTTCTCGAAAAAATTGTTGCTCCATTGAATGGGGGTTTGCGACCAGATCACTTCCAGGCCGGAGGTGATGGCGTTTTTGCCCTTGCCGCTGCCGAATGTGCTGGCCCAGCCCAGCCCTTGCTGCTCAAGGCCCGCGGCTTCCGGCTCGGGGCCGACGTGGCTGGCCGCACCAGCACCGTGGGTCTTGCCCAAGGTGTGTCCGCCCGCGATCAACGCAACGGTTTCCTCGTCGTCCATCGCCATGCGGCCGAACGTCTGGCGGATGTCTTTGGCCGCGGCGACCGGATCGGGATTGCCGTCCGGCCCTTCCGGGTTGACGTAGATCAGGCCCATTTGCACCGCCGCGAGCGGGCTTTCCAGATGGCGGTTACCGGAATAACGGCTGTCCGGCTTGTCGCTGGTGGCCAGCCATTGCTGCTCGCTGCCCCAATACACATCCTGATCGGGTTCCCACACATCCTCGCGGCCTGCGGCAAAGCCGAAGGTGCGGAACCCCATGGTTTCCAGCGCTACGTTGCCCGTCAGGATGATCAGATCGGCCCATGAAATTCTCTGGCCGTACTTTTGCTTGATCGGCCACAACAGACGCCGGGCCTTGTCCAGATTGACGTTGTCGGGCCACGAATTGAGCGGTGCAAAACGCTGCTGCCCGCGCCCCGCACCGCCGCGCCCGTCGCTGGTGCGATAAGTGCCTGCGCTGTGCCAGGCCATGCGGATGAACAAACCGCCGTAGTGACCGAAATCCGCAGGCCACCAGTCCTGCGAATCGGTCATGAGTTTGCGCAGATCGGCCTTGAGCGCGTGATAGTCCAGTTGCTTGAACGCCTCGCGGTAATTGAACTTCGCGCCGAGCGGATCGGACTTGCAGGAGTGCTGACTAAGCAACTCCAGGCGCAACTGGTTGGGCCACCAATTGCGGTTTTGCGTTCCGCTGCCGCCGACGTGGAAGGGACATTTCGCTTCGCTGCTCATGCTTGGACTCCTTGGGAAGTGATGCGATTACCGCACAGAAAATAGTAGGCGGTATGTCCTATGTTGTAAAGATCAATGCATTAATGAGCGCGATAGCTTGTGGCTATTCGCAAGTGTGGCTTTTGAATTTTTGGGACAGGCTCAAGCAATTGTCCCGATACCGGTATGAAAAAAAAGCAGCCCGAAGGCTGCTTTTTCATCACACCTCGACGCCATCACTCATGGCTTTTGAATGCGCGCGGCGGGGTTGACGATGGGCGCGAACGGATCGGGACGCGGCGTGGCATCGCTTGAAGGCGGCAATTGCGGCAACCGGAAGTTGGGCTGGTCGCCGGTCAGCGTTTTCAGGAAGGCGACGATTTTGGCGTTCTCGTCGGGGGTAAATTTACGGCCCAGTTGCAACCAGCCCATCATGTCGACGGCCTGGGTCAGCGTGCTGGCCGCGCCGTCGTGGAAATAAGGCGGAATCAACTCCACGTTGCGCAGCGTCGGCACCTTGAACATCATGCGCTGGCTTTCGTCCTTGGTGACGTCGGCACGGCCTATGGCGGGGTTGGGACTCTTGTATTCATGGACCAGGCCGAATTTCTGGAAGCTGTTGCCGCCCACGGCCGGGCCGTTGTGGCAGGCTACGCACCCGACACTTTTGAACAGCTCGTAACCGGCCAGTTCATTGGCGGTGATGGCTTTCTTGTCGCCCTTGAGCCATTTGTCGAAACGCGAGTTGGGCGTAATCAACGTGGCCTCGAATGCGGCGATGGCATCGGTAATTTGCGGGAAGCTGATTTTGTCCGTGCCATAGACTTTCTTGAATTCCGCGCGGTAACCGGGAATGGTATTGAGCATGGACTCGGCGGCTTCGTGGGTGGAGTTCATCTCAACCGGGTTGGCGATTGGGCCGCCGGCCTGATCGGCCAGGGTTTTGGCGCGGCCGTCCCAGAACTGCGCAATATTCAGCACTGAATTGAGTACCGTCGGCGCTCTGATGCCGCCCTGTTGCCAGCGGTCACCGATCGAAGTTTTCAGGTTGTCGCTGCCCCCCATGCTCAGGTTGTGGCAGGAGTTGCACGAGATGAAACCCGATCGCGACAGGCGCGGGTCGAAGAAAAGCTGTTTGCCCAGTTCAACCTTCGCAGGATCGGTAATCTTGGCCGCTTCCAGAGGTTGAATCGGTTCCTGCTCGGCGGCGCGCACCTGTGCGCCGAAGGCAAGAATTAAGGCAGCAGTGAGGGCTGCGGAGATGGCTTTGAGTCGCATGACATTGCTCTCCTATAGAAAGTGAAATAACCGGTATCAATTGTAAGGATGACAAAGGCAAACGCCTAGCGATTAGCGTAAAACTAAGTGAAATTGTCATATAAAAAAACAACTTGCCACCCCAATTGCGATGTGTGCGCGCACACGCGTTCTACGCTGCCGCCTTACTGTCGCAACACCAGCCGAGTGAAGTCCTCCGCGACAGAATCGAGTACGGAGTGTCCGGCATGGCAGTGGCCAGCCACGGCGCCCAACTGCGCAGATTGCCGATGCAGCCCGGCAGGTTATTGAGCAAAAAGAAGCGGATGCCTGATTCGCGTTGTTGTCCGTGGCGACAATACGGTGCATGTTGGGTCCCGATCGGAATGACTCTCTCTGGCGGCTATCCGTTGCGCCGATGTTGGATTGGACGGACAAGCATTGCCGCTATTTGCACCGACTGTTGACGCGGCGCGCGCGTTTGTACACCGAGATGGTGACGACCGGCGCGTTGCTGCATGGCGGCGCGGCGGTTGAACGCCGCTTGTTGCGGATGGATGCGTGCGAGCATCCCGTCGCGCTGCAACTGGGCGGCAGCGATCCGGCGGAACTGGCGGCTTGCGCGCGCACGGGCCAGCGCTGGGGGTACGATGAAATCAATATCAATTGCGGCTGCCCCAGCGACAGGGTGCAGCGCGGCGCGTTCGGCGCGTGTCTGATGTTGCAGCCGCGGCAGGTTGCCGACGGCGTGAAGGCCATGCTTGACGCGGTGACCGTGCCCGTCACGGTCAAGCACCGCATCGGCATTGACCGCGATGAGGGCTACGGCCTGGTGCGCGATTTTGTGGGCGCGGTGTCGCAAGCGGGCTGCCGCGTGGTTATCGTGCACGCGCGCAACGCTTGGCTGGAGGGGCTGTCGCCCAAGGAAAACCGCGAGATTCCGCCGCTGCGCTATGAAGTGGTGTACCAGCTCAAACGCGATTTCCCGGATCTGACCGTCGTGCTCAACGGCGGCGTGACCGATGACGCTCAAATCAATCAGCATCTGCTGCACGTGGATGGCGTGATGGTTGGCCGCGCCGCGTATCACCAGCCCTGGTGGATGAGCGGCTGGGACGGTCAGTTTTTGGGCGGCGCGCCCTGTCCGCTGTCGGTCGATGATGCGGAAGCGGCGATGGTCGCTTATATGCAGCGCGAAGCGCAGGAGGACGGCACGCCCTGGTCGGCCATTGCGCGCCACATGCTGGGGCTGCGCCACGGTCAGCGCGGGGCGCGGCTGTGGCGTCAGGTGTGGAGCGATCACCGGCTCAAGACCTTGCCGCCCGATCAGGTTTGGGCCAAGGCGCGGGCGTGTTTGCAGGCGGACGCGCCGTGAGCGCGGGCGACATCAATCGTCACAGGCTGGCTCACCGGCGGGCCGATTGCCGCTGGCAGAATGGCGCCTGTCTTTTTGGCCTGGAAAGAATCTGCCTTTGATTGCATTGACCTGCCTGTTGTCTCTTGCCGCCGTGGCCGTTGCGGCGTATCTGATCGGTTCGCTGTCGTTTGCCGTAATCGTCAGCCGCGTGATGGGCCTGGCCGATCCGCGCACTTACGGCAGCGGTAACCCCGGCGCGACCAATGTGCTGCGTTCGGGCAGCAAGGCCGCCGCCGCCGTTACGCTGCTGTTCGATGCGTTCAAAGGCTGGCTGCCGGTCGCGCTGGTGCAATGGCTGGGGCCGCGCTACGGCTTGGGCGAGGGCGCACAGGCCGTTGCTGGGCTGGCGGCGTTCTTCGGTCATTTGTGGCCGGTGTTTTTCCGCTTTCAGGGCGGCAAGGGCGTGGCGACGGCGCTGGGCGTGTTGATTGCTTTTGCGCCGTGGCTGGGCGCGGCCGTGCTGGTGACGTGGATCGCGGTTGCGCTGACGACCCGTTATTCGTCGCTGGCCGCCGTCACCGCCGCCGTGCTCGCGCCGGTTTATGACCTGCTGGGCACGGGCGTGTGGGGCCGCGCGCCGTGGCGCTGGGAGGCGCAGGGCGTCAAGCTGCTGGCCGTCACCGTCATGACGCTGCTGCTGCTGTGGCGGCACCGCGCCAACATTGCGCGCTTGGCGACGGGCAAAGAATCGAAGATCGGAGCCAAGAAAAAAACCGGGTAAGTTGAAGTGTTGACCAAAGCCGGTCAACTGCTCGACGACACCGGCGGATTGAATCGGATATTGACGGGCCTTACTGTTGGGTCAGTACCAGCCGATCCGCGTCGCGCTGCATGTGGAAGCGGTTGAGGAAGCTGTTACCGAGCAGCATTTTGGGCAGGTCGGCAGGTACGACCATGGTGTCCACGTCATGAACCGTCACGTCGTTGATGTTCAGGCTCTGGAGCTTGATGTGCCAACCGATGACGGTGCCGTTGGCGGTATGGCTGGCCAAGCGGTTGCCGCTCTGGTAATGGATGCCCATCTGATCGGCTTCGGGCTTGCCGATGGTCACCAGCGTGGCACCGGTGTCGACGATGAACTGTATCGGCTTGCCATCGATACGGCCCTGGCCGGCGAAGTTGCCTCTGTTGTCGGACGTCAGGATGATCTGGCCGGTGCCGGAGGCAGCGCCATTCAGATTACCGGGCGTATCACCCATGTGCAAGGTGTAGCGCGCGTGGTCGACTTCGACTTGCGCCTGGTCGTTCGCGGTAGAGATGACGGTGACGCCATCAGCGCTTTGACCCGCTCCCAACGTGCGCAGCTTGCCGTCGACCAGCAACAGCGCTTTCTGGCCCAGCATGCCTTGCAAGGAAACGAGGGGAGCGTCGGCATAAGCCGCCACACACAGAGCCAATCCGGCGGGTACCCACAGCGCACCCATCCTCATACGGAGAGCGTGTTGCTTACGGGAAGTCATGGGGTGCATAACGGTTGTTTCTGACCGCTCAATCGCGGAAGTTGTCGAACGACAGCGGCAGGTCCGCCATGTCCTTGCGCAGCAGCGCCATCACGGCTTGCAAATCGTCTTTCTTGTTGCCTGAGATGCGCACGGCGTCGCCCTGGATGGACGCCTGTACTTTGAGCTTGCTGTCTTTGACCAGTTTCTGAATCTTTTTTGCATCCTCGGCGGCAATGCCGCTTCTGACTTTGAAGACCTGTTTGACCTTGTCACCGCCCGCTTTCTGCACCGCGCCCTTGTCCAGAAAACGAACGTCCACGTTGCGTTTGGCGAGCTTGGCCAGCAGAATGTCCTCAACCTGCTTGAGCTGAAAGTCGGCGTCGCCGTGGGCGGTAATTTCCTTGTCCGTCAGTTCGATGGCAGCGCTGGTGCCTTTGAAGTCGAAGCGCGTGCCGATTTCCTTGGCGGCGTTGTCCACCGCGTTTTTGACTTGCACCATGTCGGGTTCGCAAACCGTATCGAAAGAAGGCATAGGTATTCCTTTGAAGGCCAATGCGACAATTATCGAATGATCGCCGTGCAATGCAATGTTTCGCTGCAACCGTTCAACAGCTTCGGCATCGCGGCCCGCGCCGCGGCGCTGGCGCGGGTGCGCTCGGCCGATGACGTGCGCGCGCTGCTGGCCGACAGCCAATGGCGCGACATGCCCAAGTTCGTGCTGGGCGGCGGCAGCAACATCGTGCTCACGGGCGACATGAAATCGCTGGTGCTCAAGGTCGAAACAGGCGGTCTGCGCGTGGCGGGCGAAACCGCGCGCCACGTGATCGTGGAAGCCGGGGCCGGGGAATGCTGGCACGACATCGTGACCTGGACGCTCGATCAGGGGCTGCCGGGGCTGGAAAATCTGGCGCTCATACCGGGCACGGCGGGCGGCGCGGCGGTGCAGAACATCGGCGCTTACGGCGTGGAGTTGCAGGACCGTTTTCATGCCCTTGACGCCATCGACCTGACGACGGGCCGCGAATTCACGCTCAATGCCGCGCAGTGCGGTTTCAGCTACCGCGATTCGGTCTTCAAGCACGCGGCGGCGCAGCCGGGCGATTTCGGTCTGGCCGGCCGCGCGCTGGTGCTGCGCGTGCGCCTGGCGCTGCCCAAAGCGTGGAAGCCCGAATTGGGCTATCTCGATTTACAGCGCAAAGTGCAGGAGAGCGGCATCGCCGCGCCCGCCGCGCGCCAAATTTATGACTGGGTGGTGGCGATCCGCCGCGCCAAGCTGCCCGACCCGCAGGTGTTGGGCAACGCCGGCAGCTTTTTCAAAAATCCCACCGTTACGCCCGATCAATGCCAGGACATCATCGGGCGCGATCCGGCGGTGGTGCATTACCCGATGCCCGACGGCAGCATCAAACTGGCCGCCGGGTGGCTGATTGACGCCTGCGGCTGGAAAGGCAAGGGCGTGGGCAACGCCGCCGTCTATGACCGCCAGGCGCTGGTACTGGTCAACCGCGGTGGGCGCGAGCATCCCGCCACGGGCGGCGAGGTGATGACGCTGGCAAGCGCCATCCAGACCAGCGTGTACGAGCGGTTCGGCATCCGGTTGGAACCCGAACCCGTGGTGGTGTGATGCAGACGCCCGCGAGCATGACGACGGCTACCTGCGCGCGTGAACCGCGCACGCGCTTTATCCTGATTGAACCCAGCCACGCGGGCAACGTCGGCGCGGCGGCGCGGGCGATCAAGGTCATGGGGTTTTCCGAGCTGGTACTGGTCAAGCCGCGCTGGCCCAACGTGCTGGCGCGCAAGGAGGCCATCGAACGCGCCAGCGGCGCAACCGACGTGTTGCAAACCGCGCGCGTAGTGGAAACGCTCGACGACGCGCTGGAAGGCATGACGCATCTGTGCGCCACCGTGATGACGCCGCGCGACTTCGGCCCGCCGACCTTCACGCCGCGCGCGCACCTGGACGCGCTGCTGGCCGGCGCTGCGCAGGATTGGCCGCAAGGCGTTGCGTTTCTGTTCGGGACCGAGCGTTACGGCATGAGCAATGCCGACGTGTACCGCTGCCACGCGGCGCTGAGCATCCCTAGCAACCCGGCGTTCGGGTCGCTCAACCTCGCGGCGGCGGTACAGCTCATCGCTTACGACTGGCGGCAGACGCTGATGGCGCGCGGCATGGGCTACGGCCCAGCACCGGCAGCCGCCGCGCCGGCCGTACCGCGCCAGCGCCGCGCCGATGCGGCCCAAATCGCCGGACTGCTGGCGCATTGGCAGCAGGCGCTGATCCATCTGCAATTTCTTGATCCGCTGGCGCCCAAGAAGCTCATGCCGCGCCTGACGCAATTGTTCAACCGCGCCCAGCCGACGGTCGAAGAGATCGACATCCTGCGCGGCATCGCGCGGACAATGGAACAAGCCACGCCGCACCGGCATTGAATTGTGTTAAACACGCGCCATGCTCGTTGACCGCATCCGCTCATATGCCCGCGCCATCCAAGCGCGCGACCCCGCTTGCCGCAGCGTGTGGGATGTAGTGTTTTCGTATCCGGGCTTTCACGCCATTGCCATCCACCGCATCGCGCATCCGCTGTGGCGCGCGGGCTGGCATTGGCTGGCGCGCTGGATTTCGCAATGGGGGCGGTTTGTTACCGGCATCGAAATTCACCCCGGCGCGGTCATCGGGCGTCATGTCTTCATCGACCACGGCATGGGCGTGGTGATCGGCGAGACCGCCGAAGTCGGCGACGGTTGCACCATCTACCAAGGCGTAACGCTGGGCGGCACCACGCTGGAACGTGGCGTCAAGCGCCATCCCACGCTGGGTAAGGGCGTCATCGTCGGGGCGGGCAGCCAGGTGCTGGGCAGCTTTACGGTGGGCGACGGGGCCAAGATCGGCTCCGGCGCGGTGGTCACCAAACCCGTGCCCGCGGGGGCGACGGCGGTCGGCAATCCGGCGCGCATCGTCAAGGCCGACAGCGACGCGCAGCACGGCGCGGCAGCGCGCGCGACTTTTTCCGCTTACGGCGTTACGCCGGGCGAAGACCCGGTCAGTCACGCCTTGCGCGGCCTGGCCGATAACGCCGCCCATCAGTCCGATCAGCTGGCGTTGCTGCGGCAGACCGTGGACCAATTGACCCGCCGCCTTCAAGCCAACGGTGACGCGACGAATGGAGCTGTGTCTGGAAAAGAAGGGTCAGCATAAGAAAAAGGCGGCGCGCCTTCCCAGCATTGGCGCGCCACGCAACCAGCTAGGGTGCGTGATGTGTCAGCGTTTTTTGAGCGGCCGGCAGGCCATCACCGCAACATCAGGCGGATCAGCCGGTTGAACCGGCTGCCATAGGGCGGAGCCACCCAATTGCGGGTGTTGATGCGGCTTTGTTGGAATATCGGTTTCATTTTGGAGAATGTCAAAAAGCCGTCATAGCCGTGATAGGTTCCCATACCGCTGGCGCCGACACCGCCAAAAGGCAACCCTTCGGCGGCAATGTGCATCAGGGTTTCGTTGATGGTCATGCCGCCGGCGATGGTTTCGTGGGTGACGCGGCGGATGGTGCTCCGGTCGTCGGTGTAGAGGTAAAGCGCTAGGGGCCGGGGGCGCGTGTTGATGTAACGCAGCGCATCGTCGAGCGTGTCGTAAGGGACCAAGGGCAACAAGGGGCCGAAGATTTCTTCCCGCATCAGCGCGCTGTCGGCGGGGGCATGGGTGATGGCAGTGGGCACGAAGCGCCGCTGCGCGGCCAGCGCCGGGTCGCCGGGATCGATGTCCAGTAGCGGATGCAGTTGCGCACCGGCGGATTGTGCTTGGCGCGCCAGGTCTTGCAGCCTTGCGAAATGTTGTGGCGAGATGATCGAGGTGTAGTCGCGGTTGCGGGCAAAGTCGGGATAGAGCTGAGCCACGCGCCGCCGGGCACGGGCGATGAATGCCTCTTCTTGACCGTGCGGCAGCAGCACGTAATCGGGCGCGATGCAGGTTTGGCCGGCGTTGACGGTTTTGCCGGTCAGCAAACTGTCCACGGCGTACTCGAAGCGCGAGCCGCGCATGTCAGGCGCGAGGATGGCGGGCGATTTGCCGCCCAACTCCAGTGTTACAGGCGTCAAGTTGTCTGCGGCGGCGCGCATGACGGCATGGCCCACGCGCGTCGAGCCGGTGAACAGCAAATGGTCGAACGGCAATGCCGTGAATGCCGCACCGACCGAGGCGTCGCCATTGACTACCGTGACCTGATCGGGCGCGAAAGTCTGGCCGATCAGTTCGGCGAACAAGGCCGAAATGCGCGGCGCCAGTTCAGGCATTTTGATCATGGCGCGGTTGCCCGCCGCCAGTGCGCAGATGAGCGGTCCGGCGGACAGCAGTATCGGGTAGTTCCACGGCGTGACGATGCCGACTACGCCCAGCGGCTGCGGCAGCACACGCGCGCGCGCAGGCAGCAGCCATTTGCCGACGCGGCGGCGTTGTGGCTTGATCCAGCTTGGGCCATGCCGTAGCGCGTCGTCGATTTCTTGCAGCGCCAGCACCAGTTCATTGAGCAGCGTTTCGGCTTTGGCGCGCTGACCGAAATCGGCGTTGATGGCCTCGGCCAACGCATTGCTGTGGTTCAGCAACAGTGCGCGCAGCGCTTTCAGGTGCCGTGCGCGTGTTTCCCAAGGCGGAAATGGTTCGCGCAGCCATGCCTGGCGTTGGGCATGCAGCAGGGTATCGAGGGCTGTATCGGAGGGCTGATGGGACAGCATGGTGCCTCTTGAATAATCGCCCGGATGTAGGCTGAAAGACTTTCCAATGCGCACGGCGCTTGATGCCGGCGCACGGGGGCGTTGTGCGCAGGCTTTAAATGGCTTCCAGCCGTGCTGGAGCCGGAAAACCTGCCGTTTCGATCAGGTCGGGTAACAGCGTTTGCCAATCGTTGGCGACACGCAGCAGGCGCATTTGGCTGTCGTCCATCAGACCGGCGCGCACGCAGTGGCGGACGAAAGTGATCAGACCGTCGTAGTAGCCGTTGGTGTTGAGCAGGCCGAGTGGTTTGTTGTGGTAGCCCAATTGCCGCCAGGTCCAGATCTCGAACAGTTCCTCGAAAGTACCGATGCCGCCCGGCAGCGCGACAAAGGCGTGCGCACGTTCAGCCATCAGGCGCTTGCGCTCGTGCATATTGGGCACCACGATGAGTTCGGTACAGCCGCGGTGCGCGTGTTCATGCTCGACCAGCGCTTGCGGAATAACGCCCACCACGCGCGCGTGCGCGGCGAGTGCGGCATCGGCAACGATACCCATCAAGCCGCCGTGGCCGCCGCCATAGACGAGCTGACCGCCATGTTGGCCGATCCAATGCCCGACAGCACGGGCTGCTTGGGCATAAGCCGGGTCAACGCCGGGGCGCGAGCCGCAATACACGCACAGTGAGAATGTGGGAGTGTTGGGGGTTGAGGTCGTGTTGATCATGGAATCAAAAATCGGAACACCAGCGCTGTGATCCAAATACCTGCCGCCAGCAGCAAGGCTAGGAATACGGCGGCACTGCCCAGATCCTTGGCGCGTTGGGAGAGGGGATGAAACTCCGGACCGATGCGGTCGATGCAGGATTCGATAGCGGAGTTAAGGAGTTCGACGATCAGTATCAATACCAGCGTACCCAGCAGCAACGCGACCTCGATCCAATTGCGACCGAGCCAGTAGGCGCACGGGCCGGCAATAACGGCAAGGACGATTTCTTGCCGAAATGCTGACTCGCTCCACGCCAGGCGCAGTCCGGAAAACGAGTAGCGTGTTGCGTATAGCAGCCGCAACAAGCCCCGGCGCTTTGGGGGTGGGGTGATGGGGGCCGGGGTATGGGTGGGCATATCGTTAAAACGTAGGGGGTGCGGCGGCGCTGGCCGGATCGGCGGCGATTAGACGCGTGCCCGCCCAAATATCGTGCCAGAACTGACGGTCGCGCCGCAAGCGGCTGGCCAGTGCCCAGATCACGATCCAGACCAGGCACAGTGCGGCAATGGCACTGGGCGAGAGGTTAAGCAGCCAGGCGAGCGTCAACGGCGGCAGAAACCAGACCCAGGACAGCAGGTAGCGTACCAATGCGCGCGCAAGGGGCAGGCGCTTGCCGTGAGCGTCTACAACACGAATGCGCCAGGTTTTCATGGCCAGTGTTTGACCCTTGTTCCAGCAATCGATGAGGTACAGGCCGATGGCGGTAAATACAAAGCCTTGCAGCGCGTAGCGGTAGACCAGGGAATGGTTGGTTGGTGCACCGTGTCCGAGTGTGACGGCGAAGGTGACGGCAATGAAGACAAGGCACGCCACGAACGCTACGCCGAACAGCAACACCCCTTCATAAAGCCAGGCAGCCATACGCTTTGCCAAGCTGGGAGCTGTTATTAGGGGGTGGGAGAGATCGCCAGCGGATGGCGGCATGAGGTCCAATGGTGAAAGCAGAGTGGGGGAGACAGGAAAAGCCCGGATGCACGTTTGCGTTCGAGCGCATATTCTCAGTGTGCATTCTCAGAGAGTGCACGTAAATTCTCAAGTATTCATTGTGCCGGAATGTGTGTCAGACAAATGTCGCCATCAAAGCTGTGGTTGCTTAGGCGATGGCGGCGTCAACCTGATTCTCGGCCTCGCGTTGGGCAAAAGCGTGTCGTGGTCGGTAGGAATGGCCACGCGCGGCGTGTGCAGCGGCGCGTTATAGACATTTAAGGGAGGCGGGCTGGCGGGCGCGGCTTGCGGAGCAGCAAGTACCGGCGGCTTAATGAGTTGACCGGGTGGCGGCGGACGTAAGGCGGGCGCTGCACCGCGCGGCGCGCGGCGGTTTTTTGCCAAACGTTTCTTTTCCGCCTCCGGCAGTGCGCGGTACTCCTCCCATTTGGCGCGTCGTTCCTTGGCCGACAGGCTGGAGTTGATGGTGTTGAAATCAAATCGTGCGAGATTGCGCTCGCGGGGCGTGAGGGCGGCCCACTCGATCATGTGGGCTTGCAGAATTTGCTGATCGCTGGGAGACATGCGCCGGTAACGGTTCGATACGGCTACCCAATTGCGCTGCTGATCGGGGCTGAGTTCGGTCCACTCGTCAGCCAACGGCGCCAAGGCGGTTTGCTGATCGTGCGTAAGACTCTCCCACGTATCTTGCGCGTAGGCGGTACCCGTGCCACCCGCTGCCGCAAGGGCGATGACCAGTACGGCGAAGGCACTGCGGATGCGGGGCATGTCTCTCCCGTAAGTTAGCGGGCTGGAGCGGCAGGGGGAGCAGCAACGCGCCCATCGGTGGGGGACGCACCACTGGTTTTGAGAAATTGGGCAAAGCCCGGATCGGCATAGGCTTGCGGCGGCAGGGCATCGGTGAGCA
>Ga0209738_10000168_pt1 | contig 14954 bp, 19 predicted proteins | sample TergutNc150P5_FD_187289 | JGI IMG/M metagenome (GOLD analysis project Ga0209738, IMG submission 187289) | Nasutitermes corniger P5 segment gut microbial community from laboratory colony in Florida, USA - Nc150 P5 (SPAdes) (version 2) | ecosystem: Host-associated > Arthropoda: Insects >...
CTCCAGCGCGTCCAGCTGGCCGCGGAAGCGGATCTGCGGGTGGTTCTTGGGGACGAGCAGGTTGCCGCGCAGCGCGGTCAGATGCTCGGGTTTGTCGGCCACCTGGCTGCCGTCGATGACGTCGAACGCGTCCGGACGGATGAACAGCGGCAGCGCCGATGCCGGATCGGCCTGCGGCGCGGCCGGTGCGGGCGCGGACGGACGATCCTGTGCCGCCGCCCCGGTGCGCGGGGTTGCGACCGCCACCTTGCCGCCGATCACCAGATCGATCCGATGGTCGATGAGCCAGGCGCGGGCCGATGGCGTCACCAGTGTGCCCGCGGGCACCTCGTAGCGGGTGAGCGCGGATGGGTCGGCATCGCGGAACTCGTCGCGCAACGCCGCCTCGGTCACCAAGGCCATGACCGATCACCTCCTTGTCGTGTGTGTTGTTGGGGGGACGCCGCTCCCCCGTGGCCCGGCAGTCTGGAATGCCGAGCCACGGGGAGCGCAGGGGCCTAGTCGGTCGTCTGCAGGCTCGGCAGGATGTACTCGACCTCGTTGTGCGGACGCGGGATGACGTGCACGCTGATGAGCTCGCCGACGCGGTCGGCCGCAGCCGCACCCGCATCGGTGGCGGCCTTGACGGCGCCCACATCGCCACGGATCATGACGGTGACCAGGCCGCCGCCGACGTGGACCTTGCCGATCAGCGTGACGTTCGCGGCCTTGACCATGGCATCGGCGGCCTCAATCGAGGCGACCAGACCCTTGGTCTCGATCATTCCGAGGGCAATGCTGAAGCTATTTTCGGCCATTGTTCTCAGTGCTCCTTACTTGGTTGGGTGAATCTGATTGATGATGTGGATAGATTGCGGTGAAACGTGGAAAGCAGGTTCATGTCATACGCCGGCTCCCGTCAGTTTGGCTAGGACGAGCCGGACCAGCCGCTCGGTGTCGAGCGACGGGTTCGCGACGACGGACGACGTGGTCAGGGCGGGCTGCGCGGCACGCAGGTCGGACAGCTCGCGGCGTCCGCGCGCCAGGCGGCGGATGTTGATCAGGTTGAGCGGGCCGATGTTGTCCGAGGACGAGTTGCCGCCGACGGCCCCGCAGCCGAGCGTCAGCGACGGCTGCAGCCCGGTGGTGGCGCCGACGCCGCCCAGCGAGGCGGGCGTGTTGACCAGCAGCCGCGACACGGGCTTGCGCAGCGCGAACTCGCGGATCACGTCCTCGTCGCGGGAGTGGATCGACATCGAGTGCCCGGCGCCCTCGTTCATCAGGATCTTGATGCACAGCTCGCAGGCGCTGTGCCAGTCGGGCGCGCTGAAGAAGCCGAGCACGGGGCACAGCTTCTCGCGCGAGTACGGGAACTGGTGCCCGACCTCGGTCTCGGGCCCTAGCAGCACGCGCGTGCCCGCGGGCACGCTGATGCCGGCCATCTCGGCGATGCGGACGGCGGTCTGCCCGACGATGGCCGGGTTCATGCTGCCGTTGGCGCGCATGAGCAGCGCGCCCACCGCGTCCTTCTCCTGCGGCGACAGGAAGTAGCCGCCCTGCAGCGTGAACTGCTCGATGACGTCGCGCTTGATGATGTCCTCGGTGACGACCGACTGCTCGGAGGCGCAGATGGTGCCATTGTCGAACGTCTTGGAGTCGATGATGCGGCGCACGGCGGTCGGAATGTCCGCGCTGCGCTCGATGAACGAGGGCCCGTTGCCGGGGCCGACGCCGATGGCCGGGTTGCCGGACGAGTACGCCGCCTTGACCATGCCCGGGCCGCCGGTCGCCAGGATCAGCGCGATGTCGGGGCTCGACATGAGGGCCTGCGTGGCCTCCATCGTCGGATGCTCGATGCAGGCGATCGCCCCGGCGGGCAGCCCGGCGGCCTGCCCGGCCTCGGCGACCACGCGCGTCGCGGCCAGCGTGCACGCCTTGGCGCCCGGGTGCGGCGACAGCACGATCGCGTTGCCCGACTTCACGGCGATGATCGACTTGAAGATGGCCGTGGACGTCGGGTTGGTGGACGGGACGACGCCGGCGATGACGCCCATCGGCACGCCGACCTCGGTGATGCCCGCCTCGGGGCGCTCGGCGATGATGCCGACCGTCTTGACGTCCTTGTACGCGTCCCACACGGCCTGCGATGCGAACTGGTTCTTCAGCGTCTTGTCCTCGACGCGTCCGAACGTCGTCTCATCGACGGCCATCCGAGCCAGCTGCTCGGCGTGCTCGAAGCCCGCCTTGGCCATGGCCGCGCAGATCCGGTCGACTTCCTCCTGCGAGAACGTCGCCAGGCGCTGCTGGGCCGCCTTGGCCGCACGGACGAGCGTGCGGACCTCCTGGATCGATGCCAGGTCCTTATCGAGATAGTCCATGGTTGCCTCCTCTTGCGATGCCGGTCCGTCCAGGACCGCCATCCGATTGCGTGCGTACGTCCGAATACCTAGTGAAAGACGAGAGTCTTGACGACGACGGGCAGGACGGTTCCCCCCGCCGCCGGAGCGCCGATATCGACATAGTCACCTCCCCGCATCGAGATGCCATCGATACAGATGAATCCGTGGCCGGCCGGTGCCTTCATGCGGATCGACTGGCCCAACACCTTGGCCAGGTCGCGCTCGGTGACCACGATGGTCGGCACGCCCTTGGCGGTGGCGGGCGCCATGGCGTCCACGATCGCATCGGCGATGCCCTGGACGGCCGTGAAGCTCGGCACCGCGGGACCCTCGAACGCGATCGCGACCGGGTGCGCGGACCCGTCGGTCGCGAACCAGTCCAGGCGCGAGCGGATGGCCTGGCCCATGGCCGCCGGCGTGGCCTCCTCCTGCTGCGTCAGCTTGAGCGCCGGGACGTTCTTGACCGGCAGCAGCTCGGGGTCGTACTCGATCGTCGAGCCCGACAGCTTGGTGATGTGCGTGCCCGCACCCACGACGGTGGCCCGGATGGTCTCGGTGGCCGGCAGCTGCGGCACGCGCGCCAGCGCCGCCGACTCGCGGACGGCCTGCCCGAGCAGCATGCCGATGTCGCCGTAGACGAACACGTCGTCGTTCGGCACCAGCATGCAGTCGGCGACGCCGCCGGAGAACATGAGGTGCCCGAGCGGGCGAGGCAGGACGACGTCGTTGCCCGCCTCGGTGAGCATGGACGGGTAGAGGGCCGACTTGGGCACCAGCCCGAGGCTCATCTCCAGGATCTCGCACATCGCGGTGCACACCTGGCGCAGCACGGCCACATCGGCCCGGTCACCGACGCGCAGCGCGATGCCCTTGGACGCGCACAGCGCGGCGATCTTGTCGGCGATGTAGGTGATGACGCCGCGCGAGCGGTCGACGCGGATCAGCCGCCCGCCGATGTCGAGGCAGCTGGCCGCGATGGGCTCGCCGTGCTCGAACAGGACGAAGTTGCTCGTCCCGCCGCCGATGTCGTAGTTGGCGACCGGTGCGCTGAGCTCGCGCGAGCGCACGTCCGCGCCCGCCCCGCGCCCGGCCAGCACCGACTCCAGCGTCGGCCCGGCGGTGGCGACCACGAAGTCGCCGGCCAGGTCGGACAGGTAGCGCGCGACCTCGTCCGCGTTCTCTTTGCGCGCGGTCTCGCCGGTGATGACGACCGCGCCGGTCTTGACGGCGTGCGGGTCGATGCCCGCCAGCCGGTATTCGAGCGTGACCAGGTCGCGCAGCGCGGCCGCGTCGATCGTCGTCGGCGAGGTCAGCGGCGTGAAGTGGATCTCGCTGCGGTAGATGATCTGTTTGCCGACGATCTCGACCCGCGGCACGGCGAAGCCGCTCGACAGGTCCTCGATCGTGATGTCCGAGAAGACGACCTGCGACGTGCTCGTCCCCACGTCGATGCCCACGGACAGCAGCACATCCTTCATGCGGCCACCTCCGATGCATCGTCGTTGAGGTACGCCCACAGCTGCTCCATGCCGTCGCCGCTGACGGACGACACCTCGAACACCGGGTCGGCGCCCGCCCGCTCCAGCGCGCCGCGGGCGTGCGCGACGTCGTCCGCATCCGCGGCCAGGTCGGTCTTGGTCACCACGCCGAACACGGGCTTGGCGAACGTGGTGGCGAACGCCGGCGGGATCCAGCTGGTGTCGCGCCCGACGTCTTGGACGAGCCCGACGACGTCCGCATCCGCGGCCGTCACGATGAGCGCGCGGTAGAAGTTGCGCCGCTCCATGTACTCCCCGGGGGTGTCGATGAAGTTGAGGTGCCGCTCGACGGTCTGCGTCTTGGCGTACCGCAGCGCCTCGCCCATCAGGGCCTGGATGAGCGTGGTCTTGCCGCACCCGCTCATGCCCATCAGCACGCTGTCCTTCATCTCGCCTCCTTCGTTGGCTCGTGGTGTGTGGTGTCTACGACTTCGTGATCGGTGTCGGCGTGAAGCCCATCTGGCCGGCCAGCACGTCCAGCACCGCCTCCAGCGCGGAACGCACGGCCTGGACGTCGCCGGTGATCAGCACCGCGCCGGAGAACCGGTCGACGAACGCGATCTCGACCATCGCGGCCTTGCTGGCGACGTCGGCGCCGATGATGGCCGCCTCGGACGGGGTGATGGTCAGGATGCCGATCGCATTCGCCCCGGGCCGTCCCGGCCCCGCCAGCCCCAGCTTCACCGAGAGGTTGTCCACCGGGTTCGCGATCAGGTGCGCCAGCGTCACCTGTTTGCCGGGGACGAACTCCTCGATGATCCGCTGCTTGGTGGGCGCGGCGGCGGCCTCCAGCACGGGATTGCTCATTGCTGCGACCAGTTCGCCGGATAGACCACGTAGAAGAACCGCACCTTGTCGGGCGTCGAGAAGCGCAGCGGCGTGTTCTTCGGGATGTACAGCACCTGGCCCGCGGTGGCCCGCATCGTGCGCCCGTCCAGGATCAGTTCGAGCGTGCCCTCGATGACGTAGTCGACCTCGTCGTACTTCAGCGTCCAGTCGAACGACGTCGCGTCCATCTCCATCAGGCCACAGCCGACGCGCGGGCTCTCGTCCAGCGTCAGCAGGTCGATGAGCCGGACGCTGTTCGCCGGCACGTCCAGCGGGAACGGGAACGGCTGCGTCGCGACCTTGGGCGCATCGATGCCGATGACGCCGGACGGATCGCGCTTCCACGGGTCGGCGGCCGGTGCGGCCACCTGCCCGACATGTTCCTCGATGACGTCGCGGATGATGCGCGCCAGCGCATCCTCAGTGAGCTCCATTGCTGCTCGCGTCCTCTCCTCTTACTTGCTGTCTTGCTCGTCCGCGCCGGCCAGGTCGACCTGGTCAACGACGCCGACGATCACGTGGTCGATGGGCTGCTTACCCTCGCCGACGCTGATGCGGGCCGAGCTGCCCGACACCACCAGCACCGTCTCGCCGACGCCGGCCCCGATCTGGTCGACCGCGACGATCGGGTACTGACGGGTGTGACCCGCGTATTGCATCGGGTCGACGATCATCAGCTTGCAGCCGTTGAGGTCCTCGTTCTTGCGCGTGGCCCAAACGTTGCCGATAACCTTGCCGATCAGCATGGCTCCTCCTCCAGGGGTACGTTCATGGCGATGCCGACCGGCGTCACCATCATGGGATTCGGTGGCTTGTGGGTGGGGATGCCCAGGTGGGCGGTGAAGATGTCCTCGATGCCCTTCAGCCCGGCGGCGCCGCCCACCAGCCAGACCTGCTCGACATCGCGGCCGCGCAGGTGGTTGCCGACGATGGTGGCCATCTTCTCGGCGACCGGGCGGACGGCCTGCCGCACCTCGTCGGCATGCGCCGGATCCTGCTTCATGGCCTCGGCCTGCTCGTAGTCGAGGCCCAGGCGGCCCATGAGCACCAGGCTCATGTGCGTGCCGCCGGTGGGCTCGTCGGCGGTGTAGACGACCTTCGAGTCTTCGAAGATCGACACGCCCGTGGTGCCGCCGCCGATGTCGACGACCGCGCCGTTGGCGATGCCGAGCACCGAGTTGGCCGCCGTGGGCTCGTCCAGGATGCTCAGGACGTCCAGGTCGGCCGCCTCGGTGACGTAGCGGTGCGTGGCCGCGTTGGCCGGCGCGGTGCCCGGCGGGACGGCGATCGCCGCCGACCGGATGTCGGTGTCCAGCCGCTCGCGCAGCCGGTTGGTCAGGCGCTGCACGATCTGGATCGCGCCGTGGTAGTCGACCACCAGGCCGTCGCGGGCGACCTGGCACGGCTGCATCTCGGCCGCCACCGGGTTGTTGGCCGGGTCGAGGGCCACGACGATGATGGACGCCGTGCCCAGGTCGACGCCGCACTTGACGGGTGTGCCCTTGGGCAGGGGCGTCGTGGTGTGCAGCGCCTCCACTGCACACTCCAGTGTGCGGAGTCTTGCCGGGGTCAGCATCGGTTCCATCCTTGTCATTCGGCGTCGAGGAGCGTGGCGAGCCGCTCGACCAGTTCGGTCTTGCGTCCCGCGCGGATCTCCGGCTTGCTCATGCCCAGTCCGGGCGTCTGGCGTGCCAGCGCGCGCAGCTCGGCGACCGGCATGGCCTCCAGCTGTGCCCGCGTGACGGCCTGGCGCGGGGCCGGCTCGTCCTGCGGTTCGTCGGCAGCGGGTTCGTCCGCCTCGACCGGTGTGGCCTCGGCGGCTGGTGCGACGGGTGCGGACGGCGTCTCGTCCCCGTCCTGCGCGGGCCCACCCAGGACGACGCCCGCGGCCGACAGCATCTGCTGCACGTCGCGCGCCGGGCGCGGGATGACGTGGGTGCTGATCAGCTGCCCCACGCGCCCCGCCGCCGCCGCGCCCGCGTCCACGGACGCCTTGACGGCCCCGACGTCCCCGGTCACGATGACCGTGACCAGGCCGCCGCCGACGTGGTCTTTGCGGACGAGCTCAACCGACGCCGCCTTGAGCATGGCGTCGGCCGCCTCGATCGATGCGACCAGGCCTTTGGTCTCGATCATGCCGATGGCATCGATGCCGCTGTTCGTGTGCATGGCCGTCGGCTATCAGTACTCGGTCGGGTGCGCGGCGACCTGCTTGACGGCCTCACCGAAGGCCAGGCACGCCGCCTTGCAGGCGCTCTGCTCACCGGTCAGCAGACCGCCACCGAAGTTGGTCTCGCTCGGCGGGCCGTAGAACGCGCTCAGCGTGACGTCGGCTGCCTTCAGCGCGGCATCCAGCCCGTAGATCGCCTCTTCGGGCGGGGCGATCAGGTAGGCGATCGCCGTGCCCTGCGGCACCCCGGCCACCTCGGACAGATACGAGCCGCTGCGCGAGATGCAGTACGCGTAGTAGCAGATCGTGTCGTCTTCATTGGCGCTGAAAAACCAGGCGTCGTTAGCCATCGTGTCGCAGATGGTATCCAGGCCCGCCCGGATCTCGGCCGGATTGGGGCCCGAGATGATACCGATGATTTCACCAGCCAACTTGGTGTTGGCATTGGCCGACCCGGCGTACATCGACTTGGCGTAGACCACCTTGACGTCGGCCTTCTTGGTCGCCTCATCCAGCGCCGTGTACCCGACATCGTCAATATCGGCCGTAAACAGCCCGATAGCGTGATGTTCGGCCGGCAGCCCCAGGCTCGCCTTCAAGCTCTCATCAACCCTCGGGATGATCTTCATGCTCAACACCGAGCACTTGAGTGGATCGTCAATCATGCCGTGCTTGCCTCCTTGCTCCGCCCCACGCTAACACCGCGTCATGACCATGTCAACGGTCGCCCTCTTCGTTCACTTTCTTCACACTATGCACTTGTTTCCGCTTATCGCGCGCACGAAACATCGTGAACCCGATTCGTTTGACAATGGCATCACGCCTTGTCAGAAGCATATCAGCCCGACCTTCCGGAACGCGCCGCGGCGATTCCGCCCTGTGCGGAACGGGCCGGCCCCCCCTGCAGACGCGCCGGCCCGTGCCTGTTCACACAGAACTGAACACATCGAAACGCAGGTGTAAACAGGCATATTCGCATCCTGTGATTTATCACCCGGAGCGCACAGATATACAGATTCTTGCCCCGTCAGTTGACCGCCCCCAACCCGGCGCGTAGTGTAACGATCACGCCAGCCCCTGCACACCTAGCGCAGGGAACGGCAAGGGGGTAGCATCTGACACAAGTGACGTGTTATCGGGGCAGGCAACAAGGCCTGTATCCCGACGCGACGGTGCGAAAAGCGCCACCATCGCTATCCCCGAAATCAGATAGATCCACAAACAAACCAGAACCATAAGGGGAGGAATTGTGAACATTGGCAGCACTCACGCTATGAGCGGGAAGTTCGAGGTTGAGGCTCTCAGCGTCGTCTGCATCCAGGTGCCACCGATCAGCGCGCAGACCATGGACGATGTCAACAAGAACGTCGACCAGATCTGCGACTGGATGGACAAGGCGGCCTTCGGATTCCCGGGCGTCGACCTGTTCGTCTCGATGGAGTGCGGACTGCAGGGATTCGGGCCGGTCTGGAACGACGTCCTCGTCGATCTCGACGGCCCGGAGATCCAGCGCCTGAAGGACAAGTGCGCTGAGCTCGAGGTCTGGGGCATCTTCAACCCGCTCGTCCGCGAGGTCGACGGCCGCAAGGGCTGCAACACGGCCATCATGATCAACGACAAGGGCGAGATCGTCCACCGCTACGTCAAGATGAACCCGTGGATCCCTGGCGAGCCGACGCATCCCGGTTGGCAGTGCCCGGTCACGCCCGGCCCGAAGGGCTCGAAGATCGCCACGATCATCTGCGCCGACGGCGACTACCCGGAGATCTGGCGCCAGGCCGCGTCCGGCGGCGCGAACGTCATCGTCCGCGTCTCGCACTACATGGCCCCGTGGGACAAGGCCTGGGAGATCACCAACAAGGCCGGCGCTTACTGCAACCAGATCTACGTCGTCACCGCGAACTCGGTCGGCGTCGATGAGGGCTACTCCTACTTCGGTCGCAGCATGATCCTGAACCCCGACGGCACCATCATCACCGAGGCCCCGATGGGCATCCCGTGGATGATCAAGGCGGACATCTACCCGCAGATCGTCGACCAGATCCGCAAGGAGTCCGTCACGAGCAACTTCCTGTGGACGTTCAAGAACCGCGGCGCTTCCCATCCGGACTACGCGGGTGTGGGCGAGAACCTGGACCAGTACTCGGTCTACAACGCGTAGGCAACACACCCCACGATCTGATAGGAGCGAATCAAAATGCAGAAGTATTACACGGCCCAGTCGCACAACGTCATCCACGCGTTGTCGCGCGGCGGAATCAGTTTCCCGATCACCAAGAAGGCCCTCATGGAGAAGGCCGGCGATCAGAAGGTCCAGGTTGATTTCGACAAGACCATCACGCTGGAAGAGTACTGCGCGGACATCACCCTTGAGGCGTTCGAGAACAAGTCGCAGTTCTTCAACGCGCTGATCGGCTCGATCACCAAGCTGTAGTAGCCGCAGCCGAATCAACCGCCGGTCCCCGACCCCGATCGGGGACCGGCGGTCGGTTCACCCACCACCATTCACCTGTATCACAACAATTGACGGAGATAGCATGGACCCGCTCGTCTTTAAGGCCATCAACAAGGCACACGTCGCCCTCGACCACGGCAAGAAGACACTCGTGGTCGTCCAAGGCGTCACGTTCGCCCGCCGTTGCGAAAACCACGGCCTGTACCCGCTGCTCGACCTGGTCGACGACCACCCCGACATGGAGGATGCGGTCATCGGCGATCGGCTGATCGGCAGGGCGGCAGCGTTGCTGTGCGCGCTGCTCAAGCCGAGGGCCGTCTTCGGGCTGGCGGTCTCCGACGCCGCCCTGGAGATCCTGGAGGCGAACGGCGTGCTCGCCACCTGGAAGGAAACTGTTCCCTTCATCGTGGAGAAGGGCGAGCTCTCGGTGCCCAGCCGGGCAGACGTGCTCGTCGCAGACGTCACCGACCCGCAGCAGGCCTATGAGCTGCTGCGCGCCGCCTACCCAGGCGAGGCGAACGTCGAGGAATCCTCCACCACACAGTAGCCGCCGACCCACATCGGACGGCGGCCGCCGCAGAGGCTCCGGCATGGCGGCCGGAGCCTTTGCGGCACCAACCATCATTCATATTCAGTGAAGTTTAGGGGTTTATTATGATTCTCGGGCTGGTCATGTTTATCGTCGCCGGCATATTCCTGGTCAACATCGCCTTCGCGATCGGCAAATGCGGACAGGAGGAAAACGGGTGGCTGAACCTGATCTTCGGCAGCCTCATCCTGCTGCTGATCATCGTCGGCATCGTCAAGGACTGGGGCGGCCCCAACGGCCCCTACTCCAGCGCCTTGTGGTGGGCGGCCCAGGTGCTGCTGTTCGCGATGACGTACGTCTTCTTGGGCATTCAGCGCATCAAGAACTTCGACGGCCGCGTCGTGGGCTGGTTCTGCGGCTTCGTCGTCATCAACGTGCCGCTCCCGTGCTACCAAACCTTCAAGTCGGGCGACATCCTGCTGGGCATCATCTGGATCATTTGGGGCATCCTGTGGCTGCTTTTCTTCATCTCGATGGGGCTGTGCAAGCTTGTCGATTCGGTGCCCTTCCAGAAGTTCACCGTCGGCGCCATGATCGTCGGCTTCGTGGTGTCCTTGTGGCTGCCGAGCCTGTTCATGCTCAACGGGGCCTGGTAATCCGGCATTGAGAAGCTGACATGGCTACGCCCCGGCACCGCCCGGGGCGTAGCCATTACCAGAAAGGTGGTATGGCGTGGTGAACAAGTCGGTGTTCGCTCACCTCGACCCGGCGCGCGTGCCCGCGCTGGTCGGGCTGGAGGCGCAGCGGCGCTTCCAGCGGTGCATGGGGCTGCTGGAGGAGACCAAGTGGCCGCTCTTCCTGACCGGCCCATCCGGCTCGGGCAAGACGATCATGGCGATGAACCTGGCCGCGGCGTACGCCCAAGCCCACGACGTACCGGCCTACTACGTGCAGCTCAGCCCGGAGATGACCAAAACGAGCCTCATCCTGGGGCTGCGCCTGATCGACGGCAGCCTGGTTGTCGCCGACGGCGTCGTCGCCGACTGCATGCAGACCGGTGGCGTGATCGTGGTGGACGAGGCGACGCACACGACCCAGGAGCTGCTGCTCATGTTCAACAGCATCCTGGACCGCACGTCGGTCACGTCGGTCGGGGATCGCATCGTGTACGCGAAGGACAGCTTCCGGGTCATCTTCTGCAGCAACGACTCGTCGTACGCCGGCAACGTCCGCCTGCCCCAAAGCCTCGCCCAGCGGCTCGTGTGCTTCCACTTCGACCACCCGTCGTTCGAGGACGAGCTGGCGATCGCCGACCGCGTCGCGCGCGAGGAGAGCAAGAGCGTGCTGCGCGTCCCCGACGCCGTGAAGGCGTACGTGGTCGCGACGATCCGGCTGGTGCGCAGCCCGCAATACCCGCTCAGCGCCCGCAACGCGGCGATCGTGTTCGTGCTGCTCAACCTGGCCGCGCACCACGGCACCGGGATCGACGGCTACTTCACCGACGAGGACACCGCCGAGGCCAAGCGGCGGTCGATCGCCGCGCGCATCCTCCAGAACGAGGCGCTGGCCGACACCGACCTGCTCGACCCGCGCGTCGACGACTTCGTGGAGTTCGTCTCGCAGATCGGGGTGCACGAGTTCAAGGAAGCGTTCCTGTCCGGCACGATGTACAACCTCGACATCGAGGGCCTGGAGCTCAACCAGGACGAGGTGCGCACCATGATGGCCAGCCAGGTGCTCTAGCCCCATGAGGCTGAATGTCAACCCGCTGCTGCTGGCGCACGGCCTGCGGGTGGAGATCACCGAAGACCCGGATGCGGATAGCCCGAACCCGACGTATCTCGATGTGGTCCCCGGCGCAGGGTTCGACCCCGCCCAGCTCGCCTCGCGCCCGCTGGACGAACTGGACCTGCGCTTCCACCTGTACCTCAACACGCAGCGCATCCGCGCGCTGTACGCGCCACTGGCGGCGCAGGCGCCCGTGAGCCTCGCCGAGTTCCAGTTCGCGTTCATCACCAAGGAGCTGACCGCGATCCGGTACGGCACGGTCACGTTCGCCCGGTTCGCCCCGGTGCCCGCGCCCTACGCCGGCAATATGGTTTGGCGGTACATCTTCGACCAGCTGGAGCAGCGCCGCTGCCGCTACCGCCTGGCCGGGGAACTGCCGGTGTTCGACGCCTTCCTGGCGTTGCACACCACGTACGTACGCACCCAGATCAGCGTGGAGGCGCAGGACCGCTCGGTCGCCCGGTTCGAGCACATCCTGGCCCGCTACGAGCTGATCCGCGACCACCTGCGCGAGCTGCACGACCTGACCGTCCACAACCGGGTCACGCCCGGCGGGGTGTCGGAATTCGCGCTGGCGCACATGCTGGTGGCCCAGCGCGGCGACGTCGGGACGTCGGCCCGGGCCGCGATGGCCATCTACGACTGGATCGTGCTGCCCGGTGATCTGAACCGCGCGGTCGGGTTCCGGTTCACCGACGTCACCGAGCCGGTGGACGAAGACACGGACGCCGCGCCCAGCGAGCCGCGCCCGGCGATCGAGCCGGACGAGGCCGTCGGCTTCTACCGGGACGTGCTGGTGACGTGCTGGGACGAGATCGTCCGGCTGCGCAACGTCTTCCGGCGGGTGCTTGCGGCGACGCAGGCCGTCGAGGTCTTCGACGGCGACGTTGACCTGCGCAAGCAGCAGGCCATCTACCTCGATTCGCTGACCGGGGACGAGGGCCGCAACTACCTGAACCGCCGCTTCCAGGCCACCTCGCTGGACGTGGTGATCCTGCGCGACATCAGCTTCTCGACGCACCCGGCCCGTGTCGAGTACGCGCAGGCCGTGGTCGTGCTGCTGGCCGCGCTGGAGCAGATGCCGCAGGTGCGCACCGCGCAGCTCGACTTTTCCGAGATCGCGACCGTCAACAAGCGGTTCGACCAGCCGGTCAGCCAGGCGGCCGTCGCGCCCGAGGCGTTCGGCGGCACGCTGCTCGCACCGGGGCTCGTGCAGCTCGAGCGGTTCGCGTTCCGGGCCAGCAAGCGGCTGGTGTTCATCCTCACCGACGGCGAGATCGCCGATGCGGACGAGTGCCGCGACCTGCTGGCGCGCCTGCGGGCCGAGCACGGGCTGGTTTTCGTGCCTGTCGAGGTGCGTACGGACGATCGCGATGCCGACGCCGGCGATGCGGGCACGGTCGCTTCTAATCCGGGCGCTTCTGATCCGGTCTTGGGCCGCCACGAGATCGTCACGGGCATCGCCACCCTGCCCCGGGCGCTGCTGCGCCGCATCCTCCAGGAGTTGGGATGAACCTTCGCTGCCCGCACGGGCGGGACATCACCGCGCGCATCCATCACGGCCTGCGCCGCTACGTCCACGAGGACGGCACGGGCTGCGCCCTGCTGAACGGCCTGCACACGACGTCCGAGCTCATCGCCGCCGCGCAGCTGGAGCGGTTCGCCACGAATCCGGTGGCCGACGACCACGAACTGCGGTGCGCCTACGCCTCGTATCGCGCCTCGACGGCCGTCCGGCTGGCGTACCTGACCCGCATCTGCGCGCTCGGCAGCGCGGGGTTCGAGGCGGGGTTCGCGCCGATCGACCTGGCGTTGCGCGAGCCCGAGGTCCCCGCATGGACGCCCCTGCTCATCGAGCTGTACTACGCCTTCGCCGGTATCGACGCCCGCATCACCCAGCTCAACGACGAGGTCACGGCCTCCCCGCTGTTCGCGCTGCTGACGCGCCGGGGCTGCGCGCGCGTGCTGCCGTACGAGGACGCCACCACCCGCGACATCGCCCGCGCGCTGCGCGAGGCCCACCCCGCCATGCGTGGCGCCCTGCGCATCCCCGCCTGATCACGGAATCGTCAGCGTCGTCGTATGGGTGATAGCCGGTGGGTGCCACTTCATAAGTCGATGAGGGCTGCTTGTCCGGCGGCGGTGATCCACAGGTGGGTGTTGGGGTAGAGGATGTCGACGTGGAACCCGGCGTGGGTTTTCGCCCGGTGCCAGCCCCGGAATTCGGGGATCAGGGTTGAGGGGCGGGTCTGGCCGGCCTGGCCGAGCAGCCAGGGTTTGATGTGGTGCTGACAGCAGGGTGATGCCTGCGGATTACGGGTGTGTGTGCTGCAGAGCATCCCTTATCAAGGCAGGCCCAGGATCTGGTGACGCCTCCACAACGACAGCATCGTGCAGTTCCTGCACGTCAAGCCTCGGTCCTGGGGGAGTTGTCCCAGCGGGCGTGGATGCCGAGCATCTGCACCGCACAGTCCGGGTTGCCGAGCATGCCCGGCGCTGTGGCGCGGCGCCGGCCCAGGCTGCCAGTGTCGCCACCAGCCTTCAGCTTGCTGGATAGCAGCGTGTCCTCCACCAGCAGCGCGTCTTGCAGCTGCCGGGCGGCCATGGCTTCCAGTCTGTCGATCTTGGCGCGCGTGCCCGCGTACCGGCGCATCGCCTGGTGTGCCAGCCTCCGCCGGTACTGCACCTGCGCCTGAGCCTACCCAGACTCGAACATACCAACTATTCCATCCCCACCATACCTACCATCACAAGCACTATTGTCCAGCATATGGACACCTGAGGACCATCCCCAGACCAGCCCGGGACCCGCCCCGAGACGGGACAACAATCCAGCCAAGTGCCCGAAACGACACAAAAACCGGCCCCAGACGCGCCTGATTCCGACAACGTCCCACAACGCGGCGACGGACGCCACATACGACGGGAATCGAGCACACAACAGGCGACGCCTCACATCGCTGGTTCACAGATACACCGCGAAACATCGGCTCGCCCACAGAAGCTCACCGCGGCTCACCACACGCAACGAACACGCCGTTACGTGCTCAGGCGCATGGATAACGGGTATGCCCCGACGCTCAAGGACGCCTGCTGTGCCGCCGGGCACAGGTCATGTACGTCAACGCAGGAGCCCACCTATGCCAGCGCAGTGAGTGTCGTCAGGTTCACTGCGCCGCGCGGACCGCCTGCTTGATCGTGCCGACCAACGGCGGACGCACGCTCAGCTCGGTCACGCCCAGGCCGATCAGCCGGGCCACCGATGCCG
>Ga0209738_10000169_pt1 | contig 14855 bp, 11 predicted proteins | sample TergutNc150P5_FD_187289 | JGI IMG/M metagenome (GOLD analysis project Ga0209738, IMG submission 187289) | Nasutitermes corniger P5 segment gut microbial community from laboratory colony in Florida, USA - Nc150 P5 (SPAdes) (version 2) | ecosystem: Host-associated > Arthropoda: Insects >...
TTGTTTGGCGATTACAATCCAAGCGGAAAATTAACGCTTACTTTCCCAAAATCGGTAGGACAGTTGCCGCTGCATTTTCCTTCAAAACCCAATGCGCAAACCGATAGAGGAGAATCGGCAAGAATCAAAGGTTTGCTCTATCCTTTTGGATACGGATTGAGCTATACCGTTTTCAAATATTCCAATTTGGTCGTTCCCAAAACGGTTCCACTAAACGGCGATGTAGATGTATCGGTTGATGTAAGCAATACGGGAAATCTTGCCGGTGATAATGTAGTGGAATTATATACACGCGATTTGGTAAGCTCCGTAACTACTTGGGAGGAAAATTTGGTGGGATTTGAAAGGGTACATTTAAATGCGGGGGAAACCAAAACCGTGCATTTTACCATTGCCAATGACGACCTCAAACTCTGGAATAGAGAAATGCAACACGTAGTAGAACCCGGTGATTTTAAGGTAATGATAGGCAATTCTTCCGCCGATATTCCGTTGCAAGCCACATTTACGGTAGAAAAATGATGCGATAATATTTAAGAACAAAAATTTTTATTTTTAATAAAAGACTTTATGCAATCGTTTATTGTAAATGTTCCGGACGATAAAAAAGGTTTTTTTCTGGAACTCATACGCCAATTGGGTTTTGAAGCGTTGAGCATGGATGAGCAATCATCATTGCCCGTTAAAGAAAACGCAAGCGAAACGCCAAACAACGATCCTTTTCTTGATTGGAAAGAAGAACAAAAAATTTTAAAAATGGCGAGAAGAAGAAAAATATGATTTTGTTTCCGCTCTTGAAAATAAAGAAACAAACCATTGTCTTTGGTGTGAAATAAATATCCTACTTTTAGGCGTTGAAAAAATAACTTAAATTATAAAAAAGATAAAAAATGATGACTGACGTCTCTCAAAATCAAAAGAAAAATTATACGATACCCATTATTATGATGATTTTGCTGTTTGGTATGATTTCATTCGTAACCAATTTAGCAGCACCTATGGGAATAGTGTTGAAAAATCAATTCGGTGTTTCCAACTTCTTAGGAATGCTGGGCAATGCCGCTAACTTTATTGCTTATGCGGTTATGGGTATCCCCGGCGGTATTTTATTACAAAAAGTAGGGTATAAAAAAACGGCTTTAATTGCCATAGCAATTGGTTTCGTTGGTGTCGGCATTCAGTACTGTGCAGGACGAGCCGGCAATTCAACTGCTTTCGGCGTTTATTTGCTGGGCGCTTTTGTTTCGGGTTTCTCTATGTGTTTGTTAAATACGGTCGTAAATCCTATGCTGAATACGCTGGGCGGCGGCGGCAATAAAGGAAATCAATTGATTCAAGTAGGCGGCAGTTTTAATTCTTTGATGGCAACGCTTACGCCGATGTTGGTCGGCATTTTGATTGGTGCAAGTGTCAGTGCATCCATTAAGGATGTATTTCCCGTTATGTATATTGCTATGAGTGTTTTTGCAGTTGTATTTTTTGTTTTATTATTTGTAAAAATTCCCGAACCTCATGCAGAACAAGCTTCGGAACCTTTGGGACAATTAATGTCCGGCGCTTTAAAATTTCGTCATTTTGTATTGGGCGCTATTGCCATTTTTATATATGTAGGCGTAGAAGTAGGTACGCCGGGAACCCTGAATTTGTGGCTTTCGGGAACCGCCGTAGGAAAAACAACAGCCGGTTTTGTTGCCGGAACATATTGGTTTCTGATGCTGATAGGCAGGTTGGTAGGCGCTTCTGTCGGAAATCGCGTTTCCAGCAAAAAGATGCTTTCTTTCACCACTATCTTAGGTATTATCTTGGTATTATTCGCCATGTTCTCTTCCGTAACCACGCAAGTATCTTTGCCGGTTTTGCAAACATCGGATACAGGCGCGCTATCATTTGGATTGGCTCGCGTTCCTATCAGCGCTATGTACATTGTTTTGGTAGGATTATGTACCTCTATCATGTGGGGCGGCGTATTTAATTTGGCGGTAGAAGGATTGGGAAAATATTTGGCGGCAGCTTCCGGTATTTTTATGGTATTGGTTTGCGGAGGCGGCATACTGCCTGCATTGCAGGGCTTTATTGCCGATAAAGCAGGCTATATGCCCAGCTATTGGATTATTATAATTGCACTTGCTTATTTATTGTTCTATGCTGTAATCGGCAGTAAAAATGTAAACAAAGATATTTCGACAGAGTAGCTGAAAATTTTTTTAGTTGGGAAGATGTGGGAAGGTAGGAGCAATTGACGCACACCACGTCAGCAGTGAAGACTTAAAAATAGCGTAATGAAAAACAAAAAAGTTTTTGCGGGTAAAAACTCGCAAAAAAGTTGTATCTTTGCACCGATTTTTAAAATAAAAATAGAAGTGAACAATATGTCAAAGCAAAAACAAAATATAGAACAGTTAAAAATTCTAAAATCAAAACTGCATGCTCATAAAATGTCTGTTTTGATTGGTGCGGGATTTAGTAAGAATGTAGATAAAGACTTTTTATCTTGGAAAGAACTTTTGGAAGACATTGTTCGGTTTCTATATGGCAATGAGATTAAAGACAAATATCTTTTGCTAAAACAAAAAATCAACGAAGAAGATTTTGTTAAAAACGAAATTCAGAAAATTATAGATAAGGAAGGCTTTCTTGAAATCGTATCTCTATATATTAAGCGAAAAGGAATTAGGGAAGTGATAGACATTTACATAGAGAACCATACTCCTCAATTGCTCAAAGAAGGAGAAAAACTATTTATTAAAAGATTTGATGGGAAACAACAAAACAAGAAAAGTATTTCTGCAAATGCTTTATCTTTACATGAGAAACTTCTTGAGCTACCTTGGAATAATATTTATACAACTAATTATGATAATTTGCTTGAAATTAATATTGAGAATGAAATTCAAGAAACTATAAGTGATAAAAAAAAAGAGATTGAAAATGCACTGAAAGAATTATATCAACAACAAGAAAAAAAGAATCAAGAAAAGAATCAATTAGAAACTGAAATTTCTAGCATAGAGGCACAACTGTCATTATTGGAAGACAAAAAGAAAAATAAGATAGACTCCACATTAAGTGTTACAATACTGCCTAATGAGGAATGTGAATTGCAAAAAGAGAAAAGTACGAAAGAAACAGAAAAGCAAAAAATAAGTTCCGATTTTGCCCTATTAACACGAAATATCAGAAGTCAAGAAGCAGAAAAATTAAATCTTGAAAAAGAATTATCAGAATGTATTACAACAATAACACATTCATCTGATCTGCAAATCAAAAGGAATAAAAATATCATAAAACTTCACGGGAGTTTAAGAAAAGATAATGATGTATTCGGTTTTGACGGAGATAATCATCTTCATTACATTATTGCCAAAGAAGATTATGAGACTTATCCCAAAAAACACGAGGCTTTTACGCAATTAATGAGAATTTCACTATTGCAAGAATTCTATTGTTTAATAGGTTTTTCGGGAGTTGACCCTAATTTTATTTCGTGGATCTCTTGGGTGCGAGATATTCTTGAACGTAAACAAACTGAAAATCAAGAAGATTATAAAATTTTTCTTATAGAAGTTATAGAAGAAAAAAACACGGAAACGGAAAAGAACGAGAAATCATTATTTTTTGAAAATCATAGAATTGTAAAAATTCCACTATGGGAAAAAGAAGTTATTGATTTTCTTAAGAATGAAACAAATTTTAAAGATAAAACAGGTAGCCCCAACGATTTACTTAAACTCTTTTTCCACTATTTATCAAACGAAGAATGTATCTACACACCACAAGCCTTTATTGAATTATCTGAACAGAAGAGATATAATGATGCATGGAAAAACATTACTGAACGTGCGGGTATTCAAAAAATACAACTGTCAAATAAAAATCAATATCAGAATATCTTACAGTTGAAGGATAAGGTTAGAATTCCTTCTATTGAATGGAGCAACTTTCACGACAAACAAGAATTTCTTTATTTTATTTCGGACTTATTACAAGAAAGTGATACAGATAAGAAAGAGATAATCTTAAATATATTACCTGCAGCCATAAGAGATTCGTTTCTTACGCCACACTTCATTTGGGAAGATGGATTAAAAGATATTCTACCACATATTACGCAGGAAAGCCACAACACGGAACTATCCTTGTTTAGCTTGCGAGAATCCATCTTGTTTGTTGACGAAAATGCATTTACTCTGGAATATGAAACCATCGAAAAAAACACATCAAAGAAAGATGATCTTATTTACAATTCCATTCTTTATGCCGCTTTTAGATTGGATTTCACGTCTGTGAAAAAGCAATTGGAAGATTGGAAACCGAAACAAAAATCTTTATGGACAATAAAAAAAATAGGATTATTGTCATTATTTGACCGTAAAGAAGCAGAAGAACTTTTAAGTGACTTTTGTAATCATTTTGATAACTTCGATTGTCAAGAGCAATTATATACACTAGAGATATTAAATTATATCCAGAGGCATGATTATATTTCGCATTCAAAAAATGACATATACGATAAGATAGAACAATATAAGGATTTGGGATTCAAAAGCTTTAGGGATAATTTTGACCACATTGCAAAAGAAATTACCAAAGCCCAAAATAAAAATGAGATAAAACCGCTTGGAGAAGGAAGATTTACTGTAAGTAATTCTGTCAATTTTTCCAATGGACCGACACTCCCACAAAACGGCATGCAATTCATTCAGTTGCTAATAGAATTTGGCATACCACTATCATTGTCATCTATTCATATTAAAGAAGATACTTGGTACAGTATTGTTAGCCATATTTATAAATATATGCCATACCCTACTGTCTATTATAGTTTGCAAATTAATAATGATAAAGTATTGCGAAGAATAGCACAAGAATACTCCTATTGCGAAGAATTGAAAGATGATATTCCTAATATTTTAGAAAAATTACTCCTTGCTTATTTAAACGATGATACTCCAAAATGTATCAAAAGAAATATTTTAATTTTTGCTTCAGAACTCTTTATTGCTGTACATCCTACGAGATGGCAGGTACATTTTTATGAGATATGGCAATCGCTTGAAAAAGAGAAATCATTATTTTCTCAAAACATAACACGAATTCGCACTGATATTTTCTCTTTTGTAACAAAAGGACTTGTATATATTAATGATGTAAGCATTATCCGAAAATTACTTATTTCTATTATTGATAATTTTGAAGAAGACCCCAATACTGCTGTTGAGTATCTTTATTATTTTGCAAATAATGATACAAAACATAAATTAGGAAGAAAAGTCAGCAATAAACAGATTGACGAAAAAATAGATGTTTTAATTCAAAAAATTTCTCAAAAAAATGAGAGCGTAATTTTTGTCTTAGGAAATTTGCACCAATTACTATCACAAACACACAAAGATAAAATAGAAACAGCCATTGAGAACTTTGATTTCATTGCAATTCAAAGTGAACGGATTTGGAGGGCATTATTATTTTTTGTACAAAAAGAATCAATCCAAGTAGCAATAAAAAATGGTATTATAAACAATAGAAAATTATGGGACACAGGTATTCATGAAAGCAGTTATTCAGATTCTAAGTTTATTCAACTGCATATAATTAACAAGAAATGTGCAAAAAACAACGGAATAGAATGGAATAACGATGAGTGTAAAGCAATATTTGATAAATTGAAAACGAATTTTGAAGATATTAAAAAAGTAAGAGAGAAAAATAAAAGAGATGACGGTTTTATTAACTTCAAACATATTTTGGAGGAAATGAATTATTTTCTTCTTATAGAAAAGTCAAAACTAAAAAATCTATCAGATTATGAAAGAGTTTGCCAAGAAGTAAAGCAGTTATATTATCAAGAAAGAAAATATGACACAATATCTTCAGCATTATTGTCAAATGAGAAATCGGTTATAATATGGGCATTGTCCGAATTATTCTATGATATTTACTATTTGTCGGGAGTAAGTCAACATATTGAAGAAGTCGATTTACTTGTAAACAAGGTGCTAATGAAAAAAACTCCTGCATTAGAGGCATGTATAAGCTATTTATCCAATCTTCTTAAAAATCGGATAAAGGATAAAACTTTGAGAAGTTTTTCAATATCGTTATCTTTAATTTTAGACGAATATAATAAAGATGAATCTGATATTGAAAAACCGTTTCTTCATCAAAATATGATACAAATTGCGAATGTATTAAAAAAGTGGGGAGTAACCCACAATGCCGTCGACAAATGGTTGAATATTAAAGATAATAGTAATTTTAATAACATCAATATAAATGACAGATACAATTAAAAATACAATTGATAAATTTGAATTAGGATATGTTTTTACCGTTACTGATTTTCCAACGGCGGTAGAAAATCCTAAAACCGTCAGCAAAATACTAAATCATTTTGTTGCGACAGGTTATTTGCGTAAATTGTCAAAAGGTCGGTTTTACAAACCTCAAATAAGTAGATTTGGCGAATTACCACCTGACACTTATCAGATTGTTAAAGATTTAATACAAAAAGATGGCAAACTGATTGGGTATATTACAGGATATTCCGCTTTCAACGATTTTGCGCTTACTACACAAGTTTCCGCCATTTTGGAGATTGGAATGCATAAAGAGAAAAAAGCCATTATTCGTGGCATTTATCGTATTCGATTCATACGGCAGGAAAATACGATTACAAAAGAAAATATTCCGCTTCTGCGGTTGCTTGATTGTTTGCGATTTTTCAAAAATATACCCGACACAACACCCGATAACGCCTGCCAACGTTTGATATATTTGATAGGAAAACTTGACGAACAGGAAATTGCAAAAATTAAAAAATTGGCTCTGAAATACACACCGCAAACAATCGCACTTTTGGGTGCAATGCTTGAAACGATTAATCCGCAAGAAGATACAAATTTGTTATTCAAAAAACTAAATCCTATAACGGTTTACAAACTCGGAATATCCAACAAAATTTTACCAACGCAAAAGAAATGGAACATTCAATGAGATTACATACTAACACACAGGATTTTAACGAACTGATTCGCCTAACGGCAACACATTTCAGCATTCTTCCCGAATTTATCGAAAAAGATTATTGGATTACCGATTTCTCAAATTTGTGGACAAATTTACGTTCAACCTATCAAAACGAATTGACACCGTTAGCGTTTTCTGAAATTCCTAACGAAAAGTGGATAGAGGAATCATTTATGGCAACAATAAAAAAGACAATAGAAAAATGAAAACAACGGCGGCTAACAAGCGGTTTGGCGCAAGCGGGGCAGTGGCTCGCCCGAAAGTTTGTGCAAATTTGGAAGTTTTGCGCCCGTCCGAACGGCAGTGAAAGCCCCACCTGCGCCAAGCCGCTGGGACGTTAGAGGCAATGTGAAGGCAGCACAGCGGTTTGATAGAGCGAAAAAAACAACTTGACTATTTTTCAAAAAAAGTGTATCTTTACATTTCGTTATCACAAGAGCATGAATTTTTAGAATATGGTAAAATACCCCCTCACAATAAAGCACTTAATGATTTGCGCCAAGCAATTTTGCGAGCAAGAATCCAAAACACCGAACAAAGAACTTTTTGGTGTAACTGACGGCAAAGTCGTTGGTACACACATTGAGCATAAATTTAAAGATTTCTTGCTTTCAAAATACGATTTGCAAGTTGGCAGTTCGGCGAGTGGAATAGACTTGCCTTCGTCTGAAATCAACACCGATATAAAAGTTACTTCAATCAAACAACCGCAATCTTCGTGTCCATTCAAGAATGTACAACAAAAGATTTTCGGTTTGGGCTACAATTTGTTGGTTTTTGTGTATGATAAACACGATGATTCCAAAACCAAAACGGCTTTGTTAGACTTTGTAAGTTGTTCGTTTGTGGAAAAAGAACGAACCGCCGATTACACCACAACATACCGTTTGCAAGAAATGGTAAAAGACGGTGCAAATACGGAAGATATAATCGCCTATTTGCAAGACAAAAACGTTCCCGCTGATGAAATTACGCTAATAAATATGACGGAACAGATTTTGAAAAATCCGCCTAAAGTGGGTTATTTGACAATTTCTAATGCTTTGCAGTGGCGGTTGCAATATGGAAGGATTGTAGCACTAAAAGAAGCGGTTGAGGGGATTGTGAAAATAACATATAAAATAAGTTGATATTATGAGCAGAATAGATGAAGCATTAGACAGATTATTTGTTCAATCAAGAGGCGAGATAAATTCTCGAATTGAACAAGTTGCTTTTTGTGTTGATATTTCAGAAACACAAGCAAAGGGCTATTGCTATTGTCTTAAAATAGATGCAAACGGAAATTTACGACTTAAAGACCTGATTGATTTTATTGATACAAAAATTATTGAGTACGCAATACCCAAAAAAGAAATAGATGAGGCAAAACAATATTTGAATGAAACAAATTCACCGTCAAAAATTGATGCTTTAAAGAAAAAAGCAAAAGAACTTTTTACAGATTTAGAGAAAACGGGCGAAGGCGGCGAAATACTGTTGTACATTCTCATTCAGGAATTTTTGAAATTACCACAATTAATAAGTAAAATGTCTTTGAAAACGTCAGGACAAATACACTATCAAGGTGCAGACGGAATACATATCAAATATGACAACAACACAAAATGCTTGAATTTATATTGGGCAGAGGCAAAAATGTATCAGGACTTAAATGCCGCCATAACAAACTGTTTTGAAAGTTTAAAAGGATTTTTATTAGACCCGCAGGAATATGACTCAACACAAGAAAGAGATATACAACTAATTACAGCTAACATACAAGCAAATGTTAATGACACAGAGTTGGAAAATCTTTTAGTTAGATATTTCGATACAGATGATGATTTGTCGAATAAACTTATTTATAAGGGAATTTGTTTTATTGGTTTTGACTATGACAAATATCCGTCAGAGAACGATTTGACAAAAACAACAGAGGACATTAAAAATGCAATTATTGCCGAACACGAAAAATGGTATAGCACTTTAAGTCGTAAGATTAAATCTCATATAAACCTTGACACTAAGGAAATTCATGTTTTCTTAATGCCATTCCGTTCTGTAGCAGAATTTAGAAAATATTTTTCAGAAACAATAAGATAATGATTGCCGACAAAGTATATAATTTGGAAAGTTTCAAGCGACAATACGAAGCGTTGCTTATTTTGTCGGTTTGCGACACAATTCCACAATTAGATCCGGAACAGGATAAACAATCATTGCTATCCAAAATTGATTGGAATAAAATGTTAAGTTTAGCGTCTATATTATGCCATTCTTCAAACAGCCAACATTTGGATGCAGCTTTGCGAATTGCTCAAACTTGTTTGACCCAAGAAACTTGTACAGAAAATCAAAAAAATGCCTCTGCTTTCATATTGGATACTTTGACAAACAAGCCTTCAATCGAAATGGCTATCAATAAACAATATCTCAACCAAAATTATGAGAGCAATTACCCATTTGCGCTTAAACTGCAACAATATCATTCTGATTTTGAACATACTATCTTTATAAAAGACCAAAAAATTACTTTAAATCGTTTTCAAAAAGAAGTCTATGAAGCACACAAAAACAATGAAACGATTAGTATTTCCGCGCCAACTTCTGCAGGAAAATCTTATATTTTATGTGCTATTTTGCTTGAAGAGCTATTAGGAGGAGATAAAAATATTGTCTATGTAGTACCAACCAGAGCATTGATAAGTCAAGTAGAAACCGATTTGAGAAAACTTATCAAAGTATATCAATTAGAATCAAATGTAAATGTAACAACAGTTCCGCCACAAGAAGATTTTGAACAAAATAAATCAAATGTATTCGTTTTCACACAAGAACGATTACATTGGTTTTTAAATGGCAACCATTCCGCACCAATACATTTACTTATCATTGACGAGGCGCATAAAATTGAAGACGGAAACAGAGGCATTTTATTGCAGCAAAAATTAGAAGAAGTAGTACAGCAAAATCCTTCAATTAAGGTTTATTTTTCAAGTCCTTTCACTTCTAACCCCGAAATATTACTTGATAATGTTTTGAATAATAGCAGAAAAAATAAAGTAAACACACAATTTGTTTCTGTCAATCAAAACTTAATTTATGTATCCCAAGTTCCTCGCAAACTAAAAGAATGGGAATTGAAAATATGTACTACTGACAAGTCTATTCCAATAGGAAAACTTATTTTGAAAGATAGACCAACAAGCGAATTACACAAAATAGTTCATATCACAGAACGCTTTTCTGATGGAAGTGGCAGTTTAATTTATAGTAATGGTCCGGCAGACGCAGAAGAAACGGCATTATTGCTCTTTGACTTATTAGAAACACAAACACCGCAATCAGAAGTAACGGAACTCATAGAATTAGTAAAGAAAACAGTACATAGAGATTATGCCCTTGCAAAAGTACTCCAAAAAGGTATTGCATTTCATTACGGCAATATGCCATTATTGATACGACAAGAAATAGAAAGATTATTTTCAGAAGGAAAAATTAAATATCTTGTTTGCACTTCAACTCTTTTAGAAGGAGTAAATTTACCTGCAAAATCAATCATTATTAGAAAACCAACACGAGGAATAGGAAATCCACTTAATCAGAATGATTTTTGGAATTTGGCAGGAAGGGCAGGCAGATGGGGAAAAGAATTTAGTGGAAATATAGTTTGTATTGAACCTTCGGAGTGGGGTATTCAACCTGAACCTAATAAATCTAAACAAGAAATAAAACGAGCGATAAATATTATAGAGGAAAAGGGCGATGAACTTTTAACATTTATCCGCAAAGAAGCGCCAAGAAACGAAGCATATAAGAGGCAAGATTTAGAATTTGCTTTTGGGTATTTTTATATAAAACACATTCTAAACAAAGAAGAAGTTCCTTTGAATACATTTTACAATAAGTTGTTGCCAGAACTTACTGCAATATCCGCGAAAGTCAAATTACCTGATTATATTATCAAAAGAAATCCCGGAATTTCCCCACTTGCACAGCAAACTTTATTGGATTATTTCAGCAACAATAACAATTGCATTGAAGAGTTGATACCTGTTTATCCAAATGATACTAACGCATTTGATGAATATACAAAGTTAGTAGGACGCATTGGAAAAACAATATCAGCCTATCCGCCAAAATTAAATATTTCTCGTGCAATTTTACTCGTAAATTGGATGACAGGGAAACCGCTATCATATCTTATTCGTAAAAGTTTTGAATCGTATCAAAACAATCCAAAATATAAGGCTACTAAATCACTCCCTGTTGTAATAAGAGAAGTTATGAATAATATAGAAAGATTCGTAAGATTTGAATTTGCAAAAGATTCAAGTTGTTATATTGACATCCTCCGATATTTCTTGGAGTTGCACAATAGACAGGATTTATTGGCAAATGTTCCACAATTAAGTCTGTGGTTAGAATTCGGGGTATCGCAAAAAACGCATCTTTCATTATTGGCATTAGGGTTAAGCCGTCACACTGTTATCGAACTAACAAGTTATATTACTCACACAGAAATGTCAAAAGAAGAAAGTTTGCATTGGCTCAAAGAACAAAATTTAGAGCAATTAGAGTTATCACCAATAATTATTGAAGATATTAGAAAAATTCTATGATAATACATATTTTTTCAGATTCCATATCGCCCTTCGCTCTTTCTTTCTTTCAAGAAAATAGCCGGTTATCTTTCCAAGAAACTAACACCTTTTTGAAAGACAAAACCGGTATTGTTGATTTCTTTGAGAAAGAAGAAGATTTTGTGCAATTGAAAGAAATGTTGGAAATCAATCAAAATATTGTGTCTGAAAGTCGTGTTGAGTATGGCGATTTTCAAACCAATAAACAACTTGCGGAATCTGTTTGTAATTACTTGTTTAATAAAAATATAAAACCGAAAATCTTACTTGAGCCAACTTGCGGAAAAGGGAATTTTATTTTGTCCGCAATTAAAACTTTTGATTCCTTGCAACAAGTTTTTGGTATCGAAATTCAAGAAAAATATCTTTGGCATTTAAAATTTGAGTTATTGGAATATTTTTTGAAAAATTCAACCGCAAATAAACCGCAAATAAATCTATATCATTGCAGTGTGTTCGGTTTTGATTTTAAGCAAATTGAAAGTCAAATCAATCATCGAGAATTGTTAGTTATTGGAAATCCGCCTTGGGTAACAAATGCAACACTTTCGACACTCAATTCAAAGAATTTACCCCAAAAATCAAATTTCAAAAATGCAAAAGGGATTGACGCAATTACAGGCAAGGGGAATTTTGATATTGGAGAGTGTATTTCTCTGAAAATGTTGGATTTATTTTCCAAAGAAAATGGGCATTTTGCATTTTTGATAAAAAATGCTGTAATCAAAAATATCGTTTTCGAGCAAAAAAAGAATAAATATCCTATTGCTGAGATTGAAAAACATACAATAAACGCAAAAAAAGAATTTAATGCAGCAGTTGATGCGAGTTTGTTTGTTTGCAAGTTTAATTCTACGCCCGAATTTACGGCAAAAGAGTTTGATTTTTACACTTCACAACCTCGTGTAACTTTGGGCTGGGTAAACAATAAATTTGCGTCCGACATAGAAAAATACAAAAAATATCAGCATTTGGATGGCATTTGTCCGTTTGAATGGCGACAGGGAATTAAACACGATTGTGCCAAAATAATGGAATTGGAGCGCATTGACGGTGGTTTTCGCAACGCACTCGGCGAAGAGTTTGAATTGGAAGAAGATTTGGTTTATGGACTTTTAAAAAGTTCTGACTTAAAGCAAAATGTAGTAGATATTTCGCGAAAATATACAATCGTTACTCAGAAAAAAATTGGTCAAGATACAAGTCAAATTTTGGAAAAACTGCCCAAAACAAAAGCATATTTGGAACGCCACAAAAATTATTTTTTACAAAGAAAATCAAGTATTTACAACGGTAAACCGATGTACTCAATTTTCGGAGTAGGTGATTATTCGTTTAAACCCTACAAAGTTGCCATTTCAGGACTTTACAAGCAAACAAAGTTCACGCTCGTAAAACCCAACGGAACAGTTTTATTACTTGACGACACTTGTTATTTCATTGGTTTTGACACACTTGAAAAAGCAGAAGAAATTCAATATTTATTAAACCAATCTGAAATACAGGAATTTATTGAATCGTTTATGTTTATTGACGAAAAGAGAGCAATCACAAAAGATTTACTAATGCGGATTGGTTTTGCTAATTATTCTGTCAGTAGTAAGAATAGACAGTTAAGTATTTTCGAGTAATAAAATGAAAGAGATTTATAATCTGCAAAAATGCACTGCCTCTAACGGGCGGTTTGGCGCAATGGCGGCAGTAGCCCGCAGACAATTTTGTGTGAAATTGAACGTTATTATCCCGCATAAAGTTCAGTGGAAGCCGCCACTGCGCCAAGCCGCTTGGACGTTAGAGGCAATAGCGAGGCACAGTGCAGTGCAAACATTAAGAGAAAGGAAAAAGTATGACAATGAACTTAACAGAGAAAGGAAATATCGGAGAAGAATTTGTAAATGAAGTTGCATTTAATTCTTTTATTGAATATTGGTGCTATCCAAATCCAAAGGATGAGTATGGAGATAAAAAAGAAATATGTGATTTGTTGATATTGTTTGACGATAATTTAATTATTATTTCTGTTAAAAATTATGAGTTCAAAGATTTTTATTCGAGGTATTTCAGGCAGACAATCGAAAAAGCGAAAAAACAAATTTACGGAGCAGAAAGGAAGTTATTAAACAGCAACAACGAAATTTATATTAAACACCCTAAAAGGGAGATTGAAAGGTTTCCAAAAGAAAGAATTAAAAACATATATAGGTTAATTATTAATCTTGGAGAAGGTGTTCGATTTTATCCTTTCAATCAAGAAACGAAGGATGAAAAATTTATTACAATACTTGACAAGGAAGCATTTCAGACAATAGTTCGAGAGTTAGACACAATTCCCGACTTTTTGGAATACTTAAAAAAGAGAGAGGATTTATTTGCAAACAAAACTGTTATAATTTTACCCGGAGAAGAAAATGATTTTTCTTTTGATACGACACAACAGTTTTTTGAATATACGCAATACAATCCAAATGAAAAGCAGAGTATATTAATTTCTGGAACTGAACACGATATTTTGGCTCAATACTTAAAAAACACTCATACTTTTCCCGACTATTTTTCAAAAGAATACAATGGAATGTTTGTTCAATTAGATGGTAGTTGGGAAGATTTTAACCAAAATAAGCAAGTAAAATTAAAAAGAGAACGAGATAAAAACAGTTATTTTCTTGATGAACTTGTAAAAAGAGAAGTATTGACAAATATCAATGAAAATTCTATTGAGTTGGCAACTGCAATTATGTCATTTAATAGATTCAATCGGAGGGTTATTTCAACCAATTTTTTGCATTTTTTTGACCAGTACAAGGACAAAAAAGGAGATTTTCTTGCAAGAAGGTATGCTGACTTTAATGGTGTTGGGGTTGTATTCGCGTTTTATCCACAAGAAATGCTACAAGAAATGGTTAACACTCTCCTTGATATAGCATTAGACAGTTTTTGCATTTATTCAAATTACAAAAGCAAATCTATGATTTTAATTGCAACAACGAATGAGTTTAAACAATTTAAATTGAGACTAATGAAAGATATTATACCATTCCCAAAAGAGAAAGAATTGCAAGTGAAAAGAGATGTTGAATTGCTTGGTTGGTTTAGTAATCACCAAATGTTTAATATTACAGAAAAAGAATATCCAGATGAAGAATAGAGGATGTACACAAGCTACTGCCTACAACGGGCGGTTTGGCGCAAGCGGGGCAGTGGCTC
>Ga0209738_10000170_pt1 | contig 14784 bp, 11 predicted proteins | sample TergutNc150P5_FD_187289 | JGI IMG/M metagenome (GOLD analysis project Ga0209738, IMG submission 187289) | Nasutitermes corniger P5 segment gut microbial community from laboratory colony in Florida, USA - Nc150 P5 (SPAdes) (version 2) | ecosystem: Host-associated > Arthropoda: Insects >...
CGATGGCAAGCACATCCTGCCGCTGGCCACCAGCCAGGATCACAAGCGCCTGCTTGATGGCGACCAGGGGCCAAACACGGGCGGCATGGGCGCGTATTCGCCCGCGCCGGTCATCACGCCGCAGCTGCACGCGCGCGTGATGCGCGAAATTATCCAGCCAACGGTGCGGGGCATGGAACAGGAAGGCATCCGCTACACCGGGTTTTTGTATGCGGGCCTGATGATCGACGCACAGGGCAATCCGAAAACACTCGAATTCAACTGCCGCATGGGCGATCCGGAAACGCAACCGATTATGGCGCGCCTGAAAGGCGATTTCGCAAAAGTCGTCGAACAGGCCATTGCCGGCACGCTGAACACCATCGAACTCGACTGGGACCGGCGCTGCGCGCTGGGCGTGGTGCTGGCCGCGCATGGCTATCCTGACGCGCCACGCAAGGGCGATCGCATCAGCGACATTCCCGCCCCAACCAGCCATGCGGTGACATTCCATGCGGGCACGGCGCTGGTTGATGGCAAGCTCGTCACATCGGGCGGGCGCGTGCTGTGCGTGGTTGGGCTGGCCGATTCGCCGCGCAGCGCGCAGTCCATCGCCTATGAAACGGTCAACCAGATTTCGTTTGACGGCATGCAGTATCGCCACGACATTGGCCATCATGCGATGAGCCACAAGCCGCAGGGGTAATGAAAACGCGGCGCGTCGGCATGCTGGGTGGCACGTTCGACCCGATCCATGAGGGCCATCTTGCACTCGCGCGGCATTTTGCAGATACGCTTGATCTGACCGAGCTGGTCTTGCTGCCCGCCGGGCAGCCGTGGCAGAAGCCGGAGGTATCGGCGGCCATGCACCGGCTGGCGATGACGCGCGCCGCGGCAGCGTCGCTTATGCTGCGTCACGCACAGGTCACGGTGGATACCAGTGAAATCGATCATCCTGGGCCTACCTATACGGTGGATACCTTGCACCGCTGGCGCGAGCGCAATGGTGGCGATGCCTCATTGACCCTGCTGATCGGCGCTGACCAGTTTGTGAGCCTCGATTCCTGGCATGACTGGCCGCGCCTGTTCGATGATGCGCATGTTGCCGTGGCAGGCCGGGCAGGTTTTGACATGACGCTGGAAAAGGCGGTTGCGCCCGCTGTGGCCAGCTATGTTGCTGCCCGCCAGGCCGATGCGCTGACGTTGCAGAAGACCTCGCATGGCCATCTGTTCATCGACACGACATTCGCGTTTGATATATCGTCCACCGGTATTCGTGATGCCGTGCAGCAAAGGCTCGCGCAGGGCGATGCCAGCCGTGCAGAAGCGCCCAGGCATGTGCCCGCAGCCGTATGGGACTATATTGTCCAGCATCATCTGTATTGTCTGCATTGTTAATCGTCCCCCATTTCTACCCACCGTAAACTGAACTGCAAAGCCCTGAACCCATGGATATACGCAAACTGCAACGAGTCATCATCGACGCGCTCGAAGATGTGAAGGCCCAGGACATCAAGGTGTTCAACACCAGCCATCTGACCGAACTGTTCGATCGCATCGTGATTGCCAGCGGCACATCGAACCGGCACACGAAAGCGCTGGCGTCAAACGTGCGCGCCAGCGTGAAGGCAGCGGGCGGCGAGATCATCAGTGTCGAAGGCGAGGATACGGGCGAATGGGTGCTGGTCGATTGCGGCGACGCAGTGGTGCACCTGATGCAGCCCGCGCTGCGCCAGTACTACAACCTTGAGGAAGTCTGGGGCGACAAACCGGTGCGCGTGAAACTGTCATCGTAAGCCTGCGATGAAACTGCACATCGTCGCCGTTGGCCACCGGATGCCCGACTGGATTGCTGCGGGCTTTGATGAATATGCAAAACGCATGCCGCCAGAGCTACGCATCGAACTGCACGAAGTCAAGCCCGAGCAGCGTTCGTCGGGCCGCACCGCGCAGCAGGCGATGGCCGCCGAGCGCGTGCGCATCGAAGCGGTGTTGCCCAGGGCTGCGTACATCGTTGCACTGGACGAGCACGGCAAGGACTGGACGACGATGCAGCTGGCCCATGCATTGCCCATCTGGCAGCGCGAAGGCCGCGACGTGGCGTTCCTGATTGGCGGCGCGGACGGGCTGGATGCGCCACTGAAGGCGCGCGCCGATCTGCTGCTGCGGCTCTCGAGCCTCACGCTGCCGCACGCGCTGGTGCGCGTATTGCTGGCCGAGCAGATTTATCGCGCGTGGACGATCACGCAGAATCATCCCTATCATCGCGCGTAACTCAACGCGCGTAACTCATTGCGCATCATCGCCATGCCGCACGATCACGATCACTATCCATTCGTTTATCTTGCATCGCAAAGCCCGCGCCGCCAGGAACTGCTGCAACGCATCGGCGTGCGCTTCGAGCTATTGCTGCCGCGCCCCGATGAAGATGCCGAGGCGCTGGAAGCCGTGCTGCCTGGTGAAGCGCCAGATGCCTATGTGATGCGCGTCTGCGCGGCCAAGGCGCAAGCCGCGCGCGCACGGCTGACCGTGGCCGCGCTGCCTGCTGCGCCGATTCTGTGCGCCGATACCACCGTGACGATCGATCGCCAGATTTTTGGCAAGCCGCGTGACGCACAGGACGCCCTGGCCATCCTCCAGCGGCTGGCTGGCCGCGCGCATGACGTGCTGAGCGCCGTGGCGGTGGTGGATGCGCAGGGCGCATTGCTGCCCATCGCGCTGTCGCGCTCCACAGTGTGGTTCGCCGTAGCCAGTGAGGCCGCGTTCGCGCGCTATATCGCCAGCGGCGAGCCGTTCGGCAAGGCGGGCGCGTATGGCATCCAGGGGCGCGCGGCGGAGTTCATCGAACGCATCGACGGCTCCTGTTCGGGTATCATGGGCTTGCCGCTTTTTGAAACGGCAGCATTGCTGCGCGCGGCAGCAGTGCATTTCTAGCGCGCCTTTCATGCGCATCCACTGGCATCAGCATCACTGCCCATCATGATGAACGAAGAAATCCTGATTAACGTCTCGCCGCAGGAAACGCGCGTTGCGCTGGTGCAGCAGGGCATTGTGCAGGAACTGCATATCGAGCGCACCCTGTCGCGCGGCCTGGTGGGCAATGTGTATCTTGGCCGCGTGGTGCGCGTGCTGCCTGGCATGCAGTCCGCGTTTATCGACATCGGGCTGGAGCGCACCGCGTTTTTGCATGTGGCCGATATCTGGCAGCCGCGCGCGCCGGACGATGCGCTTTCATCCCTGCCGCCCGCGCCCATCGAAAAAACGATTTTCGAAGGGCAGGCATTGATGGTGCAGGTCAGCAAGGATCCGATTGGCGCCAAGGGTGCGCGGCTTTCAACGCAGATCAGTGTTGCGGGGCGCAACCTGGTGTATCTGCCGCAGGAGCCGCATATCGGCATCTCGCAGAAAATCGAAAGCGAAGCCGGGCGCGATGCCGTGCGCGCGCGGCTGACCGCCGTGCTGCCCGCGGATGAAAAGGGCGGCTATATCGTGCGCACCATCGCCGAGGATGCCACCAGCGAAGAGCTGGCTGCGGATATCGCCTATCTGCGCAAGACGTGGGGCACGATTATCGCGCTGTCACAGCGCGTGCCTGCGCCGGGCCTGCTATATCAGGACCTGAATCTCGCGCAGCGCGTGCTGCGCGATTTCGTCAGCGAGGGCACCACGCGCATCCAGATCGACTCGCGCGCAACCTTTCAGTGGCTCACGGAATTCGCCACGGAGTTCACGCCCGCCGTGCTGCCCCGGCTCTATCACTATGCGGGCGAGCGGCCATTGTTTGATCTGTACGATATCGATACGGAAATACAGCGCGCGCTGTCGCGGCGCGTCGATCTCAAATCCGGCGGCTATCTGGTGATCGACCAGACCGAGGCGATGACGACGATCGACGTGAATACCGGCGGCTATGTGGGCGCGCGCAATTTCGACGACACGATTTTCAAGACCAATCTCGAAGCCGCGCAGACGATTGCCCGGCAATTGCGGCTGCGCAACCTGGGCGGTGTCATCATCATCGACTTCATCGACATGGTGAACCCCGAGCATCGTGACGCGGTGCTGTGCGAATTGAAAAAAGCGCTGGCGCGCGATCGCACGCGCACGGCGGTCAATGGTTTCTCGCAACTGGGGCTTGTTGAAATGACGCGCAAGCGCACGCGCGAGTCGCTCGCGCATGTGCTGTGCGAGCCGTGCCCGATATGCCACGGCAAGAGCCAGGTGAAAACCGCGCGCACAGTGTGCTATGACGTGCTGCGCGAAGTGCTGCGCGAATCGCGGCAATTCAATCCGCGCGAGTTTCGCGTGGTCGCGTCCCAGCAGGTGGTCGATCTGTTTCTGGAAGAGGAATCGCAGCATCTGGCGATGCTGATCGACTTCATTGGCAAGCCCGTATCGTTGCAGGTGGAATCGCACCTGAGCCAGGAGCAGTACGACATCATGCTGATGTGATGTCGATGTCGCAGGCATTGCCTGAACAGGCTAAAGGGATTAATATCTCCCCCTGAATTTAACTTTATTTAAGAATTAGCGCATCTTCAGGGTTATGCCAACCGCCAATGAAAAAGTTGCCTTTGCCGAACGGCTAAGGTTCGCGATGAACCGCGCGCCTGAAGCAATGCGGGGCGCTACCGATCTGGCCCGGCGTTTCAACCAGTATCACCAGCAGATTCCGGCGCTTGCGCACCTGTGCCCCGTGTCGCCGCAAACGGCGCACAAATGGCTGGCCGGGCGCACGATTCCAGACGCCGGGAAAATGCGTGCGCTGGCTGCGTGGCTGGACGTGAACGAGCACTGGCTGCATTACGGCCTGCCGACAGCGCCCATAGGCGACGAGGATGAAAAAACCCGGCGCTCTTTCGATGCGATGGAACTCGCATCAAAATTTGAAGCGCTGACACCGCATTGCCGTCATCTGGTGCAGGAGCTGGTTGAACAGTTTTCGCGGCACGAATGAGTGGCGCGGACCATCGATTACTGATGCTGTATCCAGGGCAGCAGCAGTGACAGCGTAACCAGCGAACCAATGGTGGACAGCAGGATCATGCGTGATGTGATGTGCGCTTCGCGCTCGTAATATTCGGCCAGCATGTACGGGCCGGTGCCCGTGGGCAGCGCCGCAAGCAGCACAGCCGCTTTCACTTCCATGGATTGCAGATGAAACACATGGGTCACGAGCAGCCAGGTGAGCGCGGGCTGCACGAAAAGCCGCACGCCCGTCAGCCACCAGACTTCATGGCGCGCCTTTGCATCGCTGCGGCTCTGCGCCAGGAAAAGCCCCAGGCTTACCAGCGCGCACGGGCTGGCAGCTGTGCCCAGCAGGTCAAGGAATTCTTCCAGGGCGCCGGGTACCGGCAGCTGTAGCACACACACGATCGTTCCGGCCAGCGGCGCTACCACGAGCGGGTTATGCATGAGCCGGTTCAGCACTTTCAGGATCAACCGGTGTGGCCGGCGTTCAGCCTGGAGCCCGAACTCGATCAGGATCAGCGCACAGCCAAACAGGATGCAGACCACGAGGATGGTGGCGATCATCACGAACGTGATGCTTGATGGCCCGAACACGAGCTTGCACAGCGGAATCCCGACATAGGCGACATTCGGATAGGACGCGGCGATGCCTTCGATGCTGGCATCCGCCAGATGCTGGCCCTTGAGCAGCCGCGCGACGAGCACCGCGATGAACACGACGGCGCACGCAATCCAGAATGCCGCGATAAAGCCGGGCTTGTCGAACATCTTCCAGCTGGCACGGGCCAGCGTCCTGAACAATAGCGCAGGCAGCGCAAGCCAGACCACGAAACGGTTCAGCTCGGAGGCGGACGTCGGGCCCAGCACATTGAAACGGCGGCACGCATAACCGGCCAGAATCAGCCCGAAAATAGGCAGCAGAATGGAAAAGGTGGATAGCATGACGAACTTGCGGGGGGGCAGGTCAGGAAGAGCGCGGCACAACGCAGCGAAGCCGTAACAATACACGAATTAGTTCTGTGCCAGAACGGCAGGGATGAACAGGAGCCGGCGCCCTCTTTTCAGCGAAACCGGCTGTGCTTGATTTCGGGCGGCGTTGCGGCGTTCGCGCGGCGTGGTCTGGTGGGTTTGAGCGACACGTTTTCCAGTGGCGCGAACAGTTCGGCCAGCGTGATATTCAATACATAACAAATATTCGCGATGGTCTCGATGGACGGATTGGCGACGCCACGCTCGATGAGCGATATATAGGTGCGGTCGGTCTGCGCCTCGAAGGCCAGTGTTTCCTGGGATTTTCCGGCGGCATGGCGGCATGCTTTGACCTGTTTGCCAAGGGCAAGCAGGACGGGGGGTGAATTCTTTAAAAGAAGAGGGGAAGGCTTAGTCATCATACGTACAAAATGATGACTGTGCTCCGACGGGTTCTCAACGGAGTGTACGCGTCGATTTTTGACGTATATGCTCCGTGGTCGAAAAAGATCCTGGGGCGCAATGTTGCGGGGAAAGAATGCCGTCGGTTGGCAAGGCGGCAATCACCCACAGTTTCATGGTTCCTGCGCTAAAACAACCGCCCCTGGAGTGGTCGATGGCTCGCCCCAAAACAGCTGCTGCTGCACTTGATCCCAAGTTCGGTGAGAAATTTTCCGCCGAATTGTTTTATATGCGAGAAATGATGCAGGAGTTCGCGCAGGATCATCCAAAGATTGCGCGCCGTCTTGGCATTCAGGCTGGCGAAATTGGCGACCCGTATGTGGAGCGGCTGATCGAAGCGTTCGCGTGGGAGGCCGCGCGTTCGCAGCTCAGGATTGACGCAGCCTTTCCCGAATTAACACAGCGCCTGCTTGAGGCCGTCTATCCGAATTTCGTGCGGCCCACGCCGTCGATGTCGGTCATTCGTCTGACACCAGACTTCAGGCGGGGTGATATGGTGAGCAGCGGCGTGACGGTCAGGCGTGGCTTGCTGTTCCAGTCATCCGTGCCACCTGGAGAGAGAACGGCATGTTTTTTCGCCAGCAGCCAGGAGGTGATGCTGTATCCGCTGGAAATCACGCGGGCGATTTTGACCGGCACGCCGCCGGACATTCCGGCGCTGGACAAATTTCTGGCACGCGAGCAGGTCAGGGGCGCGTTGCGCCTGAGCCTGCGTGTCACGATGGAGCAACTTCAGGTTGACGATCTGGATGGACTGGATCGCCTGCCTGTTTATCTTTCTGGAGATGATGGCATTGCCTCGCACCTGTTCGAGCTGCTGCACAGCAGCGCGCTGGGTGTAGTGATTGGCGTTCCTGGCCATTTTGAAGATGCGCCAGTGTCCATCGTGCCTTTCGATGCCGTGGCGCATGAGGCGATGGATGCGGGTGAGGGTGTGATGCCCGCCTGTGGGGCAAAGCTGCACGGCTTCAATCTGGTGCATGAGTTCTTTGCGTGCCCGTCACGCTTTCTGTTTTTCACGCTCACCGGATTGCAGCATGGGCTGGCCAGCATCAGCGGGCAGGAGGTGGAGATCGTGATCCTGCTTGACAGGGCACCTGGTGCACTTGTCCATCAGGTGAGCGCCTCGCAGTTTGCACTGTTCTGCACGCCAGTGATCAACCTGTTTGCTGTGGAGCAGGAACTCATCGAGCTGCGGGAAGGGGAAACGCTGCTGCAACCCAATGAGAAACATCCCGCTGACTATGACGTGTTCGCGCTGGTGTCAGTGAACGCGTCGGCCACCGGGAACTCCGGGCGGCTGGATTTTATTGCGCGCCACGTGGCGCTGATCGACGATGAAGGAAACGGCGGGCGATACTACGAGGCGAGGCGCGAGGTCATCGCGCCCATTGCCAGGGGCAAGCGTCGCTACCAGACGAAGGCGCATTACACCCCTTCGCTGATGTTTCTTTCGCTGCTCAACGAGCATCACGAGCCTTACGAGGGCATGCAGTATGCCAATGTGCTGCTGTGGCTGACCAATGCTGACCTGCCCGTGTTGCTGGAGGGCAAGGGCGGCATGACGCCATGCGAGTCCCTGCCCGTGAGTGAGGCCGTGATGATCCGCCCGGTATCCCGACCGTGGCCACCGCTGGCGCGCGAAGATGCGGCATGGAAGCTGGTTGCGTTGCTGAAAATGCACGCGTCGGTGTTCATCATGGGCAACGGGGCAAACGCAGCGCAGGCGTTGCGTTCGCGCCTCTCCCTGTTTGTTCAGCCCTGGGACGAGGCAGGGCGCAAAATGCTGGACAGCATTGTGGAGTTCCGGCTGAAGCATGTGACTTGCCGCATGCCTGAGGATGCGCCCGGGCATTACGGGCACGCGACGGGTATCTGGTTGACGGTGGACGAAAGCGGACTGGGTGGCCTCAGTCCGTATCTGTTTGGCGTGGTGCTGGAGCGCTGGCTGGCGCAGCTGGTGGTGGAGAGCGCGTTCATCCGCATGGAGCTGCACTCGGTGCAGCGTGGAATGATCGCCAGCTGGCCCGCGCGCCGTGGCACACGAAGCAGTCTGTAGGAAGGGAAGTACGACAGAAACAGTCAATACGTAACGAATAACCCCAGGAGTCCATTCATCATGTTCAATTTCGGCACTTCCCGGACGATCACGATTTCCGGCCCTGCCATTCCCAGGGACTCGCGTGGCGAGCCGCTGCTGGAGCTGCGCGCGTTTCGCGGAACGGAAACCATCTCGGAGCTGTTTGAATATGAAGTCGATCTGGTCACGCCGTCGGTGGGTGTGTCTGACACGGATGCGGCCAACATCAACCTGAAAAAAATGATCGGCAAGGCCGTCTGTATCACCTTGCAGCTGGAGGGCAACACCACGCCGGTTCCATGCGTGGGCGCAGGCACGCGCGAGATCAGCGGGCTGGTGTACGAGGCGCGGTTCCTGCGCGTTGAGGAACGCAGGGCGTTTTATCGCGTGATTGTGCGTCCGTGGCTGGCGCTGGCGTGCGGGCATACGGACAACCGTGTCTTCCAGCGAAAGACGGTTCTGGAGATCATCAGGGAGGTGCTCTCTGCCTACCCGTTCTCATTCAAGTTCTGGGAGGAGGAGGTATACCCAACGCTTGACTTCCAGATACAGCTGGGAGAAACCGACTTTGATTTTGTGCAGAGACTCATGCAGGAGTGGGGACTTTTCTGGTTTTTCGAGCACGAAGACGGGCTGCACCGGATGATTATTACCGACCACGTGTCGGGGCTGAATCCCGTGAAGAGCAAGGCCTACCAGACGTTATCGTACTATCCGCCGGAGCGGCGCGTGGACGAGCGCGAGCACGTGAGCGTGTTCGATGTCACGCAGACCTGGCAGCCCGGGCAATGGACGACCGGAGACTACGACTTCAAGCAGCCTGGTGCGATGAGCAACCAGATCACGCAGGCCAGCCTGCCGCAGGACACGGCGCTGAACGAGATCGAGCGCTACGACTGGCCGGGCGACTACACCGACAGGGACACGGGCAACTTCTTCGCCAACGTTCGCATGCAGCAGCTGCGCTCGATGGGCGAGCGCTCGTATGGCCGTGGCAACCTGCGCGACGTGGAGTGCGGCACGCTGTTCACGCTGGCCAACCATCCGCAGAAAGAGGCCAACCAGGGTTATATTGTCATCTCGGCAACGATCGATGCGTGCGAGGTGGGAGACGTGAGCGGGCAGGCCAGTGGAGAATACAGGTTTGAGACAAGCTTCGAGGTACAGCCGGACTCTGTGGTGTACCGGCCTGCGCGCACGATCCAGAGGCCCCCTGCGGGGCCGCAGACGGCGATCGTGACCAGTTACGGCGACAGGGAAGTGTGGACGGATGAATACGGACGGGTGAAGGTCCGCTTCTACTGGGACAGGCTGCAACCCGATGACCAGACCAGCTCATGCTGGGTGCGTGTTTCAAGCGCATGGGCGGGGCAGGAGATGGGAGAGATTGCGATCCCGCGCGTGGGCGAGGAAGTGATTGTGGACTTCATCAATGGCGACCCGGACAGGCCGCTCATCACGGGGCGGGTGTACAACCCGCAGAACATGCCGCCGTTTGAACTGGAGGACAACCATGCGCTGACGGGCTACCGCAGCAAGGAAATTCATGGCGTTCGGGCGAACACGATGGTGCTTGATGACACCAAGGGCAAGATTCAGGCGCAACTGAACAGCGACGAAGGCGACTCGGGCCTGAGGCTGGGCTGGATCGCACGCATTGCGGGCAACGCGGGGCGCGAGGAAGATCGCGGGCGAGGTTTCGAGCTGGCCACGCAGCTGTGGGGCGTAGTGCGCGCGATGCGGGGGCTGTTCATGAGCACGGATCCTTCCAGCGGGCGCGTGAAGGATGTGGATGCGGCGATGGCGCGGCTGACCCAGGCGCGCGCGCAGCACGAGACGCTGGCGAACACGGCGCAGCTGAACGCGGCGCAGGATCAGGGCCGCGACCAGAGCGAGGTGAGTGCGGCGATCAAGGCGCAGAATGAAGCGATCAAGGGCGGTGTGGCCAGCGAGGACGGCAATCCGTTTCCCGAGATGACGGAGCCGCAGCTGGTGCTGGCCAGCCACACGGGCATCGAAACCACGGCGGCGCAGTCCACGCACGTGGCCAGCGGAGAGAACATTGCGATGACAGCAGGCGCACACCTGAGCCTGTCGGTGGGCGCGCGGATGCTGGCGAGCGTGGCCAATGGCATCAAGATGTTCGTGGAGCGCATGGGCTTTTTGCTTGTTGCCGCGGCGGGCAATATCGACATGAAGGCGCTGACCAATGGCATTCACATGCTGGCGAAACTGGACATCACGATGGAAGGCAACACGATCATCATCAATGGGAAAAAGTCTGTTGAGGTTCGGGGTGGTGGGAGTTTTACGCGCTGGACGGATGGGCAGATCTATCACGGCACGCTGGGTTCCTACGAAGTGCATTCGGCTTCGCGGCTGATGACGGGGCCGGACAATGCGCCGCCGCCGACGTTGCCCAAAGCGGTGCCAGGAAAGGATGAACTGCATTTTGCGCTGGGGGCGTTATCAAACGAGGTGGCGCATAGTTATGTAGAAGCTCCCTATGAACTCTACAAAGATGGCGCACTGATCGACAAGGGCGTCACAGACGAATACGGGCGCGTGGTGATAAAGAATCATCAGCCCGGCACAAAGTCCTACATGGTCAAGATGTACAACGACGAAGAGTTCAACCTGAATGTAAAGGACGCGCTGGAAGCAAAAAACGATCACCGCGCCAATAACGGCGAACGTCTGTCAGATTTGGGAGAAAATTAACATGGAGCTGAGCGAAAGGAGGCACACCACAAATACGCCGATTCCTCAAAGCACGAGCAAGACAGCACTGGGTGCTGCACGCTGGTTCGTTACAGGCAAGGACGCGCCAAAGATCACGCAGGGCAATCTGCTTGAGTTCCTGGTCTGCGGCCAGAAGGGTTTCAAGAAGTTGAAGGATGACCTGCTTGCCGCGCAAAAAACGGTGGACATCGTTTGCTGGGGTTTCGATCCAGGCATGGAGCTGGAGCGCACAGCGCCCGGAAAATGGCCGCGCGGCGGAATTGACAATACCTACGGCAAGCTGCTTGAAAACCTGGCGAAAAACAATATCAAGGTGCGGCTGCTGCTTTGGTATTCCGATTTCGGCACATTTAAATCAAACACCATGCCCGGCTATACCGATGAACCGGTCTTTCACTGGATGGGGCTTATCAAGCAGGCCATATCGGCTGTTTCGGATCCTGTGGACGTGGGTAAAAATGTCGTTAAAAAGTTTGACGTGGGTAAAAATGTCGTTAAAAAGTTTGTCCAGAGTGACGATCCTTACGGCAATCCCACGCGTCACAAGTTTTGCCTGGAATGGTTCCAGAGACATCTTCGTGGTTCACGTGGATTCGTGGATAACCCCAATCTGCGCGTCGTATTGCGCCAGGTGAGCGGAAAGGACGTGGACAAAATGCTCGGCACTCCCCCTGTGGAGGAAGACGCGCCAGACATTGTTGAAAGGAACGCGCTGGGGTTTGCCTCATGGCACCAGAAGCCCGTGCTGATTGATTACGAGCTTGGCAAGAAGGCCGTTGGTTACGTGATGGGACTGAACTCCATCACAGATTACTGGGACACAAAACATCATGCGATTGATGACCCGCTGCGGGAGACCATGACAGGCGCAGAACTGGAGGATGAAATCAAGCACGACTTCAATGCTGATGTTGGCAGTACCACCACAGCCCAGGCCCTGCGTAATCTCACGCTGAGCGTCAGGCAAAAGGAGAACGCCATCAGGGCAGCGAATTTCAGCCACCTTATCCCCTATTCGGACTATGCCTGCCGCATCAAGGGGCCGGCGCTGGAGCGTGTGCATCAGAATTTCGAGGAAGGGTGGAATGCTTTCGCTGGTGCATGGAAGTCCACCAGCAAGGCGGTAGCGCCTCCCCATGCCACAAAGCCCACGGCGTACCAGGAAGTCCAGATTGTGCGCACGCAACCGCCAAAGCTGGAAAAGACCATTAAGCGTCTGTATTTCCAGGCCACGAGCTGGGCCTATAAATACATCTATATCGAGAACCAGTATTTTTTCTATCCAGAATTTGCCCGGTGGCTGAAGAACAACCGGAAAGACTTCTGCCAGAAATGGGCTGCCCAGTGCAAGGGCAAGTCCATCGCGCAGGTGCCCACGCTGTACCTGTTTGTGGTGATCCCGCTGCCAGAAATGGATGGCATGGTGCCGCGCACGTTCGATACCCTGGCCGAGCTGGGCAATGGCAGCGATATGCCTGAACAGGCAAAGATAACAGGCTGGAGCAAAGTTTCGGTGGATCAGCTGGAAAAGACGAACGGCCTGAATGTCAGCGTAGTGCGTTTATGCACGAGCGGCCCGGCGGGCGGGAAGAGGATGGCTTACCGGGAAATTTATATTCACGCGAAGCTGATGATTATTGATGATGTGTTCGTCACACTGGGCAGCGCGAACATCAACCAGCGCAGCATGTCAGGCGATGGTGAGATCAATATTGCGGCTACGCATGAGCACAAGGCGAGCGAATTGCGCAGTGAAATATTTGCCAAGCATACGGGGGGCAATGTTCAATGGCGACCCGATGACATGGCGCGTGTGTCCAAGGACTGGAACAAGCTTGCCAATGATAATTACGACGCAATGACAATTGGCCAGAATGCTTTAAGAGGCCATATTGTGAAGTTCATGGACATGCGCAAAACCCATGTCCGTGTTGCCTGAATGCCATGTTTACCAAGCGTCGTATTGCCTTGTGGCTTGCCCTGGCCCTGTTGCTGGCCTATTCCGCAGCGGGGCTGCACATCGGCTTCATCAGCCTGTTCCCAGTTAATCATATCGTCAACATCATGAACGATTTCAGCAAGCCGCGTTATACGAAGTTGCCAAAGTTCAACCCGCATCGCAAGGACTTTACCTGCGTGTACCAGTCACAGCACTTGCCGCCCGTTGATCCGCAGGCTGACCTGTGGTTTCAACAGGCATTAGCCCTTGATAACCCAGAGGTCTATTACCAGCAACGCGACTGGCCGAAAATTTATCAGCTTTACCAGCAGGCCGCCGACCGTGGCCACTGGAAAGCGATGTTGAATCTCGCGTCACTTATCCTGACCGAGGATTACCCAGTACCGCACGACCCAGAGAAAGCCATTGAACTGGTGGAAAAAGCGATGAAGCTGGGCGTGCCAGAGGCTTGGGACAGAATGGGCACCTATCACCAGAATGGGTTGATACCCGGTGGCGACGCAACCAGCGCCTACGCATTTTTCCAGCGTGCGGCGGATATGGGTAGTCCACGCGCGCAAGTGTATCTTGGAGAGCAACTGGATGCCACATGGGATGCGCCTGGGCAAGGATTCTGGGCCAATATCCCTGTTGCGACGAAGATGCTCGAATGCGCGTTTGCCCAGGGTGATGGCGATGCGGCAGACCGGTTGAGCTTCGACTATTCCAAAAGAGGCTATGCATCAGGCGGTACACCAGCAGACAGGCGTCGCGCGCTGGAAACCCTGCAACAGGGCGTCAGACTGGGCAGCGCAACAGCAGCGAATTCTTTAAGTTCTGAATTCGGTGGAATGTATTTAACTGACGGTGACAATCTCGCTGGATATATTGATGAAGCTCGTGCTGAACGTTACAGCAAGATTGGCGACATACTGGAACTTTACGATGGCACGCTGAAGCTGCCGAATCTGGACAAGGTGTTGCCCCTGCCACCTGCCCACCTGCCCAAGTGGGATGGCAACGTGCAAACCCTGATTGACGCAGCCAAGGCCGTCACACCCCCGATCCAGAAACCTGCCCCGCAACCCAGCAGCCGCAAACCCATCCCGGAAGGCTACGTCGTGCCCCCACCCACCCCACAATCGCCCATGCAGGCAGGCAACGAGCGTGCCAACCTCACCGGCTACTGGATAGCCATGGACAGGGCCATTTCTGCGCAGCAAGGCGATACAGCATCAGCCCAGCCCGCACGCAGTGGCCACCCCGAGTATTACCACGTCGGCGAAGCTTTCGAGCCACCCCTGAAAACCTGGCTCATGCCTGCCGAAGTGCGCTGGTATTACCTTGGCGAAGCCGTGCGCGAAGTGCAGCCACAAGAACACACTGCCGCGCTGGTGCAAAGTGGCCAGATGCGCGCGCTCGATGCTGCGCCCGAAAAACTTGAACCCTGCCAGGGTGACGAAACTTGCACGCAGACAGGCATATGGCAAGCCCGCGTGAATGACGCACACCCGCTGGCCGTGCTGTATAACCAGTGGTCCCGCCAGGCGTTTGTGGAGAAGGGCGCAGCCTTTCCCGACCCGCACGTGCAGCACCTGGACATCGAGCCAAAGGACATCCGCTGGACTTACCTTGGCAGCCC
>Ga0209738_10000171_pt1 | contig 14654 bp, 12 predicted proteins | sample TergutNc150P5_FD_187289 | JGI IMG/M metagenome (GOLD analysis project Ga0209738, IMG submission 187289) | Nasutitermes corniger P5 segment gut microbial community from laboratory colony in Florida, USA - Nc150 P5 (SPAdes) (version 2) | ecosystem: Host-associated > Arthropoda: Insects >...
CGACCACAGGGCGAAGGTGGAGCCACCCGCCAGCAGGGCGACGCCAGCGGCAATCGCGACGACCGCTGTTGCCCTCCTCCGTCCGTTCTGTTGTTGCTTCATTTCCTCTTCTCCTTTTCCGGGGTGTCCCCATCCGACTGCTCTTGTGGGTCCGCGTCAGTCCTGCGGATTCAGCCCGATCGTCACGGTCATGACCGTTCCGGAGGCCGAGTCATAGAGGGGGGCCCACCACGAATCGTCGTGTGTGTAGGAGCCGTTGGTGGCAGTCACCGTCGTCTGGTAGGTGGCCGACGGCGTGTAGCTCTGCACGTAGCACAGGTACTCGGTCGCCTTCTTGTCGCCGTTCCCGGCCGGGATGAGCACGGTGGCGCCGCTTTGGACGCCCGAGGTCGCCGTGCCAGCGCAGGCGCTGAGCGAGGAGACGAACGACATCTGGACCGTCGATGCGCCCACGATCGAGCCGCTCGGGATGGTTTCGGCGACGCTGAACGCCGCATCGAGCTCGGGGTACCCCCACAGTTCGGCGTCCAGCTCGATGGCCCCCGTCACGGTGTACGTGGGCATGGTGCCGGTCGCGCTGGACGGCGGGTTGGCGGTCATCGCCGCGACCAGGGCGTTCTGCACGGCCGTCACGTTGAGGTGGTACGCGGCACACATCGGGTAGGCCAGTGTGGCGCTCCCGTACGGCGTCTTCAGCGTGCATCCGGTGCTGGGGCCGTACGTCAGCCCGCTGCCCGAGCTGGCCGCCGTGGTGGTGAACGTCTGCGGGTCGCTGGACGAGGTGGACGGGGTGAACAGCACGCTGCCCCCGGACGTCGCCACCGCCTGCGCGGTCGCCGTGCCGTGCGCCGCCTGCACGCTGGGCAGCACCGACGGCGTGGCCGCGGCGCTCCACAGCGCCATCGTGCCGCCCCCGTCCGCGGTCGAGGCGAAGAACGACGTCGCGGCGATGATGCCGGCGCACAGCAATCCCAGGCGGCGGTTCATGATCGCACCTGCGTCAGCGTGATCTGCGGATACCCGATCTGGAACGTCCAGTCGGACGAATTCGACCCGAACCGCACCGCCTTCACGAACGTGGTGTCGAAGACGAACGCCTCCAGCAGGAAGCTGTACGTGCCCGGGGACAGCGACTGGCTCGTGTCCAGCGAGTTGCCCGAAGAATCGGTGAGGCCCAGGCCCGTCGTGATGCTCGCCGAAGCGTTCGCCTGCACCGTGCCGGTGATGATGCTGTCCGCATTGACCTGCACCAGCATGTTGTTGCCCGTCACCGTGATGGTGCCGGTGTAGTCGATCGTCAGCGTCGTGCCTTCGTTGTTGGTGCCGTCGGCGTTGGGCCCGTCGGTGACCCAGGCGTTCGCGATGAGCCCGGTGTCGGCGGGGCCGCCGGAGATGCTCTCACCCTTGTAGCCGATGGTGTCGTTCGGGGGCGTCACCAACGTCCAGTTGTAGTTCGGATCGATCGACACGCCTATGTTGCCTGCGGTGAACGGGCCGATGGCGACGCTGTCGGCCGTGTGCGAGAACAGCGCCAGCGTCGGCCCGAAGCCCAGCACCAGCCCGGCCAGCACCGATCCGGCGATGGCGCAGATCCAGCCCCGGTGCGCGCGCCAGCCGCCCCGCGGCGGGGTCTGCTCGCGACGCGCGGCGGGCGGGAAACCTCGACGCGCGCTCATGAGGACGGCATCGTGACGGACCAGGCGCAGCTGGTCGAGTTGGTCGCCCCGGCGGCGAGCGTGACATTGCTGCACACGGTCTTGCCGGACGCGTCGGTGATCGGGCCCACGGTGGTGGATCCGGCGCTGCTCAGGTTGGTGAGCACGTAGACGAAGTACACGGTGGCGCCCTTGGCGACGGGCGTCCCCGCCGGGATCGCCTTCGTGTGCGCCGAGTCGGAGTACGCGGCGAGCTTGACGGAGAAGTCGATGGGCGGGACGTACGTGCCGGTGACCGACACGGTGCGGGAATACTGCGACGACTCCAGCTGCGACAGCGCCGCCGATTGCGTCTGCACCCGGATGGAGCCCGGCAGCGTGTTGTTCGAGTTCAGCTTGGCCACCAGCGCCTGCGGCACCTGCACGCTGATGGTGCTGGCCTTCGTCACGCCCGTGACCCGTCCGACGAAGATCTCGGCGGTGATGTTGGACGTCCAGAACACGTCGATGTCGACCGGCGTGGGCGGCACGACCGAGGGCGCCCCGTTCGGGAACGTCTGGGATGTCGGCGGCGTCACGGCGATGTTCATCATGCCCTGGGCCGCCATGCTCGCCGAGGTCGGATACCAGGTGGTGATCTGGTTGTTCGCCCTGGGGCTCTGGTTGACGAACATGGCGCCGGTCGTGCCGCTGGCGGTGTTGCCCCACTCCTCGTACTGCACGTTGCTGTTGGAGTAGCTGTTCACCCCGAACGTGTTGCGCTGCACCGTCAGCACGCCCGAATACTGCAGCCAGATGGCCGATGCCGTGAACCCGTCGAAGCTGTTGTCCTGGATGAAGACGTTCGACGCGGCATTGGGGGTGTTGAAGATCATGCCGGCGAAGTAGATCACGCCGCCCTGGGGCGCGGCCGACGTCGCGGTGAACGTGTTGTTCTGGATGGCATTCGTGCCGGTGAAGTACACCTTGTCCTGCGTCTGCGCGGACATGTTCGCGTTGAACACCATGAGGGCGCAGGTGTTGACGCCCACGCTGCTCGACGGACAGGAGGCGACGTTGCTGACGGTGTTGTGCTGGAACGTGAAGTTGGCCATCGTCACGCCCGACTGCACGGAGAACACCAGCGGATAGGTCGACGACCCGCCCAGCAGATTGGAGAACGTGCAATTCTGGACGGTCAGCGCGCTGAGCGTCACCGTGGCGTCGTACACGACGATCGACGGGTTGACACAGCCGGAGCTGTTGATCGTGTCGCACCGGCCGGTGGTCGACGTCGCGGTCGAGGCGAACGTCACGGTGTCGATCGTCACATTCGAGGTCGTGCCCGATCCCCCCAGGAAGCAGACCGCCGCGGACGCGCACTGCGCATCGGAGCCATTGACCAGGTTGCCGATCGTGTAGTTGCTGAACGTGACGTTCTGCGCGCCCGCCTGGACCGCCAGGAACTGATGCGTGGAGGTGCCGCCGGTCGGCTGGGTCGTCCCCCCGTTGATGGTGACGGTGTTCGCGCTGCTCGCCACGACAATCGATGTCGCGCTCGACTGGATGTCGCTCGCGTTGAGCAGGCTGACGTGCGATCCGCTGATGTAGATCGTCGTGCGGTCGTTGGACGTGGTGTCGTGGATGGCCAGCTTGTTCTGCAGGTTGACCGTCATCGGCGCCGTGATCGTGTAGTACGCCCCGTTGCCCTGGCCCAGCTGGTTGGTGACGGTGGTGGACATCCAGGAGGACGCCGACGTGGTGGCGCTGATCGTGTGGTTGCCGGCCGCGGCGAACGCCGTCGCGAGCGTGACGGTCGCGGGGGCGGACGTGGTGCCGGACGAGTTGGCCGCCGTCAGCGCGGCTCCCAGCGTGCACTTGTTGTTGGAGGTCGTGGAGCTGTAGGTGTCCGATCCGGCCGTGCAGCTGTCGGAGCCGCTGGTGTAGCCGAAGTTGGTGCTGTTCACGTAGTATGTGTTGCCCGCGGCCTCGGCATGCCGCAGCGGGCCCGCGGTGATCAGCACCACCGTCAGGGCAGCAAGCGCCAGAACCATCGTCTGGAAGGCTCGCGTCCTCGGCATCATCCACTCCTGTCGTGCGTGTCCAGCAGACCGGGGGTTCGGTCTGTCGCTTTGGATTGCTGCGACAGTATGAGCCTATCCGCGAGAACAAATCTGCTTGTCAGATAGGAATACTTCGATGTGAGCGCCCCCATGCGCCCCGCATGCGACGGCGTCCGCCCCGCGAGGATATCCCCGCACGGACGGACGCCACGGTGCAGCGGTGCGCCGACAGGGGCACCGCACCCCGCACACTACATGTAGCTGGAGGGCCAGATGTTGACGTCGCCCTCCTGCGCCAGCTCATCGATGCTGGCCAGCTCGGCCGGCGTGAAGTCGAGGTGCTCCAGCGCCCCGACGGTGTTCTCCAGCTGGGCGACGCTGGACGCGCCGACCAGCGCCGAGGTCACCACCGGCTGGCGCAGCACCCAGGCCACGGCCATCTGGGCCAGCGTCTGGCCGCGCTGCTCGGCGATGCGGCCCAGGCCGCGGATGCGCTCCAGGTTGGCCGGGGTCAGCATCGAGTCGCGCCAGCTGGGGCGCAGCGCGGCGCGCGAGCCGGCCGGGATGCCGTTCAGGTACTTGTCGGTCAACAGCCCCTGCGCCATCGGCGAGAACGCGATGCAGCCCAGATGCTCGTCGGCCAGCACGTCGATCAGCCGCTCGCCCGGCGCAGTGGCGCCCTCGCGCTGGTACGGCTGCTCGATCCAGCGGTTGAACAGCGAGTACGACGGCTGGTGGATCAGACACGGCGTGCCCAGGCTGCGCAGGATCGCCAGCGCCTCGCGCGTGCGCGGAGCCGAGTACGACGAGATGCCGATATAGCGCGCCCGACCCGACCGGACGGCGTAGTCGAGGGCGCCCATCGTCTCTTCCATCGGCGTATCCGGGTCGAAACGGTGCGAGTAGAAGATGTCCACGTGATCCAGGCCCATGCGCGCCAGCGACTCGTCCAGCGAGTCGAGCAGGTACTTGCGCGAGCCGCCCTGGCCGTACGGCCCGGGCCACATGTCGTAGCCCGCCTTGGTCGAGATGACCAGCTGGTGGCGCAGCCCCGCGAAGCTGCGGCGCAGGTGACGTCCGAAGTTCTCCTCCGCGGTGCCGGACGGCGGGCCGTAGTTGTTGGCCAGGTCGAAGTGCGTGATGCCCAGGTCGAACGCCCGGCGCAGAATCTGCTCCTGGCGTTCGAAGGGCGTGTCGTTGCCGAAGTTCTGCCACACGCCCAGGCTGATGATGGGCAGCTGCAGCCCGGAATTGCCGACGTGGCGGTAGGGCATCCTCCCGTCGTAACGGTCGGGATCGGGCACATACGGCAGCGGAATCGGCATGGCCGCAAGCTTAGTTCGTCCGGACGCCGTCCGTACCCGATCTGGCACCGGCGTGGCTCACCCCTTCACCGCGCCGCCCATGCCGGCCCCAGACAGGAAGAACTTCTGGAACACGAGGAAGAAGACCACCGGCACAAGCGTCGAGATGGCCAGCGCGGCCAGGAAGACGCCCAGGTCGGTGTGCGACTGGATGGCGGGCAGGCGCACCGACAGCGTCTGGATCGACGTCTTCTTGAGCACGAGCATGGGCCACAGGAAGTCCTTCCACGCCGCCACGAACGCGAACACCGACACGACGCCGAGGATGGGCTTCGACATGGGCAACACGATGCGCCAGAACAGGGCGAACGGGCCGGCGCCGTCCACCCGCGCGGCCTCGAAGACCTCGCGCGGCAGCGAGTCGAAGAACCGCGTGACGATGACGACGTTGAACGCGGACGCGCCCGCGGGCAGCCACACGGCCCACACGGTGTTGAGCAGCGAGGTGCCGATCAGCGGCGGATGCAACACCGTCAGGTACAGCGGCACGAGCAGCACGACCATCGGCACGAACAGGGTGCACACGACCAGGGCGTTCAGCACGACGGCGTACGCGGGGCGCAGCACCGACAGCACGTAGCCGCCCGTCGTGGCGACCAGCAGCTGGAAGAACCACGACCCGGCGCAGATGACGACGGTGTTGAGGAAGTAGTGGCTGATCTGCACCTTGTTCCAGGCGTCCGACAGGTTCGACCACGCCACCCCGTGCGGGAAGAAGGCCAGCGGGGTGCGGATGATGTCCTGCGTCGGGGTGATGGCCGACTTCAGCAGCAGATACATGGGCCCCAGGCAGGCCAGCACCAGGAAGCAAAACAGGAAGGCGTTGATGCACCACAGCGTGACCCGCACGCCGGGACGGCGCCGTTCGTACGCGCTGACCAGGCCGCGCTCCAGCGGCGCGGGCTCGGTGTCGGGTTTGCGGCGGCTCATGACTGGCTCCAGGACCGGGTCACGCGGAAGTAGACCAGCGAGAAGATCGCCAGCACGATGGCCAGCATCAGCGACAGCGCGGTGGCGGCCCCGTAGTCGGAGCCCAGCGACGCACCGAAGGCGTAGTTGTAGATCATCAGCAGGATCGTCAGCGTGGCCTTGTTGGGGCCGCCGCCCGTGAACAGGTACGGCTCCAGGAACACCTGCGCGGTCGCGATGATCTGCAGGATGAACGTGATCAGCAGGATGCCCCGCAGGCCGGGCAGCGTGACGTGCCAGATCTTGCGCCAAATGCCCGCGCCGTCCACCTCGGCGGCCTCGTACAGCTCGCGCGGCACGCCGATCAGCGCGGCCAGGTAGATGATGACGGTGCCGCCCGCCCCGGCCCACGTCGCCTCCAGCACCAGCGACGGCATCGCCCATTGCTGGTTGTTGAGCCACGGATATGGCCCCAAACCGATGTAGCCGAGCAGCGTGTTGAACACGCCGGTGGGGGCGCCGTCATAGAAGAACTTCCACAGCAGCACCGACACCACCGGCGGGATCACCACGGGCAGGTAGGCCAGCACGGTGAACAGGCCGCGCAGGCGCCGCACCTCGCTCATGAGCACCGCGCCGATCAGCGGCAGCGGGAAGCCGATGATCAGCGCCAACAAGGCGAAATACGCGGTGTTGAGGCAGGCCTTCGGGAAGTCCGGGTCGGTCAGCACCCAGCGGAAGTTCTCCAGGCCGACCCACTTCGACACCCCGGCCAGGTTGGTGGCCTGGAAGGCCATCGTGAACGTGCGCACGATCGGGTACCACGAGAAGATGCCGAAGATGAACAGCATCGGCACCGTGAACGCCAGCGTCGACAGCCCGCCGCGGCGCACCCAGCCGTGCATGCGCCGCGCGGGCCGGGAGCCGCCCTTGCGGGACATATCGGCCCCTCGGGACGGGCCTGCGGCCCGCATCGGCGGTTTTTCGGGCGCGCCGGTCCATTGTGTCCCGTTTGGCCCGACCGCTCGGGCGCCCTGCGCCCGGGCGCCCGTGTTGGCCACCGCGTCGGTCATGGGTTCCCCTCTCCCCCGTTTCCCCGTTGCGCGGGACAAACCCGACCCGATGCGCCCGTATGGCCCCTTCACGTGGCCCCGAACGCCCGACCGGGTCGAGTTTGTCCCACTGTGTCAGCAGACCCGCCAACCCCGGCGCTCAGCTGGCCGTCTGCGCCCTGTCGATGGCGCGCTGCGCGGCCGTGTTGGCCGTGGTCAGCAGCGCATCGATGTCGGCGTTCCTGTCGGTCAGCACCGCCTGCACGACCGGATCGAGGGCCGCGTAGACGTCCTGCGTGGCCACCGGCGGCTCGTTGATCAGCGTGGCGGCGCCGATCTTGTCGGTGAAGCCGGTCATGTGATCGAGCGGCACGTTGACGTACGGCTTGACCCACTGCTCGTACTGCGCCAGGTTGGCATCGGAGAAGATGGGCAGCTCGGGCACGCCGACCGGCTGGTTGTTGGCCAGCGACAGCTTGGCCGCGGTGACGGCCGCTTCCTGGCTCGCGTAGCGACCCAGGTAGTAGTACGAGATCCACTTGACGGCCGCCGCCTTCTGCGCGTCGGTGTCCTTCACCGACACGGCCGCGAGCGTGCCACCGCCGAGCACGCCGGAATCGGCGCCCTCCAGCGGGATCATCGTGAGGCCGTACATGTCGGGGTTCATGGCGTTCGACTGGACGAGCGACGTGTACACATCCTGCCCCGAGGTGTACATGCCGCACTGCCCGGCCGCGAACGCCTGGTTGATCGAACCCCAGTCGTACGTGAAGGTCGAGCCCATCGAATTGTCCGTCCAGCGCAGCGTCTGCAGATACTGCAGCGACGCCTTGGTGGCCGCGTTGTCGAGCGTCGCCGTCGCCTTGCCAGCCGAATCCACCGTCTCCATGCGCCCGCCGCGGGCGTACGTGTCGACCGTCAGCTGCCAGCCGCCGGTGCCGTTGTTGGACATCTGGCAAAAGCCCGCCGCGCCCGTCGCCGCGATGGCCTTAGCATCGGAACGCACCTCATCCCACGTTGTCGGAGGCTTGTCCGGGTCGAGGCCGGCCTTGGTGAACAGGTCGCGGTTGTAGTGCAGCCCGACGCCATAGATCGACTTGGCCGGGATGGCATAGACGTCGCCGTCGGTGCCCTGGCCGTACTGCAACACGTTCGGGTTGAAGCCGCCGTCGTAGGGGAACTGCTTGATGTACTGGTTCAGATCGGCGATCTGCTGGTTGGCGATCAGCGTCTTGCCGTCGGTGAAGGGGATCTCGAACACGTCGGGCAGCGTGCCACCGGCCAGGTCGGCCGCGAACGTCGTCGCCTTCCACTCGTAGTCCATCGTGATCACGCGGATGCCGGGGTTGGCGGCCTCGAAGGCGGACACCTGGTCGGCCAGGCCTTGATAGGCGGCCGTCGTCGAACCGGGCAGCAGACCGGTGACCGTGAGGGTCACCTGTCCAGCCGCGCCCGGGCTTGCGGACGATCCTTCGCCCGCGGTCTTGCTGGAACATGCCGACGCCGCCATGGCCAGGCCCAGGCCTGCGCACAGCGCCACCGCGCACCATCTCTTGTGGATTGTCATGGTCACTCCCTTGTGTGATTGCGGTTGTGTGATTGCGGTTGTGTTGTTGCGGTTGTGTGGTTGCGGGATTGTGTGCGGGGGATCAGACTCGTGCGCCCAGCGCAGGCGGGGGCGCCATCGAAGGCAGTGCGCGTCAGGCGGCCTCCCCTCGTGCGGGGGCATCTCGGGCAGGTGCCTCTCGCGTGGGGGCATCTTGGCCAGGTGCCTCTCGCGCAGCAGCATCTCGGGCAGGTGCCTCTCGTGTGGCAGCATCGGCCAGCTCGATCCAGGCGCCGGTGTCGGCGCCGAGGCGGCCCGCCTCCAGCGGCCCGCTGGCGGCCAGGATGCGCCCGGACGGCAGCCGGACCGGCGCGTCTGCGAAGTTGACGATGCAGGCCAACCGCCCGCGCCGGAAGGCCAGGCACGTGGCGGGCAGGCCATCCAGCCAGGCGAATCCGGTGCCGGCCAGGTCGGCGATGTCGCGGCGCAGCGCCAGAATCTGCCGGTAGAAGGCCAGCATCGAGCCCGGGTCGCCGGCCTGCCCCTGCACGGCGTAGCGCCCCCACCAGGCGGGCTGCGGCAACCAGGACGGCCGGGCGATCGCATCCGCGGCGGGCGTCGAGAAGCCGAAGTTGTTCCGCGGATCCCCCTCCCAGGGCAGCGGCACGCGGCAGCCGTCGCGGCCCGGATCGACCCCGCCGGAGCGGGCATACATCGGATCCTCGATGCACTCGAGCGGGATCTGCTCGTCTTCGGGCAGGCCCAGCTCGTCGCCCTGGTAGATGTACAGGCAGCCCGGCAGCGCCGCGGTGATCAGCGCGGCCGCCCGCGCCCGGCGCGTGCCGAGCTCCAGATCGGTCGGCACGCCGAAGCGCTTGTCGGCGAACGCGAAACCCGTCTGCGCCCGGCCATAGCGTGTCACCGGCCGGGTGACATCGTGGTTGGACAACACCCACGTCGGCGGCGCACCGATCTGACGGTGCGCGCCGAGCGTCACGTCGATCGAGCGGCGCAGCGCATCGGCCTCCCAGGGCTGGGCCATGAAGTCGAAGTTGAACGCCGTGTGCATCTCGTCGGGGCGCAGGTAGGCGGCGAAGCGATCGACATCGGGCAGCCACACCTCGCCCACCATCAGGCGCGGCGGGTCGTAGGCGTCGGCGATCGCCCGCCAGGCACGGTAGATGTCGTGCACGCCGTCGCGGTCGATGAACGGGTGCTCGCCGGGCGCCACCGGATCGCCGGGCCCCGGCTCCTCGGGCAGCGCCGGATCCTTGACGCACAGCGTCGCCGAATCGACGCGCACGCCCGCCACGCCACGGTCGAACCAGAACCGCAACACATCCTCATGCTCGGCGCGCACCTGCGGATTGTCCCAGTTGAGATCGGGCTGCTCGGGCGTGAACAGGTGCAGATACCACTGCCCCGGCCGCCCATCGGGGTCGGTCGTGCGCGTCCAGGTCTGCCCGTGGAAGCTCGACTGCCACAGCGTCGGCAGTCCGTCACCGGCGGGGCCGGCGCCATCGCGGAACCAGAAGCGGCCACGCTCGGGGCTGCCCGGCGCGGCGGCCAACGCCGCCTGAAACCATGGATGCTGCGACGACACATGGTTCGGCACGATATCGACGATGACCCGCACCCCGCGCCGCGCCGCCGCGGCGATCAGGTGCTCGGCCTGCGCCAGCGTGCCGATTCGCGGATCGATGCGGCGGTAGTCGGCCACGTCGTAGCCACCATCGGCCCACGGCGAGGCGTACCAGGGCGTGAACCATATCGCATCGACGCCGAGCCCCACGAGGTAGTTCAGCCGGGCCTCGACCCCGACCAGGTCGCCGATGCCGTCGCCGTCACCATCGGCGAAGCTGCGCGGATACACCTGGTAGATGACGGCATGCCGCCACCACTGTTCCGCATCTGTCCGCTCATCCACCTCGACTCCTTCGTCGTCCGCTGCGACCAACGTAAGTCAACGACAGATGTACCGCAAGAACTCGACACAATTGTTACCAAAACGTGACATATGCCGGCCTCGTCGCCGGTGGATGGAGCTCGCCGGGACACGATGCCCCCGCACCACCCCGAATCGTCCCCCCAACGCCACATGTGGCCCACGCGGGTCGACTTTGTCCCGTTTTGTCCCGGGACCGAACGCTCAGTCCCCCTGATGCGCGGCGGTCGAGCCCCGCACGACCAGCTCGGGCTCGAAGAGCAGCTCGGCGCCGCCCTCCACCTGCGAGGCGATGAGCCGGTCGAGCGTATCGACGGCGGCCCGCCCCATGGGCTCGATGGGCTGACGCACGGTGGTGAGCGCGGGATCGGTCGACGTCATCAGCGCGGAGTCGTCGTAGCCGACGATGCTCACCTGCCCGGGCACCGCCAGCCCGGCGCGCCGGGCCGCCCGGATGGCGCCCAGGGCCAGCATGTCGGACGCGCAGATGATGCCGGTGGCCCCCGCCGCCAGCAGCTGCCCGCACGAGGCCTGGCCGGCCTCCAGCGAGTAGGCCGAGTGCGCGACCAGGTCATCCGCGATCTGCAGGCCGTGTCGGGCCGCTGCGGCCCGCGCACCGCGCAGCTTGAGTTCGGACGGCACATGGTCGCCCGGCCCGAGCAGCAGCCCGATGCGCGTGTGCCCCAGCGAGCGCAGATGGTTGAACGCCTGCTGCCCGGCGAGCACATCGTCGCAGCACACGCGCGGAAACGGCATCGTCTCGATGGCGGCGTTGATCAGCACGACGGGCAGGCCCACGGCCTCCAGGCGGGCGTAGTGACTGTGATCCGCGCAACGCTCGCTGAACAGACCGCCCACGAAGATGGCGCCAGACACCTGCTGGTCGAGCAGCAGATCGACGTACTCCCCCTCGGTGATGCCGCCGGCGGTGCGCGTGCACAGCACGGGCGTGAACCGCCGCTGCGCCAACGCCCCGGCGATGACCTCGGCGAACGCCGGGAAGATCGGGTTGCTCAACTCGGGCAACACGAGCCCAACCAGCCGACCGCGTTCGCCGCGCAGCTTGGTCGGACGCTCGTAGCCCATCACGTCCAGTGCCGTCAGCACCATCTCGCGGGTCGCCTGCGACACGCCGGGCTTGTTGTTGAGCACGCGCGACACCGTCGCCTCGCTGACGCCGACCTTCGCGGCGACCGCGGCGAGTCTTGCTGACATGCCCGTCATTGTACGCAGCCGCTGACGGACACCCTCACAGCTGCGCGGCCACGGCGTCCGTCCGGACGAGATCGGCGACCATCCGCGCGGCCTCGGCCATCTTCAGGGGGACGAACCCGGCGGCGACAGCCCGGGCGCGCAGCGCGGGCTCCTCGCGCATCAGCATGCACCCGCGGACGAACAGGATGTGCGGGGCCTTGCGGTGCTCGGCCAGATCGCGGCGCAGCCGGCGCCACCAGTTGACCAGCCTGGGCCGGTCGAGCCAGATCGCCAGCACCGGCGTGTCCCCCGCGCACTCGCGCAGGCAGGCCAGACTGGTCGCGAAGATTCCCTCGGCCACGATCGCCGGGGCGTCGCCGATGTCGAGGCGCTGCGTGCGGACGGCCCGGTTGGCGGCAATGTCGTAGACGGGCGTCTCCACCGCCCCATCGCGGGCCAGCGCGACCAGTGCCGCCGCGGCGGCCTGCGCGTCCCACGTGGCGGGGTCGTCCCAGTCGATCACCCCGGACGGCAGCCGCGGCAGATCCGGAGCGTCATCGTTGCGGTAGAAATCATCCAGGCGCACACTCGGCAGCCCCGAACGGCGCGCCAGCCGCGACTTCCCGCTGCCGGAGGGGCCAGCAAGCAACACGATGGTGCGGGCGGCTGGCTGGTTCACGCAGCCATCGTAGCCACTGATGCCGAATCGTCCCATTTCGCGGATCGCGCACCCGGCACGACGGCCACCCACCGCGATCGGTCCGTGCGGCCTGACCCGCGGCACCCGGGTATGCCAAAGGGGCCGCCGGCGACCCGGCGACCCCTTCGGTGTCACTGCTTACTTGTCGGCAGCCTCGTCCGCATCGGACTCGGTCTGCTCGCTCTCGGCCGCCGCGTCGGACGACTCCTGCGCCGCCTCGGCGACCTCGTCGGCCTTGATCTCCTGCGCGGCCTTGTCGGCCTCGGCCAGCGCCTGCTGCGCGGCCATGATGTCGGCCACCGCGGCCTCGTCCGCCTGCTTCGACGCCGCCTTCGCGGGGCGCTTCGACGCGGCCGGGCCGCCCTGCATGATCAGCTCGATCTGCGCCATCGGCGCGCCGTCACCCTGGCGGGTGCCGAGCTTGGTGATCCGGGTGTAGCCGCCCTCGCGGTTGGCCATGGCCGGAGCCACCTCGTCGAAGAGCACCTTCAGCACGACGTTGTCGCGCACGGTCTTGGCGACGACGCGGCGTGCCGCCACGTCGCCCCGCTTGGCCTTGGTGATCAGGTGCTCAGCGAGCGGCTGCACCCGCTTGGCGCGGGTCTCCGTTGTCGTGATCTTGCCGTGCTCGAACAGCTGGCTGGCGAGATTGGCCAGGATGATCCGCTGGTGCGCGGGGCTCCCGCCGATGCGGGGACCCTTGGTTGGCTTGGGCATTTCGTGTTCCTCAGTGTTTCAGGAGGGCGGGGCCCTCAGCGGATCAGTACTGGTCGTCCTCGGTGTAGTCGCCGAAGTCGTCCATCTCGTCGTAGGCGTCGGCGGCCGCGACCGGGTCGAAGCCCAGCGCGCCGTCGTCCTTCAGGCCCATGCCGAGCTCGGCCAGCTTGGCCTTGACCTCGTCGATGGACTTGCTGCCGAAGTTGCGGATGTCGAGCAGGTCCTGCTCGGAGCGGCTCACCAGCTCACCGATCGTGTGAATACCCTCGCGCTTGAGGCAGTTGTAGCTGCGCACGGTGAGCGAGAGCTTCTCGATCGGCAGGGCCAGATCGGCGGCGAGCTGCTCGTCGATCGGCGACAGGCCGATCTCGATGCCCTCCGCGTTGACGTTGAGCTCGCGGGCCAAGCCGAACAGCTCGACCAGCGTGCGCCCGGCCGAGGCCACCGCATCGCGCGGCGAGATGGCGGGCTTGGTCTCGACATCGATGATCAGGCGGTCGAAGTCGGTGCGCGTCTCGACGCGCGTTGCCTCGACCTTGTAGCTGACCTTCATGACCGGCGAGTAGATCGAGTCGACCGGGATGCGGCCGATCTCGGCCTCCGGGTTGTCGTTCTGAGCCGCCGAGACGTAGCCGCGGCCGCGCTCGACCGTCAGCTCCATCTCGATCTGGCCGTCGTCGGTGAGCGTGGCGATGTGCAGGTCGGGGTTGTAGACCGTCACACCGGCGGGCACCTGGATGTCGGCGGCCGTGACCGCCCCGGCACCCGCCTTGCGCAGGTACATCTCGACCGGCTGATCCTCTTCGCTGGAGAGCACGAGGCCCTTCAGGTTCAAGATGATCTCGGCGACATCCTCCATCACGCCCTTGATCGTGGTGAACTCGTGCTGCACGCCCTCGATCTTGATGGACGTGACGGCAGCGCCGGGGATGCTGGACAGCAGCGTGCGGCGCAGCGAGTTACCGAGCGTGTAGCCGAAGCCCGGCTCCAGCGGCTCGATGACGAACCGCGACCGGAACTCGCTGGCAACCTCTTCAACCAGGGTTGGACGTTGTGCGATGAGCATTCTTTGTCATTCCTTTCCGCGCCGCCCGCTATATGACGGACGCGATCTGCCCCGGCGTCAAGACCATCTCGCCGCCGGGATGAGGCTCACTTCGAGTAGAGCTCGACGATGGCCTGCTCGTTGACGTCGATGACGATCTGCTCGCGGACGGGCAGCTGGTGCACCAGGATGCGCATCTTGCCGGTGCGCGCGGTCAGCCAGCCGGGGACGTCGCGCGAATCGTGCGTCTCGCGCGCGATCACGAACGGGGTCATGTCCACCGACTTCGGACGCACGTCGATGATGTCGAGCGGTGCGACGCGGTAGCTGGGGATGTTGACCTTCTTGCCGTTGACCAGGAAGTGGCCGTGGCTGACGAGCTGACGGGCCTGGCGGCGCGTGGCGGCGAAGCCGGCGCGGTAGACCACGTTGTCGAGGCGGCTTTCCAGCAGCTGCAAGAGCCGGTCACCGGTCTTGCCGCTCAT
>Ga0209738_10000172_pt1 | contig 14634 bp, 8 predicted proteins | sample TergutNc150P5_FD_187289 | JGI IMG/M metagenome (GOLD analysis project Ga0209738, IMG submission 187289) | Nasutitermes corniger P5 segment gut microbial community from laboratory colony in Florida, USA - Nc150 P5 (SPAdes) (version 2) | ecosystem: Host-associated > Arthropoda: Insects > Digestive...
GCCGTCGGTCTGCTGTTACTTTCCGCCCAGCGCATTGCTCATCTGCCATGAACCAGCCCACCCGCCGACCGTCCCCGTCCGTGACCGTCTCCGTGGTCAGCCATGCACAAGGCGAATGGGTCAAGCTGTTGCTGCAAGACCTGGAGCGATACAGCCGCGCCGTCATTGCTCGCGTCATCGTCACCTGCAACGTGCCTGAGCCGCTGCCGTTCGCGGCCAGCGATTTCAGTTTGCCGGTCGAGATCATCACCAACACCCGCCCCAAGGGCTTCGGCGCCAACCACAACCGGGCATTGGCGCGCTGCGCGAGCGACTGGCTGCTGATCGTCAACCCAGACGTGCGGCTGACAAGCGATGCCTTGAGCGCGCTGTTGGCGCACGCGAGTCAGTATGACGCTCTCCTTGCCCCACAGGAAGTCACCGCCGATAACTCGCTGCTTGATGGTCCGCGCGGCCCCATTACGCCGCTGGAGTTGTTGCAGCGCCGCGTGCTCAAACATCCTGCCGTCCCCCCTGGGCATGGCGGCTGGGTCAAAGGCATGTTCATGCTGGCCCGCACTGCCGCCTTGCAGCAAGTGCGAGGATTCGACGAACGCTTCTTTTTATATGGTGAAGACGCCGATCTGTGCGCGCGGCTCATGCTGGCCGGTTGGCAGGTCGTACACGTGCCGCAAGTCACCGTCATACACGACTGGCAGCGCAGCAGTCGGCGCTCTCTGCGGCACCTGCGCTGGCACATCGCCAGTCTGCTGCGGTTGTGGGCAAGCCCGGTCTTCTGGCGCTATTGGGCGCTGGTGCGGCGGTTGAACCGGAACGGAGAAAACGTTGACCGCCCAATGCCGCCGGGAAAGGCGTGAATAAGTAAGTGCCGGTTGTCTTGCGACCTGCGTGCTAGCATCTTCGTCCCATGGAGGTCCCAAAAGAATCAACGCCTCATGTGTATGAGCGCGAAATCGACGGCGGCGTGCGTACCTCATTGTCGGTGCTGGCGGCACGCATCGCGCCGAATGCGCGCGTGCTCGATCTGGGCTGCGGTGACGGTGCGCTGGGGCGCTATCTGGTTCAGCGCGCCGTTGCCGCCCCCCCCGCCATCGACGGGTTAACGATCAACGCCGCCGAGGCCGAGCGCGCGCGCGCCCACTACCGGCGTGTGGTGGTGGCCAACCTCGACCAGGTCGATCTGTTGCAGTTGTTCGAGCGCGGTGCATACGACGTGATCGTATGCGCCGACGTGCTTGAACACGTGCTCCAGTCGCCGCGCGTCCTGCACGCTTGCCGCGAGTTGCTCGCTCCCGGCGGCTCAATACTGCTGTCGATCCCCAATGCCAGCTATTGCGGACTGATCGCCGAGTTGATGGCTGGCGAGTTCCGCTACCGCCCGGAAGGATTGCTGGACGCCACGCACGTGCGCTTTTTCACCCGCGCAACGCTACAGCGCTTCTTGGCCGAGAACGGCTGGCACGCCGAGCACTGGGAAACCATTACGCGCGAACTGCCCGATTCGGAATTTCACGCCGCCTTCGACGCGCTGCCGCCCGCCGTGGCACGCTATCTGCTGGCGCTGCCCGATACGCTGACGTATCAGTTCACTGTCCAGGCGCGTCCCGCGGACCAGACCGACGCCGCATCACTTACCGGCCCAACCCACGAGGCATCCGGTGACCTGTTGCCCGCGCGCGCGCTGTTTTCCTCCGAACTGTTTTGGAGCGTGGACGGCAATTACGCACAAACACAAAAGCTCACCGCGCGCGGCGAAATCGGGTGCGAACGCCAAACGTTGCGTTTCGACCTGCCCGCGCCGAGCACGCCCGTCAGTAGCTTGAGGCTCGACCTGGCCGACCGGCCCGGCTTCATCCACCTGTACGGTCTCACGCTCATCGACCGCGCCGGCAAGCCGTTGTGGCGCTGGACTCCCGCTGATCTGGGCGCCATCACCAGCGCGCCGCACACAGACTTGATCTTCGCACCGCCGGCATTCGCCGACGGCGGCTTCATGGTGCTGATGTACGGCAATGACCCATGGATTGAATTGCCGGTTCCGCCGCTCGCCCTGGCGCAAGCAGCCGGCGGTGTACTGGCCGTCGAGCTGGGCTGGCCGATGTCGGCGGACTATCTGGCCCTGAGCGGCTTGGTGCGCGCGAAACTGGCCGATCAGGTACACCGTTTGCAACAGCATTCGCAAGCGCTCGAAAACGAGCGCGAGCAGATCACCCAACAATTGCACGATTTGCAACGGCAGGCGCGGGAAATCGAGCGCGAGGCCAAGCGGGTTCAGAACTTGCAGCGTCAACAACAACGTGAGTTCATTGTCCGCACACGCGATTTGAGCCGCGAACGCGACGAAGCCCGTCAGTTGGTGCGCGACATTGAAAAGGCCCGTCTGTTCCGGATTACCCGGCCTCTCGTCCACGCCAAATTGCGCATTGAGCGTTTATTGGCGCCGAAGAAGGCCGTTGCCGCGCCAACGGTACAAACGCTATCGGATGCGCACGCCGGCATCCAACAGCAAACGCCGGTGGACGTGATCGTGCCGATCTACCGTGGGCTGGAAGACTCGCGACGCTGCATCGAATCGGTATTGCGCGCGTCATACAACGCGCCCTGGCAATTGGTACTCATCAACGATGCCAGTCCGGAGCCTGACCTCACCGCTTGGCTGCGCAGCATCGCCGCCGCCGAGCCGCGCATCACGCTGCTGGAAAACGAACACAACCAGGGCTTCGTCGCCACCGTCAACCGCGGTATGGCGCTGTCCCCGACGCACGATGTACTGCTGCTCAACAGCGATACCGAGGTAGCGGGCGACTGGCTCGACCGCCTGCGCGCCGCTGCTTACGGCGCGCACAACATCGCCAGTGTCACGCCGTTCTCCAACAACGCCACCATTTGCAGCTACCCGCGTTTTTGCCAAGACAACGAGTTGCCCGAAGGCTGGGACACGGCGCGGTTGGATGCGCTGTTCGCCCGTGTCAACCCCGCGCAGGTAGTGGACGTGCCCACCGGGGTGGGGTTTTGTATGTACATCCGGCGCGCGGCGCTGGACGCAGTAGGCCCATTTGACGTCGAACACTTCGGCAAAGGCTACGGCGAGGAGAACGACTTCTGCATCCGCGCCCAAGCGGCGGGCTGGCGCAATCTGCACGCGCTGAATGTATTTGTGCGCCACTTTGGCGGCGTGAGTTTTGGCGCGGCCAAAAGCAAACGCGAGCGCGCCGCCATGGAAACGCTGCGCCGACTGCACCCGCGCTACGAAGGTGAAGTGCTGCGCTTCATCCAGGCCGACCCGGCGCGGGTGGCACGCCATGCAGTGGATGCAGCACGGATACTCGACGGCGGCAAGCCGGTAATTCTGGCCGTGCTGCACGACCGCCAAGGCGGCACCGTGCGGCACGTATACGAGCTGGCTGCGCTGCTGCACGAGCAGGCGCGCTTTCTGGTGCTGCGGCCCGAACCCGGTAATCGGGTCAGCTTGCAGATGGCCAACGCGAACGATGCGTTCGAACTGCACTTCACGCTCGACACCACGGAAGACCTGCCCAGTGAAACCGGCTCCCGCGATGAGTTCGGCGACGGTTATGCCGATTTGCTGGCGACCCTGCGCGCGTTTGGGGTGTGCCATGTCCACTACCACCACCGCATCGGACACGGAGCGGCCATCATGCAACTGGCGCGGCGGCTGGGCGTGGAGTACGACTTCACCGCGCATGACTACTACACCTTCTGCCCGCAAATCACGCTCGTCAATCGTAATCAGACCTATTGCGGAGAACCGGACGAGGCACACTGCAACGCCTGTCTGAAATGGGCACCGGCCCCCAATGGCATGGACATCGCCCACTGGCGGCAAGACAATGCGGCATTTTTGGCGCAGGCGCGCTTTGCCTGCGTGCCATCGCGCGATGCGCTGGCGCGCTTGTTGCGCCACGTTCCGGCGGCGCCGTTCCGGCTGTTACCGCACCCCGACATTGACCCACGCGCACTGCCCGAACCGCGCCCTCAGGCGTTGAACGATCAGCGTCCGCTCAAAGTCGCCGTCATCGGTGCGCTCAGCGTCATCAAGGGCGCCGATGTGCTGGAAGACACGGCAGTAGTCGCCAAAAAAACCCGTGCGCCGGTGGAGTTCCATCTGATCGGTTACGGTTATCGCACGCTGCAAACGCAGCCGCATGCACACCTGACCGTGCATGGCCGCTACGACGAAAAAGACCTGCCCGATCTGCTCAACTGGCTGCAACCGGATGTGGTGTGGTTCCCTGCGGTGTGGCCCGAAACCTATTGCTATACCCTGAGCGCCAGCCTGCAAGGGGGCTGGCCGGTAGTCGCGCCGGACATCGGCGCCTTTCCGGAACGGCTGACAGGCCGGCGCTGGACGTGGATCAAACCCTGGCAATGGTCAGCACCACGGTGGCTGGCGTTCTTCGTGGACATCCGCGAACAGCACTTCTGCACGGGCACGCCGCCCGTGCCGCCGCTGCCCGTACTGCCGGATCTGCCGGCTTCGGTCCAGCCCGGCCAGTCTTCACGCGATTGGTACGCAGGCCCCTATCTGGCTGAACTGCCCTCCGCCGACCATGCTCCCGAATTCACGCTCAATCTGCGCAACCTAATCGCTGCGCATCAACCCACCAAGGATGAGGGTATGGCCCACAATGCGCGCGGCCTGACCTTGCGCCTGCTGACGCGGGCACGCGCCTGGCCGCCGCTGGCGCGCGTCGCCCGTGACATTCCGCAGCAGTGGCAGACACGCATCAAGAGTTGGTTGTTGAAGTAATCGAGCCGTGCATTCACACCCGATGCCGCCCCTATCCGACGTACGGCAACGGCGCCGCACGGCGCATAGCCGCAATCGCCGGACGACTTGCCTGTTGGGCCAAGCGCGCGGGCTGTCATTTTTCAACGGCTTTTTCGACCAGAGTGCTTGCCTGTGGAGCCGCGACGGCCGCCTACTGGTAACCTCGCACCAAATCGTTTATTACAAGGAATGACCATGGCCACGGCACAGATTCTGGAGCACCGCGAACACGGCGTTCTGACGCTGACCTTCAACCGGATCGAGCGCAAAAATGCCATCAACCAGGCCATGTACGCCGCACTAGCCCACGCGTTGGAACAGGCCGGGCATGACCCAGCACTGCGCGTGGCGGTCATCCAAGGACACGAAACGGTATTCACCGCCGGCAACGATCTGGACGACTTCCTGCACCGTGCCGGTGGCGCTCCCGATGCCGGCGCGCGCGCATCCGAAGCAGCGCGCTTTTTGCGCGCCCTCGCCACGTTTGAAAAGCCGCTCATCGCGGCCGTGTGCGGCCCGGCGGTGGGCATCGGCACCACGCTGCTGTTGCATTGCGATCTGGTTTATGCGGGCGACAACGCGGCGTTCTCCATGCCCTTCGTCAACCTCGGCCTATGCCCGGAAGCCGCCTCCTCCCTGCTCGTGCCGCGCATGTTTGGCGCCCACCGCGCGGCAGAAGCGTTGCTGCTGGGTGAGCCGTTCCTGGCCGAAGCCGCACTGGAACGGGGACTGGTCAATCGCGTCGTACCTCCGGCCGAATGCAATACGCTGGCCCAAACGCAAGCCCGGCGGTTGGCGGCCAAACCGCTCGCCAGTTTGATGACCACCAAACGCCTCATGAAAGGCCATCAGCAAACCGCCGCGCTGGCGCGCATGGAGGCCGAAGAAGTCGAATTCACACGTCTGCTGACCGAACCTGCCGCGCGCGAAGCCATGACCGCCTTCCTGGAAAAACGTGCACCCGATTTCAGCGGCATGTGACCTCTGGACAAGTGTTGTAACCCTCCCTGCAAGCGGATACGCCCTACCGCGCATGCAGGATTTACGCACTCCGGCATGCGCTCCCAACACAACACTCGATGCGCAACACTTAACACGCAACGCTCAATCCTCGCATGGCTCGCCCTCGCTTTCTTCCCGACCGCTTCACCCTCGCGCTGGTCACCACTGTCGTATTCGCCAGTGTGCTGCCTGCGCGCGGCTGGGGCATCACGTTTTTTGATGGTTTAACCACGTTCGCCATCGGCCTGCTGTTCTTCCTGCACGGCGCGCGGCTTTCACGGCCGGCAATTCTGGCGGGCATTGGACATTGGCGGTTGCACCTGCTGGTGTTCGCAGCGACATTCGGCATGTTCCCGCTGCTCGGTCTCGCACTCAAGCCGGTGCTGCTGCCCTTGATCGCCGGGCTGGGCTACACCGGCATCCTGTATCTGTGCGTGCTGCCCGCTACGGTGCAATCAGCCATCGCCTTCACGTCCATCGCACGCGGCAATGTGGCGGCTGCCGTATGCAGTGCCTCGGCCTCCACGCTGGTGGGGGTGTTCGTCACACCGCCGCTGGTCAACTTGATCGTGCTGCCGCAAGGGAGCGCGCACTCAATGCTTGATTCGATCGGACGCATCCTCGTGCAACTGCTGCTGCCCTTTGTCGCCGGCCATTTGCTGCGGCCCTGGATCGGCGACTGGATCACGCGCCGCGCGCACGTCCTCAAATTCACCGACCAAGGCTCGATTCTGCTGGTGGTCTATACCGCCTTCAGCGCAGCAGTGATCGAAGGGCTGTGGCGGCAGGTGTCGATCTTGACGCTTCTGGGCTTGCTGGTGGCGTGCGCGGTGATTCTGGCGCTGGCGCTGTTCATCACCACGCAACTTGCGCGGCGGCTGGGTTTCTCAAAGGAGGACGAGATCACCATCGTCTTCTGCGGCTCCAAGAAGAGCTTGGCCAGCGGCATCCCGATGGCCAATGTGCTGTTCCCCGCTCACGCCGTCGGCGCGGCGGTATTGCCGTTGATGCTGTTCCACCAAATGCAGTTGATGGCCTGCGCCGTCATTGCGCAACGCTATGCGCGCCGCCCGCAAACGCAAACACAAACGCCGCGCTGAAATCACCGCCGCCAGCGCCGCAGTTCATCCACGATGATGAGCGCCGCCCCCACCGTAATGGCGCTGTCGGCGACGTTGAAGGCGGGAAAGTGCCCACCGTAGAACAGGGGTGAGAGAAAAGACCAGTGGAAGTCCAGAAAGTCGATCACATAACCGTGCCACAGCCGGTCGATGACGTTACCCACCGCGCCGCCCAAAATCAGGGCAAGGCCGCAACAGAATAGTTTTTTGGCCGCATGCATGCGCAACAGGCCGAGGATGAATACACACACGGCGATGGCCAGCGCGGTAAAAAACCAGCGTTGCCAGCCGTCCGCCCTGGCCAAAAAGGAGAATGCCGCGCCGGTGTTGTGCGCCAGCACCAGATTGAAAAAACCGGTGATGCGCTCGCCCCCGCCCAGCGGATAGCGCGCGGCGATGAAGGCCTTGGCGAGTTGGTCGAGCGCCACCACCAGCGCCGCCAGGATCAGCCAGCCGACAGCGCTCGTTCGATGCTTGTGATGATGAGACATATCTCCAGACCTTTACGCGATGCGGCGCGTTTCGCCCGCGCCGAACAGGTTGCTCACGCAGCGAGCGCACAGCCACGGGTGCGCGGCATCGGCGTTGACATCGGCGCGGTAGTGCCAGCAGCGCTCGCACTTGGGCGCGGCAACGGCGCTGGCCTTTACGGACAGGTCTTGTCCTGCTTTCAATTCGATAGCAGACACGATGAACACGAATTTCAAATCATCGCCCAGCGAGGCCAGCAGCGCATAGTCTTCCGGCCCGGCGGTGAGTTCGGCCTGGGCTTGCAGCGACGAACCGACCGCGCCTTGCGCGCGCAGCGCTTCAATTTCCTTGGTGACCAGCGCACGCAGTTCGCGGATGCGCGCCCATTTGGCCAGCAGCGCCGGTTCCGGCGCGCCCAGGTCGGTAAAGGTTTCGGTGAAGATGGATTCGGTGTGGCCCGCCAGTTTCCAGGCTTCTTCGGCGGTGAAGGACAGGAACGGCGCCATCCAGCGCAGCATGGCTTGCGTCAAATGCCACAGCGCCGTTTGCGCGCTGCGGCGCGCGCGGGAATCGGCTTGCGCGGTGTACAGCCGGTCTTTGAGCGCATCCAGGTAAAACGCGCCCAAGTCCTCCGAGCAGAACACTTGCAGCTTGGCGACGACCGGATGGAATTCGTACACCTGGTAATGGGCGAGGATTTCCTGCTGGAACTGCGCGGCGCGCGCCAGCATCCAGCGGTCTATTTCCAGCAGTTCGTCCGGCGGCACGGCATGCCGCGTGATGTCGAAATCGCTGGTGTTGGCCAGCAGAAAACGCAGCGTGTTGCGGATGCGCCGGTAGCTGTCAACCACGCGCGCGAGGATTTTGTCGTCGCCCGCGATGTCGCCTGAATAGTCGCTGGCGGCCACCCACAGGCGGATGATTTCGGCGCCGAGCTTTTTGCCCACGTTTTGCGGGTCGATGCCGTTGCCCAGCGATTTGCTCATCTTGCGGCCCTGGCTGTCCACCGTGAAGCCGTGCGTGAGCAAGCCGCGGTACGGCGCGCGCCCGTTGATGGCGCACGACAGCAGCAGCGATGAATGGAACCAGCCGCGGTGCTGGTCGTGCCCTTCGAGGTACAGGTCGGCCTCCGGGCCGCTGTCATGGCAGTTGTCGGGATGCGTGCCGCGCAGCACGTGCCAGAAGGTCGAGCCGGAGTCGAACCAGACTTCCAGAATGTCGCTGCTCTTGACGTAATGCGGCGCATCGTCGGGGCCGAGGATGTCTTGCGCCGTGACGCGGCTCCAGGCTTCGATACCGCCCTGTTCGACGATGCTGGCGGCCTGGTCGAGAATTTCCATCGTGCGCGGGTGCAGCTCGCCCGTTTCCTTGTGCAGGAAAAACGGAATCGGCACGCCCCAACTGCGCTGGCGCGAGATGCACCAGTCGGGCCGGTTGGCGATCATGTCGTACAGCCGCGCCTTGCCGTTGGCCGGGTAGAACTGCGTGTGCTCGATGGCATCCAGCGCCAGTTGGCGCAGCGTTTTGGCGGGCTGGTCGCCGGGCTTGGCGAACACGCCTTGGCCTTCGTCCATGCGGATGAACCACTGCGCGGCGGCGCGGTAGATCACCGGCGATTTGTGACGCCAGCAGTGCGGGTAGCTGTGGCTGATGGTCTCGGTGGCCAGCAGGCGCTGCGCGTCGCGCAGGGCCGCGATGATGTGGGGCACGGCCTTCCAGATCAACTGGCCGCCGAATAGCGGGAAGTCCGCCGCATACACGCCGTTGCCCTGCACCGGGTTGAGAATGTCGCCGTGAGCCATGCCATGCGCCACGCAGGAGCTGAAGTCTTCCATGCCGTAAGCGGGCGCGGCATGCACCAGCCCCGTGCCGTCGTCAGCGGTGGCGTAGTCGGCCAAGTACACGGGTGACACGCGCCGGTAGCCGGGGTGCACGTCGTAGAAGGGATGCTCGAATTCGAGGCCATTGAGCCGCTCACCGCGGGCGGTGGCAATGATTTGGCCGTCCAGCCCATAACGCTTGAGGCAGCTTTCCACCAGCGAAGCGGCCAGCACCAGCAGGCCGCGCGGGGTATCGACCAGCGCGTAATCGAGCTGCGGATTGAGGTTGAGCGCCTGGTTGGCCGGGATGGTCCACCCGGTCGTCGTCCAGATCACCGCGAAAGCGTCCTTGGCAATCGCGGGCAGGCCGAAGGCGGCGGCCAGCGCGGCCGGGTCATGCGCCTTGAAGGCGACATCCACTGTCTGCGACTGTTTGTCCGCGTACTCGATCTCGAATTCCGCCAGCGAGGAGCCGCAGTCGAAGCACCAGTACACGGGCTTGAGGCCGCGGTAAACAAAGCCGCGCTCAATCACGCGCTTGAAGGCGCGCAATTCGCCCGCCTCGTTGGCAAAGTCCATCGTCTTGTATGGGCGGTTCCACTCGCCGAGCACGCCCAGCCGCTGGAAATCGGCCATTTGCTGCGCGATCTGCTCGGTGGCGTAAGCGCGGCTTTTGGCCTGCATCTCGTCGCGGCTCAGTTTGCGGCCGTACTTCTTTTCGATGGCGTTTTCGATCGGCAGACCGTGGCAGTCCCAGCCGGGCACATACAGCGCGTCGTAGCCCGCAAGCTGGCGCGCCTTGACGATCATGTCCTTGAGAATCTTGTTGACCGCGTGGCCCATGTGAATCTGCCCGTTGGCATACGGCGGCCCGTCGTGCAGGATGAATTTGGGCGCGCCCCGGCGCGCGGCGCGCAGGCGTTGGTAGACGCCTTGCTCGTTCCATTGCGCGACCCAGCCCGGTTCGCGCTTGGGCAAATCGCCGCGCATGGGGAAGGGCGTATCGGGCAGGTTGAGCGTATGACGGTAATCGGGCTTACCGTCATCGGCGGATGCGGGTGAGTTATCGGCCATGAAAATTCCAGTGAAGGCGTGCTTGCGATAAGGCAACAGGACGCGCGCAAGAGCGACTAAAAAGAAAAAGCGCAAGCCGCCGGTGTGCGCGAAGAACGGGGGACGGCGAAAGGCGCTGTGCTTGCAGCCGCACGCCGACGGCGCGCGGAACCGGCCTTCCGCCGGTCAAATTCGGCCGCGGCAGATCATGCGTAACGTCCACGACTTGCCGCAGCGGGCGGTGCGGAAATTATGAGGAATGACACAGGCGGGCTTCACAAGTGGGATTTATTTTACTGTGCGTAGGTATGGCCGGCCCCCTGTGGCGCGCATCATCTGAGTAGGGCGCCGATCAACCACAGCGGCGCGCAAATGATAAGAATCCGCAACCCGATTTTCAGCAAGTCGTGCTGCGTTTGCGCGTAACCGGCGCCTGGGACCGTCAGTGCCTCGGCATCCAAGATGCGGCGAGCGGACGAAAACGCACGCAAAATTAAATTCGCCAACAGCACCAGCAACAGATTCCACGGGCTTTTGCGCCACCGTGTCCGGATGCGGGCATTGGCTAACCAGATCCCGTAACTGCAAGCTCGCCCCAAACCGACTGGGAGCGCAATAGCCGCCGCCGGGACCGTTCTTTCGCGGCCTTGCCTCACTCACGGCTGCTGTTGCAATGCGCCCTGCATGTGCTGCTGCGGGAACAGGCCGATGCGCAAGCCGGTCAGCCCGAGCAGGGATTCGTCGCGCGCCCGGCCAGGCGGCAGCGCGCTCAGGCGCGACAGCGAAGCCTCCAGCGCCGCCTTGAGTTCCTGCGTCGGCGTCAGCGGCCGGCCGGCACGTTCGCGCGCGCGGTAGTGGCCGGCAACGCCGGCCAGCACTTGGTTGAGGGCGGTCTGGTTGACCACGGGCAAATCGTTGCGCGCGCGGCGCAGGTTCAGGATGTTCAGGCCGATGCGCACTTCCAGGAGCATGTCCACGCCGGCGGCTTCGCTGCCTTGCGGCAGCGCGGCCAGGCGCGGCGCCAGCAGGCCCAGCAGATCCAGCATGCGCACCATGAAGCGCTCGCGGTTCTGGCGTTCGCGGCCTTCGGCGGCTTCGGCGATGATGCGCCACCCTTGGCGAATCAGTCGCCGCGCGCTCCATTCGGCGCCGACGGAGCGGAACAGCCGCGTCACCAGCAAGGCGAACAGCAGGCCGATGACGGTGGCCACTGAAGAGTTGACGTAGGTCGTGAAATCCGCCCCCGCGCTGTGATTTTGAATCGACATCAGCGTCGCCACGTTGGTGACCAGAATCATGCCCGGCAAAAACAGGCTGGGGCGGGAAACCATCAACCCGACGAGCAGGAACCCCGGCGTGATGACCACCGCCAGCGGCCAAAAATCGTGAATCATCGGAAACACGCCGAACAGGTAAAAGCCCGTGGTCAGGATGGACACGACCGACCAGTTGATGAAAGCAAGAATGCTGGGCGCGGGGTCGTCCTGCGCGGCAAAGAATGCGGCGGCGACCGCGGCCATCATGGCGCCGGATGCGCCGCCGGACCAGCCGATGGCGATCCACAGCAGACAGTACGCAAACAGAGTGGCGCCGGCGGCCAGCGCCGAAAACAGCAGCATGCTCCAATCGATGTGGCGGTTTTCGATGTTCACCAGGCTGTGCAGGTCGATGCCGAAAGCCGGTTCGGGCGGCGCCACGCCGTTTTGCAGGGCATGCTGCAAGTGGCGGCTGTCGTACCACAACTCGGCCAGCTCCTTCAGGCGCAGCAGCAGACTGTTTTGCAGCAGGTTGACGCTGTCGTTGCTCATCGTTGGGCGCAATGCCTCGATGCGCGCGATGAAGTCCGCCAGGGTCTGCTGCGGCGCGGGCGCGTCCTGGCCGATCCACTCGCGCAGGTCGGCGAGCAGGCGCGCGGAATCGGCATGCTGCCCGGCGTCCGCGCCCAGATTGCCGAGCCGGGTTTCGATCGCGGCCAAAACCGGCATCAAGCCCAGCAGGCGCGAGCGCAGCTGGGACAGCCATACGTCCAGTTCGCCGTGGCGCGGATCGTCGAGCTTGGCGAAGGGGATCACCAAATCCAGTTGCGAAAGATCCTGCGCCAAGCGCCGGCGCAACTCGCTGGAACTGCCGCTGTGCGCCAGCGCCTGCACGCACCAGGTTTGGGCGTCCCCCATCAATCCCCGGACGCGCTGTTCGATCATCGATTTGATCGAGACGGGGAACACCAGGGCGCCGATCATCACCGCGCACAGGCTACCCAATATGATTTCCTCGGAACGCGCCAATGCGATGTCGAACACCGCGTCGGGCTGCTGCACCATGGGAAAGCCGATGAATACGGCCGAGTAACCGGCCAGCATGAAGATATAGGACGATGGCCCGCGATGCAGCAGCGCAACGGCCATGCAGCCCGCCAGCCAGAGCGACATGACCAGGCTCAGCAAGATCGGCGATTGCGACAGCCCCGGAATGAACGCCACCACGAACACGGACGCGATCAGCGTACCGGTGATGCGGTAGATGCCGCGCGAATTGGTGCCGCCCAGCACCGGCTGCATCACGATGTAGGCCGAAGCCATGGCCCAATAAGGCCGCTCCAGATCGGCCGCCAGCCCGATGTACAGCGCGATCACCGCGGCCAGGAACGACTTGACCGAATGCATCCACGCCTGCCGGTCCCGCAGCAGTGAGAGGAAGGTGCCGATCATGGCTGCGCCGCGGGCGCGGCTTTGGGTGCCGGTTGGCTTGGCTGCCAGCCGCCGCCCAAGGCCAGGAACAGCTTGATCTGATCCTGCGAGACCTGCGCCTGGGCGCCGGCCAGACTGGATTCGGCCGCCGCCAGCGTGCGTTGCGCGTCCAGGCTGGACAGATACGGCGCGCGGCCGGCCCGGTACACGCGGCGCATGTCCGCGGCAGCCGATGCGGCGTGGTCCCGCGCATCGCGCAGCGCGGCCACGAGTTGCAAATCATCGGCGTAACGGTCGAGCAAGGTCTGGGTTTCCCGCAGCGCTTGCAGCACGGTGTGATCGAACTCGGCCAGCGCCTGCGCGGCGCCCGCTTTGGACAGTTCGACGCGCGCCCGCGCGCCTTTGTCGGGAATCGACCACGAGATCAAAGGTCCGATCGACCATTGCTGGGTGACCGGTTTGCCGAAATCCTCCAGCGTGCCGTTCGCGCCGTATGACGCCCCCAGCGTGATGTCGGGATACAGCATGGCGGTGGCGACGCCGATCTCGGCGGTGGCGGCAGCCAGTTGGCGTTCGGCGCGGCGCACGTCGGGGCGGCGGCGCAGCAGCGCAGCGCCGTCACCCAGCGGAATGGGCTGTTTGAGCACCGGCGCGTCCCGGCATTGCATGGCGTCGGCGGGAACCTGATCGGGCGTGCGGCCGAGCAGCGCGGCCAGTTCGTAACCCGCGGCTTGCCTGCGCGATTCGAGCGGCGGCAGCGCCGCCTGCAATATCGAGACTTGCGCATCGGCGCGCGCCACGTCAATCGGTGTGCCGCGGCCCGCCGCCCGCATCTGCTCGACGACATCACGGTTGCGCTGCTGCAATTGCAGCGTATGGCGCGCCACGGCCAGTTCATGGTTGCTGTGGCAGATCTCGACATAAGCGCCGGCCACCTGCGCGGCAATGCTGATGCGCGCCAGATCACCGGCGGCCTGGGCCGCCTCGGCGTCGTCGCGCGCGGCCTCGATGCCGCGCCGGAGCTTGCCGAACAGATCAAGCTGATAGGACACCGAAATACCGCCCTCGGCCAAATTGAAAACCGGCAGCGGTTCGGTCTGCAGCAGCGACTCGGCGGAAATGCGGCCGCGCCCGGCTGTGGCGGCGACGTTGCCCGACACCCCCGCCGCGGCGCGCGCCTGGGCGTAGCGGGCTTGCGCCTGCGTCAGCCGCGCGGCGGCGACCTTCAGTTCGGTATTGGCCTGCAAAGCCTGCTCGACCAGCGCATTGAGCCGCGCATCGTCGTACAGCGCCCACCAGCGGCCCTCGACGGCGGCTTGCGCCGGATCGACGGCGGCTGAGCCGTGCGCATCCAGCGCCGGGGGATGTTGCGCCGCCTTGGCAAAGACCGAGTCTTGCGGCAGTTGGTAATCCGGGCCGACGGCCGTGCAGGCCGCCAGCGGTGCCAGCAGCAGCCACAAACCGGCGGCGCGCATACCGCGGCAGATCATGACGGCGCGCCCTGCCGCGCCGCGCCGCTGCGTGCAGCACCGCCGCCGGTCACGCTGACGGTAACGCTGCGCCCCGCGATCAGATGGACGCCTTGCGGCACGGCGTCCAGACTGATCCGCACGGGGATGCGCTGCGCCAGACGCACCCAATCGAACGTCGGGTTGACATTGGGCAGCAGGCTAGCGCCTTCAGTGCGG
>Ga0209738_10000173_pt1 | contig 14621 bp, 13 predicted proteins | sample TergutNc150P5_FD_187289 | JGI IMG/M metagenome (GOLD analysis project Ga0209738, IMG submission 187289) | Nasutitermes corniger P5 segment gut microbial community from laboratory colony in Florida, USA - Nc150 P5 (SPAdes) (version 2) | ecosystem: Host-associated > Arthropoda: Insects >...
CGATTTGTTTGAGGTCGACGCAGCCTTCGCACCGGTGCCGCCGGCTTGGTTCAGGCACATCGGCCGGGCGGCATACGCGGCCTCGAAAGCCGCCACCGTGGAGATGACGCTGCCGATTGCGCGCGGCCTGATGGGCGAGGGCATCCGCGTCAACACCATCATGTCGAGACCACGATTACGACGGCTACCTGAACGGCGAGAGCGTACGGCTCAATGGGAGCATTCGTATGGCGCCGCGATAAGGGAGCGCGGACTGCTGGCGTGGCTGAGCCGGTTGCATGTTGTCAGCTCGCTCAAATGGCTGGACGATGGTTCTCCAGAGTTGGCGTGCGCTTTCGCGTAATCCGTGTGCGAGTAGTATGATGTGGCTTGTGCTGATACGGCCGACAATAGCGTATGCTGGAATGACATTCTCCATCGCCAAACCGTGACAGAGTTAAAACATGAGTCGTTTCCGATTGGTTATTGCGTTACTTTGCATGGCTTTATGTGAGCCTGATGTCGCATTTTCGCAGCAAACGGTGCCCGGTAATTCCCATGATAGGCGTTCTGTTAGTACCGTAACGCCTATTTTCAGTCAGCTTGTCAAATTCAATTTCCCTGGGATTTTTAATGTCGCTCCTGCATATGAGAAGACGAATAATTTTGCCAAATTTTACATAGAAGAACACGTCTTGCCTGGTGAAACGGTGGACGACTGGACGCAACTGCTAACCATTACCGGAACTGAAAATGTTGTCGTGTCGCATCCTGATTTGACGCCGAAAGATTATGTACTTACTATGACGAATCTTTTCTATAAAGCGTGTCCGTCATCATTTTTAGGTAAAGAAATTTATGAAGGCAACTTGAATGGTCTGGCCACCTTTGCTGTTGTCGCCAGTTGTGGTGCTTCTCCCCTAAAAAAGGGAGCTGAATCTGAAACTGCTTTGATTATTGCCATCAAGGGCGAGAAAGATTTTTATACTGTGCAATGGGCACAAAGAGGAAAGCCATCGAAAACCCCAATCAATATCGACGTCGATATGTGGAAAAAGCGGATGGAAAATCTAATGCCGGTAAAATTGTGTCCTATCATTCCGGGTGAGCCGGCTCCTTACCCCAGTTGCGCCAATGAGAAGCGCAGTGATCGGGGGGCGTCAAACTAAAATGTTTTGAGAGCAGTTGTTTTATAAATTTATTTGCGAGTTGTATTTTAATATAGGTTATTTTATCATGCAAAAAATTCTTATCATCATTCATGCTGCGCCTTATGGCAGCGAACGTTGCCTGTCCGCGTTGCGGCTGGCATTGGCGCTGGCAGAGCGCGATGACCAGAAACCGCAGCTTGATGTGTTCTTGATGTCCGATGCCACTGTGCTGGGCCTGCCCGGTCAGCAGGACGCATCGGGTCATACCCTGCAGGCAATGGTGGAGCAACTCGTAGGCTACGGCGTTCCGGTGCGCTTATGCAAAACTTGCGCGGGCAACCGCGGCCTATTGGCGCTGAAGCTGATTGACGGCGTGACGATCGGCACATTGACCGGATTGGCCGAAACAACCATGCAGGCCGAAAAAGTAATTGTATTTTGAGTAAGTTAGATAATATCAAAATCCATTCCGGGCCGGTTGACCCGGACTGACTTGAATGCGATAAGTGCATAGCCCGTCAGGCGCCCGCCGCCAGCGCGCCCGGCCTGGGCTATTTGGAATTTGCCGGCTGGGCGGCCGATGCGCGCGGCCAGGCCAAGGGCGTGACGGCCAGCAACGTTGCCCGGTTGCTGGCCGTGCGCGAAACCCAAGTGGATAACCGTACCAGCCGCCGCTTCGAAATGCTGAGCCTGGATACCTTGAACACCGAGCGCTATGCCGCCGCTCCAAGCCAACTAACCGCCTTCGTCCGTTGGGCCGATCCCGCTTGGAAGAATGGAACGGCCAGTGTGCGGTGAGTTCGTCTCTCCGGCGCACGGTGCACGGCGCGGCGATACGCATGACGTGCGCCGGAACGGCTGGCTTACGGGGCCTTTTTGGGCGCCGGCGGCTTGGTGTCGACATCGAGGGAGGCAACTCGCACGCTATCTTGAATGTGGCGCATGACTTGGCCGGCCTCGTAATACTTTTCCGCGTCCATCAGGCCCGACGCTTCATTGACGCTGGCAACCGTTGCATCCAGCGGCACGAGCTCGACGGAAGAGATGATGTTCACGTTGGCCAGTTTGAGCTGTTGCACCGCGCCTTTTTCGTCGCCTTTCTTGAGCTTGGCGTTTGCGTTTTCAACCGCTTTGGCCTTTGCCGGCGTGAGCGCCTTGTAATCGTCAACCACTTCCACGCCGCCGCCCACCGGCAGCCAGGCTTTGACGGTCGTATCGGGCTGGGCCGGTTTTTCATGCCCGGGAACGGGAGCCAGATCGGACTCGGCCTTCCAGAACGCCGTGTTATCTTTTTGCGCGTGCCGCATGGCCAGTTGCGCTTGCTTGATCTTCTTGGCGGCCAGTTGGGTATGGCCGTCGAACAACGCGGCGCGGGCCAGGTCAATATCGACCATCATTTGCGTGCCCGCATGCGAGAGTTTGGTGAAATCATGCCGCACGGTTGTGCTCGGTGCCGCCGCAGCCGGCGTCGCGGCCGGCGTTGCGTCGGAACCGTTGCTCGCGGCCCATGACGGTATACAGGACAGTACAGCCGCAGAGAACGCACAGGCGCGAATGACCGCAAAGGAAGTTTGTTTCACACTGTTCATAAATAATTCCTTACTTAAAAGCAGAATCTAGGACGCTGCTACAGAAAGTGCCCTAGTGCACTTTATGAGCATGTTGTCCGGTCAAAGTTCCGTCAGGCGGTTGTGGTACGGAATGCGCTGGCGTGACAACCGCGTCCGCAAAAGCAACAGTCCGCTTGTGCGGGCTTGCGCGGACTGTCATAGATTGCGTTTAGGCGGGCGATGGCCGATGATAGTACGCACTCCATTTGCGCAGTAACACATTCCGTAATAAGCGTTATTGTTTTAAACGCTTTGACCGCGACCGGCACACAGCCGTCATGGCTTATGTCGGACTTGCTCCGGGATCGAACAGGGCGAAGCATGTCCCCCAAACGGCTGAAGGTCGCTGGCGAAGGCAGCCGCACCAATGCCTTGTTTGTTCCGCTGCCGGTGCGAATGCAGATCAACCGGTCGTAACAGCTCGACCATGAAAAGACGGGGACTTTTCCCGGCGATGATCTCGTGCGTATCAGCGAACGAGTGTTGCAGCGCGTGGCGGGCTAGGTGGTTGGCTCGCCACCTTCATAAAACTTTACCGTCCGGCCGTTGATTATAGCTCTATCGCAGCTATAATTTAATCATCAATCAGTAGCGCTTGACCGGCCCAGCGGCACTGGGACGATGAACGGAGATGAGTATGTACTACATTGCAGAAGCTGAACGTGAAGCGGCTGGCCGTGATGATCCGCATAAACATGCGGCTTATTGGGGTATGGGAAACGCAGAAATCCTATTAAATTAAAAGTAATATCATGTTCATAGTAAATGATATACTAAAAAGGTTTGCTGCCAAAAGTGATGATAACACCGCGCCGCTTTTTGAAAACGCCGTTGAGCACTATAAGGCGGCGCTGGCCATCCGGCTGGTGGCGGCAAAAACAAACGAAAACAAATTGGCGGTGTTGCGTTATGTGCTGCCGGTGTTCCAGGGGCGGTACGTAGACAGCATTCGTCCTTACGAGGTCGCGCGCATAGTGCGCCAAGTGCATGATGACGGAATGCTGGTGACGGCGCGTGTTTTGCTCAGTGTCATCCGTGACATCTTTAACGAAGCGTTGCTGCAAGGCTGGATAGACATCAATCCGGCCTTGCACGTCAAGCGTTTGCCCGCGCCGGTACGTCGTCAGCGGCTGACGTTGGAGCAGTTCAGCGGCATTACCGAATATGCCCGGGCCAATTTCCCGCCGTGGTTTGTGGCGTGCATGCGGCTGGCGCTCGTCACGGCGCAACGGCGCTCGGACCTTATCAAGATGAGGTTTGGGGATGTGCACGATGGACACCTATGGGTCGAGCAGTACAAGACCGGTGCGCGGGTTGCCATCCCGCTGGAGCTGCGGCTGGACGTGCTCGGCTGCACGGTCGGGCAAGTCATTGATGAGTGCCGCATGTACCCGCCGAGGGACAGCGATTTCCTGCTGCACACGGATGCCAGGCGGCACCAGCAACTCGCGGCACAATCCGTAACCAATCGATTTTGGGTCGCACGCGAGGCCGTCTGTCCGCACACGGGCCAGGGGACGCCGCCGACATTCCACGAAACCCGCTCGCTGGCCGAGCGCCTGTACCGGGTACAGGGCGTCGATACGCAGACGCTGTTGGGCCACAAACACCCGTACATGACCGACAAATACAACGATGACCGCGGCCTTAACCGCGGGAAGTGGCGGATGTTGGCGTTACCATACAAATGATGATGACTCCCATTGCCGGCATGCCCGACTACACGCCGCCAAGCGCTGCTGATCTGCGCCGGCTCAAAGATGACTTGGGCTATCTGACCGGCGAGCAAATGGCCGCGCTTGCGGCGCTGTCCAGCGACAGTGACTGGCGCAAGTACACCAGTTCGGTCAACCCCAAGCCGCTGGGCCGGCACGCTGCTTTTTTCCTGGCCGCCCGCCTTGCTTTGAGCGATCAAGAGATGGATAAAGTGCTCGCGCGGATGCGTCAGCTCGGCGCTGTGTTTAGCCTGCAACCCGTGCCGACCAAGCGCCGCGGCGCTGAGCAGACCGCGCTTGCGCAAGACGAGCGTCCCAAAGAGTCACAAATAGTCATGCAAGTGCCGCGCGCGCAAAAGATTGCGTGGGTCAAGGCCAGCCAGGCCGAGCGTAAAAAATTGGTGCCTTGGTTGATTGAGCAGATCAACCGCGCATGCCAGCAAAATGCGCCCGCCGCCGATGCCGACGCGCTTCCGGACCAGAGCCGGGCTAATAAAAACGGCCCCTGAAGGGGCCGTTAAGGTCGGCATGGAATGTTCGCTCTGGCGGAAAGAGAGGGATTCGAACCCTCGTCAAGGGAAAACCCCTGAACCGGATTTCGAGTCCGGCGCATTCGACCACTCTGCCATCTTTCCGCGTGGTGAAGGATGGAATTCTAGCAGGGGCGCAATTCCTGTAAACCGTCCACGAAAGGCCGCAGCGCGGCGGGAATGGCGATGCTGCCGTCGGCGCGCTGATGGTTTTCCAGCACGGCGACCAGCGCGCGGCCGACGGCCAGGCCCGATCCGTTGAGGGTGTGCACCAATTCGTTTTTGCCCTGCGCGTTTTTGAAGCGCGTTTGCATGCGCCGGGCCTGGAAGGCCTCGCAGTTGCTGACCGAGGAGATTTCGCGGTAGGTGTTCTGCGCGGGCAGCCACACTTCCAGGTCGTAGGTTTTGGCCGAGCTGAATCCCATGTCGCCCGTGGATAGCGACACCACGCGATAGGGCAGTTCCAGTTTTTGCAGCACGTGTTCGGCGTGACGGACCATCTCCTCAAGCGCCTCGTAGCTGCGGTCGGGGTGGGTGATCTGCACCATTTCCACCTTGTCGAACTGGTGCTGGCGGATCATGCCGCGCGTGTCCCGCCCGGCGCTGCCGGCTTCGGAGCGGAAGCACGGGCTGTGCGCGGTTAGTTTCAGCGGCAGGTCGCTTTCGGCCAGGATTTCGCCCGCGACGGAGTTGGTGAGCGTGACTTCCGCGGTCGGAATCAGGTACATCGGCTCGCCTTCGCCTTCCTGCCCGCCTTTTTTGGCGGCGAACAGGTCGGCCTCGAATTTGGGCAACTGCCCGGTGCCGCGCAGCGCACCGGCGCCGACAACGTAGGGCGTGTAGCACTCGGTGTAACCGTGTTCGCGGGTTTGCACGTCGAGCATGAATTGCGCCAGCGCGCGGTGCAGCCGGGCGACCGGCCCGCGCATGAAGGTAAAGCGCGTGCCCGACAGCTTTGCGCCGGTCTCGAAGTCCAGCCCCAGCGGCGCGCCCAAATCGACGTGATCGCGCACCGGAAAATCGAATGCGCGCGGCGCTTGGCCGTTGGGGCTCCAGCGGCGCACTTCCACATTGGCCGATTCGTCCGGGCCGACGGGCACGCTTTCGTGCGGCAGATTGGGCACGGCCAGCAGCAACGCGGACAGGTCGGCTTGCAGCGTGTCCAGACGCGCGGCGCAAGCGTCCAGCTCGTCCTTGATGGACGCGACCTGCGCCATGGCGTCATCGGCGTTTTCGCCCTTGGCCTTGCGCTGGCCGATCAGTTTGCTGGCAGCGTTGCGCTGGGCCTGCAATTGTTCGGTGCGGGTTTGCACGGTTTTGCGTTCGCTCTCCAGCGCCTGGAACGCGGCCGTATCCAGAAACGGCTGGGGCGATTTGCGGGTTTGCAGGCGCGCGAGTACGCCTTCCAAGTCTTTGCGCAGCAGCATGGGATCGAGCATGGCGCAGATTGTAGGCAAGCTGTAGGCAAGTTGTAGGCAAGCTCCGGCGGCGCTGCCACAATGCGCGGATGACTTCGCGCGCTGTTTCGTCCGCGGCTCCGGCCTTGAAAAAAAACACCCCCGTAAAAGCCAAAGCCGTGCCGAAGCCCGCGGCGGGCCGCGGCGCGCCCGCCGATGCTGTGCCGCCGGAACAGCCCCAAGGCGAGTTCGCCAGTTTTCCCGATTCGCCGTTTCAGCTTTATCAGCCCTATCCGCCCGCGGGCGACCAGCCCACGGCGATCGCGCAACTGGTGGACGGCGTGCGCGCTGGCGAATCGTTCCAGACGCTGCTGGGCGTGACCGGATCGGGCAAGACCTTCACCATGGCCAACGTCATCGCGCGGCTGGGGCGTTCGGCGATCGTGTTCGCGCCCAACAAGACGCTGGCCGCGCAGCTCTACAGCGAGTTCCGCGAGTTCTTTCCCAAAAACGCGGTGGAGTATTTCGTCAGCTACTACGACTACTACCAGCCTGAGGCTTACGTGCCGCAGCGCGATTTGTTCATCGAGAAGGACAGCGCCATCAACGAGCACATTGAGCAGATGCGGCTGTCGGCGACCAAGAGCGTGCTCGAGCGCCGGGACACGGTGGTGGTGGCGACCGTGTCGGCGATCTACGGCATCGGCTCGCCGGAGTCGTACATGCAAATGCGCATGATCTTGCGCAAAGGCGACCGGCTGGGCCAGCGCGAGGCCATCGCGCAACTGGTGCGGATGCAATACGCGCGCAACGACGCCGACTTTACGCGCGGCGCTTTCCGCGTGCGCGGCGACACCATCGACGTGTTCCCTTCCGAGCACAGCGAACTGGCGGTGCGCATCGAACTGTTCGACGACGAGGTGGAGCGCCTGCAACTGTTCGACCCGCTCACGGGCCGTGTGCGGCAGGAAGTGCCGCGCTTTGCCATCTACCCCAGCAGCCACTATGTAACCCCGCGCGAGCAGGTGCTGCGCGCCGTCGAAACCATCAAGGCCGAATTGGCCGGGCGGCTCAAGGAATTGACCGGCGCGGGCAAACTGGTCGAGGCCCAGCGGCTGGAACAGCGTACCCGCTTCGATCTGGAAATGCTTGCCGAAGTCGGGCACTGCAAGGGCATCGAAAACTACTCGCGCCACCTCTCGGGCGCGCGGCCCGGCGATCCGCCGCCTACGCTGACAGATTACATGCCCCGCGACGCGCTGATGTTTCTGGACGAAAGCCACCAGATGATCGGCCAGCTCAACGCCATGTACAACGGCGACCGCTCGCGCAAGCAAACGCTGGTCGATTACGGCTTCCGCCTGCCGTCGGCGCTGGACAACCGGCCGTTGAAGTTCGCCGAATTCGAGCAGCGCATGCGGCAGGCCATCTTCGTATCGGCCACGCCCGGCGATTACGAACGCCGGCACGCGGGCCAGGTGGTCGAGCAGGTAGTGCGGCCCACCGGCCTAGTCGATCCTGAAGTGGAAGTCCGTCCGGCCATCCATCAGGTCGATGACGTGTTGCAGGAAATCCGCATCCGCGCCGGGCAGGGCGAGCGCGTGCTCATCACCACGCTGACCAAGCGCATGGCCGAGCAGCTCACCGAATACCTGACCGACAACGGCGTCAAGGTGCGCTACCTGCACAGCGACATCGACACCGTTGAGCGCGTGGAAATCATCCGCGACCTGCGGCTGGGCGCATTCGACGTGCTGGTGGGCATCAACCTGCTGCGCGAGGGGCTGGACATTCCGGAAGTGTCGCTGGTGGCCATTCTTGACGCCGACAAAGAAGGCTTTCTGCGCGCCGAGCGCAGCCTGATTCAAACCATAGGCCGCGCGGCGCGCAACGTGCACGGCAAGGCCATCTTGTATGCCGACCGCATCACCGACTCGATGCAAAAAGCCATCGGCGAAACCGACCGCCGCCGCGCCAAGCAAATGGCATTCAATGAGGCGCACGGCATCACGCCGCGCGGCATCGTCAAACAGGTGCGCGACCTGATCGACGGCGTATACAGCGGCAAGGACGACGCGGGCCGCGCCCAGGCGCACGCCGCTGTTTACGAAGAAGACGCGCTGCCCGAAAAAGACTTGGCGCGCGAAATCAAGCGGCTGGAAAAGCAGATGTTCGAACATGCGCGCAACCTGGAATTCGAGCAGGCGGCGCGCGCACGCGACCAGCTCGCGCACCTGAAAGCCCGTGTACTCGGCGCGGCGGGAGAAGACCGGGCAGGGTGATCCGGGAATTGACCGGCTTTTGTGCTGTTCTCGACAACTGACCGTACAGCGCGATAAACTGCGGTCTGCTGCTCAAAGAGATTGATTTGCCCGTAACTTTGCTCTTGAACAGCACAATCATGAAATCAACTCAAAGTAAAGTCTCAGGAGACCCTCTTCCCACGAGATGGGGCGCTATTTTATTTGCGATAAAATCATTTATTCTGCAACGGAAACGTTTCGCGGCGGATTTTTTTGTGCCGCTATCGCGTTCCCAACCTCATGCGGATTTTAAAAATGGTATTTTGCTGTCACAGTCTATTTCTTTATTGCGTTTCCATGATGAACAGACAGCATTGGCGTTGGTCGATGGGAAGATCCACAACATCAGGACTGCACTGAAGAGGCTTGATGGTATAGTGATTCGGCAGGGCGAGATTTTCAGTTTCTGGCACCATGTTGGGAAACTGACCAAAGCCAAAAATTATGTGCTGGGACGAGAATTAAGAGAAGGCTGTATTATACCTACAATCGGCGGCGGCATCTGTCAACTTTCCAATGCCATATACGACGCCGCATTGAAGGCGGGACTTGAAATAGTGGAGCGGCATCGCCATTCGGCGGTCATTAAAGGTTCGTTGGCGGAATCAGGTAGGGATGCAACCGTTTTTTGGAACTATGTGGATTTACGTTTGAAAGGCGCTCAGGATTGGCAGCTTCAAGTTAAGATGGACAAAGAGCGTTTGGTGGTCAGCATATTTGGAGAGAAAAATAATCTGGTAGAAGATGACACGGCAGCACCTTGTGCCTCTTCAGCTTTGGGAGATTGCACGCAGTGCGGACGTACGGATTGCCATTTGCATGTTGTGAGTATGCCGGCGCATACGCATAAAACCTATCTGAGTATAGACGAGGAGTGGGCCGAATTTACGGCATGGCGGCAGAATAAAATAAAAGATGGCGATAAACTTATCTCGATTCGTCAGGCCTCTTTCGGCACACGGATGCTGGATTATTATTCAAAATTGTTGCGGCGCTACTACTTGTGGCTCGGCAATAACGAACTCAAGCATGCGGGCAAACTTTCCAAAGTGAATGGTGAGTACATTTATAGTTGGAGAAGGCATCCCATCCCTGTTGCTCAAAATGCCAGGTTTCGCATGATTGCCGGACATTTTGCAAAGCAGCTCAAATCCGATGACGTGCATCTTATCGTTCCTCAACAACTTTTGGTGTGGTTGTATCTGGAAGGCGAACTTGCCGGACGTGAATATGATGTATTGATGAACGCCATGCCGATGTCTGAAATAGAACGGCAGCTCGATGCGGCGATGCAGCGTTATGGTTTCAAGATTGTAAATGGACAATACAAACCGGCCGATAATTTAAATTTGGGTGATGAGTCTGGCGTGACTTTAGGAGATTACAGAGCGCCGGAAAGCTTGATAAAAGCGGAAGAAGAAGCCTTGTCGGGGGCGTCCATGCTCATCAGTCCGCATAGCAAGGTGCTGGCATGGGCTGGCACAAGAGGTTTGGCCTTGGATTGGATCTTGCCGCCGCCGGTGGCCGGTTCATCAGAGGACGATGAATATTTTAAGATATTACTCGCGGGCGCTTCCTTGGGGAGAAAGGGGGTTTTTGATTTGCGGCAGGCTCTGCAAAGGGTTGATTTTAAATATAAGCTCCTGCTAATCCCGTCGGCAGTGGAGAGTGAAAATTTTTGGCAAGGTATTAATGTCGGTTTTGTGAGTTCTATCAGCGAGGGGGTTGCGTGTTGTGATGCGGTGGTTTTACCTGCCATCGTAGAGCATAACCCAAGGGGGCTTTTACTGGCGATCGCTTCTGGAAAAACCACGATAGCATCCGGCGCTTGCGGATTGCCGGAAAATTTGAATTGGAAGCGAGCGGATAATGCGGATGAGCTTGAACGGGCGTTGCGGACAGCATTTACTGACGTAAATGATGTAAGCCGTCCGTAAAGCGCGGGCAGCCGGCAGCAGTTTGTTTTTCAGCGCGGCCGGCCGGCAGGGGCGCGTCCTCGGACGGTCAGCGCTGTGAGGTGCGGGCGTTGCGGGCCGCGGGATCGAGGGGGCGCAGCACCATGCGGTTGGCGCCGATTTCGATGTCGAAATGGCGCAGAAAGGATTGGCCAAGCAGGGCGTCGTTGTCGGCATCCATGCGCAGGCCCACGGTGACGGTGGTGTCGTTATATACCAGCGGTCCTATCTTGACGGGTACGCCGTTCACCTTGTGCGCTTGGCGCATGCCGCCCGCGGTGCTGACGGTGATGCGGCTGCCTTGGGGCAGACCGGCGGCGCGGGCCAAGGATTCGGTAACGGTGACGGTGCTGGCGCCGGTGTCCACCAGGAAATGGACCGGCTGGTGATTGACCTCGCCATCCACGTAGAAATGGCCATTTTTTTGGCGCGGGATAACCAGTTGATTGCCCGATTCGGTGTAGGGCCGCAGCGCGGCGCGCTGGCGCGCCTCCCACCAACTGAAGCCCGCGTACAGTATGCCCGCCGCCGCTAGCCAGAAGGCCAGCAGCGCGAGTGTGTAGCGGCGCAAGGTGTTGATGGGGCTAGGGGTGGGGTCGGGCATGAGCGTCGAGTATGCCCGCGCGGCGGGTCATGTGTTTGCGGGTACCTGCTCCCGCGGTTGGGCAGCCGCAACGGCGGCGGCGCCAAACACCCAGACCGCCCAGTGCCACGTTCATCAAGTCGGCATTGGGTTTCCGATGATCTCCAAGATAGTGATAAAGGAATGTCGGCAAAATTATTCGCACCAGGGAATGCGCATTTTCAGATAATGTGCCGGTACTGTCGTTCTGTTCAGGAACGGACTGCCGCCGCCGAAGCGGGCGCCGGATAGATATCGATGTACTTGGCGAAGTTTTCAACGTGTTCACAATGTTGACATGTTTTTAGGGTATACCGGATCGAATTAGCGGCTTGATATTTTCGAGTAGTATGGGTTGGAACAGGCATTGCCTCACCTCGCCGCCCCACGTAAAATTTCCGCCATTGCTACAAAAACTGCTCGCGTAACGAAAGAGTGAGATGGACATCGTATTGCTGGTCAAGGCCGCTCTGATGGGTATCGTGGAGGGGTTGACGGAATTTCTGCCCGTTTCATCTACCGGTCACCTGATCCTGGCCGGCAGCCTGCTGGGTTTTGATGACACCAAGGCCAAGGTGTTCGACATCGCTATCCAGACCGGGGCGATTCTGGCCGTAATTACCGTGTACTGGCGCAAGATCGCCGACACGCTGACTGGGCTGCCCGGCGATCGGCTGGCGCGGCGCTTGACACTCAACGTATTCGTCGGCTTCGTGCCGGCGGTGGTGATTGGGCTGCTGGCGGGCAAGGCGATCCAGACGCATCTGTTCACGCCGCAGGTGGTGGCCAGCACTTTCATTTTGGGCGCTTTCGTCATCCTGTGGGCTGAGCGCCGGACGCAGAGCGTGGTGCGCGTGGCCTCGGTGGACGACCTGACGCCCTGGGACGCGCTGAAAGTGGGGCTGGTGCAGTGCCTGGCCATGATTCCCGGCACCAGCCGATCGGGGGCCACCATCATCGGAGGCATGTTGTTGGGGCTGTCGCGTCAGGCGGCGACGGATTTCTCTTTCTTTCTGGCAATCCCAACGTTGATCGGCGCCGGCGTGTATTCGCTCTACAAGGCGCGCGCGCTGCTCTCATGGGCCGACGCGCCGTTGTTCGCGGTCGGGTTGGTGTTCTCGTTCATCAGCGCCTGGCTGTGCGTGCGCTGGCTGCTGCGCTACATCTCCAGCCACAGCTTCGTACCGTTTGCGTGGTACCGGCTGGCGTTCGGCGCCGTCGTGCTGCTGACTTGGTGGCGGGGCTGGGTGTCTTGGCATGGATGAACCTCTTGCCGGCCGCGCATGTTGTGCGGCTCCATGAGTGTTGACGCTATAATCGACAAAAACAGTCGGAAATCCTATCGATACCTCACGTCGATACCTTGGTTGAGGACTGCGGTATTGCGGGCATTCTAGGGTGCACATCTGAAGGAGATATATCCATGCGCTTAACTACTAAGGGACGGTTCGCGGTCACGGCCATGATCGACATTGCATTGCGGCAGGACAACGGTCCGGTGGCGCTGGCGGCGATCAGCCAGCGTCAGCAGATTTCGCTGTCGTATCTGGAGCAGTTGTTCGGCAAGCTGCGCCGTCATGATTTGGTCGAATCCACGCGCGGGCCGGGCGGGGGCTATTCGCTGGGCAAGAGCCCGGAGGACATCACGGTGGCCGACATCATCGCTTCGGTCGATGAGCCGCTCGATGCCACGCATTGCGGCGGACACGAAAACTGTTTCGGCAGCGGCGTTCCCTGCATGACGCACGGGCTGTGGAGCAGGCTCAACGAGAGGATGCTGGAGTTCCTCGGCTCAGTAACGCTGGAAAGCTTGGTCGAAGACCAGCGCGCCAAGGGTGTTGAGGAGATCGTCAGCAGCAAACCCGGCAAATCCAAGCATCCGGTGGCCAGCCAGCCGCCGGTGGTCAAGCCGGTGCGCATCAACGCGCCCAACTCGGTGTTCGCACTGGGCGAAATGGCGAACAAATAACGCGCTTGATGTCGGTTTTTGAGTTGTTGGCCATGCATCACTGTGCAAAACGCGCGCTGTCGCAAGCAGGCAGCCGGTTCGTGTTCCATGCGTGCCGATGCGCAGCCGTAAAGCGTTTGCCTATTGCGCAGCGCTTTTTCCCTGTTGAGATGACACTATGAGCATCACACCGCACTTTCCGATTTACATGGATTACGGCGCAACGACTCCGGTCGATCAGCGCGTGGTCGAGGCCATGATCCCGTGGTTGAGCCAGCACTTCGGCAATCCCGCCAGCCGCAGCCACGCCTGGGGTTGGGAGGCTGAAAATGCCGTGGAGACGGCGCGCGAGCAAGTCGCGGCGCTGGTGGGGGCCGATACGCGCGAGATCGTGTGGACTTCCGGCGCCACCGAATCGGACAACCTGGCGCTCAAAGGTGCGGCGCATTTCCACCGGGAAAAAGGCCGTCACCTCATCACCGTCAAAACCGAGCACAAGGCGGTGCTTGACACCATGCGCGCGTTGGAGCGCGAGGGCTTTGAGGTCACGTATCTGGACGTGCTGCCCGACGGGCTGCTGGACCTGGAGGCTTTCAAGGCCGCCATCCGGCCCGACACGATTCTGGCCAGCGTCATGCTGGTCAACAACGAAATCGGCGTCATTCAAGACGTCAATGCGCTGGGTGAGATTTGCCGCGAGCGCGGCGTACTGTTTCACGTCGATGCGGCGCAGGCCACCGGCAAGGTAGCGATCGACCTGGCGCACCAGCCGATCGACCTGATGAGTCTGGCCAGCCACAAAACCTACGGTCCCAAAGGCATCGGGGCGCTGTACGTGCGGCGCAAGCCGCGCGTGCGCATCGAGGCGCAGATGCACGGCGGCGGCCACGAGCGCGGCATGCGCTCGGGCACGCTGCCCACGCACCAAATCGTCGGCATGGGCGAGGCGTTCAGCATCGCTCAGGCCGAAATGGCCGGCGACTGCGCCAAAGCGCAAGCGCTGCATCAGCGGATGTTGGCGGGTCTGCAAGGCATGGAAGAAGTCTTCCTCAACGGCCATCCGACCCGGCGCGTGCCGCACAACATCAACCTGAGCTTCAACTACGTGGAAGGCGAATCGCTCATCATGGGCATCAAAGGGCTGGCGGTCTCCAGCGGTTCGGCCTGCACCTCCGCCAGTCTGGAGCCGAGCTACGTGCTGCGCGCGCTGGGCCGCAGCGACGAGCAGGCGCATTCATCGCTGCGCATCACCATCGGGCGCTTTACCACGGAGCAGGAAATCGACTATGCCGTCGGCGCCATTCGCACCACCGTTGCCAGGTTGCGCGAACTCTCGCCGTTGTGGGAAATGCACCAGGAAGGCGTTGATCTCTCGGCCGTCCAATGGGCGGCGCATTGATGGGCCTTATTG
>Ga0209738_10000174_pt1 | contig 14600 bp, 10 predicted proteins | sample TergutNc150P5_FD_187289 | JGI IMG/M metagenome (GOLD analysis project Ga0209738, IMG submission 187289) | Nasutitermes corniger P5 segment gut microbial community from laboratory colony in Florida, USA - Nc150 P5 (SPAdes) (version 2) | ecosystem: Host-associated > Arthropoda: Insects >...
TGAATGGGAAAGATGTAAGTAAAATGGCTGACGATGAATTGGCTGATGTACGCAACGTGGAAATAGGTTTTGTATTTCAACAATTCAATCTTTTACCGCGATTAACGGCAGCAGAAAATGTGGCGTTGCCTTTGATTTATGCGGGTATCGGCAAAGAAGAGCGGATGGCGCGCGCTATTACGGCATTGGAAAAAGTGGGGTTGGCTTCGCATAGTCATCATAAATCGAATGAGATGAGCGGCGGACAAATTCAGCGCGTGGCTATCGCGCGAGCTATCATCAACAATCCCGCAATACTTTTAGCGGATGAGCCTACGGGAAATTTGGATACAAAAACATCTATTGAAGTAATGGAAATTTTTGGGCAAATACAAGCTGCCGGCAATACAGTGGTGCTGGTAACGCATGAAGAAGATATTGCCGAATATGCCAAACGGGTAATTCGTTTGCGCGACGGTATTATAGAATCGGATGTACTGAATATTCCGAAAACGGAAAACGTCTCTTAACCCGCATTATTCTTGCATTGCCACATTTTATGCAGCTTCCTTACCGTGGCAATTCTTAAACTTTTTACCGCTACCGCAAGGGCAAGGATCATTGCGACCAACTTTCGGACCCACCACTACGGGTTGCCGTTTTACCGCTTCGCCGGGATCGTTATATTCTTTTTCGTCATTTACGCTGGTAGCTTCTTTGCTTATATGCATATTACTTAAATCGGTTTTGGTTTCACGCCCTTCGCGTACTTGTCCGTTCTGCTGTGCAGCTTCCGGAATATGCGCATGGGACAAAAAGGTTACGATTTCCATATTCACTTCGCGATTCATTTTTGCAAACAGCCCAAATGCTTCTTGTTTGTAAATAACCAACGGATCTTTTTGCTCGTATTGCACGGTGCGTACACTTTGCTTCAAATCGTCCATAGCGCGCAGATGTTCTTTCCATGCTTCATCTATAAAGCCCAGCATCAAATTTTTCTCCAAAGCATTGGCTAATTCCATTCCGTTAGTGTCCAGCGTTTTTTGCATATTTGCAAATACCTGTAACATTTTTCGGTCATCGGTAAAAGGAACTATTACATTTTCAATATGAGTACCTTGCGCTTTGCGAATATTTTGAAATACAGGTAGCGCTTTCTGTGCAATTTCTTCTTTATGCAGCTGGTAATTTTCAAATGCTTCTTGATACAATGTTTCCGCCAACTGAGTATTATTATACTTTGCAAATTCTTCTTGCGTTATTTTAGTATCTAACGCCAAATGCACAATAGCATTGAGTTTGAAGCTTTCATAATCATTTGATTCTTTATGATTGGCAACAATGGTTTCTGCAACAAAATAAAACGCGCTGTCAATATCCAACGCAAGGCGTTCGCCAAACAAAGCATGATTTCTTTTTGAATAAATCACGGTACGTTGCTTGTTCATTACATCATCGTATTCGAGCAAATGTTTACGAATACCGAAGTTGTTTTCTTCCACTTTCTTTTGCGCGCGCTCGATAGACTTAGTAATCATGCCGCTTTCGATAGATTCGCCTTCTTTAAAACCTGCAAAATTCATGAACTTTGCCATGCGTTCGCCGGCGAACATGCGCATCAAATCATCTTCCAAAGACACATAGAACAAAGAAGTACCCGGATCGCCTTGACGACCGGAACGCCCGCGCAACTGCAAATCCACGCGGCGACTATCGTGCCGCTCCGTACCAATGATTGCCAAACCGCCGGCAGTCCGCACTTCCGGCGCCAATTTAATATCGGTACCGCGACCTGCCATGTTGGTAGCAATGGTTACATTGCTTTGCAAACCGGCTTCAGCCACTACTTGCGCTTCTTTCGCATGTTGTTTTGCATTCAATACATTGTGCGGAATTTTTTTCTGATGCAACATACGGCTAAGCAGTTCGCTCGTTTCAACCGAAGTGGTGCCTACCAATATAGGACGACCGGCATTGCGATATTCTTCAATTTTATCAATAACGGCGCCGTATTTTTCGCGTTTGGTTCTATATACCAAATCGTGCATATCCTGACGAATAACGGGAACATTGGTTGGGATAGTAACTACATCTAACTTATAAATTTGCCAAAACTCTGCCGCTTCCGTTGCCGCCGTACCCGTCATGCCGCTTAGTTTGTGGTACATGCGGAAATAATTCTGCAATGTAATAGTGGCATAAGTTTGCGTAGCCGCTTCAATCTTCACGTTTTCCTTTGCTTCCAATGCCTGATGCAAACCGTCAGAATAACGGCGACCTTCCATGATACGCCCTGTTTGTTCATCTACGATTTTTACCTGCCCGTCAATCACTACATATTCGTCGTCTTTTTCAAACAAGGTGTAGGCTTTCAACAGTTGCTGCACTGCGTGAATGCGCTCTGTTTTGGCGCTGTATTCGTTGAATAGTTTTTCTTTACGCTCCATCTTTTCTGCGGGCGATAAAGTTTCGTCTTTTTCAACATTGGTTAAATCAACCGCAATATTCGGCAATACAAAAAAATTCGGATCATCATTTAAACCTGTAATGGCTTTAATTCCTTTATCGGTTAAATCAACCTGATTGTTTTTTTCATCAATATAAAATAATAATTCGGCATCGGCTTTCGGCATTTCGCGTTGCTGATCTGCCAAATGATAATTTTCTACTTTTTGCAAAATTTGGCGCATACCGGGTTCGCTCAAAAATTTAATCAAACTGCCGGTTTTCGGCATACCGCGATGTGCGCGGAACAATGCCAAACCACCACCGTCTTCTTGCGGACTATCGTTGCCTTCGGCAATTTTCTTTTTGGCTTCCACCAAAAAATTATTCACTAATTGCCTTTGCTTTGCTACCAAAGAAGCCACGCGATCTTTCAGTTCAAAAAACAATTGTGTAGAATCATCTTTCCCCACCGGTCCTGAAATAATCAACGGCGTGCGCGCATCATCAATCAGCACGCTATCTACTTCATCCACCATGGCATAATGATGTTTGCGCTGCACCATTTCGTCAGGCGAATGCACCATATTGTCGCGCAAATAATCAAATCCAAATTCGTTATTGGTTCCATAGGTAATATCCGCCATGTAAGCATTGCGGCGGGCAAGCGTATTGGGCTGATATTTATCAATACAATCCACTTTCAATCCCAACCATTCGTATAAAGGACCATTCCATTCGCTATCGCGGCGAGAAAGATAATCGTTTACCGTTACAATGTGAACGCCTTCGCCGGCAAGCGCATTGAGGTAAGCAGACAATGTAGAAACCAGCGTTTTACCTTCACCGGTAGCCATTTCGGCAATTTTGCCCTGATGCAATACAATACCTCCGATAAGCTGAACATCATAATGCACCATGCTCCACGCCACATCCATGCCGGCTGCACTCCACGTTGTATTGTAGATAGCGGTTTCGCCATTAACCGCAATATAATTTTTGGTTACGGCAAGCTCCCTGTCCAAATCCGTTGCTTGCGAAACTATTTGTTCATTATCTTTGAAACGTTGCGCCGTTTCTTTCATCACGGCAAAAGCTTCGGGTAAAAGTTGGTCGAGAATTTCTTCTATTTTTTTATCGCGTTCTTTGCCCAGCGCATCTACTTCCTGATAAATTTTATCTTTTTCGTACATATCGGCAGTAGGCAACTTTTCCGCCTCATCTTTTTTAGACTGAATGCTTGCATCAATGTCTTTCAAATAATCTTTGATACGGGCTTTAAATTCTACTGTTTTGCCGCGCAATTCATCATTTGACAGCGATTTATATTGCTCAAAATATTGATTAATTTTATCAACTAATGGACGGATTTGCTTAATATCCTTTTCCGATTTACTACCGCCGAATAATTTGCTTAAAAAACTTGCCATTGCTTTATTCTATATTCTATAAAAAATTCAAAAACATAAACTATCAAAAATCATACAGCAACGAAGCTATTCGCCAAATTGACAGTTTACCTCATTCTGCAAATATAAGGAAATATGCGGTAACAGGCGTTTTCCTATCGGTATGTTTTGGGATTAATTAAAAAGAAAGAATTATTCTTATATTTATAAAGTAAATAATATTTTAAAGCTATTGGTTAAAACAGCAACAGCGGTGAAAAATTGCGTAATTTTACGCCATTTAATTTTTAATATTATAGAATGAATACGGAGATTATCGGTTATTTTGCTATGGCATTTTTGGTTTTGTCGTTTATTCCCAAACAAATAAAAATCATTCGAATTATCAATCTTATCAGTTGTGCATTTTTCGTATTATATGGTATATTGCTGGGCTGGAAATTTCCGATTATCATTTCAAACGGATTAGTAGCCATTATCCAACTCTATCATCTGTTGATTGTACGAACTACAAGAAAATAAAAAAGAGGCAACCATTGCGGCTTACCTCTTCAAAAAAAGATTGTCATTCGATTTTTATATCTCGATTTTATTTATTTTAAATTTCAATAAATTACCGTTAGGTGCTTTTATTTCGGCAATTTCGCCTACTTTTTTACCCAACAATCCTTGTCCTATGGGCGAGGTTATCGAAATTTTTCCTTCCTTCAAATTGGCTTCATTTTCACCTACCAATTGGTAGGTCATACTTTTTTGAGTTGCCGTATTGGTAATGGAAACTTTGGTTAATACCGATACTTTGCCGGTGTCAATTTTGCTTTCGTCCACGATACGGGCATTGCGAACAAGCGCTTCCAATTTGGCTATTTTAGCTTCCAAAAGCCCCTGTGCTTCTCTTGCCGAATCGTATTCGGCATTTTCGCGCAAATCACCTTTCTCTCTCGCTTCCGCAATAGCTTTCGATGCTGCGGGGCGCTGAACCGTTAGCATTTCATGCAATTCTTTTTGCATTTTTTCAAAACTTTCTTTTGAAACATACATCACATCACTCATGACGAATAAATTTTACTATATACGAAAAAAAATACAACGCTGCATTTTTGCTGCAACGCTGCCAAATATTTAAATTTTTTACGAAGTTAGAAAAAGTTTTCCAATTAAAAAAAATTACGGCAAAAATTTTAATTTTTGCAATACAACTTCTGCCATTTTATAAAATGCTTCGTGGCTGTAACCTGCAATGTGCGGCGTAACAATGACGTTGGGCTTTGCCGTAAGTGTGTCCAAAAAATCAAACTCTTCTTTTGTATAGGATTCCAATTTTTCGTTTTCAATTACATCAACGGCAGCCGCCGAAATTTGTCCGTTTTCCAAAGCGCGCGACAAGGCGTGTATATCCGTAATTTTTCCCCTGCAAGCCGAGAGGAATAAAGGCTTTCGCTCCAATGAATTAAAAAACGCATCATCGGCATAATGAAAAGTTTCGTCCGTCAAAGGCAGATTGAGGCTCACCACATCGGAATAGCGCACCACTTGCTCCAACTGCGCTTCACGAACATGATTTTCGGCAAAACCAAATTTATACTTATCATGTGCCAGCACCATAACGTTGAACGGCGCCAGCAGTCGCGCAAAAGCGCTGCCCGTATTGCCATAGCCGATAATACCTACCGTTTTTCCCGTTAATTCAATACCTCTGTTCGCTTCGCGAATCCATTGATGCTGCTTCACTTCTTCAAAACTTGAAGAAATTTTTTTCAATAAACTCAGCACGAAGCCCAGCGAATGTTCCGCAACCGCATTTCTATTTCCTTCCGGACTACTCACGCATTGTATGCCTTTCGATTCGGCATAAGATACATCAATCAATTCCATGCCACTGCCCAAACGCCCAATCCATTTGAGTTTTGAGGCTTTGTCCAAAATATTTTTATCAATCATTCTGGTTGATACAATCAATCCTTCAATTTCGGGAATGATATTTTCCAATTCCTGATTGGTGATTTCAGGCTGATACAATACTTCAAAGCCTTTTTGCTCCAGCGTTTCCTTCAACAAATTGTGTGCCTTTGCCGTAATGAGCGCTTTTTTATTCATACTAATTTTTCATTTTAAAACTAAGCGTTGCAAAGTCCTGTACAGTCAATTGCTCGGCGCGTTTATCAAAAATTTTTTCCTGTAAAACAGCTGCGTCAAACAGCGATTTCACTGCATTGCGAAGCATTTTTCTACGTTGATTAAAAGCCGTTTTTACCAATGTAAAAAAATCTTTTTCGCTTTGCATGGCAAAAGTACTTTCTTTTCGTTTAAGGCGAATAACGCCGCTCATCACTTTCGGCGGAGGATCGAAACAGTTCGCCGACACATCGAACAAATAAGTTACTTCGTAAAAAGCCTGCATCAAAACACTTAGTATGCCGTAGGTTTTAGAACCGCTGTTGGCTGCAATCCGCTGCGCTACTTCTTTTTGAAACATGCCGATAATCACCGGCGTTTGCGACTTCCATTCCAACAGGCGAAATAATATTTGCGATGAAATGTTGTATGGAAAATTGCCGATAACCGCAAATTCGTTTTCAAACGGAATAGCTGTATCCAAAATACTTTCGTTGATAATTTTTCCTTGAACAGCAGGAATTTTTTTTTCTAAAAAATCTACTTTTTCTTTATCCAATTCCACTGCTTTAAAATGGATGTTGGGTATTTGCAACAAATATTTTGTAAGCGCGCCGGCGCCGGCGCCTACTTCGAGTAATTGTGTAAAATGCTCTTGCAACAAGGCTCCCACAATTTTTTTACAAACATTTTCATCTTTTAAAAAATGTTGCCCCAACGATTTTTTAAGCGTGTATTCCGGCATAGCTTGTTACGGAAATTTTTTTAGAACGGTTAATTTAAGCGTCATTTCCGCAAAAACAAAGATGAGCGCAGCTATCAACCACGGCAAATATCTTTCTTCATAACGATTGTAGGCAGTAATTTTTACATCGGATTTTTCCAATTGATTGATAGCCGAATATATTTGCTGCAAAGTTTCTTTGTCCTGCGCTTGGAAAAATTGTCCGCCGGTTTGCCGAGCAATGGTTTTTAAAAGTTCCGGATTGTAATCCAATTGACTTGCTGCCGAATCGGGTGAATCATTATTGTGATGGTCTGTTCCGATAGCGATGGTATAAACTTTTATGCCGAAAGTTTTCGCCATCTGCGTTGCAATTTCCGGTGGAATTTGTCCGGTGTTGCTTGCTCCGTCAGTCAGTAAAATCACTATTTTACTTTTTGCATTGCTGTATTGCAATCTATCCACGCTTGTTGCAAGCCCCGAGCCTATTGCCGTTCCGGTTTCTTCCAAATATCCACTGTGAATATTTTCAATAGCGTTCTGCACCATATCATAATCGGTAGTTATGGGACACAATGTAAAACTGATGCTGCTGAAAACAACAATACCGATTCTATCGCCTTCGCGTTGCTGCACAAATTGGGCAGCAACTTCTTTTGCCGCTTCAATGCGCGATGGCTGAAAGTCAGTCAGCGTCATACTTCCGCTCACATCAAAACAAAGAACAATATCAATTCCTTTTCCGTTGGATTCCGTTTGCGTGAATTGCAAACGAGGTCGCGCCAACGCAACAATCAAGCAAGCCAGCGCCAATAGACGAAAAATGAAGGGAAGTATTCTTAATTGTGTTTTAAATGATTTTATTCTGCCTATAAAATGCGTGGTAGATACCAACATGTTCGCCTGCAATTTTCTTTGCCGGCGAAAATATTCTATCCAAATAATGGGCAACAATATCAACAGCGCAAGTACCCAAGGATAGGCAAAATCAATATCTTCAAACCAATCAAACATGTTTTTTCTCTTGTTCTATTACTTCGTTCTCAATATTTTTAATGGTCGCTTTTGCAATATCAATAGCTTCTTTGCCGTGCATCTCTTGCGGTTGATATTTAGCAAACTTCACGGTATTGCTGAGTTTGGTAAATTGTTGCAATGCAATTCTATCTTTTTCTTCGGTTAGATAAGCACGCAATTTTTCCATCATTTCGATAGAAGTGGATTGCAACGTGTGCGTATGCGTGCGAGCATCAAAGTAAGTGCGGCAAATATCATCCAGCTTTGTGAAGAATAATTTTCCTTCGCCTTTTTGAATTAAATTTTCTTTTTCCAATAGATTTATTTGCTGCAAAGCCCAATTCATCGGATTGCCTTTTATAACAACATTTTCCCCGAAAGGCTTTTGTTTATTGCGTTTCAGCCAACGTACCAAGAAATAAACAATTGCTGCTAAAATAAGAATGCCTATTGCAATATACAGCCAAGTATAATCAGTATATTTTACATGAATAATATCGCCGACAGGATGAAAATCCTTCATTTTACTCACATCCACAGGTATTACCTGCAAAGTAACGGAATCGGCGGCAATGGCGCGAAGCTGATTATTGCGGTCTTTTACTATTGGCGGAACAATCGGAATTGTCCAAATACCCGAATCAAAAGAAGTGATAACGATTTTTTGAATAAACGTTGAATAGCCGTTAATGCTGATGGTATCTATCTTTTCGCGACGAATGACTTCGATATGATTGCCGGAATCCGGTACCGCAAACCATGAAGAAACGCTTTGTGCATTATTAGCAGCATCATTTAATTTCAATTTCAATATGGTCTCAACATCATCTAATTTTAATTGCAACACAGTTTGTTCGCCTAAAAATATTTTATCTCTATCAAGCGAAACCGTTGCCCGCTGTGCATTTGAACGATTTGTTACTATTAAAAAAAGAAATAAAAATAAATAAAACATGCTTCGCAAATTTTTGCAAAGCGTTTCATTTTTTACTATGTAGTTATTATTTCTCATTTTCTTTTTTGAAAAAAGCGCTGTAATATTTTTACAAAATCTTCACCGGTTTCAATCTGCAACAAGTCTGCTCCCGATTTTTTAAAAAAGATTTTCGCATCTTCAATTATCTTATCAAACTGCCATGAATAGCGGAATTGAGCCACTTTATCATGGGTATCTATCAACATGGTTTTACCTGTTTCTGGATCACAAATATCTATCAATCCGACTTTGGGAAGCGCTTTATCTAATTTATCAAATACTTGAATACCGATAACATCATGCTTTTTCGCTGTAATACCCAGCTGGTCTGCATATCCGTCATCGGCAAAATCGCTCAATATAAAAACAATGCTTTTCCGTTTTGCCGTACTGTTTAAAAAACGTAAAGTTTTTGCAATATCGGTTTGTTTGGATGCGGGCTTAAACATCAATAATTCCCGCACCATGCGCAAAATATGTTCGCGACCTTTTTTCTCGGGAATATATTTTTCAATCTTATCGCTGAAAAGAATAAGACTTACTTTATCATTATTGTTAACTGCTGCAAACGCAATAACGGCGCATATTTCAGTGATTAAATCTTTTTTAGATTGTTGATACGAACCAAAAAGATTGCTGGCGCTGGTATCTACCAAAAGATAAACGCTTAGCTCTCTTTCCTCTTCAAAAAGTTTGCTGTATGTAGTACCCATTCTTGCCGAAGCATTCCATTCAATAAAGCGTACATCATCGCCGGCTTGATACTCGCGCACTTCTTTAAACACCATCCCTTGACCTTTGAATGCCGAATGATATTCGCCGGTAAACAGGCGATTGGTTAGCCGTTTGCTTTTAATTTCCAATTCGCGCACACGGCTTGCTACGGAAGTGTTTTCATCTTCCGTTTCGGCAGAAATGCCGCTCATAGCGTGCTTTACAGCATGAATTTTATTTTTGAGAAATGGAAATACTTTCAAAATAAAAAATTTATCACCATTATAATAATGCGGAAATGGCGAATATTAATTGATTTACGGCACTTGTATGGTTTTTAAAATATCCTCGACAATTTGTTCCGGCGTAATATTTTCGGCTTCCGCTTCATAAGTAATACCGATGCGGTGGCGCAATACATCCTTGCTGATAGCTTTTATATCTTCCGGAATTACATAGCCACGCTGTTGCATAAAAGCATGCGCCTTGCCCGCCAATGCAAGATTGATGCTGGCTCTGGGCGAGCCACCGTAACTGATAAAAGGTTTTAATTTGCTAAGTTGATATTGCTCGGGATAGCGCGTAGCAAATACAATATCGAGAATATATCTTTCAATTTTCTCGTCCATATAAATTTTGCTTACCAATTCGCGAGCCTCTTTTATTTCGTCAATGGTAGCAACGGCGCGTATTTCAGCGTTTTGGAAAGATTGCGTATTTTGACGAATAATTAATTGTTCTTCTTTTTTCGACGGATAATCTACCATTACTTTCAACATAAATCTATCTACTTGCGCTTCCGGCAAAGGATAGGTTCCTTCTTGCTCCAAAGGATTTTGCGTTGCCAAAACAAGAAACGGATCGGGCAAACGATAAGACGCTTCGCCAATGGTTACCTGCTTTTCCTGCATGGCTTCGAGCAAAGCGCTCTGCACCTTTGCGGGCGCACGATTGATTTCGTCTGCCAAAATAAAATTAGCAAAAACAGGTCCTTTACGAACCGTAAATTCATTCATTGATTGATTGTAAATCATCGTGCCGATTACATCGGCGGGCAACAAATCGGGCGTAAACTGTATTCTGCTGAACAGCCCTTTTATAGCCTCCGCCAGCGATTTGATAGAAAGCGTTTTTGCCAAGCCCGGCACGCCTTCCAACAATACATGCCCATTGCTCAACAAGCCAATAAGCAGCCGATCTATCATATAGGTTTGCCCGACAATTTTGGCAGAAATTTCCTGTTTTATTTTACCGACCAAAACCGATTTTTGCTCAACTTCTTCATTAATTTTTAATACATCTACTTCCATCATCCGTTGAAAATTTGCGCGTGAAAGTACACATACATCGAGCTTTAAAGGGTTAATGAACTTTTAATATTCCATTTATAAACAACCTGAAATCTCATTCAATGAAATTAATTCAATGTATCCAATTGTGCGATGCAACGATTATCGCTTAGCACTTTTTAAATCCTTACCTTTGCAGCGGTTATGAGTTTGCAAACCCTTCTTGGGAAGTATCACGATTTTTCCCGCCTTACACAATTGGCGGACAAGTTTTTATTGCCCTTTTCATCAGGAGAAAATGCGGAAGTAAAGTCCAAAATATTTTTAAAAAATCTGCAAGGCAGCTCTGCTGAATTTATGGCGGCATCTATGTTTCAGTACGATGAGTTGAAACAATTCAATCATGTTTTTGTATTGAACGATGCGGAAGAAGCGGCGTATTTTCTCAACACGTTGGAAAATTTAACGGGCGCGCTCAACTTGTTTTATTTCCCGTCTTCCTTCAAAACGAAAAAGAATTTTCGACTGCTCAATTCTTCGCACATCATGCTGCGAACCGAAACGCTCATGCGGTTTTCAGCTCCAACGGGCGAGCGCGTAGGCGCGCTGATAACTTATCCCGAAGCCTTATCCGAGAAAGTAATATTGCCCAAAACGTTGAGTGGAAATATCATTCACATCAAAGTAAATGATACATTGAAGCCGGATGAATTATTGGAAAAATTTATCGGGTACGGTTTTGTCCGCACCGATTTTGTGTACGAGCCGGGACAGTTTGCCTTGCGCGGCGGCATCCTCGATATTTATTCATTCGGCAACGAAAAGCCTTATCGCATCGAGCTTTTCGGCAACGATGTGGATAGCATTCGCATATTCGATCCCGAAACGCAGCTGAGCGAGCGAAAATTGTTGCAAGTATCCATTATTCCCAATGTAGAAACGCAATTTGAAGGTGGAGAAAAAATTTCTTTGTTTCAATTTTTGCCCGACAATACAATAGTTTGGTTGAAAGATTGGGAGGTAATTGCCGAACAAATTAATAAGCAGGAAGCGGATTTGAAGGATTTTTTAATAAAGAAAAATGATGAGAATAATATTGAAGAAGTTCCTGACGACACGGACGAAACAAAAATTTTGAAGAATGTAAGCGAACATGATTTTCTGTCTTCCGAAAAAATAAAAGAAGAAATTTTAGCAAGACCATTGATTGAATTTGGACTTAAATCTCAATTTTCAAATTTTGAAATTTCGTTTGAAACCCGCGCACAGCCTTCATTTAACCGAAATTTTAATTTGCTGATTCAGGATTTAAAATCTTATGAAAGCAAGCAATACACCATTTATCTGTTTTCCGAACAGGGAAAACAGTTGGAACGATTAAGAAGTATTTTTCAGGATTTGAATACCGAAATTTTATTTACGCCTTTAACGGTTGGTATTCACGAAGGTTTTGTGGATGATGATTTAAAAATTGTTTGTTATACCGATCATCAAATTTTTCAGCGTTATCAAAAATACTATATTCGTCAGGCATACAGCAAGAGCAAAGCCTTATCCTTAAAGACTTTGCGGGAATTGCAACCCGGCGATTATGTAACGCATATCGACCACGGTGTTGGTCGTTACAGCGGTTTACAAAAGATTGAAAGTAACGGCAGCATTCAAGAAGCGGTGCGTATTATTTATCGCGACAATGATGTTTTGTACGTGAATATTAACTCGCTGCACAAGATTTCAAAATATACGGGAAAGGAAGGCAGCATGCCGAAAATCAATAAACTCGGCAGCGAGGTATGGAATAAACTGAAAGAAAAAACCAAAACGAAAGTAAAGGAAATTGCTTTCGATTTAATTAAGCTATATGCCGAACGCAAAACACAGCAAGGCTTTGCATTTTCGCCGGACAACTATATGCAAACCGAATTGGAGGCAAGTTTTATTTACGAAGATACGCCCGACCAAAGCAAAGCTACGACTGACGTGAAGCGCGATATGGAAAGCGCAGCGCCAATGGATAGATTGATTTGCGGCGATGTGGGCTTTGGTAAAACGGAAGTGGCTGTACGCGCGGCTTTCAAAGCAGTGCTGGACGGAAAGCAAGTGGCAGTGCTGGTTCCGACTACCATTCTGGCTTTTCAGCATTATCAAACTTTTTCGGAACGATTGAAAGAATTTCCCGTTACAGTTGATTATATCAACCGTTTCAAATCGGCAAAAGAAAAGAAAGAAACACTGCAAAAATTAGCCGAAGGTAAAATCGAAATTATTATCGGAACGCATGCCCTGCTCGGAAAAGACGTTAAGTTCAAAGATTTGGGGTTGATGATTATTGACGAAGAACAAAAATTCGGTGTAGCACACAAAGAAAAATTAAAAACATTGCGGACGAATGTGGATAGCCTTACGCTTACCGCAACACCCATCCCGCGTACATTACAGTTCAGTTTGATGGGCGCCAGAGATTTGAGTATTATCAACACGCCGCCGCCCAACCGCCAGCCCATTCAAACCGAAGTGCAGTTGTTTTCCGATGATTTTATCCGCGATGCTATTTATTTTGAAATCGAGCGCGGCGGGCAAGTCTTCTTTGTGTACAACCGCGTACATGGCGTAATGGAAATGAGCGCTTTGCTGCAAAATCTTTGTCCCGATTTAAGCATCACCTATGCTCACGGGCAAATGGACGGTAAGGAATTGGAGGGTAAAGTTTTAGATTTTATCAAACGGAAATATGATGTATTGGTTTGCACCAACATTGTGGAAAACGGCGTGGATATGCCGAATGTAAACACCATTATCATCAACGATGCGCATCATTTCGGGCTGAGCGATTTGCACCAGCTGCGCGGGCGCGTGGGACGTAACAATAAAAAAGCATTTTGCTATTTGCTTGCGCCGTCTTTGGGAACTTTGCCTTCCGATTCGCGCAAACGCTTGCAAACGCTGGAACAATTCAGCGATTTGGGCAGCGGTTTTCAAATTGCCATGCGCGATTTGGATATTCGCGGCGCGGGCAATTTGCTGGGTGCGGAGCAAACGGGTTTCATGGCGGAAATTGGTTTTGAAATGTATCAAAAGGTGCTGGCAGAGGCTATTCGCGAACTGAAACGAAATGATTTCAAAGATTTATTTAAAGAAGAAATTTCGCGAGAAGATGATTTTGTTTCGGATTGTACCATTGATACCGACCAAGAGATTTTAATTCCCGACGAATATGTGGAAAATATTACGGAACGCTTATCGCTGTACACGCGCATTAACGCTTGCGATGACGAAGAAGAATTACAAAAATTTCATCAGGAATTGATAGACAGATTCGGCAATATTCCGCGACAAACAGAAGATTTGTTTGCCGTTGTTCGTTGCCGCAAACTCGCAATAGCATTGGGTTTTGAAAAAATGACGTTGAAAGAAAATATATTGCGTTGTTATTTTATCAACAAAAACGATTCGCCTTATTTTGACGGTCAAGTGTTTAAAAATATTTTGCGTTACCTGCAAACAGAAACGAACAAAACCCGATTAAAACAGATAGGAACCAACTTTTTGTTGATAGCAAATGATATTAACGGCGCAACAGGTATGCAACAATTTTTACAAAAAATGGCTGATAGCGTAATAAAACGCTAATCGCGATAGCAAATCCCTGACATCAAGAAAGTCTCTATATAGAAATACGGGTGAAAAATATAAACGTCCTGCTACGTCATACCGAACTTGTTTCAGCATCCTTGTATTTCCCGTCCTTTCCGCGCAGGCGGCAAATCTCACGATGAACGTCCTGCCGAAGTTTGAGATGCTGAAATAAATTCAGCAGGACCTTTAGACCATAAAATAGGAATAAAATTAAAAAACAGGGCAAATAAAAAGAGGATAAATTTGTGAAAAGAAAGTGTGGGGTGAACTTTGGCATGACATAGACTCAAAGG
>Ga0209738_10000175_pt1 | contig 14557 bp, 13 predicted proteins | sample TergutNc150P5_FD_187289 | JGI IMG/M metagenome (GOLD analysis project Ga0209738, IMG submission 187289) | Nasutitermes corniger P5 segment gut microbial community from laboratory colony in Florida, USA - Nc150 P5 (SPAdes) (version 2) | ecosystem: Host-associated > Arthropoda: Insects >...
CCAGCAGCGGTAATGCCAGCAGCGGTAATGCCAGCAGCGGTAATGCCAGCAGCGGCAATACCAGCAGCGGCAATACCAGCAGCGGAAATACCAGCAGCGGAAATACCAGCAGCGGCAATACCAGCGGCGGTAACACCAGCGGCGGCAATGCCAGTACGGGCAGCAACGGCGGTTATACCGTTACGCCCAGCGTTAGCGGTACGGGCGGTACCATCAGCCCATCGTCTGCCGTTTCGGTGCAGCCGGGCGCGACCACCACCTTCACACTCACGCCCAATTCGGGTTACATCCTTTCCGCAGTTAGCGGCACGTGCAGCGGTTCATATGGCGACAACAATGTTTATACGGTAAGTTCTGTCACCGCCGATTGCACGGTCGAGGCTACGTTTGCTCCCGGTGTTACCGCAAAGGGTGTAGGCCCGTTTTCGCTGGGATCTGGTCCTTACAAAGTCTCGCAGGTGGCTGGCGAGTTGGGGTACAGCGGCAGTACCGATGGCCCTGGCGCGACGGCGACTTTCAACAACGCGGCCGGAATCGCGCTTGCTCCGGATGGCAGCCTTTATGTGGCTGATACCGATAACGACAAAATCCGCAAAATTGCCGCTGATGGCACGGTCAGCACTGTTGTCGGAGGGAGATCATCCTCTTTGGCGAGCGACACCAATGGTTCTTGCGCGAACGCAACGTTCTATCATCTGAGTGCCATCGTCGTGGATGCGAATGGCTCCATTTATGTTGCCGATAGTGCTGGCACCCCGGGTGTCCCCGGCAACGTAGGTACTATTCGTAAAATCACCAACCCCGGTACCTCTGCGTGTGCAGTCAGCCCGTTTGCTGGTATTGGGGGGGCTAACTATTACAATAGTAATCCTATGAGTGTTTACACTGACGGCACGGGCACCCAAGCGCGTTTTGGCTATATAACCGGGCTGGCGTTGGATGCAACGGGCAATATGTATGTTGCCGACGAAGGTAACAGTGTCGTCCGCAAGATCACACCCAACGCAGTCGTAACCACGTTTGCCGGTAATCGAGCCAACCCCGGTTATGCTGACGGGCAGGGGGCCAGCGCCAAATTTGATAATCTGCAAGCCATTGCAGTTGACGCTCAAGGAAATGCGTATGTTACCGATGACTATATGGTCCGTAAAATCACGTCCGCCGGCATGGTAAGCACTGTGGCAGGTTCGTCGGGAAGCAAGACCTTTGCCAATAGCGATGGCAGCGACAGCATTTCTGGATCTGGGGTATCATTTTCGGGTTTGGCAGTTGACGCAAACGGCAATATCTATGTGGCTGTCGCTATCTCACCGGCCGGCCCCAGTGTGGTGCACCAGATCGCGCCGAACGGTGTGATCACGACCGTGGCAGGGAAATACAATTACACAACAGATGATCCTGTCGTTGCTACTTCAGGTTCTGTGGTGTATAGGACTTTGCTTCAAAATGTGGTTGGATTGGCGCTTGCCAACGGGAATCTTTATTTCTTAGACGCTGATGGAGGGTTTAACATCGACATGGTTGGGAAAATTGCCCCCTGAGCAAATTAGCCACTGACACCTTATGGCCTGCTCTTTCGTAGAGCGGCCATGTCAAAAGGGCAGCGGATGGGTACGGCTTGCACCGCGTCCATCCGCTGCCTCATCTTTTTCAGCAGCAAGTATTTTTGGCGTTGCCGGTCTCCCGGGTTTCCTTCAGGCCTTCTCGGAGAGGTTTTGTCACGCGCGTGTGGGCGTGTGAAACGTCAGCAGCATGCCTTGCGCTATCTTCATGGCCCAGCGCTGCACAGAATCCGGCCTACCGGCGGACTTCACATTTTTCTTGCGTGCGCATATCGGCGCGGCGTAAAGCCGCGCCTGCCTCATATCCGCGCCAGAAAGTCCTTGGTGCGCGCCTGCTCGGGGTTGCCGAACAGCGCGGCGGGCGTGTTCTGCTCGACGATCAGGCCGTCGGCCATGAAGATGACCCGGTCGGCCACGTCGCGGGCAAAGCCCATTTCGTGCGTCACGATGAGCATCGTCATGCCGCTGGCGGCCAGTTCGCGCATGACTTGCAGCACCTCGCCCACCATTTCGGGGTCGAGCGCGCTGGTCGGCTCGTCGAACAGCATGATGTCCGGATTCATCGCCAGCGCGCGGGCGATTGCCACGCGCTGCTGCTGGCCGCCGGAGAGTTGGCGCGGATAGGCGTCGCGCTTGTCCGACAGGCCCACGCGCGCCAGCAGCTCCTGCGCCTTGCGCGCGGCATCGGGTTTGCTCATCTTCTTCAAGTCCACCGGCGCGAAGGCGATGTTCTTCATCACGCTCATGTGCGGGAACAGATTGAAGTGCTGGAACACCATGCCGATGTTCTCGCGGATCTTGTTGATGTCCGCTTTCGGGTCATTGACGATGCGCCCGTCTACCTCGACGGTGCCTGAAGTCGGCTCTTCCAGCCGGTTCAGGCAGCGCAGCAACGTGCTTTTGCCGGAACCCGATGGGCCGATGATGCAGACGACTTCGCCCTCGCTGACTTCCAGGTCGATGCCTTTGAGCACGTGCAAGGCGCCAAAGCGTTTGTGCAGGGCGCTGACCCGCACTTTCCGGTCAGGCCCTGTTTTCATGGTCCAGCTTTCTTTCCACGTGTCTGGAAACGGATGAGAGGATGGTGATGATGATCAGATACATCGCGCCGACCACGATCCAGGTGCCGAAGGACTGCATGGTGCGGCCGATGTAGATGCGCGCGTTGTAGACAATCTCTTGCAGGCTGATGATCGAGACGATCGAGGTGTCTTTGAGCGTGATGATGAACTGGTTGACCAGCGCCGGCACGCAGATGCGAAAGGCCTGCGGCAGGATCACACGGTACATGGCGCGGTTTTTGGATAGGCCGAGGCTGCGCGCCGCTTCCATCTGGCCGGGATTGATGGCCTGAATGCCGCCGCGGAAAATCTCCGACATGTACGCGCCGGCGTTCAGGCTAAGCGTGACGAAGCTGGCGGTAAAGGCCGAGATGCGGAAATCCGCTAGCGCCCCGCCGACGATGGCGGAGAATGTCGTCGCTCCTTGCGCTGTACCAGCGCCAGCCATCATCGAATGGCCGATGGACTGAATCAACTGGGGGAAGCCGAAATAAACGAAAAAGATCTGCACCAGCAGCGGCGTGCCGCGAATCAGCCAGATATAAGCCTTGGATAGCCAGCGCAGCACGGCGATTTGGCTCAAACCCATCAGGCATGACAGCAGCCCCAGCACCACCGCCATGATGAGCGAAGCAACCGTGATTTCCACGGTAATCCCCAGCCCCCGCAGGAGCATGGGGAAGGCTTCGCGAAGTACGTCTATGACATCCATCTGCGTGCCGGATTCAGGTCAGAAATCGTAATTGAGGTTGTATTTCTGCATGATGGCCTTGAGCTGGCCATTTTTCTTGATGTCCGCCAGCCCGGCCTGGAACATCGTCAGCAGCTTCTGGTTGGATTCGCTGCTCTTCAGCACCGCGAAACCGTAAGACGAACCAGGCGACTGCTCGCTGGCGTCATTGACGATCTTGAGTCCGTTGCCCTGGGTAATGCCATACGCCATGATCGGCGAATCCTCGAAGCAGGCGACGCTGTTGCCGGTCTTGACGTCCTGATACATCGTGGGGCTGTCAGCGAAGTAATGAAGCTTGAAGTGGTACTTGGCGGCCAGTGTCTCGGCGTACTTGGCGCCTTCGGTGCCGGTTTTGACGGCGACCGTTTTGCCCGCCAAATCGGCATAGCGGGTAATGGCGGTGTTGTCGGACGCCACAGCCACCACGATATGGCTGTTGTAGTAGGGGTCGGAGAAGTTGTACTTCTTCTTGCGCTCATCGGTAATGCTCATGCCCGCGATCACGCCGTCGGCCTGATTCGATTCGAGCGCCGCCACCGCCGCGTCAAAGCCCAGCGGGTGCAGGTCGTACTGGAAGTTCTGGTCCTTGGCGATGGCGGCCAGAATGTCCAGATCCGCACCGACGAAATTGCCCTTGCTGTCGGTGTACTCGAACGGGGCAAAGGTGGTATCCGTTGCGATGACGTATTTCTTGGCCTTCTCGCTGGGGGAACATCCCGCCAGCAGCGACATCAGAACCGCCAGCACGAAGGCCAGCACAAACGATTTCCGTAAACCGGACATTGCGATCTCCTCAGGTGAAAATAACTGTAAATTCTACGTGCACGGTGCTTTATCCGGCACTTTTGTCGGACAAGCGGCATCCGCGGGATGGCCCGGTTCGGCGCCGGAACGGTTCCATGCTGGGATTTCAAATAAGAATAATTCTTATTTGTGCCCGACCCAATTTTGCCCGGTGCGGGCACGGATAATCCGCGGCATGTCCGCTTTCACTGCCACCGCTGCACCTGCCGCAGCGCCCGACCCGCTCGCGCGCATCCGGCAGGACATCCAGTCCATGCACGCTTATGCGGTGCAGGACGCGACGGGCTTCATCAAGCTCGACGCCATGGAAAACCCTTACGCGCTGCCGCCTGAATTGGCGCGGGCGTTGGGCGAGCGCCTGGCGCAGGCGGCGATCAACCTCTATCCCGGCCCGCGGCTGATGGATTTGAAGACGGCGCTGGCGCGTTACGCCGGGTTGCCGGAGGGCTGGGCGTTGATGTTGGGCAACGGTTCTGATGAACTCATCGGCTTGCTGGCGATGGCGTGCGATGTCGTGCAAGACGGGCGGCCCGCCGCCATCGTCGCGCCCGCGCCGGGCTTCGTGATGTATGCCATGAGCGCGCAGTTGCAGGGCTTGGCGTTCCACGGCGTGCCGCTGAAGGCCGATTTTGAGTTGGACGAAGCGGCGATGTTGGCCGCCATCGCGCAACACCGGCCCGCGCTGCTGTATCTGGCTTACCCCAACAACCCGACCGGCAATTTGTGGGACGCGGGCGTGATTGCGCGCCTGATCGTCGCACAAACCGCGCAGGGCGGACTGACCGTGATGGATGAGGCGTATCAGCCCTTTGCCGCGCGCAGTTGGATTGAGCGCGTGCGCCAGGACCCGGCCGGCGCGGGCAGCGTGCTGATTTTGCGCACGCTCTCCAAGTTCGGGCTGGCGGGGGTGCGCATCGGCTATCTGATGGGCGCGGCGCGGCTGATCGCGGAAATCGACAAAGTGCGCCCGCCTTACAACGTGAGCGTGCTCAATGCCGAGTGCGCTCTGTTTGCGCTGGAACATGAGACGGTGTATGCCGAGCAGGCGCGGCAAATCAAGGCCGAGCGTGCGCGGCTGAGCGCCGGGCTGGCAAGGTTGCCGGGCGTGACGGCGTTTCCGAGCGAAGGCAATATGATTCTTACCCGCGTACCCGACGCGGCGCGCGCCTTTGCGGCTTTGAAGGCGCGCGGCATTTTGGTGAAGAATGTTTCTACAATGCACCCGCTGTTGGCCCACTGTCTGCGCCTAACGGTCGGCACCGCCGACCAAAATACGCAATTACTGGCTGCGCTGCAAGATTGCCTATGACCGTTGTTCCGTCTCCCGTTGAGTCCCCTGCCGCTGGCCGGGTTGCCGGGCGTGTTGCCGAAATCACGCGCGGCACTGCCGAGACGCAGATCAGCGTGCGGCTCGATCTCGACGGCACCGGACGCTCGCGTAATGCCACGGGCATCGGCTTTTTGGACCACATGCTCGACCAGATCGCGCGCCACGGGCTGGTTGATTTGGAGGTTCAAGCCTCCGGCGATTTGCATGTCGATGGCCACCACACGGTGGAGGATGTCGGCATTGCGCTCGGGCAGGCGCTGCACCGGGCCGTGGGCGAGCGCGCAGGCATTCAGCGCTACGGCTGGGCCTATGTGCCGCTCGATGAGGCGCTGTCGCGTGTGGTGGTGGATTTTTCCGGGCGGCCCGGCCTGGTCATGGAGGCGCCGTTTACCGCCGCTACCGTCGGCGGGCTGGATACGCAACTGGTGCGCGAGTTCTTTCAAGGGCTGGTCAACCACGCGCACATCACGGTGCACCTTGACAACCTGCGCGGCAGCAACGCGCACCATCAAGTTGAGACCCTGTTCAAGGCATTCGGCCGCGCGCTGCGCATGGCCGTCCAGCGTGATCCGCGCGCGGCGGGCCAGGTGCCTTCAACCAAGGGCGTGCTGTAGGGCCTTCTCCTCTATTTTCAACTGGCATTGCGCGGCATGAATGGCGCCCTCAACCCCACCGTCGCGGTGGTCGATTACGGCATGGGCAACCTGCGCTCGGTGGCGCAGGCGGTTATCCACGCCACAACCGATACGCGCGTGCGCGCCGTCATTACTGCCGATCCGCAAATGGTCGCGCGCGCGCACCGCGTGGTGCTGCCTGGTCAGGGCGCGATGGCCGACTGCATGCGCGAGCTATGCCGCGCCGGGCTGCTTGAACCGGTGCTGAAAGCGGCGCGCGAAAAGCCGCTGTTCGGCGTATGCGTCGGCATGCAGATGCTGTTTGACCACAGCGAAGAAGGCGACGGCACGCAAGACACGCAAGGCACGCCCGGACTGGCGCTGATTCCCGGCCGCGTGGTCCGGTTCCAACACGCGGGACAGCCCGCGCCCGGCGGCGGCCGCTACAAGGTGCCGCAAATGGGCTGGAACCGCGTCCGGCAAGCCCGACCTCATCCGGTTTGGGGCGCGGTGCCCGACGATAGCTGGTTTTACTTCGTGCACAGTTATTACGCCTGTCCGCGCGACACCGCGCACAGCATAGGCAAAACGGAATATGGCGTGGGCTTTACCTCGGCCGTAGCGCGCGATAACATCTTCGCCACGCAGTTTCACCCGGAAAAAAGCGCCGCTCAAGGTTTGGCGCTATACCGTAATTTTTTGCATTGGAATCCTTGAAGCGGTGAGGGCAGAAAACTCATGGCAGTTCGATAAATTTTGATGCTTGAATATTTTCTTATGACAAGACTGTTCAAAGTAATAGCAATCTGTGGTCTTCTGCTGACATTGGGAGCATGTGCCGTCCCGGTAACTTTCAAGAATTATACTACTGGTGATGTCTGGGGATCAGACAGGAAGGATATTACAGTTAAAATAAACGGAAAAAAAGAACTCTTTTTTATTTTAGCATCTATTCCATCATCTAAAGACAGTACATCCGAAGACATCGTAAAATCAAATGAACTCTGGGTTAATGTATATGTCACCAGGGTTTCATCTGAGCGTGATCCAATTAATGTATATTATCATGATGTCCCCGTGCTTTATTCCGCACAAGATGCATATGTGAAGGACGAAAATGGAAAGATAACCAAAGCTGATCCAGAAATATACTTCGCCAAAATCGGACGAAACGGCCAAAAAGATGGCCCTATCGCCAGTTTTCATCAACAGACAGTTGATATAAATTCTAAAGACATCTGGATCTATTTGCGTTTTAATACGCCACGACTGCCTGGGTCACAATGGAAGCTGCATCTAGGGCAAGCAACCATCAACAATGTATCGATAGAACTTCCAGATTTCACAATACTCTTCCGCAAAGATAAAATTTTTTGGAAACCAGTCTTTGCACTCTAAACAGCCCGCGCAGAAACGGAGTCGCTTTCTTTTTCTCGTCAACCCTAATCATGCTGCTTATTCCCGCCATCGATCTCAAGGACGGCCAATGCGTGCGCCTGCAACAAGGCGACATGGACAAGGCCACTACATTCAGTGAATCCCCCGCCGACATGGCCACGCATTGGCTGGATCAGGGCGCGCGGCGGCTGCATCTGGTGGACTTAAACGGGGCCTTTGCAGGCCAGCCCCAGAATCGCGCCGCCATCCGCGCCATCTTGCAGGAAGTCGACAGCGATGTGCCGGTGCAACTGGGCGGTGGTATTCGTGACCTGGACACCATCGAGCGCGTCATCGACGCGGGCATCACCTATGTGATCGTCGGTACCGCAGCGGTCAAGAATCCGGGGTTTCTCCGGGATGCCTGTTCGGCCTTCGGCGGCCACATCATCGTCGGGCTGGACGCCAAGGACGGTAAGGTCGCCACCGACGGCTGGAGCAAGCTTACCGGCCATGCGGTGATCGACCTGGCGCTCAAGTTCCAGGATTGGGGCGTGGAAAGCGTGATCTACACCGACATCGGGCGCGACGGCATGCTGACGGGCATCAACGTCGAGGCCACCGTCAAACTGGCGCAGGCGCTGACCATACCGGTCATTGCATCGGGCGGGCTGGCGGGTATGGCCGACATTCAGGCGCTGTGCGCGGTACAGGACGAAGGCATTGAGGGCGTTATTTGCGGGCGCGCAATTTATTCCGGTGCGCTCGACTTTGCAGCCGCACAGGCACGGGCCGACGAATTGACGCCCCATTGAATGGCCGTTTTGATTTTTCCATGTTGGCCAAGCGCATCATTTCTTGTCTGGACGTTACTGGCGGGCGCGACTTGATGGTTAACGACGCGGGCGCACAGCAAAGCGGCGCGGACGCGTGAGGAGCGCGGCGTTCTGGTGCGCGATTGACCGCCGTTCGCCGCAGAAGTGAAACACCTATAAGAAATCCAGGCCAGGTCCGTGCTCTCGATTCTGCGCGCCGTGAGCGCAGGCCCGGACGGTGCATTTCATGACCGCGCTTTTTTATTCCCAGGGGACACAACCATGTATGCAGATTGAAACTGCCTTGTAATGAATTGAAGCTCAATTTTTAATGTCAGTCCCCTCAAACCCAGCCGCTCAGGCAAGCATCGAGCAAACACGGCCAGCGCTTGCTGGCACGATACCCCCGCAAGCACAGCAACAACCGCAGGTTGAGCAATATGACCTGCACCGTAAGCTCAAGGCGCGGCATTTGACCATGATCGCCCTCGGAGGCGCCATTGGCACCGGCCTTTTTGTTGCCTCCGGCGCCTCTATCGCGCAGTCCGGCCCTGGAGGAGCGCTACTGGCGTACTGCGTGATCGGCTTGATGGTTTATTGCTTGATGACCAGCTTGGGCGAGTTGGCCGTGCATATGCCGGTAGCCGGCTCGTTCGTTACTTACAGTGCGTTGTACGTGGAAGAAGGGTTTGGCTTTGCGGTCGGCTGGAACTACTGGTTCGGTCTGGCCGTGACCGTGGCGGTGGAACTGGTTGCTGCACAAATGGTGATGCAGTTCTGGTTCCCTCATGTGCCCGGCATTTATTGGAGCGCGGCCTTTTTGGTGCTGATGTTTGTGCTCAATGCATTTACGGTGCGCGGCTTCGGCGAATCCGAATACTGGTTCGCGCTCATCAAGGTCGCAACTATTTGCATCTTCATCATCGTCGGCGGACTGATGATCTTCAGCGTCATTCATGGCGGTCCGCAATCGGGGTGGCACAACTTCACTATTGGTGACGCGCCGTTCGTCGGCGGTTTTCAGGCGGTCTTCATGGTGGCGATGATTGCCGGTTTCGCTTTTCTGGGCACCGAGTTCATCGGCGTGGCGGCGGGCGAGACTGACAACCCGGCACAAACCATTCCGCGTGCCGCTCGCCAGACGTTCTGGCGCATTCTGCTGTTTTATGTACTGGCGATTCTCATCATCGGCGTACTGGTGCCCTACAACGATCCGAATCTGCTGCGCAACGACGTGAAGGACATCAGCGTGAGTCCGTTCACGCTGGTGTTTAGCCGCGCGGGGCTAACGTTTGCCGCCGGGCTAATGAATGGCGTGGTGCTGGTTGCGGTGCTGTCGGCGGGGGTTTCCAACCTCTATGGCGCTACGCGCATTCTCTACGGCATGGCAGTTGGCGGCCATGCGCCCAAAGTGCTGGCGCGGGTGACGCGGCGCGGCGTGCCGCTGGGTGCCGTTTTGGCGACTACGGCAATCGGCGCACTGTGCTTTTTCAGTTCGTTGTGGGGCGATCAGGTGGTGTATCTGTGGCTGCTCAACATTGCGGCCATGGCTGGCTTTTTTGGCTGGTTCGGCATTGCCGTGAGCCACTACCGCTTTCGCAAGGGGCTATTGACTCAAGGCTGCCAAGTTACGGACTTGGCTTACCGGTCCCCGTTTTATCCCTACGGCCCAATCTTTGCTGCCGTGTTGTGCGCGGTGGTCGTGCTCGGTCAAAACTATCAGGCGATCATCGACGGAAACTGGAGAAGTGCTGTTGCCACCTACATAGATGTACCTGTATTTCTGGTGCTGTGGCTGGGCTATAGATGGGTGCGTAAGACCCGCCTGGTTCGCTATGAGAACATGCCGATCAAATTGCCGAAGACGCAGCAGGGATAGAACAGCCGGTGCCGTTTCTCACCCCGGCAATACAGTAAAAGTGTTGCAGGCCAGAGTCGGTCATGGGCATGTCAAAGGGGAGGGATGAGCAAACTGAGAGCAAGAGAGGGGGGCAGCAGCCCCCCCCTTGTATGTAGTGTGTACGCACATGTAATCTTGTGCGCGATAGAGCACAGCGCAAGCCTAAGATGGGGGAAGCACGAGTTTCCCTTAAATTTCATACTTCTTTAAAATATTTTACAGCAAAGTATCGTGTGGTTGCTTATACTGCTAGCCGCCTGCGCTGGCAGGACGGCCAGCACGGGTTCATGCCATTGAAAGAAATGAATGCGTCTCTTAGCCGGGGCGATTGGTTTGTTGTTACTCACAGGAGATGTAGATGTCGTCAAATCAAGGTAAATTAAAAAAAGGGTGGAAATATTTTCTGCCGATGTTATTGGCAGTGAGTGTTCTTGGAGGGTGCGTGACGCAGCAGGAGCACTCGCAAATCTGGAAAAAGGATGGCGGTTCAAATCCGGGCAAGAACGACTTCAATGACGTGGATGCTCAGTGTCGCCAACAGGCACCGGCTGCTGCCCAATCGGGGACGAGTTCGTCGGACTACACCACGTGCATGAATAACAATCATTGGTTCTTGCAGCAGAAGTCAACTCCAACTCAAACTCCGCAGATGCAGCAGACGACGTCGCAAGCAGTTCAGGAGCCGCAACAGACGCCGCCGCAAGAGCAGCCCCTGCCGCCGCAGCAATAGAAATGAAGTGCTCGTCGTGGCGCACCACCACGGATGCTGTGGTTATCTCGTGTTGATATCGAAACAGTACGGTTGAGTGCAGCGGCGATGGTTCTTGATTTGAGTTGAGTCGGAGGAGAACCTGTTCACGGTCTCAAGCACTTTTGAGGCGGTAAACAGGTTCTGGGAGCCTGTTTACGATTTCCTGAACACAATCCCCAAGAATGCCTGATGGTGGCTGAACTGCAAGCTGGTGATGTTGAGCAGTTGCGCCTGATTCTTCCGTAAACGCCTGTTCTTGTCTTGCCGAACTCCAGTGGTCGATCCATTGGCCGAGCCTGGCCGGGCCGTCAAGGCTTGCAGCGCGGCGTACGGGACTTTGATGGTCCCAAAGACAGCGCCGCCATCAGCATCGGTATCGACCTCTATCGCCGTTTTCCGACGTACGGTCACGGCCGAAGAACTGCTGAACCGCGTCATCACCACCCCTTGTTCGCACAGCCGCGCAAGCCGGAAAACGCATGAGCCTCATCGCGCGCTCCGCGTCAAGCGCCGTCGTCTGCTTGCTGACGGGCTTCTCTGCTGCAACATGCTGCATTGAAGCAATGCATATCATTGGCAGCTTGCTTTGCTGATTCATCCCCCACATGCTGGCCAAACGCATCATTCCCTGTCTGGACGTCACAGGCGGCCGCGTCGTCAAAGGCGTCAACTTCGTGCAACTGCGCGACGCGGGCGATCCGGTGGAAATCGCCGCGCGCTACAACGAGCAGGGCGCTGATGAACTGACTTTTCTGGACATCACCGCCACCAGCGACGGGCGCGACCTGATTCTGCCCATCATCGAAGCGGTGGCCTCGCAGGTGTTCATTCCGCTGACCGTGGGTGGCGGCGTGCGTACCGTGGAAGATGTGCGGCGGCTCCTGAACGCCGGGGCGGACAAGACCAGTTTCAATTCAGCGGCTATCGCCGATCCGCAGGTCATCCGCGACGCGTCGGGTAAATATGGCGCGCAGTGCATCGTCGTCGCCATCGACGCGCGCCGCCGCGCGGGCGCGGACGAGGCTGCGCGCGGCCCGGGCTGGGACGTGTACAGCCACGGCGGGCGCAAGAACACGGGGCTGGACGCCATTGCCTGGGCGCGTCAAATGGCCGACTACGGCGCGGGCGAGATCCTGCTCACCAGCATGGACCGCGACGGCACCCGAAGCGGTTTCGATCTGGCATTGACCCGCGCCATTGCCGATGCCGTGCCTGTACCCGTCATCGCATCGGGCGGCGTGGGCAACCTTGACCATCTGGTCGACGGCATCAGCCAGGGCGGCGCGGACGCGGTGCTGGCCGCCAGCATTTTCCATTACGGCCAATACACCATCGCTCAGGCCAAGGCTCGCATGCGCGAGCGCGGCATTTTGGTACGGGACTAACAGCGGTGCACGCCGTAATCCGCATCATGTCTACAACGGCGGACTGCCGCTGATTCCATGCCGTCCGACATCCGCCGCCGCTTTATCGGGCCCACCGCGCAATCGGCGTGGCTGTGGTTATGGTCGGCAATCGTCGGCGCGCTGGCGGTCGCTGCGACGGTCGGCTTTCGCTGGCTGGCCCGGTGGGTCGATTGGCTGGCGACCGGATACCACGCCGCCGGGCTGGTCGCCAGTGCGCGCGACTTGTCGCCGTGGCACCGCGCGCTGGTGTGCGCCGCGGGCGGCATCATCGCGGGCGCGCTGTTGCAGGCGGGCTTGGCCTGGGCGCGGCGCGGGCCGCGCGGCGACAAGCATCTGGACTACATGGACGCCGCGCGCGCGGGCAACGCCGATCTGAACGACCGCACCACGCTGGCGCGCAGCGTGTCGGCGCTGGTTTCCATCGGCACCGGCGCATCCATAGGCCGCGAAGGCCCAATGGTGCAACTGGCCGCGTGGTTCACGTCGTGGCCCGCGCGGCTGCTGCCGTTTACCGTGCAGCAGCGCAACGCGCTCATGGTCGCGGGCGTGGCGGCGGGCATCGGCTGCGCCTACCGCGCACCGATCGCGGGCGTGGTTTTCGTGCTTGAATTGGCGCTGGGCTTTTTCGCGCGCGACATCATCGTGCCGGTGTTCATCGCCTCGGCCACCGCCAGCGCGCTGATGTACTGGCTGGTCGATTCCGCACCGCTGTACACCATGCCGACGGTGGGTATGGTGCCCACCAGTCTTGGGCTGGCGCTGGCGGCGGGTGTGTTCTTCGGCATCGTCGCCTGGGTGCTGCTCGAACTGCTCGAAGCCGCGCGCAAGCTGTTCGCGCGCATCCCCATGCTCACGCTGCGCCTGACTGCCGGCGGCGTGCTGGTCGGGCTGGTGTCGATGGCCGTGCCTGATGTCTGGGGCAACGGCTACAGCGTCGTTTCGCGGGTACTGCAAGGGCAATTGCTGTGGCAGGCGCTGGCCGCCATTCTGATCGCCAAGGTCGCGGCCACGGCGCTCAGTTCAGGCAGCGGTGCCATCGGCGGCGTATTTACGCCTTCGCTGCTGGTAGGCGCCGCGGCGGGCAGCCTGGCCGCGCAAATCGCGCTGCTGTGGTTGCCGCCCGGCGTGGTCGGTGACCCGCGCGCGCTCGCCGTCATCGGTATGGCCGCCGTACTCGCCGGCGTCACCCACGCGCCGCTGATGGCCATCGTCATGGCGCTGGAAATGACCGGTCAGTTTCAACTCACGGTACCCGTCATGCTCGCCAGCGGTGTCGCGTTCTCGATCAGCACGCGCTTTGGCGTGCGGCCTATTTACGGCAACCCGATCGAGGGGGCGGGCTGACGAGCCTGCATATCCAGATTCAGACAGCGCGCGGCGGCGGCCTGGAGTGTTTCGGGCGCGCCGCTGCATTCGAGCACCACGGATGCGCCGGGGCCGTCGCGCAGCGCGCCGCGGGCGGCAAGCAAACGGTGCGTGTGTTGCGCGACCGGCGCGCCGGTGTCGATAAAGCGTATTTCAGGCCCGGCGTGGCGGCGCAGGGTTGCGGCCGCCAGGGGGTAGTGCGTGCAGCCGAGCACCAGCGTGTCGATTTGGCCGGCGTGCATGCCCAGCGGGCCGAGCGCGTGCAGGTAGCGTGCGGCGAGCGCGTCGATTTGCGCCGCGTCGTTGCGTTCGATGGCGCCGGCCAGGCCGTCGCAGGCGATCAGGTGAAATTGGGCCAGCCCGGTCAGACTGTCGTACAGCGCGCGGAATTTGGCGCTGCCCAGCGTGCCGCGCGTGGCTAGCACGCCGACGTGCCCGGTGCGCGTGGCGGCCGCGGCGGGCTTGAGGGCGGGTTCGACGCCGATCAGCGGCAGGCCGGGCCAGTCCGCGCGCAATTGGGCGATGGCGGCCGCGGTCGCGGTGTTGCAAGCGACGACCAGCGCCTTGGTGCCGTGCTTCTCGATAAGCGCGCGCGCAACGGCGCGGCTGCGCGCGATGACGAATGCATCGCCCCGCTCGCCGTAGGGCGCGTTGCCGGCGTCGGAGAAGTAAAAGAACCGCTCGTGCGGCAATTCGGCGCGCAGCGCGGCCAGCACCGTCAGACCGCCGATACCGCTGTCAAAGACGCTGATCGGACGGTCTGCGCTGGCGCTGGACATGACGTCCGGCAAGGTTTTCTCAGACACTGGTAAGCGCGATACCCTTGAATTCGCCGCTGG
>Ga0209738_10000176_pt1 | contig 14497 bp, 7 predicted proteins | sample TergutNc150P5_FD_187289 | JGI IMG/M metagenome (GOLD analysis project Ga0209738, IMG submission 187289) | Nasutitermes corniger P5 segment gut microbial community from laboratory colony in Florida, USA - Nc150 P5 (SPAdes) (version 2) | ecosystem: Host-associated > Arthropoda: Insects > Digestive...
TAAATTAAAATATTTCTTTTTGAAAACAAAGAGTATTATCTTGCACCCGATATATTTTATTATTAACGAAAAGTTTTTTACCCATGACAAAACTTGCGCGATAGCGCGCAATGACATATTTTAAAGCGTTTAGCTTTATTCTTGTGTTTCAGAAACTTCAACAATTTCAAAATACTCCAAGAGTAAGTCGCAAAAACGTTCACGCTTCGGCGTGGACTTTCTTATTTGGAGTATATAGGTAGTTGAAGACCTCTGAACACAAATAAAAAATTCAGTCCGCGCTTTTTTTATGCCCTGTTGTGGATAAAAGATTATTCACTAAAAACCAATTCAAATGGAAATTTTAAACAAAGCGCTAATCGGCGCATCCCTTCTCTTAGCTACATTAAGCATGAGTCCCCAAGTAAAAGCACAAACCTCTGTGGACATTTCATCGGTAGGCAGCATTGCTATTACTTCTATTACCAGCAGCGACGGTAATACGGTTTACAACAACGGAACGGCTGCTACCGGCAATATTACAGCGACCAACGGTGTAGCTTTACTTATCAATTTCAGCGGCATTATCAACGATTTGAGCAGTATTACTGCCGGCGAGCAAATCCTGATTCCGATAAGCACTACGGCAAGCTCGCATTTCGCATATTTAAGTTTGTTTGTTTTCAATGCAAGTTTACCCGATGGTCTTTTTACCGTCAGTTATAGTTCCAACGGCAACATTATCTTAACGGCTACCGGCAACATCACCGGCTCTGCCGGCTCCTATACTTTCAACTTACAGGGATCTCAGACATTATATACCACTAACGATACGAAGGCACAGTTGGCGGCAACTTCCACTACTTTTATATTAGATAATAACAGCTCTCTTTCCTATACCATTAACAACACGCCTACTACTTTGACGACAGGTAAAGATTGCATTCTATCTTCTTCCGGTGGTAATAGCGGTATGTCAAGTGTGGTATTTTCGGTAACGTACACGCTTTACTGCATCTACAATGCGCTGGCGAGCGGCGAATTAAATGCTTCTAACCTTTCCAGCAATCCCTATTTGACGACTAATTTGATTGAAGTAGAAACCATCCCTGCAAATACTGAGATTACCAACATTACCGCTACGCTTCCAACGGTTCTTACACAATTTATGAACTATTCGGTAAACGACAGTGTATCTATTTCAAATATGGTCAGTACTACTTTAGGACAAAAGGCATTTACTGCAAACAATTCCATAACCGATACGAGCATGGCATCTCTGGAAGCTAATTTACCGGTAGGACAATATACTGTTATTAATAACGGCAACGGCAGCTATACCCTTGCCGCCAATTGGGGTACCTTGCTCAACAATCCATTGTTGCTATTTCCGTCCGGCTTTGCCAATACTATTTTATCGGAATTCGGCGATACAGTCGCCAGCCGGCTCGTGCAGGAATCTATAAACGACTCGTTATCGGCGTTTATAAACCGGATTGTTCCCATGACACTATTTTTTGCTGACTCGACTGTAAAAAACAGTATTTCCCTTACAGTAACAAGTAATATATTTCCACCAACTACCGGCTCAGGAAGCACTATTCCAATAAGTAACATTGCAACGGGGCAAACCACTGTAAAAATACATTACGTAACGACGAATGGTACTCCTTTACAAAACGTAACGGTTTATTACGGCTATCCCGTAAATAACACCATGGGCGTAACGCCGTCTGCTGCGGTACAAGCGGCACCGGCAACCATAGCGGGCTATACGCTGGTTACCAACTCCGCAATACTCGATACCATAACAAGTATCCCTGCGGTTTCCATACTAACCGATGCCGAGAGTATTAATTATCCGAGCAGTGGAACAACAGATATATACTATGTATATGCAGCTCCCAAAGCAACACCGATAACAGGACTGCATCTTGCTGCACAAGTTCAGACAAACAATGAGGTGCAATTAACATGGGGAACGATTACGGAAATCAACAGTAAAAGTTTCACCGTTCAGCGCAGCGCAGATAACGGTAAAACATGGGTAAATATCGGCGCGTTGCCTACGCAAGCGCAAAACGGGAATAGTTCTACACCGCTTACTTATCAATTAACCGACCAATATGTGCCGGTGGGGAGTTACGAATACCGAGTGGTAGAAACGGATATAAATGGTAGTACAACGACGAGTAATGTAGTACCCATACAAATTACTGCCGGTGCAAAAGTCTATCCGATACCAGCATCTACGTATATACGCATCATCTTACCGGCAGGTACAAATAATGTTTCATACCGAATGATTAGTACGGACGGAAAGGTAGTCTTGCAAGGGAGCATGAGCAATCAAGGCAACTTCGGACAAATATCCGTAGCCGGATTGGCATCGGCAGTGTACTTTCTGCAAGTAACGATAAACAATGCAGTACAGACGTATAAAGTACAGGTGCAGCATTGATCGGGATTACTATAATTATGATGATTAAAGGATTTGAATAGTTGAAATGTTGGATGAAAGTCGTTCCCGCCGCAGGCGGGAACGACAAACAACAAAGCGACTTTGAAACAGGATAGTTTTCTCTTTTTATGTGTTTTTTTGTGTTAATATAAAGAAGGAGTCTCCATATTTCTATATGGAGACTTTTTTATTTTTTCAATACCTCATCTTCTCCAGCGTATTCAAAAGTGCCGAATCTTGCGGAGTTATCGGAAGCAACTCCATTGGATGTTGCATACATGGCATACAGACAGCCTACAAATCCGCCGGCAGTTTGCGTGCTTAAAAATTTTGCGTCCGCAGTAACATTCAATTTGCGATGTTCCAAACCGTTTTTCGTCCGTATATCATAGCCAAAGGCATAGGTATCGCCGTTGCAAGAGATTCTCAACTTGCTCAATATCCCGTCATCAATATATTCTGCGGCGAGTTCCTGCGCGGGTTCTTTGTCTGTTGCGCTTTTGATAAGCAATAAAACAGGTCGTCCGTTGCGTATCGTTTTGCAGAAAAAATAATAATGCATTTCATTTTGGAAAACCAATAAACCGGCTTGCTCGTTTTCTTTTTGCGCGGAAAAATGTAAAGATACGCTTACGCGATTTTTCAAATGCGCTTGCCGAAAGCCAATGAAGGAAGGATTTCCAAGCATCGAGCAAGTTTCGGGACGAAGCTGCATAGTCAAATTTCCGTTGCCTGTTTCGTACCATTTTTCACGAACATTGCGTAAAAATAAATAGCGGTTATCGAGCACTCTATCTGTAAAATTGTCTTTAAAAATATAATTTCCGCTAAACATTTTGTTAGCTGTTTCTTTCATCACAACATTGTTGGGCGTGGGATAATGATATTGAATTGCCTTGTCTTGCGGATTGATAATCGGAAATCCGTCTTTCCAAATCACAGGCGTCATAAAGGTTTCGCGTCCGGTGTTGAAATAGTTATCTTCATAAGGACGGCAACCCAAGAAAACCGCGTACCACTTGCCTTTCGGCGTTTCTACCAAATCGGCATGCCCTGTGCAAGTAATAGGATTTTTGCGCTGCGGATTTAAATTCGTTTGCGTGAGGATAGGATTATTTTTATACGACACAAAATTTCCATTCACCGTTTTGCTTCTGAAAATTACTTCGGAGTGGTTGGTGGAAGTGCCGCCTTGCGCACACATCAAATAATACCAGCCGTTGATTTTGTATATATGCGGAGCCTCAATCCATACGGGCTTTTGCGATATATCGGTACCGCCATTCACCAAAATTTTTTCTTCGCCCATCGGTTGCAATTGGTCGTTCAATTCTCTTAAACGAATCGTTCTATGTCCTTCGTACAGCGGTTTATTATCGGGCGCTTCGCTGTTATACACTATATAAATTTTGTTGTTGTCATCGAAAAACAAAGAGGGATCAATGCCGTTAACAGCGGGCAACCAAACGGGATTGCTCCATGCTTCGGCAGGATTTTTAGCGGTTATAATAAAGTTGCCGCCATGATCTATCAAAGTACAGGTAATGTAAAATACTCCGTTGTGATAACGAATAGCGGGCGCAAACAATCCGCGCGAAACACGCTGACTATCCAAATCCAGCTGAGACGGGCGATTGATAGCCGAACCGATTTGTTCCCAATTTACCAAATCGGTACTGTGAAAGATGGGAATGCCCGGATAATAAGCAAAAGTGGAATTGACCATGTAATAATCATTCCCAACCCTGCAAATACTTGGATCTGGATAAAACCCTGCCAATATCGGATTGGTATATTGATACTGCGCCTGCGCAACAAAAAGTAAACAGCAGCCGGTAATTAGAAAAATGTACTTCTTCATCATTATTCATTTATGATTTTTGAATTTGGGATTTATGAGTTTTTCCTCAAAGCAAAATTACTATGTCGATAAAATATTCTTATCTTGAACCAAAATTATTTTCTTCCTTTCAAGTAGGATTTAAAATTAATTACCTTTGAGGAAATAGAAAAAAGATTATTTTCACGAAATAAATCTTATTAAGAATTGTTAATTTATAATAATATATTTAGTATATGAAAAAGATAATATATTTTATTGCAGTCATTTTTATTGTAACAATGGCTAAAAAATCAAATGCACAAACGCAGTTTGTCGTGTATCATGCAATGGACGGCGCTTTCGGCATAGCCGATAAAAATTTTGTTGCGCCGCTGGTAATGAGTAGCGACGATTGGCAAGGCGTTTCGTTGGCATTGAATAGTTTGCAAACCGATATAAAAAATGTAACGGACAAAGAGCCGGCTATCGTAACCGATGTGCAAAAAATTTCGGGCAAAGCCATCATTGTCGGTACTATCGGGCATAGCAAAATTATTGACGACCTCATTCGCAACCGTAAAATAAATGTGGCAGGCGTTGCCGGAAAATGGGAAAGTACCTTAATTCAAACGGTGGATTCGCCTGTTGCCGGTATCGGCAGTGCATTGGTCATTGCGGGCAGCGACAAGCGCGGAACCATTTACGGTATTTACGAAATATCGCGTCAAATTGGCGTTTCGCCATGGTATTGGTGGGCTGATGTGCCTATTGAAAAGCATGAATCTTTATATGCTATTTCGCAAAAAATTATTTTGAAATCGCCGGCTGTAAAATATCGCGGTATATTTTTCAATGATGAAGCGCCTTCGCTTACGGGCTGGGTACGTGAAAAATACGGCAATTATAATCATCAGTTTTATGAAAAAGTTTTTGAATTATTATTAAGGTTAAAAGCCAATTATATGTGGCCTGCCATGTGGAATAATGCTTTTAATGATGATGATACGCTGAATCCCGTGCTGGCAGACGAATACGGCATTGTAATGGGAACTTCGCATCACGAGCCGATGTTGCGCGCGCAGCAAGAATGGAAGCGTTACGGCAAGGGTGCATGGAATTACGAAGAAAATAAACAGGTGTTGCAAAATTTTTGGCGTACCGGTATTGAGCATATGGGAACGCACGAAAGTATTGTAACCATTGGTATGCGCGGCGATGGCGATATGCCGATGACCGAAGGCAGCAACATTGCACTGTTGGAAAATATTGTAAAAGACCAACGACAGATTATTGCCGATGTTACCAAAAAGCCGGCAAGCGCAACGCCGCAGCTATGGGCTTTGTACAAAGAAGTGCAGGACTATTACGATAAAGGAATGCGCGTGCCGGACGATGTTACTTTATTGCTCTGCGATGATAATTGGGGCAATATCCGCAAACTTCCGAAATTGACGGATAATGCGCGCTCGGGCGGTTACGGTATTTACTATCATTTCGATTATGTGGGCGATCCGCGCAATTATAAGTGGATTAATACTTCGCCGATTGATAAAACATGGGAACAAATGCATCTTGCTTACAAATACGGTGTGGACAAAATTTGGATTGTAAATGTGGGCGATTTAAAACCATTGGAATTTCCCGTACAATTTTTCCTCGATTATGCGCGAGATCCCGATGCTATTCCTTTTGAAAGTTTGCATCAATATACGATTGATTGGTGTACGCAACAGTTTGGAAGCCTTTATGCACCTGCGATTGCGGACATCATCAATAAATATACCAAGTACAACGGCAGAATAAAACCGGAGTTGATGAATGCGGAAACATACAGTTTGACCAATTTTAATGAATGGGAAAAAGTGGTAGATGATTATACAACTTTGGCGAAAGCAAGTTCGGAAATTTATAGCAAACTGCCGGAAAAATATAAGGCAGCTTATTTTGAATTGGTAGAGTATCCGGTGCAAGCCAGCCAGAATTTATATTCGATGTATCTATCGCAGGCATTGAATAAATTACATGCAAAACAAGGATACATCGGAACCAATCAAGATGCGGATTTCGTAAAATTTTTTTATGGGCAGGATAGTGTGTTATCGTACAAATACAACAAAATAAATGCCGGCGGCAAATGGAATCACATGATGGATCAAACGCACATCGGCTATACTTATTGGCAACAACCGGAACATCAAACTATGCCGAAAATAGATACAATAGTTGTGCCGAATGTAGCAGCAATGGGCATTTCGGTGGATGGAGATACATTGGCTTTCCCGGATAAAAACGCGAAACTGCAATTGCCGGAACAAAATTTTTATGCAAACAATTCGGTGAGTTTTACCATTTTCAGTCGAGGACAAAAAGATTTTTCTTATAAAATTCAATCGCCTTTTGATTGGCTCAAATTTTCTTCTTTAAACGGTACTATTGTAAACCACACGCGAGAGAACATGATTGACGGTCAAAAAAAGATTGATGTTTCCGTTGATTGGGAACGCGCGCCGCAAAATGATTTCAAGGATATTCCCGTAAAAATCATGGGAGCGGGTAAAACGGCAATCATTCATTTATCCGTAAGGAATAAGCGAATGGCTGAAAAGCCGCGCCAATCCTTTGTTGAGCAAGATAGTATTGTTTCTGTTAATGCTGGAGATTTCATTTCATCCACGACTGACGGCGCCATTCATTGGAAAATTTTATCGGGATTGGGTAAAACAAAAAATGCCATTGAACCATTTCCCGTAACGGAAAAACGAGATGCATTTAGTGTAAAAAATGCAAGTGTTGTTTATCCCATTTTCACTATTGATTCCGGCGATGCGCAATTAACCGTTTTGGTATCGCCTACATTTGACATGTGGGCAGGTACTGGATTAAAATTCGCTGTTGCTATTGATGACGAGCAACCGCAAATCATCAATATTAATCAAGATAATAGCGATGCGGCTTGGCGGAATGATGTGGCAAACAGCATTCGTAAAGTTGTTTCCGTTCATCATATTGCGCATGCGGGAGCGCATACCATCAGGGTTTGGGCAATATCGCCGGCAGTTGTTATACAAAAATTGATACTCAATTTTGGTCATGAAAAATACAGTTTTCTTGGTGCGCCGGAATCCTATTTTTCAAAATAGAATAAAATTTATATAATATAAAATATATGTTTTTTAAAAAAATTAGTGTAAAAATTATTTTGTTGGTAATAGCGAATATGCTGTGTTTTGTTTCGTTTGGACAAATAAAGCTACCTCGTCTCATTAGCGATGGAATGGTGTTGCAGCGCGGTACGCCCGTGAAAATTTGGGGTAGCGCTGCTCCTAATGAAAAAGTTTCATTGTTATTCAATCATAAAAAATATACGGTAAAAGCCAATACCGGCGGGACTTGGCAAATATTGCTTCCTTCGCAATCTGCGGGTGGTCCATATACAATGGAATTTAGCGCAAGCAATAAAATTGTGGTGAAAAATATTTTGTTTGGCGATGTATGGCTTTGCAGCGGTCAATCAAATATGGAGCATAATTTGGAGAATGAATATGAAAAATATCCAGCGGTAGTTGATACGACGAATAATCCCTATATCCGTCAATTTAAAGTTTCGGCTGCATGGAATTTCAATCGTCCCGAAAACGATGTGCGCGGCGGCAAGTGGCTGTCTGCAACTTCTCCGGCAAATATGAAAACCTTTTCTACCGTTGCGTTTTTCTTTGCGCAAGCTTTGTATGATAAGTACAAAGTGCCTATTGGTATTATCAATGCTACGCTGGGCGGCTCTCCCATTGAGGCTTGGTTGAGCGAAGATGCGTTGAAACAATTTCCGGCAGCATATAGCGAAGCGCAGCAATACAAGGATTCAAGTTTGATAAAACAAATTCAAACGCATGATAAAACGACAAGCGATAATTGGTATCAATTGTTGAACAGTAAAGATGAAGGATTAAAATACGATTGGGGAAATCCTAATTTCGATGATACGAAATGGCTCACCATGAGCATTCCGGGTTATTGGGCAGCGCAAGGTTTGGGATATGTAAACGGTGTAGTATGGTTTAGAAAAAAAATCATTATTCCGCAAAATATGACAGGCAAATCTGCAAAAATTTTATTAGGTAGAATTGTGGATGCCGATTCTGTTTTTATCAATGGAAAATTTGTAGGCAATACGACTTATCTGTATCCACGCAGGCATTATTCGGTTGCATCCGATATTTTGAAAGCAGGTGAAAATGAAATTGCGATAAGAGTCGTGAATAATGGAGGAGAAGGCGGTTTTGTTCCTGACAAACTGTATGCCATTGTTGCGGGGCAGGATACGCTCAATCTGGCGGGGCTATGGAAATACAAGCTCGGCGCGGTTATGGAGCCGTTGCCGGCATCCACTGCAATCGGTTATGTGCCGGAAGGCTTGTACAATGCGATGATTGCGCCGCTGCTGAATTATACTATTAAAGGCGTTGCTTGGTATCAAGGAGAATCGAACGGTAATAATGCAGACCAATATACGGCACTTTTGCAAACGCTTATTCGCGATTGGCGCGCGCGTTGGCAAGAAGGCGATTTTCCTTTTTTGATAGTACAATTGCCCAATTATATGCAAGAGAAACAAATACCGGCAGAAAGCAGTTGGGCAACATTGAGGCAAGCGCAATTAAATGCTTTGCAACTGCCAAATACCGGCGTAGCAGTAACGATTGGTTTGGGCGAATGGAACGATGTGCATCCTTTGAATAAAAAGCCGGTGGGCGAAAGGCTGGCGTTGCAAGCGATGCACGTAGCTTATGGCGATAATAATTTGGTATATTCCGGTCCCTTATTTCAATCGGTGCAAAGAGACGGTAGTAAATTGGTACTGTCGTTCAGCAATGTCGGCAGCGGTTTAATGATGAAGGACGGCGATAGTCTCTGCTATTTTGCGGTTGCAGGCAAGGATAAAAAATTTGTTTGGGCAAAAGCCCGAATTGACGGTAATCGTGTAATTGTTTGGAACGATGCGGTAGAAAGTCCTGTTTTCGTGCGTTATGCATGGGCAGATAATCCCGAAGGCGCTAATCTTTACAATAAAGAGGGATTGCCGGCTTCACCGTTTGAAGGAAGTGTGAAGTTGTAAGTTGTGCGCCAGCGGAAGACACGATAGTGCCAAGTCGCCGGGACGTTATCGGCAAGCGGCGGAAATACAATCTACAAAGAAGTAAAATATTTAATATTTAAGAAACTCAGAAGTTGCGCCCGACACGAATTAGGGATTTTTATATGAAAAATAGTAATAAACAAGACAATGCAATTTTATTAGTTCCAATAGCTATGTTGTTTTTAGTTATGAGTATTAGTATGTTTGATTCAATAAAATGGTTGAAATATTCTTTTATAATTATTTCGGCAATTCTTTCTATAATTTCTTTTTTGCTTTTAATCAAAAATAAATAAAGTGATTTGTCAATAGAATTAATCGAACGACAGACAAAGATGCCGCCGGACATTATTTGACTTCTATTCTCAGTCGGTGCAAATATGATTTGCACGAAAAAATAGAATAAACAAGGACAAATGGAAATACTATTACAACCTGTTGCAGTGGTTAAAAATTCACGGATAGAACCAATAGACGATTGTTGGGAAGCAATCATTAGCGATATTGAACTTGCCGACACTATTCCGACAGAAGCATTTGATAATATTGAGGATTTTTCTCATCTCGAAATTATCTATTATTTCGACAAAGTGAAACAGGAGAATATTGTCTTTTCAGGACGACCAAGAGGTAATCCAGATTATCCGTTAGTCGGAATTTTCGGGCAGCGAAAGAAAGATAGACCAAACCGCATAGGGCTTGCAACTGTTGAATTGTTGGAACATACCGGCAGAACCATAAAAGTAAAATTTCTTGATGCTATTGACGGAACGCCTGTATTGGACATTAAACCCGTTTTCAAAGAATTTCAACCAAAAACGAAATTAAATCAACCTGCTTGGGCAACGGATTTGATGAAAAATTATTGGAAATAGAACCAAATTAACGGCAACTTCATTTCTTCCTTAATTCCTCAATATATTTCTCAATTGTTTTGGGGAAATAGCGGTGTTCCAGCGTATGAATTTTTTGCGCCAAAGTATCCGGCGTATCGTATTCATCAATGCTACATTCCGCTTGCAGCAAGTGTTTGCCGTGATCGTATTGTTCGTCCACCAAATGAATGGTAATGCCCGATTTCGGTTCTTTGGCTGCGATTACAGCTTCGTGTACATGCGCTCCGTACATGCCTTTGCCGCCGTATTTCGGCAATAGCGCGGGATGAATGTTGATGATTTTTTCAGGAAAAGCATGAATCATATTGATAGGTATTTTCCATAAAAACCCCGCCAATACTATTAAATCAATATTTTTTTCTTTTAATAGATGTATATAAAAATCGGATTGAAAAAAGTGGTCTTTTTCAATTAATATTTTTTCTATATTATTATCATCGGCAATTTGCAGAACGCCGGCAGTTGGCTTGTTGCATAAAACAAGTTTTATAAAAACCGAACTATTGTTTTTGAAATGCTCAATGATTCTAAGAGCATTGCTTCCGGCGCCGGATGCGAAAATGGCGATGTGATACGGTAGCGTTTGATTCATACGGCAAAGTTGAATAATTTTTTCTGAAAAATATTTTGTTTGTCAAATTTATATCATATTTTTGCCTTTCAAAGAAAAGAAGTATTTTTTGTTCCGACAATACATTGCGAATATGGTACAATTAACTAAAAAATCCCCCAAAGCCGTCTCCGGCGTTATTTTTATAAGTATTTTCTTATTATCATTCGTTAATAGTGTTTATGCACAGGAAGCGCAACCGCAAACGGCTGCCGCAACCGCTCATAATCCAATGGGCAATATGGCGGTGTATGTTACCCTTAGTTTGCTTGTATTGGTTATAGCGTTTGCGCTCTATCAACTGAATGCCGGTTTGGGAAGATTGGCAAGAAAAAAGGAAGGACGTCCGGTAATTGGCGCTATTCCATGGTACAGAAGCAAAAAAATAATAGTACTTATCTCTCTTCTTATTTGTATTTTCATTGGTTATTGGTTGTCTAGTAAAGCTGTTGGTTTAGGTAGAATGCAAAACTACGAACCTAAACAGCCTATCTTTTATTCACACAAAGTGCATGCTGGTATTAATCAAATAAATTGCTTGTATTGCCATACCGATGCGCAATACAGCCGCAGCGCCACTGTTCCGCCGGTAAATGTATGTATGAATTGCCACATGGCTATATCTACTTACAGCGGACCGCAACTGTACAATGCGGAGGGCGAAGCCATTAACGGTACCGACGAAATTCAAAAGCTGTATAAATATGCAGGCTATACGCCCAAACCCGGCGCTGTGTTTGATGCATCGAAAGCAACGGCTATTCCTTGGATTCGCATACACTCGTTACCCAATCACGTTTACTTCAATCACTCTCAACACGTAATGGTAGGCAAAGTGCAATGCCAAACTTGCCATGGCGATGTAACGGCAATGGACGAAATGAAACAGTTTGCTCCATTAAGCATGAGCTGGTGCGTAAACTGCCATCGTACAACAGCCGTACAATTTAAAGATAACGGATTTTATAGTATGTACACAAAATATCATGAAGGTTTGAAAAACGGAACAATAGATAGCGTAACGGTAGAAATGGTTGGCGGAATTGAATGTCAAAGATGCCATTATTAATTTTTCAGGAAAAATTGTTTCTTTTTTTAAATTCATTAAATTTCAAAAAATTCAAATTTCGATAAATGGCGAATAAAAAACATTGGCAAAGTTTTGGCGAGCGTAATGAAACAAAAGGTTTTCAAAGCGCAAACGAAAATGAATTTCCCGAATCGCTTCTTCCTTTTGCGGAAGCAAAGGGAGGCTTTTTAAATACGCCAACGCCCAGAAGAGATTTTTTAAAATACTTAGGTTTCAGCACGGCTACGGCTGCATTTGTAGCAGCTTGCCAAACGCCTGTAAAAAAGATTATTCCTTTTGCCGACAAGCCCGAAGATATTGTACCCGGCGTAGCTAATTATTATGCTACCACCTTTGTACAAGGAGGGGAAACTTTGAGCGTTTTGGCAAAAGTGCGCGATGGTCGCCCGATAAAAATCGAGGGCAATGATTTAAGTTCTATTACAAAAGGCGGAACTTCGGCACGCGCGCAGGCTTCCGTATTGGAGTTGTATAACAATGCGCGTTTGCGTTATCCGCATATTCAATTGGACGAAGCCACTTTCGGGGATGCCGACAGCGCTATTATGAAAGAGATGCAAGCGCCTGTTGCTGTTTTAACTTCTACGGTTACATCGCCTACAACCTTGCAAATCATTAAGGACTTTATTGCCAAGTTCCCCGGTAGCCGCCACATTATGTACGATGCGGTTTCTTACAGCGGAATGTTAGCTGCTAATCAGGCTTCTTACGGAAAAAGAGTCATTCCTTCTTATCATTTTGAAAATGCAAAAGTAATTGTCGGCATAAGCGCTGATTTTTTGGGTACATGGGTTTCGCCCGTAGCGTTTGCGGGACAGTATGCTACCAATAGAAAAATCAATGAGAAAAATCCGCAAATGAGTAAACACTTTCAATTTGAAAGTATTTTATCCGTTACCGGAGCATCTGCCGACGAGCGTTTTGCCTATGCGCCTTCTCAAACGGGATGGGTAGTAAGTGGTTTGTTGAACGCCGTAAACGGACAAGAAGTAAAAGGTATTGCCGATGCAAATTTGGTTGCAGGAATTAAAAAAGTTGCCAAAGAATTAATTGCCAATAAAGGTCAGGCATTAGTCGTTTGCGGCAGCAATGATACCAATATACAAATTCTGGTAAATGCTTTAAACGAAGCTATCGGCGCTAACGGTAAAACCATTGATTGGTCGGTAGTTTGCAATACGCATCAAGGTAATGATGCCGATATGGTTCAGCTCATCAACGATATGAATAGCGGCGTTATTAAATCTTTAATCGTTTATGATGCTAATCCGGCATATAGTTGGTACGATAGTAATGCTTTCGTAAAAGCCATGCAAAAAGTACCTACCACTATTTCTTTGAATGAGAAAAATGACGAAACTACGCAGTTGTGTAAATACAGATTGCCCAGCCATCATTATTTGGAAAGTTGGGGCGATGCAGAACTCCAAACAGGCTATTTTTCTTTGATGCAACCTACCATTAATCCGTTGTTCAAAACGCGGCAATGGCAAGACAATCTGTTGAAATGGGCAGGCAATCCTGCCGTATATGAAGATTATCTACAAAATTATTGGACTACCAAAATCGGTGGCGTTATCGGCTGGCAAAAAGCTTTGCAGGCGGGCGTTATCGAGCCAACTGTTCCGGCGGCAATGGGAAGTGCAGCATTCAATGGAGGCATAGTTGCTGCGGCATTGGCAGCTGCAACAGCGGTAAAATCTGCCGGTAATCTGGAATTGGTATTATATCAAAAAGTAGGCATTGGCGATGGTTATGGCGCCAGCAATCCTTTTTTGCAGGAGATGCCCGATCCTATTTCGCGTGCTACTTGGGACAATTATTTTATGATTTCTCCTGCATTGGCTAAATCTTTATTAGGCATTGATTTGACCAATGAAGGACAAACAGACCAATACGAGGTAAATCCCGTAAAACAGGTTTTGAAATTAACAACGGCTGACGGGAAAACCATTAGTCTTCCGTTCTTGATTATTCCGGGTACACATCCTAATGTAGTGGGAGTTGCCGTAGGCTACGGTCGCACGGCAGGTATGGGCAAATCTGCTGTATATGGCAAAAATGCTTATCCGTTTACCGTATTGAAAAATAATGCCGTTTTATTGGAACAATACGGCGTAAAATTGGAAAAAACGGGTGATACTTATAAAATTGCGCAAACGCAAGTACATGGTACATATACTTCGGTAATCGGTGGTAAACGCACGGAAGTGATTAAGGAATTGACATTGCCGGAATTTATTAAAGATCCGCAAGAAATTTTGCGCGACAGAGAAGAAGAATTGAAACCTTATGGCGGCGTAAAGAATTTTGAAAAACAAGGAACTATTTATCCTTATTTCGATAAGCCCGGAATCCATTGGGGAATGAGCATTGATATGAATGCTTGCGTTGGATGCGGCGCTTGTGTGGTAGCTTGCAATGTAGAAAATAATGTACCCATTGTAGGTAAAGATGAAGTGGCGCGTTTCCACGATATGCATTGGTTGCGCATTGACCGATATT
>Ga0209738_10000177_pt1 | contig 14462 bp, 10 predicted proteins | sample TergutNc150P5_FD_187289 | JGI IMG/M metagenome (GOLD analysis project Ga0209738, IMG submission 187289) | Nasutitermes corniger P5 segment gut microbial community from laboratory colony in Florida, USA - Nc150 P5 (SPAdes) (version 2) | ecosystem: Host-associated > Arthropoda: Insects >...
GCGGCGACATGAGCCTGGTCGGCCCGCGCCCGGAAGTGCCGCGCTATATGGCGCTGTACCCCGACGAGGTGCGGCGCGCGGTGCTGTCGGTGCGGCCCGGCATGACGGACCGGGCGGCCATTGAATTCCGCGACGAAGAACAATTGCTGGCCGCCGCGCATGAGCGGGGCGACGACCCGGAAAGCGTTTATGTGCGCGAAGTGCTGCCCGTCAAACAGCGGTATTACCTCGACTACGTGCGGCGACACGGCGTGGCGGACGATTTATGGATCATCATGCGGACACTGCTCGCGGTGCTGCGCACACGGCCGTCCAAACCGGCCAAGCAAGGAGAAGGGCGGACATGTTGAGACGCCAAAATTTCTGGCTGCGTTTCATGACCGGCCTGGCGCGCAGCGCCATTAGCAAGAGCTGGCTGCCCGATCTGCTGCTGACGGCGCTGGCCTGGCTTGCGGCGTTCTGGCTGCGCTTCAACTTCGACGTGCCGCCCGTCTATCGCGGTCAGGCTTTGGCGACCCTGCCCATCGCGCTCGTGGGCATGGCGCTGGGGTTGACGATTCTGCGCGTGCCGCGCCAATCCTGGCGCTACGTCAGTTTGGCCGACGTGCGGCGGATCGCCATCGGCGTACTGCTGGGCGAATTGCTGACCACCGCGGCCATCATGGGGCTGCGCATAGACGGCTTTCCGCGCGCGGTATTTCTGATCGCGGCGCTGCTCACCCTGGTCGTATTGATGGCCGCGCGGGCGGCATGGCGCACATTTACCGAACGCGCGCAAGCGCAACCGCTGGCCGGTCAGCCCCTGTTGGTACTGGGCACGCTCGACGAAGCCGACCGCGCATTGCTGACCCTCAAAAGCGTGACCGGCTGGCACGTGGCCGGCATCGTCTCGCCGATTGCCTCCGACACCGGGCGCAGCGTGCGCGGCGTGCCGGTGCTGGGCGCGGCTGAGCAGCTTACCGGCATCGCGCAGGAACAGGGCGTGAGCGCCGTGTTGCTCGCCGGGCCGCCGGGCGCGCCGGCGCGGCGCGAGGCGCTGCTCAGCGGCGCGGGCGCGGGCCTGAACCTGCTGACCCTGCCTGCGGCGGACGAATGGCTGCGTAGCGGAGCCGGGAACGTTGCGCAAACCGGCGGACTGCGCCGCGTGCAACTGGAAGACCTGTTGGGCCGCGAGCCGGTACAGCTCGACATGCGCGGACTGGCCGGGCTGTTTTCCGGGCACACCGTGCTGGTGACCGGCGCGGGCGGCTCCATCGGCTCGGAACTGTGCCGGCAAGTCGCGCGCTTTGGCGTGGCGCGCCTGGTTTGCGTGGACCAGTCCGAATACGCCACCTACCAGCTCGAACAAACGCTGCGCCGCGAATACCCGGCGCTGGAGGCGTTCTACTACACCGCCAGCGTGCGCGAGGCCGAGCGTCTGCGCGCCATCGTCGCCGCGCATCCGCCGCAAGTCGTCCTGCACGCCGCCGCTTACAAACACGTGCCGCTGATGGAATCGCGCAACGAAATCGAAGCCCTGCGCACCAACGTACTGGGCACCCTGAACGCGGCGCGCATCGCGGGCGAAGCGGGCGCGGAACGCTTTGTGCTCATCTCCACCGACAAGGCCGTCAACCCCACCAACGTCATGGGCGCGAGCAAACGGCTGGCGGAACTGGCCGTGCAGGCCGCCGCTGCCGAACACCCGGCCACGCGTTACGTGGCAGTGCGCTTCGGCAACGTGCTCGGCTCCAGCGGCTCGGTCGTCCCGCTCTTTACCGCACAAATCGCCGCCGGCGGCCCCGTCACCGTCACACACCCGGACATCGTGCGCTACTTCATGACCATCCCCGAAGCGGCGCAACTGGTGCTGCAAGCTGGGCTGATGGGGCTATCGGGCCAGATCTGTGTGCTCGACATGGGCGAGCCGGTCAAAATCGTTGAACTGGCGCGGATGCTGATCCGCCTGTCGGGCAAAACCGAGCAGGAAATCCCCATCGCCTTCGTCGGACTGCGGCCTGGCGAAAAGCTCTACGAAGAACTGCTGGCCGACGACGAAACCACCGAACCCACGCCGCACCCCAAACTGCGCGTGGCCAAAGTCCAGCCGCCGCGCGCGGACCTGCTGGGCGAAGTACAGCCGTGGATTGAACGCTGCGGCCCCGCGCCCGACCCGGCGCGGCTGCGTGAGTGGCTCAAAACCCAAGTGCCCGAATACCAGCCGGGGCGGGTGCAGTATTGAGCACGGCGTAGGGCTGGAGCGGTTCCGGCCCTGCGGCTCCACATCCATTCCATATAGAGGCGGCAGCTACAGCTTGGCTGCCGCCATCAACTCCGCCGCCGTCAGCTTCAACGCCTTGGCGATGCCGAGCACCGAAACGATGCCCGGATTTTGCTGCCCGCGTTCAATCGAACTCATGTAGGCCCGGTCAATGCCGCTCTGATGCGCCAACTCCTCCTGTGACATGGAGCGCTCCTGGCGCGCGCAACGGATCGCTGCTCCCAGCGCAACAAGGCTGGGATTGTTTGCGTACCGAGGCGATGCAACGGGCATTTGCCAATCGTCTCGATTTGATGATGATTACACCACGGACGATCTTCCACATAGAATGTGTCTATTACGTGAATTCTTGAGGAAAGTCCGTGCCCAAATCACTGTTGGAAGCACTGCCGGAGATCGTCAAAGAAGGCCGCAAGCAGGCCGAACGGATACTTGAGGGGCTGGAAGGCAAGCAACGCGTGCGCTTGCAAACGCGCGAATGGGTACTGCCTTCCAGGGACAGTGCCGCAGCGGATTGGGTGGCCGCGAACGAGCGCGCCGCGCGCTTGCGCGCGGACGAAAGCGGCGCTTGGCAAAACCGCCTGATCTATGGCGACAACCTGCTGGCCATGGCCGCGCTGTTGGCCGGTGACGAAACCACGCCGAGCCTGCGCGGCAAGGTCGATCTGATCTACATCGATCCGCCCTTCGATTCCAAGGCCGACTACCGCACCAAGGTCACCTTGCCCTGCGTTGAACTGGAACAGCGGCCCACGGTGATCGAGCAGTTTGCCTATTCCGACACCTGGTCGGACGGTACGGCGTCTTATCTGGCGATGATGGTACCGCGGTTGATCCTGATGCGTGAATTGCTGGCCGATACGGGGTCAATTTATGTGCATCTGGATTCGCATGTTGGACATTATATAAAAATTGTCATAGATGATATTTTTTTAAAACTGAATTTCAGAAATGAAATTATTTGGTATTATTCTAATAGATTCAGTGGAAATGCAAGTGTTACTCAAAAATTTCCAGACAAAAATGATACAATTTTTTTCTATGGAAAGTCTGCTAATCAATATTTTTCACCGTTAAAGGAGCGGCGTGATGAATCTATTAGAAAACCTGTTTATGAAAAAGTAAACGGAAGAGCGGTTGTCAAACATAATGATTCGGGTCAAGTTGAATACATGACCCTTACGGATAGAAGTATTGATAATGTTTGGCAAATTCCTACTCTAAACTCTGGAAAAGAGAAACTTGACTACGCAACACAAAAACCAGAGCGGTTGCTGGAGCGTATAATCAAAGCTTCTTGTCCCGAAAGGGGGGTATTGGTTGATTTTTTTGGTGGTTCTGGCACTACTGCCGCTGTCGCTGAAAAACTTAACCGTCGCTGGATCACGTGCGATCTAGGCAAACCAGCCTGTTTGATTACCCGCAAGCGTCTGATCGACCAGAACGCCAAGCCGTTTCTGTATCAGGCCATCGGCGATTACCAGATCGAAACCGCGAAAAGCTATTTCGGACGCAGTCTGCGTATCGGCGAATTATCGCAAATCGTGTTGTCCCTTTATGGCGCGTTGCCGCTCAATCCTGACGACAACCCAATGCGCAATCTCGGCAGTGTCGTGTTCGGCGGCAAGAAAACCCTGGTGCTGGTCGATTCGCCGAACAAGATGACTGGCGTTGCTACTTTAAACCGTGCCTGTGCCCAACGGGACAACCTGCTTGGCGGCTGGGATCGCGTTGTGGTACTCGGCTGGAATTTCGAGCCGGGTATCGGCGAGGCCATTACGGCACTGAAAGACGATCGGCTGGAAGTGTTGGTGATCCCGCCCGATTTAATTGACCGCCTCAAGAAAAAGGGTGGCGTCGAAAACTTGCGCGGCCATGTGCGTTTTGCGAGTTTGCAATACCTAACATTGCATCCGGCGCGGCGCGAACGCGGCAGTGACAACGATGAACGCATCGTCGTACAGCTACAAAATTATGTGCTGCTCTCGCCTGAAGCCATCAGCCTGGACGAATGCAACCGCCGCAAGCTGCACGGTGTCATGAACAGGGAGCCGCTGGCGCTGATCGAGTACTGGGCGGTGGACCCGGATTACGACGGTGAGGTGTTTCGCTCGGTCTGGCAGGATTACCGCGAAAACACCGCCGGCAATGGCGATGCACTGCGTGTTACCACGTGCGCGGAGTTTCACGTGCCGCACAAGGCCGGCGCGCGCCGTATCTGCGTGCGCGCGGTGGACGTGTTCGGCTTTGAGTCGGAGGTGGAGCAGACCGTGGAGGAGCCTGCATCATGACCGGCGACCAGCTTGCCCTTGCCAAGGCGCTGACGCAACGCACGCAGCAGCTTTGCATCGGGCTGGAAACAGGCGGTGCGGAAATTCTGGACCTCGTGACGCCGGTAACGGCGGAATTGTTGCGCTGGTGGTTCGGAGAAGATGCCTGCCAGTCGCGCGCGCTCAATTTCCATAAAGGCCAGCGGCAGGCGATTCTTAACGCCATCGTCGCGCACGAGGTGCTGAATAGTCCCGATCTGGCTGATCTTTATCGGCAGATGTGTCCCGATGCGCTGCTCGAAGGTGGACGCCTTGCCGATGTGACGCATGACAAATACGCGCATCCGGCCTATTGCCTGAAGATGGCGACTGGGACGGGCAAAACCTGGGTGTTGCAGGCCTTGCTGATTTGGCAGTTGCTCAACAAGTCGGCGGCGCTGGACGAGGACCGCAATGATGAGCGTTTTACGCGGTGTTTTCTGATCGTCGCGCCGGGGCTGATCGTTTATGAACGCCTGCTCGATGCTTTTTTGGGTAAGGAGACCGAGGGCGGCGGACGCGATTTCGCCACGTCGGACATCGCGGCCTGCGCCGACCTGTTCATGCCACCGGCGCGGCGCGAGCAAGTCCAACAATTCGTGCGTGCCAATGTTTGCGCTAAAACTGACATTGGGTTGAAGGCGACCGGCAACGGCATGATCGCCATTACCAACTGGCATTTGCTGGTCGAAGCCGAAGAGGAGCAGGACACCGATGAACCGGCGGAACACATTGACGCGCCGGCATCGGCTGAAGCGGCACATATCGTCGCCAGCCAGGTGTTGCCGCTGACGCCGGGCCGGGCGGCGGGCAATGCGCTGGACACGCTCGACCGCCGCTGGGCGCGCGGCAATGTGCTGGCTTTTCTTGCTGAACTGCCCGATTTGCTGGTGTTCAACGACGAGGCACACCATATCCATGAGGTCGCCAGCGACAAGGATGAAGTCAAATGGCAGACCAGCCTGTCGTGCATTGCGGAAGGCAAAGGACGGCGCTTCGTGCGGGTGGATTTTTCGGCGACGCCCTACAACCAGACCGGCAGCGGCAAGAAGCAGCAACGCCAGTACTTTCCGCACATCATTGTCGATTTCGATCTGAAAGAGGCGATGCGCGCAGGGCTGGTCAAAGCGCTGGTGCTTGACAAGCGCAAGGAAATTGGCGCGCTGCCGCTGGAGTTCAAAGCTGACCGTGGTGATGACGGTAACCCGAGTTTGTCGGAGGGCCAGCGCGTGATGTTGCGCGCAGGCTTGAAGAAGCTGCGCAAACTCGAAACCGACTTTGCACGGCTGGACCCTGACCGGCATCCGAAGATGCTTATCGTCTGCGAAGACACGGCGGTAACTCCGTTGGTCGCGCAATTTCTGGTCAATGAAGGATTGACGGAAGACGACGTTTTGACCGTCGATTCCGGTAGAAAAGCTGAACTCGGCGAAAAAGAATGGGCGATGTTGCGCCAGCGTTTGTTCAGCGTGGACAAACACGCCGCGCCGCGCGTGATCGTCAGCGTCATCATGTTGCGTGAAGGCTTTGATGTCAACAACATCTGCGTGATCGTGCCGCTGCGCGCATCACAAGCGCCGATTCTGCTGGAACAAACCATTGGCCGCGGCCTGCGCCTGATGTGGCGCGACGCCGAATACACCGACATCAAACGCGAAAACCGCGAGCGTATCAATAGAGGCGAGGAACCGAACTCGCTGATCGACATTCTTTCCATCATCGAACATCCGGCTTTCCAGGCGTTCTACGACGAACTTATCAAGGAAGGTTTGGCTGCCAGCAGCGACGATGAAAGTGACGAGGATAAGAGCAGCAATGGTGATCTGATCGTGGCCGGATTGTGCGAGGACTATGAGCGCTACGATTTTGCGGTTCCGCTGGTGTTGCAGGAAGCTGATGAGGAACTCCGGCATCAGCAGATCGACGTGGCTGCGCTGCCGCCGTTTGGTCTGATGAGCCATGACCAACTGGCGGAACTGGTCGGTAATGGCGATACGTTTACCTCGCAGGATTTGCAGAGCAGTACCTTGTTTGGCGACTATCGCGTTGCCGGCGCGGTAATGAACGCAGGCGGTTATAACGAATACCTGTCGCGGTTGACACGGCGTATCAGCCAAGCGCTCAATCAGCCGCTGCCGCGCGGTCGCCGTACCGCCGAACATGTGCCGATGCCGTATCTGCAACAGAACAGTGCCGCGCTGGCGGCCGCGCTTGACGACTATGTGCACGAACAGTTGTTTGCGGAACCGTTCGACCCTTGGGCCAATGAAGGCTGGCGCCTGTTGTTGCTGCAACCGGTTACCGATCACATCGTAAAAATATTCGGGGACGCGCTGCGCAAGGCTGAAGAACAGGTGCCGGTTGGGGCAGCGCAAGCGCGATATCGCCGCTTGTCCGAGATTACGAAACTTACGATGCGCGAGAGCGCTTCATTGCCGGTGCGCAAATGTATTTATGAACGACTGCCTTATCCTGCGCACAGCGGTGGTCTTGAGCGTGCCTTCATCGAATGGGCCGATGCAGACAGCGATGTCGAAGCGTTTTGCAAAATCAGCGAGAACCGGCACGACTTCATGCGGCTGCGTTATGTGAAAGACGATGGCATTTCCGGCTACTACATTCCGGACTTTCTGGTGCGCACGGGCAGCGCGGTTTTTCTGGTCGAAACCAAGGCACAGCAGCAAGTCCGTCATCCCAATGTACAGCGCAAGCTGAAAGCGGCAGTGGCTTGGTGCGAACGCATCAACACGCTGTTATCCGCTGACTCGCGCAGCAACCGTCTGTGGCACTATGCCTTGATCGGGGAGGAGCTGTTTTACGACTGGCAGCGGAAGAAAGCACGGCTGAGCGATTTGCTCGAACATGCGCGCGTGCGCGCCGGTGTGACGGCCGATGCCCAGGGTAATCTGCAATTCAACGACTGAAAATCAGCAGAGCATCAATAGCACAAGCGCTCGCGTACCGCCGGAAGCTCGCGCTTTTTTTAAGCCACCGCGTCGGCGCTTTGGCGCTGGAGCATGGCCAGGATGTTGGCGATGCGGGCGCGCAGTTCACGCCGGTCGCAGATGAAGTCGACGGCGCCTTTGTCTTGCAGGAATTCGGCGCGTTGAAAGCCTTCGGGCAGTTTGACGCGCATGGTGTTTTCGATGACGCGCGGGCCGGCAAAGCCGATCAGCGCACCCGGTTCGGCGATGACTACGTCGCCCATAAAGGCGAAGCTGGCCGATACGCCGCCCATCGTCGGATCGGTCAGGACGCTGATGTAGGGCAGGCCCTTTTTGGCTAGGCGCGACAGGGCCGCGTTGGTCTTGGCCATTTGCAGCAGCGAGAAAAGCCCTTCCTGCATCCGCGCGCCGCCGGTGGCTGTAAAGCAGATGAAGGGCACTTTCTGCGCCAGGGCTTCTTCCACGCCGCGCACGAACCGTTCGCCGACGACCGATCCCATTGAGCCGCCCATGAAGCCGAATTCAAACGCCGCCGCGACCACGCTGATGGATTGCACCGCGCCGCCCATGACGACCAGCGCATCGGTTTCGCCGGTGTCTTCCATCGCGTCTTTGATGCGATCGGGGTATTTGCGGCTGTCTTTGAACTTGAGCGGATCGACGGGCACAATTTCCTGCCCGATTTCGTAGCGGCCTTCGCCGTCGAGGAACAGGTTCAGGCGCTGCCGCCCGGACACGCGCTTGTGATGGCCGCAGGACGGGCAGACGCTTTGGTTTTGTTCCAGGTCGGTTTTGTACAGTACCGCGTCGCAGGCCGGGCACTTGAACCACAGCCCTTCGGGGATCTGGCGGCGTTCGCCCGATTCGGACTTTTGAATTTTTGGGGGGAGCAGTTTTTCAAGCCAGCTCATGGAGGTTTTGTCGGACATAGTAGTAAGTGCATTATCCGCCGGATGGCGAGGGATGCCCTGCATAAGTAAAGCGGCAAGCGGGCGCTGCGGATCGGGATGGGCTGCAAGACGCAAACCACAGTGATACCGGGCGGTATAGCGAGGATTTGTAACACAGCAGACCGCCCGAGGCCGCAGATGTCCGCGGCGCGGTCACTTGTGCAGAGTATTCCTTATGCATCCAGCCCCGCGCGGATTGCGCGTAAAAAGTCGCCGGCAGCCTGCGCCACGCGCTCGCGCGGCGCGTCCGCGATGGTTTGGATCAGGCGGCTGCCGATCACGACGGCGTCGGCGCTCTGGCCGATGGCACGCGCGGTGGCGGCGTCGCGGATGCCGAAGCCCACGCCGACGGGGATATTCACGTGTGCGCGGATGCGCGGCAACATGGCTTGCACGGCACCTACGTCCAGCGCGCCTGAGCCGGTTACGCCTTTGAGCGAGACGTAATAGACGTAGCCGCTGGCGATGCGGGCGACCTGTTCCATGCGGTGCCCGGTGCTGGTGGGGGCGAGCAAAAAGATCATGTCCAGCCCGGCGGCCTTGAGTTGCTCGGCAAAGCCTTGGCATTCCTCCGGCGGGTAATCGACCACCAGCACGCCATCGACGCCCGCCGCCGCCGCGTCGCGCACAAAAGCACTGGACGACTCCGCATTGCCGTGGCGCTGGTCGTAGCGTTCAATCGGGTTGGCGTAGCCCATCAGCACGACGGGCGTGGCGGCGTCCTGCTGGCGGAAGGCGCGCACCATGTCCAGCACGCGCGCCAGGTTGATGCCCAAGGCCAGCGCGCGGTCGCCCGCCTGCTGAATAACCGGGCCGTCGGCGCTGGGGTCGGAAAAGGGCATGCCCAGTTCGATCACGTCCGCGCCCGCGGCAACCATGCCGTGCATCAGTTCCGGCGTCACGTCGGCATAGGGAAAACCGGCCATGACGTAAGGAATCAGCGCTTTGCGGCCCTGTTGCCGGAGCCGGTCGAAAGTAGCGGCGATGCGGCTCATGCCCGGCCTCCCGGCGCGGTTGCGCCTTTGACGACGTGGCCGCGCATCGACGGGCGGTCGTAATAATCTTCGCCGTCCAGATCGGCGACGGTGCCGATGTCTTTGTCGCCCCGGCCCGACAGGCACACCAGGATGGACTGATCGGGCCGCATCGTGGGCGCGAGCTTGAGGGCATGGGCAAAAGCGTGGCTCGATTCCAGCGCCGGGATGATGCCTTCCACGCGGCAGAGGTGATGGAAGGCGGCCAGCGCTTCGGCATCGGTCGCGCCGACGTATTCGGCGCGGCCCGTTTCCTGTAGCCAAACGTGCTCCGGGCCGACGCCGGGGTAGTCCAGCCCGGCGCTGATGCTGTGCGTTTCGGTAATCTGGCCGTCCTCGTTTTGCAGCACGTAAGTGCGGTTGCCGTGCAGCACGCCTGGGCTGCCGCGTTGCAGGCTGGCCGCGTGCTTGCCGCTGTCCAGTCCTTGTCCGGCCGCTTCCACGCCGATCAGGCGCGTTCCGGCGTGCGGGATGTAGGGGTAGAAAATGCCCATCGCATTGCTGCCGCCGCCCACGCAGGCAATCACCGCGTCGGGCTGCTGCGCCGCTACGCCTTGCGCGGCCAGCATGTCGGGCATTTGCGTCAGGCACTCTTGGCCGATCACGCTCTGAAAGTCGCGCACCATTACCGGATAAGGGTGCGGCCCGGCCACGGTGCCGATGATGTAGAAGGTGTCATCGACGTTGGCGACCCAGTCGCGCATGGCCTCGTTAAGCGCGTCCTTGAGCGTCTTGCTGCCCGATTCGACCGGCACGACGGCGGCGCCCAGCAGCTTCATCCGGTAGACGTTGGGGCTTTGCCGCTTGATGTCTTCCGCGCCCATGTACACCACGCATTCCAGCCCGTAGCGCGCGCAGATGGTGGCGGTGGCTACCCCGTGCTGGCCCGCGCCGGTTTCGGCAATGATGCGGCGTTTGCCCATGCGGCGCGCCAGCATGGCCTGGCCGATGACGTTGTTGATTTTGTGCGCGCCGGTGTGATTCAAATCCTCGCGCTTGAGGTAAATCTGCGCGCCCTTCAGTGCCCGGCTGGTGCGTTCGGCGTGGTAGACGGGCGAAGGCCGGCCCACGTAGTGCGCCAGTTCATGCCGGAACTCGGCCAGAAAAGCCGGGTCGTCCCGGTATTGGCGGTAGGCGGCCTGAAGTTGTTCGATGGCGTAAGTCAGCGTCTCGCTGACGAACGCGCCGCCGTAACGGCCAAAGTGTCCGTGGGCGTCGGGTTGGTGGTAGGGAGGCATGTCGATCATTTTTAAGAATCAGGGCAATGCATCGGCGTTGCGCACGGCGGCGGTGAACTCGCGGATTTTGCCTGCATCTTTGATGCCTTTGGCGCTTTCGACGCCGGAACTGACATCGACCGCCAAAGCGCGGCAACGCAGGCGCAGCAAGCGTATGCCCGCGCCGACATTGGCGGCGGTCAAGCCGCCGGACAGAATCAGACGAGTATCGGCGACGCATGGCAGCAGCGACCAATCGAATACCTGGCCGCTGCCGCCGTAGCCTTCGACATGGGCGTCGAGCAGTATGGCTTGCGCGGCGGCGAAGTCGGCGGCGTATTTTGCAAAGTCGAACGCAGCGCCCGCCGCACCCAGGGGGATGCGCGCTGCGCGGATGAAGCGGTACGCGCCGTTATCCGTCGCTTGCAGACACAGCGCGGGCGTTTCGTCGCCGTGGAATTGCGCGATGGCGCCGGGCACGCGCGCCAGCGCGGCGCGCACCGTGGCCGGCGCTTCGTTGACGAACAGCAAGACCGGCGTGACGAAAGGCGGCAGCCGAGCGGCCAATGCAGCGGCGCGGTCAGCGCTGACGGCGCGCGCGCTGCCGTGCCAGAGCACGAAGCCGACGGCATCCGCGCCTGCGTCGGCGGCGGCGTCCACGTCCTGTTCGCGCGTGAGACCGCAAATCTTGATGCGGGTACGGGGTTGCGGCGCGGCAGGGCGCGCGGGGACTTGGTTCATGGCAGCCAATCATAGGCCGCGGTGCGCGCGGGCAGGCCCCAATGCGGGGCGTAAACGGGGCCAAGGAAATACAGGCCATCGGCCATGAAGGTGGGCGCTGCTGCGTCGCGGCTTTGCGCCGCTAGCACCTCGTCCATCCATTCGGGCGGGTGCAAGCCCTGGCCGATCTGTACCAGACAGCCCATGATGTTGCGGATCATGTGGTGCAAAAAGGCGTTGGCTTCAAAATCGAAACGCCAATAAGCGCCCTTGCGGCTGATGTCGAGCCGCGTCAGGTGTTTGACGGGCGATAGCGCCTGACAGGCCGCCGCGCGGAACGAGCTGAAATCGTGTTCGCCGATCAGCCGCTGCGCCGCTTGCCGCATGGCTGCGCCGTCAAGGGGGCGGAAAGTCCAGCCGGTGCGGCCATGTCCGACCGAGGGACGCACCGGCGATTCGTAGAGCACATAAGCGTAACGCCGGGCCAGGGCGCTGGCGCGGGCGTGGAACTCAGGCGGCACGGGCTGCGCCCATTCAACGGCGACGTCGCGGGGCAGGTAGCGGTTGGTGCCGCGCACCCATGAAAACGGCGCGCGCACGCAAGCGGTGTCGAAATGCACGACCTGCATCAGCGCATGGACGCCCGCATCGGTACGGCCCGCGCACAGGGTGGTGATGGGGTGATCGGCGAACCGCGCCAGCGCCCGTTCCAAATGGTCCTGAACGGTGTTGCCCGAAGGCTGGCTCTGCCATCCCAGGTAATGCATGCCGAGGTAGGACAGGCCAAGCGCGATGCGGGGCATTGAGGGCAGGGGGGCTACTAAACAAAACCGCCCGGCGGACCGGGCGGATGGATGCAATCAGATGAAGGCGCTGAGACCATACGGTCAATTCAGTTCACTGAGGAACCGCGCGGCTTTTATTTTCAGCGACCCGGAAGCTTCGTTGAGCACTTCCTTGATGAGGTTGCGCGCGCTGTCAATGTCGCCGATGGCGCGGAATTCCTGTGCCAATGCCAGTTTGGTGGCAAGCGGGTCTTCGTCGCCGAGCGCAACGGGTTTGGTAAGCGCATCGGCGTTCGAGTTCGACGGGGCAGCGGCGTTCGAGTTCGGCGGGGCAGCGGAGATCGAGTCCAGGTCGAATTCCATCAGGCCCGAATCTTCTTGCGGCGTCGTCCGGGCCGGAGCGGCGGGCGGGGTGAAATCAACCGGTTTACCAGAAGACAACGGTTGGGGGGCCGTGGTACGGGGGATACGGGGGTCGAATCGCGCCGGGACAGGTATGGTGGGCGGGAACTGTTCGCTGTAGTGCGACGGCGGCTCGTCGTCTGCGGTCAGGGCGGCAGGCTCCGAGAGATCCAGGTCCACCGACGACTTAGGCGCATCGGCAGCTTCGTCGTGTTCAGCCTGTTGCAGCGGCATGTCGGCGGCCGGAGCGTCGGGCTGTGCGGACGATGGCATATTGTTGAATGCGTTGTTGGCCGCATTGCTGCTGCTGGATTGATAGAGCGGGTTACTTGGGTCGAGTTCCTGCCCCAGGTTGACGATGGCTTGCCAGTCGCTGCCCTCGCCGCGCGTGATGCGGCGGGCTTCGGTGGCGGTGGTTTCCAGCAGGTGGGCATCGCGCCGCTTGGCGTAAATTTCCGCCAGCTTGAGGTAAATCGATGAACGCCCAGGGTAGGTGCGCAGCGCTTCCTTGAGGATTTCTTCGGCTTGCGCGTCACGGCCATAGGCCAGGTACACCTCCGCTTCGGAGATCGGGTCAACGTCGCCCGCCGCTTCGAGCTGGCTGTGTGAATAGGCCATGGACGAACTCGCGCCGCTTTCGGCGCTGTCGCGCGTATCGACGTGCTCGCCCCCCTCCGCATCGAAGAAGGAGTCGTGCGCGCGCTTGCTGTCGGAGAACGGACTTTCGCTGTCTATCCTGGTCTCGTCCCGGCTGGCGCCGTTGCGTGACTTGCCGCGGCGCAAGCCGATATAACTGCCCAGAGCGACCAACACCACGACTATGGCTGCGAGCAAGGGCCAGTTGTCGAGCAAGGAGTCGAATACCGAAGACGTCTCAGCCGGCGGTGCCTGCGGCGGTGCGAAGTGGGGTTTTGAGGCCGGCGTCGAAGCGTTCTTGGCGGGTGCCGAAGCGCTTTTAGCGGGCGCAGAAGCCGCTGGCGTGGCCGATGATGCCGGCGTGCTGGCGGCGGCTGCCGGCTTGGTTGGGGAACTGACGGCCGCTGCCGTGGTCACGCTGGACGCGACCGGGACGTTGACTGCGGGCACCGCAGCCTTGCTCGGCTTGGCAGAACTGCCCGCGGTGTCGGCGCTGGCAGCGGCGAGTTTGGACAGATCCTTGATGTTGCGGTTGAGTTCCGCCGTGCGCGCGGCTTGCTCTTGTGCTTGGCGCGAGAGAGCGACGCGCGTTTCAGCGCGGTTAGTCGCGGAGGCGTTGCTACCACTACCACTACCGCCGCCGCGCGAGACGGTCAGGCGGTCAGGCGGCGTGGACGCGGTATTGCTTTCCTGCACTTGCGGCCGTACACGGCCCGATGCTGAGCGTTGATTGCCGGATGCGATTGAACGGCTGCGCGAGGCGATGCCGGCTATGCCTTGACGGTACGCGTGAAAGTCGCGGCTTTGGGCGATTACCGCGCGGCGCGCCGACGTCGGCGCTACGCTGGACGCCTGATCGCTGCTGGGCATGTCGAGCACGGCGCCGGCACGGATTAGGTTGACGTTGCCGTGGATGAATGCTTGCGGGTTGGCGCGCAACATGGCGATCAGCATCTGGTCGAGCGACACGCCCTCGGACAGGTGCGCTTGGGCCAGCCCAGCGGCGGTGTCACCTGGCCTCACCCGTACTTGCTCCCCCCCGGCTTTACCTGAAGATGAAGAAGGGGTGTTGAATACCGACCTGCCGGGACGCGCCGGTTGGAGCGTGGCCGGTGGGCGCGCGGCAGGTTGTGCGGGGGGCGGGACAAGCTGTTGCTGTTGCTGCTGCTGCTGCGGCGGTTGGCTTGGCAGTACTGGCGCGTTG
>Ga0209738_10000178_pt1 | contig 14292 bp, 13 predicted proteins | sample TergutNc150P5_FD_187289 | JGI IMG/M metagenome (GOLD analysis project Ga0209738, IMG submission 187289) | Nasutitermes corniger P5 segment gut microbial community from laboratory colony in Florida, USA - Nc150 P5 (SPAdes) (version 2) | ecosystem: Host-associated > Arthropoda: Insects >...
TTTGTGGGGTATGCTGAGATGACCCCCATGGCTCAACAACTAGGAACAAGGGAGTATCTGCTGTGGCGATTCCGACACTGTCTGATGAACAACTTCAAGCCGCGCGTAAGGCTGCCACCGAAGCCCGCCGCGCGCGCGCTGACTTGAAGACAAAGGTTCGCACGGGGGAGATCAGCCTCGCCAAGGCTCTGGATGTCGCGGAGAGCGACGAGATCTTGGCGCATATCCGCGTTTCGGACCTGCTGAAGGCCCTGCCGCGCGTGGGTGAGAAGCGTGCGGCTGGCATCATGACCCGGCTGAACATCGCGTCCAGCCGTCGCATCCGTGGGCTTGGCAAGCACCAGCTGCTGGCCCTCAAGGAGGAGTTCTCCTGATCACCGAGCGACACCTGTCCGGTCATCCCGGGCAGGTGTTCGTCATGTGTGGGCCGAGTGGGGTCGGCAAGGGGACGCTGGTCGCCGCGGTTCGCGCGCGGCTGCCCGGCGTCGATCTTTCCGTGTCCGCGACGACGCGCGCGCCTCGGCCTGGCGAGCAGGATGGTCGCGAGTACTTCTTCGTGACCGATGCCCAGTTCGACGAGCTGGTGGCCACCGACGCCTTGCTGGAGTGGGCGCAGTACGCGGGCACGCGCTACGGCACGCCCCGCCAACCGGTGCTGGACGCGGTGGCGCGCGGCCGCGACGTCATCTTGGAGATCGAGGTGCAGGGCGCCCGGCAGGTGCGCCAGCGGCTGCCGCAGGCGACGTTTGTCTTCATCGCGCCGCCGTCGCTGGACGAGCTGCGGGCCCGCCTGGTCGGACGTGGCACGGAGAGCCCCGAGCGGGTGGCCACGCGCCTGGCGGTCGCCGAGTCGGAGCTGGCCTGCGTCGGCGAGTTCGATGTCGTCATCGTCAACGACGAGGTGGATCGGGCTGTGGACCAGCTGGTAGAGTTGATCAGTCGTAGTAGGGCCGCTGGCAGCACGTCGGCGCCCGTCGAAGGAACCCACGAAGGCGAAGCATGAGCACTCCTGAAGGCATCACCAACCCCCCGATCGACGACCTGCTGGGCCACGTCGATTCCAAGTACCGTCTGGTGCTGTTCGCCGCCAAGCGTGCGCGCCAGATCAACGCGTACTACTCGCAGCTGGGTGAAGGCCTGCTGGAGAACGTCGGGCCGCTGGTCGAGTCCGTGCCGCAGGAGAAGCCGCTGTCGATCGCGCTGCGCGAGATCAACGCCGACCTGTTGGAGTACCACGAGATCGACCCGCAGGCCGAGGCCGACCTTAAGGCTCAGGTTGTCATCGATCCGAAGTTCACGTTCAGCGACGACAACTTCGCGGACATCCTGCCCGCCTGAGTCGCCGCAATGGGCAGAATCGTCACGGCCGAATCGGTCACGCAGGGGCATCCGGACAAGGTCGCGGACGCCATTTCGGACGCCGTCCTGGACGCCATGTTGGCGCAGGATGTCACCTCGCGCACGGCTATCGAGACGTTGGTGACCAACGGCGCCGTGGTCGTGGCCGGGGAGGCGACGACCGAGGCGTACGTCGAGATCCAGGATGTGGCGCGCGATGTGATCACGGGCATCGGGTACGACAATCCGGCGCGTGGTCTGGATGGGCGTTACTGCGGTGTCCTGGTGGCGCTGAACCGTCAGTCGCCGGATATCAGCATGGGCGTCACGGATTCGTGGGAGGCCCGGCACGGCGTGGCCGTGGATGGGTTTGACCGCCAGGGCGCCGGCGACCAGGGCATGATGTACGGGTTCGCGTGCGACGAGACCGCGTCGCTGATGCCGCTGCCGATCGATCTGGCGCATCACCTGGCGCAACGGCTGGCCGCGGTGCGCCGTGACGGCACGCTGGCGTATCTGCGTCCGGACGGGAAGACCCAGGTTGGTGTCGAGTATGCGGCCCCGGGCAAGCCGGTGCGGCTGGACACCGTGGTGGTGTCGGCGCAGCACGATGCGGGCGTGCCGCAGGATCGGATCGCCGCGGATGTGCTGGAGCACGTGGTGGCCCCGGTGCTGGCCGGGTATGAGCTTGATTCCGCGGGCATGACCGTGCTGGTCAACCCCACGGGGCAGTTTGTGGTGGGCGGCCCGTTGGGCGATTCGGGCCTGACCGGCCGCAAGATCATCGTGGACACCTACGGCGGCGCAGCCCGGCATGGCGGGGGCGCGTTCTCGGGCAAGGATCCGTCCAAGGTCGACCGCTCGGCTTCGTATGCGGCCCGGTGGGTTGCGAAGAATGTGGTGGCCTCCGGGCTGGCCAAGCGGTGTGAGATCCAGGTGGCGTACGCGATCGGCAAGGCGCGCCCGGTGGGTCTGGCGCTGGACACGCAGGGCACGGGTGCGGTGCCGGATGAGCGGATCCTGGCGGCGGTGGCGCAGGTCTTCGATCTGCGTCCGGCGGCGATCATCGATGCGCTGGACCTGTTGCGGCCGATCTACCAGCTGACGACGTGCTACGGCCACTTCGGCCGCGATCTGCCCGAGTTCACCTGGGAACGCACCGATCGCGCCGAAGCCCTCAAGGCGGCCGTCCGCGCCTAGACACTGATGCCGCGCCAGATCACCCAGAGGGCGGCGGCGACGCAGGCCAGCAGGCCGGACACGGGCCAGCCGATTTCATGCCAGCCGATTCGGAGTATGCCGGCCTTGCTGTAGGCGCTGATGGTGACCCCGATGCCTCTTGCGCGTTCGGCGGCGGTGCGGGGATCCGCGTCATCGTGGACTCGTTTCGCGCCGGACAGGGGGCCGTCGCCGTGTGGCCCCACTGTGTCGCCGGTCGAGGCAGGGTGTTCAGTTTCGTGGCGCACATGCGCAGGGCGCGGTGCGGATGTCCATTCGGCGGCTGTGAGCGTAATGGGCTCTGCGTGCTGGTGTTTCCGCTGGGTGTTGTCTTGCGGATCTAGTAGAATCAAACGTATGTTCGATACGGTGGAGATGCTGGAAGACGCGCGGCAGATCATGCGCGAGTACGTCTGGCTGCGCGCCGAGATCGACGAGATGGAGGCCCGGGCGAACGACCTGTTGGGCAAGGCGGTGTTGGCCTACGAGTGCCTGGATGATCTGCCCGAGCACCAGCGGCCCGACCGATACCGGGTGACCAGGCTCGGGGGCGCCAGTTCGGGGAAGACCTGATCGGGGAGCTGTCGATGGCGAACCGCTGCTCCGAGGGCGCAGCACGCATCCTGGTGGATGCGGTGGCCACGCTGATGCACCGGTTGCCCGGCTGCTGGGCCCGGGTCGCCGACGAGACCGTGCGGGCACCGCTGTGGCAGGCCCGTAGGATCGTCCAGTCCTGCGCCGGATTGGACGACAAGCAGCACCGACAGGTCGATGCAGGGGTCAGCCCCGGCCTGGGTGCGCTGCCGCCGAAGCGGCTGTTCGAGGCGGTGACGGCGCAGGTCACGAACGCCGACCCGGACGGGGCGCGCCTGCAAGCCAGGCGTGCCGAACGCTTCGCTCGCACCGGCGGCGACAGGCTCGACCCGATGACCGGGTGGGTGTGCGCGAGGACGGACCGCGCCGACGCGATCTTCCTGGACGCCACCTTGCAGCTGATCGCCGATGCCCTCGCGTCGCAGGGCGATGACCGCGACCCGGACCAGCGCCGTGCTGCCGCGGTGGGCATCATTGCGAACCCGGCCGCTGCGGTGCAGCTGATCGGCGTGCACACCACCCGCGGCATGATCAACCCGCCCGCCAGCCAGGCAGACGCCGCCGCCGTCATCGACGAAGCCAAACACCTACCCCCGCTGGTGCCACACACGCACCTGTACGTGCACGTGTGCGCCGACACTCTGGACGACCCGGACGGGATCGCCCGCGTCGAGGGCATCGGTCCGGTGCTGCTCGACCAGGTCAAACAGCTCACCGCCGGCTCCCGGGTCCGGGTCACCAAGACGGTGTACGTCGGGGATGGCTCGGTCGGGGTGGACGCCTACGAGATCCCCGATCAGATTCGCGAACAGGTCATCGCTCGCGACCGGTACGCGCTGGCCCCCTGGTCATCGGTCCTGGCCCGCCGCCAAGACCTCGACCACATCGAGCCGTATCGGGAAGGCATCCCCAACCAGACCCGCCCCGACAACCTCGCCCCGCAGTCGCGCAGCTTCCATCGCTGGAAAACCCACGCCGGGTGGCGCGCCATCCCCCTGCGCCCCGGGGCGATCCTGTGGATCAGCCCCACCGGGCAACTCGCCACAGTCGACAACACCGGCACCCATCCCCTGCGAACCTGAACGGTGGCTAGACCGGCGCGTTCGGTGTGGGCGTGAACCCCAACCGTATGGAGAGATTCTGCGCCAGGTGGTTCTCGGTGGTGGCGAACAGGTCGAGTCGGTCCGCGCCCAGTCGGGCTCGGGTCACGCGCTCGGCCTCAGCCGACCGCTGCCGGATCGACCTGCACGCGGACGACGCCGTCTGCCTTGCGCGACGAGCGCAGGGCCAGGCCGGCCTTGACGGCCTTGATCAGCGCCGCGCCCTGGGGCAGGGGGGCGCGCCAGACGATGCGCTGCTGGTCGAGCCCGCCGCCCGGGCCGGTGCGGGGCAGTTCGACGGGGCCGAGCAGCTCGGCGCCGTCCGGGAGGACGACCGCCTGCGCCAGGTCGCGCAGCGGATCCGGCTCGCCGTCGGCCTGGATGAACCGGACGGCGGGCGGGAATCCGGCGGCTGCCCGGTCGGCCAGCTCGCGGGCGGCGAAGCCGTCCGGATCGACGCGGATCAGCGCCTGGATGGCCCGTTGCGACGGCTCGCCCACGACGCACACCGTGCCGCCGTCGGCGCCGGGACGCACCAGCGCCACCGCCGTCAGCCAGCGGCGCAGCGCCTCCTCCGGGGCGCGCAGGTCGTCGCGCTGCAGCAGCACGGCGGTGTCGAGCAGCACGGCGGCGGCGTACCCGGCCTCGGGTGCGGGCTCGGCCCCCGGCGTGCATACGACCAGCGCCGGCTGCGGGCCGACGCGGGCGACCACGTGGTCGCCGGAGCTGTCGATCAGCCGGTAGCCGGGGAAGGCCCGGCCCAGCTCCTCGGCCGTGCGCGTCGAGCCGATGCGCGGGGCGCGCAGCTCGTGACCGCCGCAGGTGGGGCAGACCCAGTGGGCGACGGGACGTCCGCACCAGCCGCAGGCCAGCGTCCGTCCCGGACGCACCTGCACCGGGCCGTGGCAGATCTGGCAGCGCACGGGCGCGTGACACCGGGCACAGGCCAGCGCGACCACATAGCCGGCGCGGGGCACCTGCACGAGCACCGGCCCGGCGGCCAGCCCCGTCCGGATCGTCTCCAGCGCGTCGTGCGGCACACGCGCGGCCCGAGCAAGCGGGTCGCGCTCCAGCGCGGCGTCCCAATCGGCGGCCGCCCGCACCAGCGGTGCGCGGTGCCGTGCCTGGGCCCGGGTTGAGGCGATCGGCATCGCCCAGCCGCGCTCGACCCACTGCTGGGCCTCGCAGCTGCGGGCCACCGATACCAGCAGCAGCGCCGCGCCCTCCTGCACGACGCGCAGCGCGGCGATGTCGCGGGCGTGGGGGTATGGGGCCCGCGGCTCGGCGAGCAGATCGTCGCCGTCGTCGACGACCACGACCAGCCCGAGCCGGTGCACGGGCGCGAAGACGGCCGAGCGTGTGCCGAGCGCAACCAGACAATGCCCGCGTGACAAGCTGAGATAGTTGCGGTAGCGGGCCGCGGGGCCCAGCCCCTGGTGCAGCACAGCCACCGTTCCGGTGCCCAGGGTGGCCTCCAGCGCGGCCCGGCAGCGGTCCAGGTCGCGGGCATCGGGCACGACGACGGCGGCACCGCGTCCCGACGCCAGCGTGGCCACCACGGCCTGCGTGACCCCGCGCGTCCAGTCGTCGGTGCCTGCGCCGTCGCAGCGCCAGGCCGGGTCGACCTGCCAGCAGGCGCGCACCGACTGGCCGGTCTGCAGCGCGTCCAGCCACTGCTGGCCGTTCGGATAGTCGGACAGGCCCGCGGGCGGCATCGCGTCCAGCCTCGGCTGCTGCCAGGCGGGCGGGGCGGCCTGCTCGGTGGTCGCATGCCGCGGCGGCACCGCCAGGCGCATGACGTCGGCGAACGTGCCGGCCCAGTGGTCGGCGACTGTGCGGATCAGCGTCGTCTGTGCCGGCGTCAGCACGGGCTCGGACGAGACCACCTTCGACAGCGGCGCCAGCTTGCCGGGCGCATCCGTATGATCGGGGCGGCCGACGATGAACCCGGGGCGCGACCGTCCGGCGAACCGCACCTGCACCCGCGCACCGACCACCGCATCGTCGGCCATCGCGGGCGGCACCGTGTAGTCGAAGAAGCGGTCCAGGTGGGGCAGCGAGACGTCCACGGCGACCCGGGCGATCGGGGCGGGGGTCGCGTCGGTGGGGTCCGCGACATCCGGCTGGGGAGCGCGGCGCGCGCGCGGTGCGGTCGTCTGCGTCACGTCCATCCCCTTCCCGTCGGCCTGCCACCAGCCTACGGCCCGGTGCCGACACCGGCGTCGGAGGTGCGGATTGTCCCGGGTGTGCCCGTCGAGCGGGGTGCCGACGCTGCGACCGGGGCCGCAATGGGCTCCGCCCGTAGACTGGGATGCTGTGAGATTGGTCTTCGCCGGCAGCCCCGCGGCCGCGCTGCCGAGCCTGCGGGCGCTGGTGGCGGCGGGCCACGATGTGGCCGCCGTGGTCACGAACCCGGATGCGCCGACCGGGCGCGGCCGGCGCCTGGAGCCTTCGCCGGTGGGGCGGCTGGCCGACGAGCTCGGCATCCGCACGCTCAAGCCGGCCCGGGCCCGCGACCCCGAGTTCGTCGCCGCACTGACGCAGGTGGCCCCCGACGCGTGCCCGGTCGTCGCCTGGGGCAAGCTGATCCCGGATTCGCTGCTCGACGTGCCCGTGCACGGCTGGATCAACCTGCATTTCTCCTTGTTGCCCGCCTGGCGCGGCGCGGCCCCGGTGCAGCGCGCGCTCATGGCCGGCGATGCCCAGGGCGGGGTGACGACGTTCCGCATCGTGCACGACCTGGATGCGGGCCCGGTGTTCCGCCAGGTCGCCACGCCGATCGGCCCCGACGAGACCGCGGGCGACCTGCTCGACCGCCTGGCGTCCCTCGGCGCCGCCACACTGGCCGCCACGCTGGACGACATCGCCGCCGGGGTTGTCCCGACGCCCCAGCCCGAGGGTGCCCTTACGGTGGCGCCCAAGGTCGGCGTGGACGACGTCCGCATCGACTGGGCCGCGCCCGCGCGCACCGTCCACAATCTCGTGCGCGGGGCCTGCCCGGATCCCGGCGCCTGGACGACGCTGGACGGCGCCCGGTTCAAGGTGTTGGCGACCACGCTGGATGCCGACGGTGTGCCCGCGCTGGCGCCCGGGCAGCTGCACGCCGACCGGCACGCCTTGTGGGCCGGGGCCGCCGATGGCGCGCTGAGGCTGGTGCGCGTGCAGGCGTCCGGCAAGCCGCCGATGGCCGGGGCCGACTGGGCCCGCGGCGCCCATCTCAACCCTGGAGATCATTTTGCCTGATCAACGCCAGAATGGCCCGGCCGAGCACGAGCACCGTCCGGCCGTGGATGCCGCCCGGCGCATCGCCTACCACGTGCTGCGCGAGGTGAGCGCGGACGAGGCGTACGCCAACCTGGCGCTCGGCGAGGCGCTGGCGTACGAGCACCTGCCGGCGCGCGACGCGGCACTCGCCACCGAGTTGGTCTTCGGCACCTGCCGGTGGCAGGGCACGTGGGACCGCGTGCTGGAGGCCGCGTCCGGACGCCCGCTGACCAGCTTGCAGCCGGCGGTCGTGGACGTGCTGCGCCTGGGCACACACCAGCTGCTGGCGATGCGCACCCCGACGCACGCCGCGGTGAGCCTGAGCGTGCAGCTGGCGCGCATGGCGATCGGCGAGCGGGTGACGGGCGTTGTCAACGCCGTGTTGCGCCGCGTCGCCGCGCGCGACCTGGCCGGCTGGATGGACGTGCTGTCCCAGGGTCTGAACCGCCGCAACGAGCTGGCGCTGCGCTACGCGCATCCGGGCTGGATCGTGGACGTGCTGGCGTCCGTGTTGCCCGACGACGAGATCGAGGCCGCGCTGGCGGCCGACAACCAGCCGGCCACGCCGGTGCTGGTGGCCCGGCCGGGCCTCATCACGCGCGACGAGCTGGCGCAGCGGGGCGGACGTCCGACGGCCTACTCGCCGTGGGGTGTGCGGCGCGCGGGCGATCCGGCGCGCGTGCCGGCGGTGCGCGACGGCCGCGCCGGGGTGCAGGACGAAGGCAGCCAGCTGGTCTGCCTGGCGGCCTGGCGGGCATTCCAGGCCGACCTGGACGATGCCGATCCGGACATGCAGCGCACCGTGCTCGACCTGTGCGCCGGGCCCGGCGGCAAGGCGGCGCTGCTGTGCGGCCTTGCCGGGCAGGCGGGCGCATTCCTGCTTGCCAACGAGGTGCAGCCGCACCGCGCCGACCTGGTGCGCCAGGCGCTGCGGGCCTACCCCGAAGACAGCTGCGAGGTCATCTGCGAGGACGGCCGCGACGGCTCCTGGAAGCGCGGCTTCTTCGACCTGGTGCTGGCCGACGTGCCGTGCACCGGCCTGGGTGCGCTGCGGCGTCGTCCCGAAGCGCGGTGGCGGCGCACGCGGGCCGACCTGGCCGACCTGGTGGTGGTGCAGGCCCAGCTGCTGGACGCCGCGCTCGCCGCCGCCCGGCCCGGTGGCATCGTCGCCTACGCCACCTGCTCGCCCCACCCGGACGAGACGTCCGCCATCGTCTCGCCCGCTGCGGCCCGCTGCGGCGCCGAGATTCTGGACGCCCCCAGCTTCCTGCCCGGCGTGCCGAATGTGGCCGCGGCGACGGACGCCCGCTTCGTCCAGCTGTGGCCGCACCGCCACGGCACCGACGCGATGTTCCTGGCCCTGCTGCGCCTGCCGCGGCGCTGAGCGGGCTCGGCGCTCGTAGAATCGAGGCGTGGCTATGCAGATCACACCCAGCGTCCTGAATGCGAACCTCGCCGATCTGGCGCACGAGGTCGCCCGCGTGCCGAGCGCCGACATGATCCATGTCGACGTGATGGACAACCACTTCGTCCCGAACCTGACGCTCGGGCCCGCCGTGGTCGAGGGGCTGCTCAAGGCGACGAGCACGCCGCTGGACATCCACCTCATGATCGAGGACGCCGACCGCTGGGCGCCGGGCTACGCCGACCTGGGGGCGGCGTCGGTGACGTTCCACGTCGAGGCGACCCGCGCGCCGATCCGGCTGGCCCGCGAGCTGCGGCACCTGGGGGCCCGGGCGGGCCTGGCGCTGCGCCCGGCCACGCCGATCGAGCCGTACGCCGATCTGTTGTCCGAAGTGGACATGGTGCTCGTCATGACCGTCGAGCCCGGCTTCGGCGGGCAGAAGTTCCTGGACGTCATGCTGCCGAAGATCCGGCGCACGCGGGCGGCCATCGCCGCCAGCGGCGCGCAGGTGGCGTTGCAGGTGGACGGCGGGGTTTCACTGGAGACCATCGAGCGGTGCGCGCAGGCCGGTGCGGACGTGTTCGTGGCCGGCTCGGCGGTGTATTCGGCGCAGGATCCGGACGCCATGGTGCGGCAGCTGCGCGCCGCGGCGCAGCGATCCATCACCGGGTAAGCATCCCGTCCACGCCGCCTCGGTGTTGTCAGCAGTGGCGACACCTGCGGTCTCGACCATTCGATGAGCCGATTTGCGCGATTCGTCCGCACAATCGCCTGCGTCGGCCCTAGGATAAGACAGCTGGATCGCGGGTGGAGCGGTCCACATCACACGACGAGGTGGGGATCATGGCTGTGGACGCCTACGAAACGGCTAACCAGGCGGCGGATTGGCTGCGGCAGCAGTTTGGGCTGGGCGAGGTGTTCGGCGGCATCGTGTTGGGTTCGGGCTGGGGCCCGGCGCGCGAGGCCTGGGGCACCCCGCTGCACGAGGCGGCGACGGGTGACGTGCCCGGCTTCCTGGCGCCCATCGCGCCGGGGCATGCGGGCCAGATCCTGCACTATTGCTGGTCGGGCCGCGACGTGCTGGTGCTGTCCGGACGGACGCACTACTACGAGGGCCACGGCGCGCAACCGGTCGTGCACGGCGTCCGGACGCTGGCGGCGCTGGGTGCGCGCCGGATCGTCCTGACCAACGCCAACGGCTCGTTCCACCCCGAATGGCCGCTCGGCCAGATCGTCGCACTGACCGACCACCTGAATCTTTCGATGGTGTCCCCGCTGGTGGGGGCCCGATTTGTCGATCTGACCGACACGTACGACCCGCAGCTGCGCGCCCGCGCGCTGGCGCTGGATCCGTCCCTGGTCACCGGCGTGTACGCGATGTTCCCCGGGCCGTACTACGAGACGGCCGCCGAGGCGCACATGGCCGTCGTCATGGGCGCCGATGTCGTCGGCATGTCGACGGTGCTGGAGGCCATCGCGGCCCGCGAGTTCGACTGCAAGCTGCTCGCGCTGTCGATCGTGACGGCGCACGAGGCGACCGGCGAGGCCATCGACCCGGACGAGGTCGTGGCGATCGCCGAGGCCTCGGCGCGTCGTGTCGGCCCCCTGCTGCGCAGCATCCTCGCAGAGGACTGAAACCCCAACGACCCACCCCCGACGGCGTCACACCGGCGGCGTCACAGGATTCCAGAAAGGAACAACTCTTGATGAAAGGAATGCTCGATGAGCACCACGACGAGTGAGCCGGCAGCCCCGGTCAAGCCGTCGGTCTTCGAGATCGAGACCAACGGCATCAACGTCATCGAGGAATCGGAACGCAAGGGCAAGCCGCGGTCGCTGTTTTGGCCGTGGTTCGCGGCCAACGTGTCCGTGCTGTCGGTGGCGTACGGCGCGTACGCGCTTGACTTCGGCATCAGCTTCTGGCAGGCCACGATCGCGGCCATTGTCGGCACGGTGCTGAGCTTCCTGCTCGTCGGCGCCATTTCGCTGGCTGGCAAGCGCGGCTCGGCGCCCACGCTGGTGCTGTCGCGCGCGGCCTTCGGCGTGCGCGGCAACGGCTTCCCCGGCGTCATCTCGTGGGTCCTGCTGGTCGGCTGGGAGACGATGCTGGTCGTACTCGCCACCGAGGCGGCCGCGACGGTCATCGAACGGCTGTGGACGGGCGCCGACGACAACGCCGTCAAGATCATCGCCTTCATCATCGTGATCGCACTGATCGTGGGCGGCGGCGTCTTGGGCTTCGACTTCATCATGAAGATCCAGACCTGGTTGACGATCATCCTGGGCATCATCACGGTCGGCTACATGATCGCGTCCAGCAGCCACATCCACCTGAGTGCGGTTGGCTCCGTCGCTCACGGTTCGACGCAGTCGATGATCGGTGCGACGGTGATGATCATGACGGCGCTGGGCCTGGGGTGGGTCAATTCGGCCGCCGACTATTCGCGCTATCTGCCGCGCAAGGCGTCCGGCAAGGGCGTCGTGTTCTGGACCACGTTCGGTGCCTCGATTGCTCCGGTGATCCTGGTGATCTTCGGCCTGCTGCTGGTTGCCTCGCAGCCCGGTGGTGCGAGCTCGAAGCTGGGCACCGACATCGGCAACGACGCGATTGGCGCCCTGGCGACGATTCTGCCCACCTGGTACCTGATCCCGTTCGTGCTGGTCGCCGTCGGCGGCCTGGTGTCGGGTGCCGTGATGGACATCTACTCGTCGGGCCTGACGCTGCTGACGATCGGCCTACCGGTCAAGCGCTGGCAGGGCTCGCTGGTGGACGGCGTGATCATGTTCATCGGCACGATCGCCATCGTGTGGTTCGCCCCGAACTTCTCGGGTCCGTTCATGGCGTTCTTGTCTGTCGTGGGCGTGCCGATCTCGGCCTGGGCCGGCATCTTCTTCGGCGACATGGTGCTGCGCCGCAAGGACTACGACGACAAGGCGCTCTACAAGCCCACCGGCCGTTACGGCTCGGTCAACTGGATCGCCGTCGGCGGCATGGCCGTGCTGACGGTCATCGGCTGGGGTCTGCAGGGCGCGCCTTCGATCAGCTGGCTCCGCTGGATTGGTTTCCTGTTCAAGCCGTTGCACATCAACCAGAGTGTTTGGGGTGGTGCGGGGCTTGGCATCCTGATCGTCATCGTGTTGGGCTTCTTCGTGCCCTTCCTGTATCGCGGTCGCACCCGTGCGCAGGAGGCCACGCAGGAGGCGTAGGTTTCGCGACGACCGGCCGGGGTGCTGTCTGTGGACGGCCCCCGGCCGTCGTCTGTCCTGGCGGATCTTCGACTTCAACGATCGCGAATCTTGAGGTTCGCGGTATCGTGCCTTGTAAATGCCATCTTTGTGCCTAGAGCCAGTCTTTGCGGCGGAAGACGATGAAGAGCACGACGACGCCGACGACGATGAGGGTGGCGGCGACCGCGAAGCCGGCGACGGTGTTGACGCCGGGGAAGATCACGTTCATGCCGTAGCACCCGCTGATGAGCGTGGGCACGGCCAGGATGGCGGCGACCGAGGTCAGCTTCTTCATGATCTCGTTCATGCGCTTGTCGTTCAGCGAGAGGTTGGTGTCGAAGACGCTGGCGACCAGGTCGCGCAGGTCGTCGCACCACTCGGCTGCGCGCAGCACGTGGTCGTTGAGGTCTTCGTAGTAGCTCATCAGCGACGTGCCGGTGCCGTCGCGGCGCAGGCGCCCGCGCACGGTGGCGAGCATGGTCTCGCGCATCAGCGTGGCCACGACGTCGCGCATGGGTGTGACGACCCGGCGCAGGCGCACGAGGTCACGCCGGGTGGCGAACATGCGCCGCTGCAGCCCGTCCAGGTCGGGGTTATCGGCGAACAGCACGTCGGTGAGCGACTCCAGCTCGTCGTCCAGCTGCTGCAGCACGTCGAATTGCTGGTCGACGACGGTGTCGAGCAGCCCGTGCAGCAGCCCGGGCACGCCGAAATGCACGAGGTCGGCGTCCTCGGCCCAGCGCCGCACGACGGCCGTCATGTCGAAGCTGTCGTCGCGCCGGATGGTCACCAGGCAGCCCGGCAGCGACAGCGTCGAGATGCGGCTGGCGTCCAGCCGCGAGGCGTTGTGCCCGTCCAGCCGCACGGCATAGACGGACGTGAACGTGTACCCGTCGTAGCGCACGGCCTTGGGGCGCTCCCCGGGTGCCAGCGCATCCTCCAGCGCGTGCTCGTCGATGCCAAGCTGGGCCAACTGAGCCAGCTGCTCATGCGTCGGGGCGCACAGGTCGATCCAGGCCAGCCGTCCGGGCTCGGCATCAGACCGCGGGGCCGGCGGCACCTCCAGGTGCTCGTCGGTCAGCATGCCCCCGCGCCACACCGCCGACGTGAGGACGGACGATGCGGTAGCGGACATGCCTCCATCCAACCATGTATCCGGCGTGCGGTGCGGCAACGCGCGCGTCCAAACCGGGGTGTAGCGGGGGAATGGGTGTTGTCGTGCCGGCGGCATGAGAGCTATGCTTACAGCGTACTGATGACAGTGAGTCAATCCCCGGACTGCGGTATAAGTCGCTCGCACCCTCGGCGAAGGACCTACGCTCATGCACTGCAATGTAACGAGTGCAAGGAGTATTGCGTGTCTGATCCGCGGCCGTATGACGACGTTCAAAATGCTATCGATGACCTTCGTCAGGCGGCCATTGATGCGCGCATGGTGGAGCTGGGGTTCACCCTGGATGAGAATGACGATGCCTATACGTGCTTTCTGGCTCCGAGTGGCGCTGTGGGGGTGGCGTACGATTCGGATCTCACCACGTTGGAGTCTCAAGGTGTCGAGCTCACCGGCAGAATGGTGCTCATCGTTTCGCGCATCAGCCCTTACGGGGGGTGGATCTCTCCGGTCTTACGTGTGGAGCAGGGTGTCACGTACAATGACATTCCGGGGCTCCAGCAGACGGGTGTTGCCATCGCAGCCGAGGTTTCCGCCTGCTTTAGCGATATCGCGGACGCTGTGGGCGGGTTGTGTGATGTTCCGCAAGAGGGCTGTTTTGATGACGCAATCAGATGCCTTGAGGCGGCAGCCAACAGCCTTGCGCGCCAGTGCGGGGGCGTTGTTGCGCAAGAAGGTGGCTCAACGATGTCTACCTCACAGTACAGCACGTGGAGCCCGGTGTTGCAGTTGACCTATTCGCTGGACCTCGAACACAACTTCTCTAATGTTCGTTCAGAGCTTGCTGTGTGGTCGTCGAATGCGCTAGCGGCTTTTCGGAATAACTATTTTGATCCGCTCGATGAGTATGTGGTGAATCTATATTGCCTCGTGACTTGGTTTGTCTATGGCTATATTAAAGGTGAGGATGCTCTGTGGGAACAGGCGCGTGCGAATGTGATGCAGACAATTGCGGACACTACTGCGTCTCTCAG
>Ga0209738_10000179_pt1 | contig 14285 bp, 8 predicted proteins | sample TergutNc150P5_FD_187289 | JGI IMG/M metagenome (GOLD analysis project Ga0209738, IMG submission 187289) | Nasutitermes corniger P5 segment gut microbial community from laboratory colony in Florida, USA - Nc150 P5 (SPAdes) (version 2) | ecosystem: Host-associated > Arthropoda: Insects > Digestive...
CGCACGTCGTCCAAGGCGGCCTCGCTTGAGGCAGGTACGCGCATTTCGCGTAAGTCTCTACAAACTTTGACGGCCGCACGCCGCCAGCAGCGCAGCACGGCTGATCTTGCAGGCCGCGTTATTTTAAAGTGCCGGAATACGGATGGGCGCCGGTTTGCCGCGCGGACGTGCTTCGTGCTGACTTGATTACCGCCCGTTCCGCCCGCACTTGCCGGACAATCGATCCTTTACGCATCAACACGGAGTATCCATGCGCACATATGAATCCCCCCGCAACCTGGGCTTGATCCCGATGGTGGTCGAGCAGTCCGGGCGCGGCGAACGGTCTTACGACATCTACTCACGTCTGTTGAAAGAGCGCGTGGTGTTTCTGGTCGGGGAAGTCAACGACCAGACGGCCAATCTGGTCGTGGCGCAACTGCTGTTCCTCGAAAGTGAGAACCCCGACAAGGAGATTTCGCTCTACATCAATTCGCCTGGCGGCAGCGTGAGTGCGGGCATGTCGATCTTCGACACCATGCAGTTCATCAAGCCTGACGTATCCACCATGTGCCTGGGCTTTGCGGCCAGCATGGGGGCATTTTTGCTGGCCGCCGGGGCCAAGGGCAAACGGTTGTCGTTGCCCAACAGCAAGATCATGATTCACCAAGTGTTGGGCGGTACGCACGGGCAGGCCACCGACATCGAAATTCACGCGCGCGACATTCTGCGCACCAAGGAGCAGATGAACCGCATCCTGGCTGAGCGAACCGGACAGTCCTATGAGAAGGTGGTGCGCGATACCGAGCGCGATTACTTCATGACGGCCCAAGAGGCGCTCGACTACGGCATCATTGATCAAGTCGTTACCAAGCGGGCGTGAGCAACGCGCAGCGCGGATGATTGGCGCGCCTGCCGCCCCGGCGGCGGGCTTTTAGTATGATGACCCCCTTTTTCTGTTCATGTCTGCTTACCGGCAGGCTCTTATCGAATGGCCGACGATAAAAAAGGCATCCCGGACTCGGAAAAAAACCTGTATTGCTCGTTCTGCGGCAAAAGCCAGCACGAAGCCAAAAAGCTGATTGCCGGCAACGCAGTATTTATTTGTGACGAGTGCATCGCGCTGTGCAACGACATCATGCGCGAAGAAGGCGTGGAGGACAAGTCGGTTGTGCGCAACAATGGTCTGCCCACGCCGGCGGACATCAAGGCCAATCTGGACAACTACGTCATTGGGCAGGAGAAGGCCAAACGCGCGCTGGCTGTGGCGGTGTACAACCATTACAAGCGCTTGCAGCACAAGGACACAGCCAAGGACGGTGACGTTGAATTGGTCAAGAGCAACATTTTGCTGATTGGCCCGACCGGATCAGGCAAGACACTGCTGGCGCAGACACTGGCGCGCCAACTCGACGTGCCGTTCGTGATGGCCGATGCCACTACGCTGACCGAAGCAGGGTACGTGGGCGAGGATGTCGAGAACATCATCGTCAAGCTGCTGCAAAGCTGTAAGTACGATGTGGACCGGGCGCAGCGCGGCATCGTCTATATCGACGAGATCGACAAGATCAGCCGCAAGTCTGACAATCCCAGCATCACGCGCGACGTGTCGGGCGAAGGGGTGCAGCAAGCGTTGCTCAAGCTCATCGAAGGAACGATGTCCAGCGTGCCTCCGCAGGGCGGGCGCAAGCACCCCAACCAGGACTTTTTGCAGATCGACACCACCGATATCCTGTTTATTTGCGGCGGTGCGTTCGCGGGGCTGGAGAAGGTGATCGAGCGGCGTACCGAAAGCGGCGGTATCGGCTTTGGCGCCTCCGTGCACAGCAAACAAGAGCGCTCGCTCACCGAGGTGTTCAACGATGTCGAACCTGAAGACCTCATCAAATACGGTCTGATTCCGGAACTGGTGGGCCGTCTGCCGGTGGTCGCCACGTTGGAAGAACTCGGCGAAGAAGCCCTGATGCAGATCCTGACCGAGCCGCGCAATGCCGTAGTCAAGCAGTTCGCGCGCTTGCTGGAAATGGAAGGCGTGGAGCTGGAAATCCGCCCCTTGGCGCTTCAGGCCATCGCACGCAAGGCCATTGCGCGCAAAACTGGCGCACGCGGCCTGCGCTCGATTCTGGAACAGGCGCTTATCGACACCATGTTCGATCTGCCGCGCGCGCAGAACGTTGCCAAAGTGGTGGTCGATGAATCCACCATCGAAGAAAACAAACCGCCGTTGCTGGTGTACCACGAAGCAGCCAAGCAAGCCTGACACGCACGTCGAGGTTCTGCCGTCCCGCGCAAGCGGAAATGGCGCGTCTTATCTTCCCGGTGACGGGTTGAAAATAGTGCTCGTGGCATCTATCTGACAGCGCCACACCTTCTTATTTTTTGCCAGGAGTCTCCATGTCTGCAACCGCTGTACTCCCCGCCGTTCCGATCGACCTTCCCCTATTGCCGCTGCGCGATGTCGTGGTGTTCCCGCACATGGTCATTCCGCTGTTCGTGGGGCGTCCTAGGAGTATTCGGGCACTGGAAACCGCCATGGCCGCTGACCGCAGCATCATGCTGGTGGCGCAGAAAACCGCTACGCAGGAGGATCCGCACGTAGCCGACATGTTCGAGATGGGTTGCATCTGCGCCATTTTGCAAATGCTCAAGCTCCCCGACGGCACCGTCAAGGTACTGATCGAGGGCCAACAGCGCGCCACGGTGACCCACATCGAAGAAAGCGCGGAGCAGTTTGTCGCCACTGTCACGCCCGTCAATCCCGAAGATAAACAGGCCACCGCTCAGAACAGCGAAATTGAAGCGCTGCGCCGTGCGGTGATTGAGCAGTTCGAGCAATACGCGCAGCTCAACAACAAAATCCCACGCGAAATCTTCAACTCGATTGTCGGCATCGATGAATCAGGGCGGTTGGTCGATACCATTGCCGCGCATATGCCGCTCAAGCTTGAGCAAAAGCAGGCCGTGCTCGATTTGACGGATGTGCGCGCCCGGCTGGAAAACCTGTTCAGCCAAATCGAGCGTGAGGTGGACATTCTCAACGTCGACAAAAAAATCCGTGGTCGTGTTAAGCGCCAGATGGAGAAGAACCAGCGCGAGTTTTACCTCAATGAGCAGGTCAAGGCGATCCAGAAAGAACTGGGCGACGGCGAGGATGGCGCGGACATCGAGGAAATTCAAAAGCGTATCAAAGCCGCCCACATGTCCAAGGAAGCGCGCAAGAAGGCCGAAAGCGAGTTGAAAAAGCTCCGGCTGATGCAGCCCATGTCTGCCGAGGCTACCGTGGTGCGCAACTACATCGACGTGCTGACGTCATTGCCATGGAGCAAGAAGACCAAGATCAAGCACGACTTGGCTTACGCAGAACAGGTCTTGAATGAAGATCACTTCGGGCTGGAGAAGGTTAAGGAGCGCATCCTCGAATATCTGGCGGTGCAGCAGCGTGTAGAGCGGGTCAAGGCCCCGATCCTGTGCCTGGTGGGGCCTCCGGGCGTGGGCAAAACCTCACTGGGCCAATCAGTGGCCAAGGCCACTGGGCGCAAATACGTGCGCATGGCATTGGGCGGCGTGCACGATGAAGCCGAAATTCGGGGGCATCGCCGCACCTATATCGGTTCGCTGCCCGGTAAGGTGTTGCAAAGCTTGGCCAAGGTTGGAACGCGTAACCCTCTGTTTCTGTTCGACGAAATCGACAAGATGGGTTCCGATGCCCGGGGCGATCCGGCCAGCGCGTTGCTCGAAGTGCTCGATCCCGAGCAGAACCACGCTTTCAGTGACCATTATGTCGAGGTCGATTTCGACCTCTCGGACGTCATGTTCGTGGCGACCAGCAACTCCATGAACATTCCGCATGCGTTGCTCGATCGCATGGAAGTCATCCGCCTGTCGGGCTACACCGAGGACGAGAAGACCAATATTGCCCTCAAGTACCTCATCCCCAAACAAATCCAGAACAACGGTGTCAAGGACGGTGAATTGGAAGTCACCGAAGCCGCCGTGCGCGACATCGTGCGCTACTACACGCGCGAAGCGGGCGTGCGTGCGCTTGAGCGCGAACTCTCCAAAATTTGCCGCAAGGTCGTCAAATCTTTGCTGCTGGGCGAGGTGCAACCCAAGGTCGTGGTCGATGGCGAAAACTTGGGCGACTTTTTGGGCGTGCGTAAGTTCACCTATGGCCGTGCCGAAAAGCAAAATCAAATTGGTCAGGTCGTCGGTCTGGCGTGGACCGAGGCGGGCGGCGACCTGCTCACCATTGAGGCCGCGACCATGCCCGGCAAAGGCAACATTACCCGCACCGGCCAACTGGGCGACGTGATGAAAGAATCGGTCGAAGCCGCGCGCACTGTGGCGCGCGCGCGTGCGCGGGTGCTGGGTATCCACGACGATGCGTTCGAGAAACGTGACATTCATATCCACGTGCCTGACGGCGCCACGCCCAAAGACGGCCCCAGCGCGGGTGCGGCCATGACCACCGCCATCGTCTCTGCCTTTACCGGTATCTCGGTGCGTGCCGACGTTGCCATGACCGGTGAAATTACGCTGCGCGGAGAAGTCACGGCCATCGGCGGCTTGAAGGAAAAACTGCTGGCCGCGCTGCGCGGTGGTATCCGCCAAGTCCTGATTCCGGAAGATAACGTCAAGGACTTGCAGGAAATCCCCGCCAACGTCAAAGAGGGGCTGGAAATTACCCCCGTGCGCTGGATCGATCAGGTCTTGCACATCGCGCTCGAACACTCTCCTGTACCCTTGACTGCGGATGACGCGCCAGTGCCCGTGCCCGTGCCGACGAAGGAGTCTCAGCAAGAAGGCACGGTCATTGCGGTCACGCATTGAGGCGCAATGCCGGGAGCGCGCGCCATTGCGCGCGCCATTGCGCGCGCCAGGCGGTTGCGAAAAAAAGAGTCGTTGCTGTCCATACGATAAGCGTGGGATGAGAGGCGTGCGCAACTCCCTTCTGGTGCGCGCGGTGTTAGCTGATGATGAAACCTGAAGCGCTGCGGAACCACTCTTTCGTAAGCGTTCCCCGCGGATTTGTTCTTGAATGGCGTCCGGCAGGTGCGTCCTGAACCTAGAATCGTTACGGTTCGTACTGGCCCTTGTTGTTCATGTCCTCTTTCCATAAGACGTTGTGCGTTAATTCATCACGCTGAAAAGAAAAAGCCACGCTCTTCGCCATCTTCTTGCCATGATTGGCCGCCGCTATTTTCCTCACCGCGCCCTGACGGGCGGCAGGCGTTTGCGTGCCGTGCGCGTGCGCCAAGCGGCGCTGATGGGCGCGGATGCCATGGCATTACTGTGTGCTTGGCTGATCGCGGTGGCCCTGGCTGAGTGGAGCGGACGCGCGTTGTGGGTGCGTGACTGGCTACCGTTGACCACGGTGAGCGGGCGGCTGTATACGTTGATGGCGCTGCTGGTGATGGCCAGCTTGAACCTGAGCGGTCAATACGTACGCCGCGCCGCATTCTGGGAGGAAACGCGCATTGTTTGGCGACAGACGTTTCTGGCCGCATTGGTGAACTTTGCGCTCAACTTTTTTCTGCAAGTGACCAACACCCGCACGTTGCCGGTGTTGGCGTGGGGGCTGGTGTTGCTGCTGTTGCCGTTGGCGCGGCTGTTCGCGCGGGAGGCGTTGATCAAATTGGGGTGGTGGTCGCGCGCGGTGCTGATCGTTGGCACCGGCAGTACAGCCAATGAGGTCGCGGAGGCGATTCGGCGCGAGCGCCACTTGGGCTTGCATATTGTCGGCTTTGCCGAAATCCGTCCATCCTCTCCGGCGTCTGGACCGCAACCGGAACAGCATTTGCAATACCGCTCTCCTGATGGATCGGAACAAGCCCAAGCGCCATTGTTGGTGTATGCCATTGCATCCAACGCCATCCATGGCGTGGTGCCGCTGGCGCGCCGGCTGGGTTGCGAGGCAATCGTGGTGGCACTCGATGGCGCGGCGCCGCCCAGGCTGGCGACGCTGGTAGGGCGCCTGCACGCGCGGCAGTTCGAAGTGTTCGTCGCACAAGCCTTTCAGGGCTTGCCGGTACAGGGTATGCAAGCACAGCATTTCTTCAGCAACGATGTCCTGTTTCTGCGCTTGCAGCACCAATTGCTCAGCCCGTTCGCGCGTACCGTCAAACGTGTCGCGGACGTGTTCCTGTCAGTCCTGCTGTTGTTGGGGCTCTCGCCGTTGATGGCGTGGGCGGCCTGGTGCATTTGGCGCGAGGATGGTGCGCCGGTGTTCTACCACCAGCGGCGCGTAGGGCGTGGCGGCGCGGATTTCTCGTTCATCAAGTTCCGTACCATGGTGCGCGGGGCCGACACCATCTTGCAAGATTGGCAGAAAACGCGGCCCGATTTGTATGCGTGTTATCAGACGGGTAACTTTAAGCTCGATGATGATCCGCGCGTGTTATCGGTGGGGCGGCGGTTGCGGCGCTTGAGCATCGACGAGTTGCCGCAATTGTGGAATGTGCTGCGTGGCGACATGAGTTTGGTGGGGCCGCGTCCGCTGCTGCGGCGCGAGTTGTCGCACTACCCGATCGATACGCTGGCGCTGTACACGCAGGTAAGCCCCGGCATTACCGGGCTGTGGCAGGTCAATGGCCGCAGTCACACCAGCTTTGAAGACCGTGCCAACTATGACGGTTGGTATGTGCGCAATTGGTCGCTGTGGGTGGATTGGGTGATTCTGCTCAAGACCGTGCGCGTGGTGCTTTCAGGGCGGGGCGCAATGTGATCTGGGATTGAGCGTTGGTGTGCGCATGGCCGCGCCAACGGTGCACAGAGGTTGTGCTGACGCTGAAGGCGCCCCTATAATTTTCCAGTGACTGCGCTCGCTACTGCTTCTTCTTCTCAGGCCCCTTTTTCCAACAACGCGCTTGCCTTGGCGGCATCGGACATGCGCGAAGTCGATGTCGTCATCGCGCGGCGGCTCGCTTCGAGCGTGCCGTTGGTTGGGGAGGTGGCGCGCTACATCATTTCGGCAGGCGGCAAACGTTTGCGGCCGGTGCTGTTGCTGCTCGTGTGTGGAGCGCTCGGCTGCGCCGACGCACGGCGCCATACGCTTGCCGCAGTGATCGAATTCATTCATACCGCTACGCTGCTGCACGATGATGTGGTCGATGAATCGGCGCTGCGGCGCGGCGTGCTGACCGCCAACCAACGGTTCGGTAATCCGGCCAGCGTATTGGTGGGGGACTTTCTGTACTCGCGCGCCTTTCAGATGATGGTCGAGGCCGGTGATATGCGCGTGATGCAGATTCTGGCGGATGCCACCAACGTCATTGCCGAGGGCGAGGTGATGCAACTGGTGAATATGCACGATGCCGATTTGGCGCAAGAGGCATATCTGCAGGTCATTCGCTCCAAGACCGCCAAATTATTCGAGGCCAGTTGCCGTCTGTCGGCGGTGCTGGCGGGCAGTGTGCCCGCCATTGAGGATGCTTGCGCGGAATACGGCCGGTCGTTGGGCACCGCGTTCCAGATCATCGACGACGTGCTCGACTACGACGGCGATGCACAAGAGATGGGCAAGAACCTGGGTGACGATTTGCGCGAAGGCAAGACAACGCTGCCGCTCATTCTGGCCATGCAGTGCGCCGCCGAGCACGAGGCCGCGCTGGTGCGTGCAGCCATTCAAGACAGCACGGCCGAGGCATCGACGCTTGCTCGCATTATCGACATCGTGCGGCGCTCCGGCGCTCTGGAGGCCGCGCGCAACGTAGCGGCACAGCAGGCCCAACAGGCGACGAACGCCGCTGGCTTGTTGCCCGATAACGCATACACCGGCGCTCTGCTAGAATTAGCAACTCAGCTTTTGCAGCGCCGCGCTTGACCTTTGCAGTCAACGTTTGCGGCCAACGGGGTGTAGCTTAGCCTGGTAGAGCGCTACGTTCGGGACGTAGAGGCCGGAGGTTCGAATCCTCTCACCCCGACCACATACTACTCACCAGTCTTTAGTGGTTGAGTTCGTGTTCACTGCCCCAGTAGGCGTTCAGGCGGGCTATCTATCCGTGTTGCGTGAGGGCCAGGTCAGTGTATAGATTACAAGTTTGTAATTGCATTCGTGTAACGGCTAGCGGTTTGCGGGTACCTGCTTGCAGGTTGTTGGCTTGCCCTTTTTGTGCTTTTACACGGTACACATTGAACACTTGCATAAAGCACAGTAAGCCCTACAATCGCCGCCTTCTTTGCGGTGAGCAGAGCTGGGCGCGGGCGTCTCGTGCTTTCGGACAGCGGGCTTACCGCTCCATCGGAGCCGTTCCCCTTCTTGGGCGGCGATCAACTGGAGATATGACGTGAAGTCCAAGGCTGCTGCCAGTGCTGCAAAATCGACATCACTTGCCAAGAAGCTTGCCACTCAAACTGCTGCTAAGGCAGCGGTCAAGAAGGTGGCCAAGGTTGCTGTCCGTAAGCCCGTTGACAAGACCAAGGCAGGCAAGACCGTACCCCAGGCGTCCCCCAAGAAGAAGGTGACTTCAATCGCATCTGCGACGTCCAAGTCCGCAGGTGCCAAATCTGTGCCTTCCAAATCCATGCCCTCTAAATCCGCTGCCGGGAAAGTGACGGGCCAAAAGATGAGCAGCAAGCAAGGCGTTGACAAGCGAGCTGCTTCCGCAAAAGCCAAGAAAACGTCCGCGGTTCTAACTAAAACCAAAACAGCCGCTACAACCACGCGAACCCCTGCTGCGTCTGCCAAGTCCAAAAATAAAACGGTCCAGCCTGTGCGCAAGCCTATTGCCAAGGGTGCAGGGCAAGCCGCCGCCAAATCTCTGTCCCCCGCAGCAGCCCGCAAGGCCGAAGCGGCGGGCCATTCCATGACTGCGCCTGCGGCGCTTTCTGCTTATTTGATGCCTCACCGCGTGATCAATTTTTCCCATCCCGTACCTGTCAAGAAAAATCCGCGTCTCGCCAACAATTGGAAGACCAAACCCATCGAACAGTGGAGCGATGAAGAAGTTATCGCCATGCCCGATGAGGAATACATGAACAACAAGCAACTGGCGTTCTTTCGCCTGCGGCTGCTGACCTTGAAAGAAGATCTGTTGAGCAATGCAGGTGAAACTACCGAAAATTTGCGCGGCGACACAGTAGTGGTGCCCGATCCGGCCGACCGCGCTACTATCGAAGAAGAGCACGCGCTGGAGTTGCGTACACGTGACCGCGAGCGGAAATTGCTCAAGAAGATCGAGCAATCCATCGCCCGTATCGATGCGGGTGACTACGGCTATTGCGACGAAACGGGTGAGCCGATCGGTATTGCGCGTTTGCTTGCGCGCCCCACCGCCACACTGTCGCTGGAAGCACAGCAGCGGCGCGAACTCAAGCAAAAATTATTCGGCGATTGATAAGAGGGTGCCGGGTTGATCGGAAAGGAAGCCGTCATGGGTAAAGGTAATGAAGGTAATGCCGGTATCTCAAGTAAGGTGGCCAAGTTCATCGACAAACCGACACCTGTTGCTTTGGACGGATTGAATCAGGCCAGTTCGTCCAATTCGCGCCGGGCACTCAAGGAAATGGCCGAGCGCAAGCGCCGGAACGATTTCGTGCTCAAACGCGAATTTGACATGTTGCGCAAGATCCGCCGCAAGGGCAAGCCCGAAGACGTGCTGGAAACGATGGAGCTCACCTCCTCTTACACCAGCAGCCAACTGGCGCACAGCAACGAAAAGCCTGAGGGCGACAACCAGCGCGAACAAACCTTACGCAAGATCAACGAAATCGAAGCCCAGTTGTCACGCAGTTGGTTCCGTAAAGGCGAGGCTGCGATGCGGCCGGGAGGGAGACCGACGGTGTCGCCGTCCTCCACGAACGCCGCCGGGTTGGCCCCCGCATCTGCGGTCCACTCGCGGCCCATGGGCGCCGGTGGGGCGGGGGGGCAGCCGTCACGGCTCGACCATTCCTCATTCCTGTCTACACAAGAGATATCCGAGCAGCCCGATCTGCCCGTGCTCACGCAAACGTATCAGCCGCGATCCGCGCGCGGCGCGGCCAAAACCAAAGCAGCGACGCTTCCATCGGTTGCGTCGCCACCGCCACCGCCGCAAAAAAAGCCTGCGTCGGCACGACCTCCACAGTCACCCAATTGGGGGGAGGATCCCTCGCTCGATGGCCTGAACGTCAAGGATACTGCGTCGGATACCGACTGGCGCCAATTTACCGCCCTTCGTGCGGAACCAACTCCGCGTCCCGCAGCAGTACCAGCTACGCGCCCCGCAGCACCGGCTGCCGCTCGCGCATCTGCCCCGCAATCGCCGGCAAATTCGAAGCGACCGTCCCGGCCTGCAGCGCAAGCGCAACGTGACGGTTCAGGTTCAGCAGATGATGATTTCGGCATCGAGTTCAGCGGCTCGGCGATGCTGGAGGAAGATGACCGTCTGCGCGAACCTGCCGTGTCACCACCGCCGCCGGTTCAGTCCGCCGCAACCTATGGCAACGAATTGGCGGGCCATATCGAGGTGATGACACTGCGCAACGACCAGGAAATCGAAGAGGCTGCCATCGCTTTCGCCAACGGCGACGAAGCGGCGGCTGAGGCGACGTTGCGCAAGTTGGTGGACAGCAGCAGCCGTCGGCAAGAAGTGAATGTGTGGCTGACGCTGTTCGATTTCTACCGTGTCACCGGCAACGCCGAGGCGTTTGACAGCCTGGTACCGGAGTTCACCGCGTCGTTCGGGCGTTCCGCTCCGCAGTGGGAGCGCGCAGCGGGCGAAGGACACGCCAGCAGTGCCCCCAATCCGTTGCTGCAAACCACGCGCGAAGGGGCCTTTGCTTGGGCCAGTCCATCGCAATTCAATGCGCGCGCGGTGACAGCGCTTACCAATGCGGTCAAGCGCACGGTGCCGCCTTGGCGCATCGATTGGCGCTACATCAAAAGCGTAGAGCCGGACGTGCTGTCCGAACTGGGGGCGCTGTTCACGCAGTGGGCCGATGCGCGCACGCAAATTCAGTTCCTCGGCGGTGAGCATTTGCTGGAGGTACTGGCTGGACAGTTGCCCGCTGGGGACAAGAGCGTTACTCCGGCATGGTGGAATGCCCGGTTGGGATTGCTGCGCTTGATGAACGAACCTGACCGGTTTGATCAGGCCGCGCTCGACTACTGCATCACTTACGAAATCTCGCCGCCGGCGTGGGTGGCGCCCAAGGGCAGCTATACCGAACTCAACGCCGATGGCGAGTCGCCCGTAGTCTCGTCCAGCACAGAAGACGCGGAAGCCACAAGTACCTTCCAGCACAGCATCACGTCCTCCGAGCTGCTGACTTCCGTGGGGGTATCCAGGTCCGTGCTGGAGGGCGAAATCTTGGGCAGTGCCGCCGAAGTGCTCGCCAAGCTGCCGCACCATCTGGAGCGGGTGCAGGCTATTGAATTGGACAGCCGCGCATTGCGGCGCGTCGATTTCGGCGCAGCGGGCGAATTGCTCAACTGGGCGATCGAACAACGGGGCCAAGGGCGCTCGGTGACTTTCCTCAACGTCCATCGGCTACTGGCGGCTTTTTTCGGTGTAATGGGCATCAACACCGCCGCGCAGGTGGTGCTGCGCAAGGATTGAGCATTTGCCCTTCTCTGCTCGGCGCGCGTTCAGCGCGACGGTATTTTTCTACCGTCGGTCAGGCAACCGGTTCGATGCAGGTCACACATCCGCCGTGGCTGGGGCGTTGCTGATATTGGCGCTTGCAATATAGTGGTTTTGAAGATAAGATTTTCCGGTGTCAAGCCGTGATGCCCGCTATAAGCTCTTTTTCTGTGGCGGCGTGAAATAACAAAACTACGAATCTATGCACAACGCCGTCTTTTGTTCCCTTTGGCGCCGCCTACTTGGCGGCGCTTTACTGTCCACGCTGCTGCTCGGTTGTGCGCAGCAGCCAGCGGTGCAGCAACCCAAGGCACAGCAACCCAAGGTACTACAGCAGCAGCAATCCCAGCCACAGCAGCAGCCCGATCCGTCGGGCCGCGTGCTCTACATCAGCGCTCTGGATAGCGGTGCGTGGCAGGTTGTTGATCCCAACTGGATTCCTGGCACGCGGTCACCGCAGGCCGTACTGAACTGGCCTATGACCAGCGGTACCGTTCTCCAGAAGACCGCAACCAACAAGAGCGCACGAGCTGAACTGGACGGCGGCTGGATAACGTTTCGCTTGTCCAATTGGCCGGCTGGTTTGGAAATTACTCAGTGGGATGACACCAAGGCCAACGTGTTGATGGAGAACGGCACGCTGTCGGTGCGCGTGCGTTACCTGCAACCCGGGCAGAAGGTGAACATAAAGCTTGACGTCGGTAGCTTATCCATTGATCAGCCTGGCGAATACCGTGTGGATTTCGCTAACGCCATGCCGCGGCGTGTCACGGTGCGTGCCGGTGCTGTTAAGTTGCAGAGCGAGGGCATAAATAAGTCCTCTGTTCTCGTGGCTGCTGGTCATCAGGCCACGATCAACTTCGACGGCACGATAAAAATCGTGCGCGGGGCCCCCGTTCACGATGCTTTCGACCGCTGGGTTGCTGCGCGTGATGCATTGCAAGACCGATCCGCCTCGGCGGCCTATGTCTCGCGCGACATGCCGGGGTATCAGGCCCTCGACGGCCATGGCAATTGGGCACGCAACCCCACCTATGGGGCCGTTTGGTATCCCAAAGTACGCAGCGGTTGGAAGCCCTACAGCGACGGTTACTGGGGCTGGCTAGACCCGTGGGGTTGGACGTGGGTGGACGCCGAGCCGTGGGGCTTTGCGCCGTTTCACTATGGCCGCTGGACACAGATCAAGCATCGCTGGGCTTGGGTGCCCGGCCCTAAGAATGCACAGCTCGTGTACGCGCCCGCGCTGGTAGGGTTAGCCGGTGACAACAAATGCTCCAGTACGCCGGCCAAAGCCTGGTTTGCGCTGGCCCCCGGCGAATACTGGCAGCCCGCCTACCGCGCCAGCGACGCTTACTTTACCCGCCTGATGGGCAATAACCGCCGGCCGGCCGGGGGTAACTACCGGTTCCAAAGCAGCGCTCTCGTCAACGCTCACGCAGATAGTACCTGCGGCACAGCAGCCAATAGCACGTTGTCTATCTTCCCGGACAATGTGGGGGTAGATATATCGCCGACCGTTGATACCGGTTACGCCGATTTGGAACACTCGTCGCACAAGCGGTCCCAGCGGCAATAGCTCGGGCGACCGGCGCAACAGCGGCTCAATCAGCCGCCGCCGGAGCAGCACTTATTGCCATCGTCATCGTGCTCGTCATTCCCATCGTCCAAGTTGGGCGATAAATACAAATAGCCTGACGGTCGCCGGCAGGGTACTGTTGATGTTGGCATTTGCAAGATAGTGGTTTTGAAGATAAGATTTTCCGGCGTTCAGCAGTTATGTCCGCTGCAAGCTCTTTTTTTGTAGCGCCGTGAAATGACAAAACTACGAATCTATGCGTAACGCCGTCTTTTGTTCCTTTTGGTGCCGCCTGCTGGGCGGCATATTGCTGTCCGCTTTGCTGTTCGGCTGTGCGCAGCAACCTCAGGTACAACAGGCCGATTCACAGCAACAGTCTGATTCGCAACAGCCATCTCAACCGCAGCAGCACGATCCGCCGGGCCGCGTGCTTTACGTTAGCGCGTTGGAGGGCGGTTGGTCGGTTGTTGATCGCAATTGGACTGGGGATCCTGACATGCAGTCGCCGGCCATACTGAACTGGCCCATGACCAGCGGAGCCACGCTTCAGACCACTACAACGAAGAGGTCCGGGCGGTTGCTCATTATTGATAAGGGAATGGCCAGCGGTACCGCTCTCCGGACTGCCGCAACCAACAAGAGCGCACATGCCGAACTGGATGGTGGCTGGATAGTGTTTCGCTTATCCAACCAGATCGATTTTACGGTTGTTGATTTTGACGACACCGAGGCCAACGCGAAGGTGATAGGAAACGGCGCAGTGTTGGTGCACGTGCGTCGTCTGCAACCCGGCGAGCGAGTAAACATTGACAGCCTGTACGGAACTTTGTCCATTGAGCAGCCTGGTGAATACCGTTTTGACGTTGATGCGGTCGGTAATTTCGCGCGGGCCACTGTACGCGCTGGGGCTGCTACGTTGTATGACAAGCTCGGGTCTCCCGTCCCCGTGGCTGCCGGTCAGCAGGTTACGACCTCCACGATGACAGTCATGCAAGGCGGCCCAACCCTAGCCCGCGATGCCTTCGACCGCTGGGCCGCCTCGCGCGATGCATTGCAAAACCGGTCCGCCTCGGCGGCTTATGTCTCGCGTGACATGCCGGGGTATCAGGCCCTCGACGGCCATGGCAATTGGGCACGCAACCCCACCTATGGGGCCGTTTGGTATCCCA
>Ga0209738_10000180_pt1 | contig 14278 bp, 13 predicted proteins | sample TergutNc150P5_FD_187289 | JGI IMG/M metagenome (GOLD analysis project Ga0209738, IMG submission 187289) | Nasutitermes corniger P5 segment gut microbial community from laboratory colony in Florida, USA - Nc150 P5 (SPAdes) (version 2) | ecosystem: Host-associated > Arthropoda: Insects >...
TGGGTGCAGGAAACTCAAAGAAAACTATTCGGGTCAGCAGGCTTCGTTATCAGGCGAGATCGGACGACGGCAGCACGTCGAACCAGGTGAACGGGTGGCGTCCGGACAGCAGGGCCGCCAGGTGCGGGTGCCCGGGCATGAGCGGCAGCTCCCAGTCGGGCCAGCGGCAGATCTTGACGAAATGCTCGTGCACCAGCTCCCAGTCGTCGTCGCAGAGCCAGCCCGGGGGGCAGGTCGCGGACGTGCGCGCGGGGACGTCCGCGTAGAAGTCCGAGTCGTCGCGGGGCAGCGATTCGCCCATCGCCCAGGCCGGCGCCATGACGACCTCGTCGAAGAAACAGCCGGGACGGTCGAACGGCAGCACGCCATTCTCGATGCCGCGGACGACCTCGTGGCAGCGGCGCGAGGCTGCCTGTGCCCAGGCGCGGTTTTCGTCGATGCGCATCATCACGCGCAGGTCGAACGCGTCGAAGGGCGGCACCTCGTAGAGGGGGCGGGAGGACGGATCGTCCAGCCACGTCGCGATCGAGACGTTGCCGAAGAACGTCAGACTCATGGCCAGCGCCAACGCCTGGCGCGGGGTGAGCGTGGGGCAGTCGCGCCAGGCCACCGCGATGTGCCGGACGAACTCTGCTGCGTTGGCAAGCTCGGATTCCGCACTGTCGAGCACCGCTTCGCACGCGATGCGCGTCGCTGCGCTGACGCGCTCTGGGTGTTCCTCCCAGTTGTGCCAGGTCGTCGGGCTGACGCCCGCCTCCGCGGCGGCCTCGGTTTGGGACATGCCGAGGGACATCCGACGCCGCTTGCGTTCATTCATGCATCCACCCTAGCCCGCTGGCGTTCCAGCGCCCATCGGGCGTGGTCGCCGGGACATGCACCAGTGTTTCCACAAGGGCCCCCAGAGGTCCGAAATCGGCGCTCACTCGCTGCGCAGGGCCTCGACGGGGTCGCGGCGCGACGCCGCGGAGCTCGGAATCAACCCCGCCACGAACGTCAGCAGCATCGAGATGGCGATCAGGGCGACGGCGGCGACCAGGGGCAGGCGCGCGATGTCCTTGATGTTGTACAGGTGGTTGATGATCGGGTTCGCGATCAGGCACAGCGCGACCGTGATCAAGACGCCCATCACGCCCGCGACGAAGCCGACGATCAGTGTCTCCGCATTGAAGACATTGCCGATATTGCGCTTGCTGGCGCCCAGGGCGCGCAGGATGCCGATCTCTTTGCGCCGCTCCAGCACCGAGATGTAGGTGATCACGCCGATCATGATCGACGAGACGACAAGGGAGATCGACACGAACGCGACCAGCACGGCCGAGATCTTGTTGACGATGTCGGTCACCGAACTCATCAGCGTGCCGACGATATCGGTGTACGTGATCACCTTGGACGACTGATCGGTCGCGGTCATCCGCGCGTTGTACGCGTCCAGGATGTTGATCACCTGCTGTTTGGCCGCGAAATCTTTGGGGTAGATGTCGATGCTTGACGGCGTCGCCGGGTCGGCATATCCCAGCAGCTGCAGATTCGAGTCGAGCGAATTGGTCTGGTTGTTCATCATCGACATCAGCAGCGTGGTCAGCTGGCTGGGGTCCATCTTGAACGAGATCAGCTGGCTCAGCTTGCTCGGGTCGAGCTTCATGGCCGACGATAGCTGCGCCTTCATCTGGGACATCGTCGACTGCATCGCCACGCTGAGCTGCGTCTGCAGCGCGTTCATCATGGACGACAGTTGCGTCTGCATTGTCTGCTGGAGATAGCCGGTCATCGCGGTGGCGATCTGCTTCTCCACGCTGGTCAGATCGAGCGCCTGCGTCAGCCGGTTCATAAACGTCGCCTGCACCGACGGCTGGTTGAACCACTGCGTGAACGAGGCGACCACAGCGTCCACCCCCGGGATCGTCGGCAGGTTCGGCAGCGCGGTCGGCAGTGCGGTGGGCAGGGACGTCGGCAAGTTGGTCGGCCAGGACGTCGGCAGGGACGTCGGCAGTGTGAAGCTGGGCGCCGCGGACGAGGCGGGTGCCGACGATGCGGGTGCGGACGATGCGGGTGCGGACGATGCAGGTGCGGACGAGGCGGGTGCCGAAGGGGACGGTTCGGACGGATCCGCGGTGGCGGTCGGCTCGGCGGCAGCGGCGGCCGCGATGGCGAGCGGCATGGGCGTGGCGGCAGCGGCGGGGGTGAGGGGCGTGTTTGTCCCCGCCGGTGCGGGCGCAGAGGTGGGCGCGGCGGCGCCGAACGTCGTGACGGGCGGGGCGCTCGTCTCGTCCGGAGGCTGGGGCGCGTCCGTCGTCGGCGCGGCCGAGGTGGGGTCGACGGACGGTTCCTGCGTCGGCGCGGACGAGGTGGGGGCCGCCGAGGTCGGCTCCTGCGTCGCGGGCGGCGCCGACGTGGGTGATGCCGTTGGCGCCGAGGTAGGCGTGGCCGACGGGGACGGCGCGGCCGATGTCGTGGGCGCGGACGTGGGCGGGGCGGACGGCGAGGCGGGCGGTGCGAGACCGTCCAGAATCGAGCCGTACTCGTCGTTCAGATAGTCGCCGAGGGTCTGGGTCACCAGGTTGGTGACGGCCTGGGGTGAGACGTTCAGGTTGAGGCTGCCGAGCATCGCGGACAGGTCTGGCGGCGGCAGCGACAGACCCTGCGCGTTCTTGGCCAGCGAGCTCAGGTTGAGGCTATTCGTGTCGATGCTGAATTGGGACGGATCCAGGTCGAGCAGCGACGACATGGCGTCCGGGTTCACGTTGAGCAGCGACGAGAAATCGAAGTTCTGCAGGCTCTTGGCCTCGGAGGCGAACGTGTCGCCGGAGAACACGTTGACGTCCGGTTCGGCCAGCTGCTGCTTGATGATCGGCGAGGCCGCGGCTTCGTCCATCAGGTGCGTGACAAGGGAAGCCGAGTAGTAGAGCCCCGGGCTCAGCATGGTCGCGGTGGCGGTCGGGTCGGGCTTGGCGATGCCCACGATCGACAGCGGCTCGCCGTGCTCGACGGCGTTCTTCATCCAGGTCTGGTCGGTGCTGCGGTCGGTCCAGATGTGGTACGTCGGGTCGTACTCGTAGAACGCCGTCGCCGGCACGACGGAGAACCCGACACCCATCAGCTGCTGGTAGCTGAACTGCTGGTGGTTGTCCGTCGGCACCGAGATGGGCTTGCCAGAGGCAAGTTGCTTCACCATGGTGGTCAGCTGGGCGGGGTCGCGCAGGCCCATGGTGTACAGCGTGTAGTCGGACACTCCGCCCGTCGACGTCAGCACGAGCATGGCCTGGTTGTAGCTGGTGGGCCAGTGCCCCGCGACGACGTCGTACTGTCCCGCGAGCAGCTCGGTGTCCGCCGGCAGTGGCGAGAACGCGTTGGCCGTCATGCCCATGGCCAGGCTCGACGTCATGGACGAGATGCCCCGCCCCATGCCCGAGCCCGACCCCAACGCCGAGAACACGGTGTTCGGGTTGACCTGTCGCACGCCCTTGCTCGTGTCGCTGGCGAAGATCTGTGGGGTGATGTCGTAGTCGTACTCGATCGAGTTGACGTACGGCTGCATGCCCGAGCTGGGCGAGTCGAGGAAACTCTTGAGCGACGTCAGGTCGTTGGTGCCGATGTGCGAGAACATGCGCGCCAGCTGCGGCACCTCGTGCGCGTCACCGGGCGCCGAGGTGGCCGACGAGTCGGACGAGTCTGTCCCCGAGCCGCTGTTGCCGGGGGTGAGCATGCTCGACAGGTCGATGCCCTGCGTCTGGATCGTCAGCGGGTACAGCGACAGCGTGTCCTGCTCGACGCTGTTGATGTAGTTGTTGACGCCGTTGGCCAGCGCCAGGATGCAGGCGATGCCCACGATGCCGATGGAGCCGGCGAAGCTCGTCATCAGCGTGCGTCCCTTTTTGGTCATCAGGTTGGTGAAGCTGAGCGCGATGGCCGTGAAAAAGCTCATGGACGTGCGCCGGGCCGGCTTGGCCTCGCGGACGTCCTCGCCGGGAACGTACGGGGCGGTGTCGCCGACGACCTTGCCGTCCTTCAGCGAGACGGTGCGTGTAGCGTATTGGCTAGCCAGGTCGGGGTTGTGCGTCACCATGACGACCAGGCGGTCCTGTGCGATCGTCTGCAGCAGGTTCATCACCTGCGTGCCGGTCGTCGAATCCAGGGCGCCGGTCGGTTCGTCCGCCAGCACGATCTCGGGGTCGTTGACCAGCGCGCGGGCGATGGCGACGCGCTGCATCTGCCCGCCGGACAGCTGGTTGGGCAGCTTGTGGATGTGCTCGCCCAGGCCCACCTGCTCCAGCGCCTCCTTGGCGCGGCGGGCCCGTTCGGCCGGGCCGATGCCCGACAGCGTCAGCGCGAGCTCGACGTTGGCGAGGACGCTCTGGTGGGGGATCAGGTTGTAGCTCTGGAAGACGAAGCCGATGCGGTTGTTGCGGTACGCGTCCCAATCCCGGTCGCGGAACTGCTGCGTCGAGATGCCGTCGATCGCCAGGTCGCCGGAGTCGGCGTGGTCGAGCCCGCCGACGATGTTGAGCAGCGTCGTCTTGCCTGACCCGGACGGCCCAAGGATGGCGACGAATTCGTTGTCGCGGAAGGTGATGGTGACGCCATCCAAGGCCGACTGCGTGAATGAACCCGCATGATAGGTCTTGCGCACATCGTCGAGATGGAGCACAGCCACCGCGCTTCCCCGGGGGCGGTGACCCCCGGACATTGAGAGGAAGCCAATCTTACCGGTGCGGCGTGTGGACGATCCTGTGCCCGGGGACGGTTGACAGGGAATGCGTTGGTGAACAGGCCTGCGCGCGTCCGACCAAGATCGTATGATGGCGCCCAAGGCGTCCGGTTCGGACGGTGCAGGAACGACTCCAGACTCCCGGAGGTGCTGCCATGTGGATCATCGAGACGGCGTATGACAACACGCCTGAGCGCGTGGCGGGCCGGCCGGCGCACCGCGCGCGCCTGGCCGATCTGCATGAGGAGGGCCTGATCCGCATGGCCGGGCCGTGGGGCGACGACTCCGGAGCGCTGATCATCGCGGACGTCCCCGACCGCCGGGCCGTGGACGACCTGCTCGCGCAGGATCCGTTCCTGTCCGCCCCGGGCGTGCGGGTGGTGTCGATCCGCCAGTGGAACCCGTTCCTGGTCTGACGCGCCTCAGCCGGGCCAGATGGCCTCGCATTGCACGCCCGGGTAGACGCTGGAGCTGGACGGGTCGCGCAGGCGCGGGCCGTCCAGGAGGACGCCAGCCGCGCTGATCGCGCAGGTGACGGCCGCGGTCGGACCGTCCTCGGCGAGGGCCATGACCTGGATCAGCGCGGGATTTCCTCTCGATCCGTGCAGCGTGATCGTCGTGGACCAGGTGCCGTTGAACGCGATTTCCCCTGAGGCGAACCACGGGACGATGCCGCGCACACCCTTGGTCTGGCCTCCGTACTGGTACACCACCGATCCCGATCCCGTCGGAACGGACGCGCTCAGCACGATCGTCTGCGTGAAGGGGCGGATGAGGCGCCAGCTCGCCAACCCCAGTATCGGCCCGGTCGCCATCAGCACGACGCCCAGGACTCCTGCGATGGCCGGTAGCACTCTCCTGCGTGACGTGACGAGCGCGGAGAGCGCGAATGCGAACGCCAGAGCGCCCATGACCGTTGCGCATCCGGCGCTGATCAGGCCGCCGATCGAGTTCGCGTAGGCCTGCGCCATCAGAAGCCCGGCGCTGACGCCGACGGCGGCGATCCAGATGGCGGCGACGGCCAGCGGATGCTGATCCGGGCCGGGCAGGACATCGCCCGTGGGCAACGAGGGCGTCCGCTCAGAGATCACCTCCAGGACGGACGCATAATGTTGGGGTCTCGCTGGTGGTTCGTGCGGCCAAGGCTTGCCCGGGGGCGGCGGCTCAGGTGCGCGGGGAGGTGTGGGCCACGCAGGCGGCAGCTGCTCTGCGGGGAACCCGTCCACGGGTGCTCGGTCGGCAGCGTCATCGGCGCCGGGTCACAACGGGTGCACGTCATCGGAGGGGGGTTCACTCATGGATTCACGCTATCCCTTGTCGAGTCTCGTTTTCGGGTGACGCGCACAAGGGCCTGGGTACGGCTAGATTGCTAGTATCGCGAGCAGCGTCAAGGGGCTGGCTACCAGCAGCGCGAGACCAAGGACGCCGGCGACGACGGGGAGAACGTGCCGTGGGCCCTGGACAAGAGCGATGATCGCGAAGATGAGCGCGAGGACGCCGAGGAGCACCGAGAGGACGGCGGCGACCACGCTGGATGCGTCATCGTTGAGATAGGAGAACGGAAGGACGACGAGGATACCGGTCCCGGCCAGCCACATGGCGGGAACGGCCAGGGGATGTTGTTCGGGGCCCGGAAGAATGCCGTAGTCCCCGAGAGAGTTGTCGGACTTGTGGATCGTCACTCCGGCGTGAATCAGGACGTTCCGGCTCCACAGTTCGTCCGTTGATGGCTTCTGTGTGTCGTCGTCGCCCATGGCCAGAGTCTATGTGTCATCGGCTGGAAACGTGTGTCTTGACATCTGTTCTCGCCGATCCGGCAGTGGAACCCGTTCCTGGTCTGAGGTGCTTCAGCCCATTCCCATTCCCAGGCCGATGCCGCGCTGGATTCAGATCCACATGGCCAGCCCGCCGATCAGCAGCACGACGCCGAGCGCCACGTCGACCTGCGGCAGAACCTCGTCGTCGGATGCGTGGGTCACGGCCATGGTGGCGAAGATGATCGTCAGCACGCCCAGGAGCGATGAGACGATGGCGGCCGCCAGGCCTGAGGGGGAATCCGAATAGGCGTAGCTGAGGGGCAGGCCGAGAAAGATGCCGGCGCACCCGATCCAGGCGGCCGGGACGGCCAGCGGATGGTGATCTGGGCCGGGCAGGGTGCCGAATCTGCCCAGGGAGTTGGTGGGCGGGAGGTTCTCACCCGTTATCGCGGTGAATAAACTGTGGTGTTGGCCCACCCCCCATTGCGCGATTCTCTCCGGGTCTTCGTCCGGATACTGCTCGGACGTATCCGGCGGCGGATCTGGTGCCCGGGGCGGCGTCGGCCACGGTGGTGGCAGGTGTTCTGGGGTGAAACCGCTCATGATGACAGATTTCTCCTTGGTGTGGTGGGTGTCGTGTCAGCCCGGCCAGTCGGCCCGGCAGTCCGGGATCGGGGTGATCCGGAGGTTGAAGAGTCTTTTCGCGTCCTGAAGCTCCGGCAGCACGGTTGATACACCATCGACGCTGGCGCCGCAGGTCGCACTGCCTCCGCTTTGTGAGACGATCACGATTTCCGCGCTGAACGGGGCCTGTGCGTTGATCAGGGGCACGGTGACGGTGTGCGACCAGGAGCCGGTGAACGTGATGGCGTCGGAATAGCGGAAGCCTCCGGAGTAGTGGAAACCCCCGGAGTAGGCGCGGGTGTTGTATCCATAGCCGTAATACAGGTGGAATGTCGCGTCGCTCTGGGATGAGGCGGTGAGTGTGACGGTGTGGCTGCCGGGATGAACCCACGAGGCGAAAACCACGGTGTTGGGGCAATTCAGGATCGTCGTCACGATGCCGAGGACGAGGGCGACCACCACCATCAGCAGGCCGCCCGCCCCCAGCCACCCGGCCGAACGCACGGGTGACACCACGGATATTACTCCTTGTCGTTTCGCTTTTTGCGGATTGTCCGCGGCTGCGCCCGGGCGCGCCTAAGATGACGGACGTGAGCGATTCCCCAACTATTGCGTGGCTCAAGGCGCCCCAGGAGCACGACTTTCCCGCCGCCGCGGCCTTCCTGCAGCTGATCGCCGACGACGACACCATCGCGGACATCGAGAAACAGCTGCGGCAGGCGCCGACCGTCCAGCAGAAAGCGAAGGATCTGCTGCGGGCGTCCAGGCTCCCGCTGCTGGACGCGACCAACCCGCACGTCGCCGGCGATCTCGCCAAGATCGCGCACGGCGAGGCGCTGTCGCCGATCCTGCTCGTGCGCGGCGATCTGGCCCGGGGCGTGCCGATGGTGATCGCGGACGGCTACCACCGCGTCTGCGCCAGCTACCTGACCGACGAGAACACCGACATCCCTTGTCGCATCGCAGATGTGCGCGGCGGCCATGCCGAAGGTGGCAAGCACCGGTGAGCCTGGCGACGCTGGCGCTGGTGGTGGCGGTGGGGTTGTGCGGGCCGCTGCTGGCCTGGTCGGACAAGTGGCGCGTGCCCGTCGTCATCGGCGAGCTGGCCGCGGGCGTCGTGGTCGGCGTGACCGGCACGGGATGGCTCGACCCCAAGCAGCCGACGTTCCAGTTCCTGGCCAACATCGGCTTCGGCATGGTCATGTTCGTCGCCGGCTCGCACGTGCCGATCCGCGACAAGACGCTGCTGCCCCAGGTGCGCGGCGGCGTGCTGCGGTTGGTGCTGATCGTGGTCGCCGGGGCGGTGCTCGGCGTGCTCATCTCGCACGTGTTCGGGACGGGGCACGCGCCGCTGTATGCCGTGTTGTGCGCGTCGAGCTCGGCGGCCGTGGTGCTGCCGATCGCCGACTCGCTGAACCTGGCGGGGCCGGGCATGGTGCAGGCGCTGCCGCAGGTGGCGCTGGCGGACGCGCTGGGCATCATCGCCCTTCCGCTGGTGCTCGATCCGGGGCGCGCCGGACGGGCAGGGCTCGGCGCCCTGGTCGTGATCGCCTGTGGCGTGGCCGTGTTCTTCCTGCTGCGCGAGGCGGACAAGCGTGGCTGGTGGCAGGCCGTCCACCGCAAGTCGGAACGCAGGAATTTCGCGCTCGAACTGCGCATCAGCCTGCTCGTCCTGCTGCTGCTCGCCGCGCTCGCGACCCGGATGAGCGTGTCGATCATGCTCGCCGGGTTCTGCCTGGGGCTGGCCGTGGCGGCCGTCGGCGAGCCGCGGCGCCTGGCCAGCCAGCTGTTCGCGGTGTCCGAGGGCGTCTTCGGGCCGATCTTCTTCGTTTGGCTAGGTGCATCGCTGAATCTGCGCGAGCTGGGCGCACATCCGCGTATGATCGTGCTCGGCGTCGCGCTGGCGCTCGGCGCGGTGCTCGCGCATCTGGTCGGCGTGCTCGCGAAGCAGCCGCTGCCGTTCGCGCTGCTCGCGACGGCGCAGCTGGGGCTCCCGGTGGCTGCCGCCACACTCGGCGATCAGCTCGGGCTGCTCGCCCCGGGCGAGGACGCCGCACTGCTGCTCGGCGCGCTGCTCACCATCGTGCTCGCTGTGGCGGGTGGGCGTCTGGCTGGTCGGCAGATCGTACCTACGGCCGCGTAGGTATGCCCATGTGCTGGCGCGGGATGGATCGACCTGGCAGACTCGTTGTGTCAGATCGAGGGCGGGCGGCAGCTGAGAAGCACAGACGCCTGCGGTGGGTGCATCCATCCGTTTGGTGGTGAGGATGTGCCGTTCGGAGGTGGATTCTTGAAGGTTCTGGTGTTGACGCGGAGCACGGGCGAGGGCCACAACCATGTGGCGCTGGCGCTGGGTGAGGCGTTTCGCGCCCATGGGCATGACTGCACGGTGGCCGATGCCGCCATGCTGCTCACACCGAAGCGCGCATCGTCTGGAATCTCGGCGACCGCCTCGCGCGTGCTCAGCCACGGCGCCGACATGGCTTCAAGGTGGTATGGGTGGGTGGCGCTCAAGCAGCCGTACGCGTTTGGTCTTGTCGCCTCGATCGGCAAGGCGTACGAGCGGACATCGCTGCCCTCGCCGATTCACCATGCGAACCTGCCGTACGTCGAGCCGCTGCGCGCCTACATCGACGAGCATGGGGTGGATGTCGTGCTGGCGACGCATGCCTTCCCGCAGGAGGCGATGGCGGATGTCCGCCGACGGTACCCCTCGCGCGTGCGCTACTACAGCGTGCTCACCGACTACTCGTGCACGCCGTTTTTCGCCGAGTCGGCGACGGATGGCTATTTCATCCCGCACGAGGACGTGCGCGCCGACTGCGAGCGGCACAAGCTGCCGCGCGAGCTGACGTACGCGCTGGGCATGCCGGTGGCCGCGGCCTTCCGGCAGCCGCGCGACCGGGACGGCGCCCGCGCCGAGCTGGGCCTGCCCGCCGACGTCCCCATGTTCCTTCTGATGTCTGGAGGAGTCGGCAGTACCCGCGTGACCGAGATCTGCGACCGACTGCTGACGCTGGCCGGGCAGCAGGTGCACGTGGTGGTGCTGTCGGGACGTCGTGAGGAGATGTATCTGCGCGTGGCGGAGCGCTACCGCACCGACCGGCGCGTCACCGTGGTGCCGTTCACCGATCGCGTGCCCGCGTACATGGCGGCCACGGACATCCTGATCTCGAAGCCGGGTGCCGCGTCGAGCAGCGAGGCGGCCGTGTTCGGCGTGCCGCTGGTGCACACGGGCGCGATCCCGGGTATCGAGGCTGACAACGGGCGTTTCTTCCAGGATCGGGGCATGTCGGTGTTCGAGCCGCGCATCGAGCGCGCCGCGCAGGCCGCCTTCGAGCTGCTGCACGACCCGGACCGGCTGGCGCAGATGCGCGCCGACCAGGCCGCCCATCTGATTCCGGACGGCGCCGACCGCGTGGTCGCCCAGGTCGAGGCGCTGGGACGGTGAAACGCGGGCAGACGGTCGTCGTCCGGGACGAACGGCACGACGATTTCGGCTCGGCGAGCAAGCGCTTCACCAAGGTGCACCTGGCTGACGACGAGTACGTCTACGTGCACCGCAACTTTTGGTGGCGGCTGGTGGCGGCGTTTCTGTACTACATCCTCGTGCCGCCGGTGGCGGTGGTGTTGGCGCTGTTCCATGGCGTGCTGATCCACAACCGGCGGGCCGTGCGGCGCACCGGCGGCTGCTATCTGTACGGCAATCACACGCACTGGATGGACGTGTTCATCCCGTTCCTGTTGTCGTTCCCGCGGCGCGCGTATGTGGTGGCCGGGCCGACGGCCATCTCGGTGCCGTTCGTCCGCCACCTCGTCCCCATGCTGGGCTGCGTGCCGCTCAACGTGACGCCCGCGGGCAAGGACTCGTTCCGCAAGGCCCTCGATCGCGCCGTGGCCCGTGGCTCGGTGGTTGCGATCTTCCCCGAGAGTCACGAATGGCCGTATTTCAACGGCATTCGCGACTTCACGCCGTACTCGTTCACGTACCCCGTCCGCACGCACCGCCCCGCGCTGGGGTATGTGGTGACCTACCGGCGCCGCCTGTTCCTGCGCTGGCGGCCCCCGCACATGACGGTGACCGTGGGCCAGCCGATCATGCCGGACGAGTGGGCCGGCGCCGCCGACCCCAAGCAACTCATCCGCGACCGCGTGCACACGTTCATGTGCGACACCGTCCGCCAGAAAAAGAGCTACGCCTGGGTGAGGTACGAGCTGACGGACAAGCTCGACCAGCCGCCTGCGTGAGTTATCCACAGATGCGTGGAATCCCGCATCCGGCCCGCGGGCATGCTGTTACGCTTCCGACATGTTCTGGACCCCCTGGAGCGCGGCAGCGCTGTCGTGTGGCACCCCCGCATGCCGATCGGGCGCCCGATGAGAATCGTCTGGACGCAGGGGCTGGCCACGACAGACCGGGTGACGAGCAGTGATGATCCCTGGCAGCGGATCGTCCTGCTGCGGATGGCGAACCGGGATGATCTGCTGAGCACGGGCGACAACACCAAGATGGCCGAGGACGGTCTCAACCTGGGGCGTTGCGTCTACTTCTACGTCGATCGGTGCGTGCCTGACTACAGCATCTGCGTGATCATGTTCCACCCGCCCGCTGACTGCGCCGGGTGGGTCTCCCCGTTCGACACCGGCGGGCTGTTCCATCATCACCTGACCGTCGATCCGCCGGATATGGACTTGGACGGTCGCGCCGCGCTGGTTGCGCAGAACTCGCATGCTGTCGCCGACTACGGCGAGGCGTTCGCCTCCTGGGTGACAAGCGCGTTCGATTCGATCGATGACTATGTCGACGGCATGGCGCCGCGAGCGGGTGCCGTGCCCGGGCTCTCGTGTGAGGACGATCGCGACCCCCGGCACTGGACCTGGGAGGTGCGCGTCCCGAAGGACGAGTTTCCTGTGGACGGCCTGGAGCCAGTGACGGCATTCATGAGCCGTTCCAGTCTCAGGGCGATCCTGGTGGAGCTCGCCCAGGCCCGCGATCTGTCGTCGCGCGACAGGGATGCGGCTTTGATGTTCCTGTCGCACCTTCAACCTTGGGCTGACGAGGCCGATGGCGATGTCGCTACCCGGATGCCTATTATCAAAGCATGGCTGAAGCAGGAGGTGACCGTGCCGTGACGACGTATCCGCTGATCGGCGTGGTCGGCCCCGTGCGCGGCAACGAGGGACGAGTCGTCAAGATGCTGCCCGTGATCGAGCGGGACGGCGACTGGTGGCTCGTGCTCAGCGATCACTGGACGTCGGCGCAGGGCGTTCGGATGATGAGCTCAGCCGAACGCGATGATGTGCGGCTCATCGACGAGGCGCAGCAGGCGACGATCGCTCCCGGTCAGGTTGTCTGGATGGCCGGGCCCCGCCTGATGCAGGCCTACGAAGACCTGGCATTTCGCTCCGAGTTCTCTCCAGGTCATTTCAGCAACTGGCGCCCATTGTGGGGTGGGTTCATCTGGCGCTGTGGCGCAGCCGCTGGGTTGAAGTCGCTCGTCATCACGCTGAATGAAGAGTCGCTGCATGCGCTGACCCGTCTCATGTTCGGCGGATCTGCTTCACGTGATCATCGTCTGGAACGGCTGTGTTTCGGTCTGTTCATGGGCACATCGGATTATCGGGATGAAGCCAATTGGTTGGTGTGCTGCGCCATGTTTTATCGCTGGGATTCCGACCTGTCCGGGTTGCAGGGTATCCGGAGAATGGCGACAGCCCGTGGGGTGTTTGCGAACGATAGTGATTTCGAGAGTGCCTGGAAGGGCGTCTATGACGACCTCGGTGGTATCGGTGCAGCTGATGGCCCAGTCTACATTCCCCGAGATATCGCGCCAAGGGTGTCTGCATGGCGGTCTGTGGCGACCGCGCATTTCTCGACCGCCGATGATGAAGACGACAGACTGAAGATTAGGAGCCAGGGCGTAGCAGGTGATGCGCTCTTGCGCGAGACCTATGCCCTGTTTCCGCCGTCGCTGGAGGTGGGCGCCACTTCCGTGTCAGGGGCTGACCTCGATGGGCCAACTCAGCTACGAATGATCCGCGCCAGGAATGGATTCACCACTTTGAGCTGAGCGAAGGCATCGTCGCGACGTGGGTCGGCCAGAGCATCCCAGACCTCGACGGCCAACCGCAGATGATCGGCGTCCTGTTTGGCGATCGTGCTGTCGATCTCCAAGACTCGGCCGATCTCGCCCGATGCAGCTTCCAGATCGCCGCGATCACGCATGATCATGGCGAGGTTGTAGTGGGTGTGTGGGTCGTCCGGGTCCAGATCGATTGCCTTGCGCAGGTATTCCACGGCATGGTCCCAGGCTTCCGCAGCCGTGTCGCTGGCAGGGGCCAGGGCGTACCACATTCTGCTGCGTTGATTCATGAGTGAAGCGCGAAGTTTCCGGCTGCCTTCGGTGTCAGGTTCAGCGTTCAGCGCGGTTTCGGCGATAGAGATCACGCTGTCGACGAAGTCTTCATCCTCGGCTGTCGCGGTCTGGGTCTGGCAGAAGGAGATGAAACCGCCGATGATGGCTTCGATATCGTCAGGTGTCAAGGCGGCGATGACTTGAGGCAGACGAGCATGGATCTCGTTGAATGCAGCCATGGAACCTCTGGCTGCCAGGCGCGCCGCCATGGTGAGGTATTTCGACGGTTGCCACGTGCCGTTCATGAGTTGGAGAGTGCGTTCGCCGACTGATAGGTCATTGGACTGCACGCTAAATGCAATGGCTTGGTCGGGCGTAAGGTGGTCGAGCACATCGTCGACACTGCTGCTGGCGGTAGATGAGTTTGTTGGAGCTGCGGTGGAATGGGTGGTGAGCAGCGTTTGGAGCTGCGACTCAATTCTTTGAAGCCTGTCCGAAATCCCTGCTACGGTTCCACGTCCTTGATCTCGGACGAATCCTTCCTGGACGAGTGCGCCAATCATATTGGCGAGTCGCTTTTGCGCTGCGCGAACGGTTCGCGGGGCACCCATGTCGTAGATGATTGACCGGCGTTGTGCGAGATCGAATGGCAAGTCTTCCGTTCCAGGAGTCAGCACGATGAAGGGCTTGCCATTTCCTTGCCTCACCCCGCACTCGTACATCACGTTGGGATTCTTCTCGTAGAAATCCGCGATACATAGATCAGCCTGTTCCAGTTGATCCATGATTTCTTGGGAGATTGGCGCGCCGGGCATGATCAGATCATCAGCGCGAGT
>Ga0209738_10000181_pt1 | contig 14127 bp, 13 predicted proteins | sample TergutNc150P5_FD_187289 | JGI IMG/M metagenome (GOLD analysis project Ga0209738, IMG submission 187289) | Nasutitermes corniger P5 segment gut microbial community from laboratory colony in Florida, USA - Nc150 P5 (SPAdes) (version 2) | ecosystem: Host-associated > Arthropoda: Insects >...
CAAACGGTGGTTGATGCGAGCAAACCCGGCGCGACGGTGGCATGTCCCGATCCGTTCTATCAAATCTACGAAGGCGCGGCACTGCTGGCGGGCGCGACGCCGCATTACGTGCCGAGCGATCCGGCGCGCAATTTCGCGCCGCGCTGGGATCAGGTGAGCGCCGACGTTTGGGCGCGCACGCAACTGGTGTATGTGTGTTCGCCCGGCAATCCGACCGGCGCGGTAATGCCGCTCGATGAATGGAAGCTGCTGTTCGAGCTGTCGGACAAATACGGCTTCGTGATCGCATCCGATGAGTGCTACGGCGAGATTTATTTCCGTGACGATGCCGCGCCGCTGGGCGGTTTGCAGGCGGCGGCGCAACTGGGCCGCGCGGATTTCAGGCGGCTGGTGATGCTCACCAGCCTGTCCAAGCGCAGCAATGTGCCGGGTATGCGGTCGGGCTTCGTGGCGGGCGATGCGGCGCTGATCGAGCCGTTTTTGCTTTACCGGACTTATCACGGCAGCGCGATGAGTCCGGCGGTGCAGCAGGCCAGCATTGCCGCCTGGGGCGACGAGGCGCATGTGGCCGAAAACCGGCGGCTGTACCGCGAGAAGTTCGCGCGCGTGACGCCGATGCTCGCCGAAGTGATGGATGTGCGCCTGCCCGACGCGGGTTTTTATTTGTGGGCGGGTGTGCCTGCGGCGTGGCACGGCAGCGATACCGATTTCGCGCGCGCGCTGTACGCGCAATGCAACGTCACGGTCTTGCCCGGCAGTTATCTGGCGCGCGAGGTTGAAGGCCATAATCCCGGACGTGGCCGTGTGCGCATGGCCCTGGTGGCGGAAACGGCGGAGTGCCTGGAAGCTGCCGAGCGCATCGTCCGGTTCATCCAATCCGCGTAAGCTGCTTGTTGATTGCTGTATATGTCAGATTTCTTGCAAAGCACCATCGATCAGGCGTGGGAAGACCGCGCAACCCTTACGCCCGCCGGCGCCCCGAAAGCGGTGCGCGATGCCGTCGGGCAGGTCATCGCCGATCTTGACGCGGGGCGTTTGCGTGTGGCCACGCGGCAAGGCGTGGGGCAATGGACGGTACACCAGTGGATCAAAAAGGCGGTGCTGCTGTCGTTCCGGTTGCAGGACAACGCCGCGATGCGCGCGGGCGATCTGGGCTTTTACGACAAAGTGCCGACCAAGTTCGCGCACGCGACGGCCGACCAACTGGCCGCCGACGGCGTGCGCGTGGTGCCGCCGGCTGTGGCGCGGCGCGGCAGCTACATCGCCAAGGGCGCGGTGTTGATGCCCAGTTACGTCAATATCGGCGCGTATGTCGATGAGGGCACGATGGTCGATACCTGGGCCACCGTCGGTTCGTGCGCGCAGGTCGGCAAACACGTGCACCTGTCGGGCGGCGTGGGGTTGGGCGGGGTGCTGGAACCGCTGCAAGCCAACCCGACGATCATCGAAGACAACTGCTTTATCGGCGCGCGCTCGGAGATCGTGGAAGGCGTGATCGTCGAAGAAAACTCGGTCATCAGCATGGGCGTGTTCATCGGCCAGAGCACGCCGATCTTCAACCGTGAAACGGGCCAGATTACCTATGGCCGCGTGCCTGCGGGCAGTGTGGTCATCAGCGGCAGTTTGCCGCGCCAGACCGCCGACGGCAAGCCCTATGGCTTGTATGCGGCCGTCATCGTCAAAACGGTGGACGCGCAAACGCGCGCCAAAACCAGCCTCAACGACTTGCTGCGGCCTTGAAATAGGCTCTCAGTCATCTTTCTAAAAATCGCTTTACCGTGACCAGCGCGCCGCAACCCAACAGCATGATGGACCGCATCATGCGCCTAATGGCGGAGAAAAGAGCCTCAGACCTGTATCTGTCGGCGCATGCGCCGATGATGATCAAGATCAATGGCGTATGTCAACCCGTCAACCGCCAGCAATTGCCTACGGATGCACCGCTCAACCTGCTGATGGAGGTGATGCCGCCCAACCGTATCGAAGAACTCAAAGAAACCGGTGAGCTCAACCTGTCCGTGCCGATCTATGGGGTGGGCAACTTCCGCTTTTCAGCCCTGCGCCAGCGCGGCACCTATGCGGCAGTGATCCGCTTCGTCAGCCCGGAAGTGCCGGCGCTGGACACGTTGGGGTTGCCCGCGATCCTGCCGCAACTGGTGATGGAAAAGCGCGGCCTGGTTTTGGTCGTCGGCGCTGCCGGCGTAGGCAAGTCCACCACGTTGGCGGCCATGCTCGACCACCGCAACGAGAATGAGCGCTGCCATATCCTGACGATTGAGGACCCGATCGAATTCATATTCACCAACAAGCGTTCGGTGATCAATCAACGCGAAGTCGGCACCGATACGGCAAGCTTGCAAGTCGCCCTGAAAAACGCCATGCGGCAGGCCCCCGACGTCATCATGATCGGCGAGATCCGCGACCGCGAAACCATGAGTTCGGCGCTGGCCTATGCGCAGTCGGGGCAGTTGTGCATGGCCACGCTGCATGCCAACAACAGCTACCACGCCCTGCACCGTATCCTGAACTTCTACCCCGTGGAAACGCGCCCCACGCTGCTGGGCAACCTGGCGTCATCGTTGCGCGGCATCGTTTCGCAGCGCTTGGTGCGTACGCGCAGGGGCGCTCGCGTGCCCGCCACCGAAGTGCTCATCAATACCCTGCTGGTATCGGAGTTGATCGAAAAAAGCGACTTCTCGGCCATCAAGGAGGCCATGGAGAACGCCTTGGTCAAAGGCTCGCAGACCTTCGAGCAGGACTTGGTGCGGCTGATCCGGACGGGGCTGATCGATCAAGAAGAAGGGTTGCGCAACGCAGACTCGTCCACCAGTTTGCTCTGGCGGCTGTCCAATGACGCCAAAACCGGCCAGCGCGTTCCGCAATCCGAGCTGACCGATGACCGTCCGGGCGATGAACGTGCCCAATTCACCGATCTGGTGCTGGACGTGAACCCGACGAGAGATGCGCAGCTATCTACCCGTTCGGCAGGCCTCTCGACGCGCGGTACGGCGCGGGACACCGGCCTGTGACAGGGCAAGATACTGGGCAGGGTTTTCCGGGGGCGCGGGCGGGGCGCTGCGGTGCGGCCCCGCATAACGCGCCATCGACATCGACGCCTTGCGCGATGACCTTCCTTTATGGCAACCGTATTCCCTTTTCATGACCGAAACGCTGCGTTTGGCTCAGGCGCTGATTGAGCGGGCCTCCGTTACGCCGCAGGATGCGGGCTGCATCGGGCTGATCGCCGATCGCCTCGCGCCCCTGGGCTTCGTCAGCGAAGCCATCGACAGCGGCCCGTCCGATGCCCGCGTGCGCAACCTGTGGGCCAAGCGTGTGCCGCCGGATTCGGCGGCCGGCCTGCGTGTGCCCACGCTGGTTTTTGCGGGCCATGTTGACGTGGTGCCGCCGGGGCCGCTGGAGCGCTGGACGGGCGATCCGTTCACGCCCACGGTGCGGGACGGCAAACTTTACGGGCGCGGCGCCAGCGACATGAAAAGTTCCATCGCCGCCTTTACGGTGGCGGTGGAAGATTTCCTTGCGGCCCGGCCCCATGCGCCGCTGGCCATCGCTTTTTTGCTGACCAGCGATGAGGAAGGCCCGGCGGTAGACGGCACCGCGGTGGTGGTCGAGCGCCTGCGCGCGCGCGGCGAAACGCTCGACTGGTGCATCGTCGGCGAACCGACCGCTGAGCAACGTACCGGCGACACCATCAAAAATGGCCGGCGCGGCAGCCTTTCAGGGCGCCTGACGGTGCGCGGCGTACAAGGCCACATCGCATATCCGCAAGCGGCGCGCAACCCGATTCACCAACTGGCCCCGGCGCTGGCCGAACTCGCGACCCTTGAATGGGATTGCGGCAATGCCTACTTTCCGCCGACGAGCTGGCAAGTGAGCAACATTCACGCGGGAACCGGCGCGACCAACATCATTCCCGGCGATGCGACGGTCGATTTCAACTTCCGGTTCGGCACGGCATCCACGCCGGAATCTCTGCGCCAGCGGCTCGAAGCGGTTTTGCACAAGCACCGGCTCGATTACACGCTGCAATGGACCTTGAGCGGACAGCCCTTTCTGACCGAACCGGGGCCACTGGTCGACGCCGCGCAGAACGCGATCCGCGCCGAAACCGGGCAAGCGGCGCAACTCTCCACCACCGGCGGCACCAGCGACGGCCGCTTCATCGCCACGCTGTGCCCGGAAGTGATTGAACTGGGGCCGCCCAACGCCAGCATTCATCAAATCGACGAGCACATTGCGCTGGCCGATATCGCGTCGCTCACGGCCATCTACCGCCGCGTATTGGATGGCTTGGCCGATTTCGCGCAAGCGCAGCTGGCGGCGGCATGACGCACGGTATTTCCTTGCCCGACTTGGCAGCCCAAGTCGAACACGCACTTCAAGCCGCCGGCGTTACGTTCGGCCACGGCACGCTGAGCGCACATGACGAAGCCGCGTGGCTCACGCTGCACGCGCTCGGTTTGCCGCTGGATACCGACCTCGGCGCGCATGATGCCCTCATCGCGCCCGCGGCACAGGCGCGGGTGCAAGAACTGCTGCGCGCGCGCATCGCTTCACGCAAACCGCTGGCGTACCTGACGCACGAAGCCTGGCTGCAAGGCGTGCCGTTTTACGTCGATGAACGCGCCATCGTTCCGCGCAGCCTGATTGCGGAACTGATCGCGGACGGCGGCATTGACCCGTGGCTGTCCGGCCAGACGCAGCGCGTGCTCGACCTGTGCACCGGCAACGGCTCGCTGGCGTGCTTGGCGGCCCTGGCTTGGCCCGATGTGAGCGTCACCGGCTCCGACATTTCGTCCGAGGCGCTGGCCGTCGCGCGCATCAACGTCGAGCGCCACGGGCTGCAAGCGCGCGTGCAACTGGTGTGCGGCAGCGGCCTGACGGTTTGCCCCGGACCGTGGGATTTGATCCTGTGCAACCCGCCTTACGTCAACGCCGCCAGCATGGCCGCACTGCCGCCGGAATACCGCGCGGAACCGGCGTTGGCGCTGGCTGGCGGCACCGATGGCATGGACTTCATCCGCGCACTGCTGCATGACCTGCGCACAGCGCAACGGCAAGCGCCGTACCTGTCGCCGCAAGGCGTGCTGGTACTGGAAATCGGCCATGAGCGCGCGCATTTCGACGCCGCTTTCCCTGACCTGCCCATCAACGAACTGACCACCAGCGCGGGCCACGATCAAGTCTTGCTCATCACCGCCCAGGCGCTCGAACTTTGGCCGGGATAACGCGCGCGCGCTCCTTAAATCAAAATTCCTGCCGCGTGGGCCGGAAGAGAATCTCGTTGACATCCACCTCCTGCGGTTCGCTGATGGCGTAAGCCACGGCGCGCGCAAAGGCATCGGCGGGAATCGCCAGAGCCGCGTAATTTTTGCGGGTCGCCTCGGCAATGTCCGCTTCGGTAATGCTGCCGGGCAATTCTGTATCCACTATACCCGGCGAGATGATGGTGGTGCGGATGTTCCACGGCTTGACTTCCTGGCGCAGCCCTTCGGAAATTACCCGCACCGCGTGCTTGGTGGCCGCATACACGGTACTGCCCGGCCGTACCTTGTGCCCCGCCACTGAAGCGACGTTGATGATGTGCCCGCCGCCCTGCCGCTGCATGTGCGGCAGCGCCGCCGCGATGCCGTAGAGCACGCCCTTGATATTCACGTCGATCATCTGCTCCCAGTCCTCGACCTTCAGGCGCTCCAGCGGCGAATGCGGCATCACTCCGGCATTGTTGACGATCACGTCCAGCCGCCCGAAGCGCTGCACGGCGGCATCGACCAGCCGCTGCACATCCGCGCGCCGGGTCACGTCGGTGGGCATGGTCAGCGCCTGCCCGCCCGCGCGGGTAATCTCGCCGGCCAGCGCGTCCAGCCGGTCGGCGCGCCGCGCGCCCAACGCCACGCGGGCGCCCTGCGCGGCCAAATGCCGGGCCGCCGCCGCGCCCAGCCCGCTGCTGGCACCGGTGATGACGACGACTTTTCCGGTAATGTTGTTTTCACTCATGACACTTTCCTTGAAATACGAATGGATGGGAACGGCGGTTAGCGGTCGATGAACTTTTGCCCGGCCGGTGAATAACGCTCGCCCGCGATCTTGATTTGCCGCAAGGCCGATTCGATGTCCGACAAGTCGCTGGCCGTCAGCGTCACGCTGGCCGCGCCGATGTTTTCGTCCAGCCGGGGCAACTTGGTCGTCCCTGGGATCGGCACGATCCACGGCTTTTGCGCCAGCAGCCACGCCAGCGCGATCTGCGCGCGCGTCACGTGCTTGTGCGCCGCGATGCGGCCCAGCGCGTCTACCAAGGCCGCATTGGTCTGGCGGTTCTCCACCGAAAAACGCGGCACGCCGTTGCGGAAATCGTTGGCGTTGAAAGTCGTGTTCGCATCGATCGCGCCGGTCAGAAAACCGCGCCCCAGCGGGCTGAACGGCACAAAGCCGATCCCCAGCTCTTCCAGCGTCGGCAGCACACTGGTCTCCGGCTCGCGCCACCACAACGAATACTCGCTTTGCAGCGCCGTCACCGGCTGCACCGCGTGCGCGCGGCGAATCGTGCGCGCGCCTGCTTCCGACATGCCGAAGTATTTGACCTTGCCCGCGCCGATCAAGTCCTTGACCGTGCCGGCCACATCCTCGATCGGCACGGCTGGATCAACCCGGTGCTGGTACAGCAGATCGATGTGATCGGTCTTCAGGCGTTTGAGCGATGCCTCCACCACCGCTCGGATATGTTCTGGGCGGCTGTCCACGCCGCCCGCCGGATCGCCGATCTTGAAGCCGAATTTGGTGGCGATCACCACCCGATCGCGCACCGGCGCCAGCGCCTCGCCGACCACCTCTTCATTGATGTAAGGGCCATAAACCTCGGCGGTATCGAAGAAGGTCACGCCGCGCTCGACCGCCGCGCGGATCAGCGCGACCGCCGCCGCTTTCTCCATAGGCGCCCCATAACTGTGGTTCAGCCCCATACAGCCCAGCCCGATGGCCGAAACTTCCAGGCCGCTGCGTCCGAGTTTGCGTTTGTGCATGATATGTTCCTGTGTGAGTGGTTACGGTTACTTCAACACCGGAAATGTAAGGCAGCCGCACGCGCATGGCGCATACCGCCCCTATTTATCCACTGCCGATGGGGGTATGGCTCACTATGAAGCCTATGCCGCGGTAACAGACTGCTTGCGGCGGGCTGATGGGGGTTGGCTTGCTGTGCTGTGGAAACGCCGGGTGTGGGGCTTGTAGTGCAAAACCATCGACCCAGCTACCGGCAAGAACTGGTACGACCTCACCAGCCAGGCTTTTGCGGTTTTCTGCCCGTCAAGAGCGTGGGCGTTATGGGCGATGGCCGCACCTACGATTACGTCGTCGCCTTATGCGACGTGCAGACCAGCGATTTCATGACAGCCGACTTGGCCGAACTGCCCTACGCCCTGCCCAAGCGTGTATCCGGTTATATCGTCATGAGGTGTGTGACCTCAACCGCGTGACCTACGACATCAGCAGCAAACCGCCCGCGACGATTGAGTGGGAGTGAATTTAAACCTTTGGTGACTATTGTTAACCGACAAAATAGGTTGCCGGTAGAACTGCGGTAAGACCCTCTCGTTACAGGATGGAAAACCTCGATAAATGGCAACGATACTGGCACAGTACCGATAAGAACCGATAAAGTTCGAGCATCAAAGGCGGGCCATGCCTTTCATGCAGCTTGGGCCGCGCGTACCGCTCTTGAACTCCTGCCGCCGTCGACTGACCTTACTGCTATCACGCTTGAGGGTTTTGATAAACAAGACGAAGAAAACCTGGGAACTGACGCAGTCGAGATTGCCGATCTTGTCCGGTACCACGGCACTACCGATGTTGCCGGGGCGCATCGGGTCACAGCCGTTCAGTTCAAGTACTCAATCGCAAGTGCCGACAAGACAGTACGAGCTGCTGACTTGGCACCAACTCTTACCAAGTTTGCCCACGCAGATACCGAGTTTCGGACAACGCATGGCGATGATCATGTGCGTACCGTGGTCCGGTATGAATTTGTTACGAACAGGCCTATCCACGAGAACTTAAGAAAAGCGATCGAATCGATTCAATCTTTTAGCCGGGCAAGGCCTGTGCGACATTCTGTTGCCTGTGGCGGACGCAACGAGCTTGATGAGGGCATTCCGCCGACGGCTCACCCAAGCGGTGGCGACAGCTCGGCAAACTCGCAGCGATGCATGTGTTTCACTGGTGCTCGACGCAATCGACCATGCCGAACTTGCCGCGCGGGAGGATATAATCGTCTCCAGCCGCTACGGTGTCGTAGGTGGAGGCTGTGTGCACAGCGTGCAGATTACCAAGGAAGCGCCGAATGGCCGGGCGAATTGATCTCAATATTGCTGACAATTGGAATTCCACAGGAGCAACTACAAATGAAAATCTGGAGCCGCAAATGGCATATTTCTTTGATTATTTTGTTGACGCTGACGGGATGTTCTTCCATGCCATCGCGTTCCAACATAACAAGGATATCATTGCCGCCGCAACCAATTGTCAAGAACAGTTTTTCATTGCTGCCCTTGAACGAAGAGGGCTGGAGCGAGGTTGACACGGAAAACGATAATGCATTTTTTGGTCCACGGGGCTTCGTAACTAAGCGTCTTGGGTATGCCGGTACCGTTAGAGCGAATGATATTTTAATGCTTGGGTCGCGAGGAGCCAAGCCGGGTGAGACACGAATCATAACGGGATTCGTCAAACCTATATCAGTCAATATTACTGATGATGATTTTTTGAATTTTGCCAAATCGGTTAAAAAGTAGATGATCCAAAACGGTTAGAAGTTTTGAGGCAGGAAGCTGAAAAAGATGACTCCACAGGGAAATATTGTGTAAAAGTGCGCACGACGCTGAGAGATTCGGCTCCTCAGGTTGTTACAAAAAAACCTGACCCCATGATTATTGATTCGCTTTATTGGGTTTGCAAACACCCGGCGGGAGGAAAAGCAGTTATCATCGAATATTCCGACCGGTTCTATGATGGAGATGAAGAGAAGGATTTCGAGAAGAATGCGGAAACCCTTTTTCATGGGCTTAAATTAATAACGTACTCAAATTCAAGTGCATCAGACGCAGCGGATTATAATTGCCCTATCCCATCAAGAGCTCAGTTGAGTAAAAATGGAGCTTTGATACTTCAAAATGGCGTAACCTTGAAATGTCAGGTAAATAACTACACCAACAAAATGTCTTGTCTTAAAATAACAGATTCAACAGGCGCTGATGGACTGGTTTGCAGCAATGGTGAAAAAAAGATCATGTTTTTATTTGATGAAAACAATATATTAAAAGGAAGTAGAATTTTTTAGTTTTATTTTAAATCAAAATTTTTGGGCCAGCTTTTCCTTTTTAGATAGGACAACACCATCCTCACCCTCGATTTCAGCGCTCAAGTCAAGCTGTAGACTATCCGGTCAATGCACGATTCTCATGTACCGTTCTGGAACGTGGTAAAGTAAGGATTCCTTGCAACAAGGAATGCCGCCATGCTTGCCAAGCTGACCGTCAAGAACCAGATCACGCTGCCCAAGGCTATCGTGGCTCAGATTGCTGCTGCCGAGTACTTCGACGTGACGACAAGCGATGGCTGTATCGTGCTGACGCCCGTGCGTATCCAGAAGGCCGATGCCGTCCGCCAAAAGCTGGCTGCAATGGCCATAGATGAACAGGACATCCGGGATGCCGTGAACTGGGCGCGGCACGGTGGCTAAACGGCCCGCCGCGCCGCCGCGCGCGGTACTCGATACCCATGTGGTGCTGTCCGCGCTGGTGTTTGGCGCTGGGGTGGCGTCACGCTTGCGCGCGTTATGGCAGCAAAGCGCGCTGGTGCCGGTCGTCAATCGCAGTACTACCGCTGAACTGGTGCGCGTACTGGCCTACCCCAAATTCAAGCTCGGTGCGGACGAGCGCGAAGAGCTGCTGGCCGACTACCTGCCCTATGCTCAAACAGTGGCCGAGGTCCCGACGCCAGTGCCCGATGTCCCGATTGGCCGCGACCGGGCCGATCAAATATTTCTTGAATTGACATCCCTGGCAAAAGCCGATGCGCTGGTCAGCGGCGATGAAGACTTATTGAATCTGCGCGGCCAGTGCCCACGCTTTACCATCGTTAGCCCTGCCGATTTCCTGAAACGGTTTCCTACCTGAACACATCCATGTCGCACGACACCCTTCTCATTCTCGACTTCGGTTCCCAAGTCACGCAACTCATCGCCCGCCGCGTGCGCGAGGCGCATGTGTACTGCGAAGTGCACCCCTGCGACGTAACGGACGACTGGGTACGCCATTTCGCCAAAGATGGGCGACTCAAGGGCGTGATTCTTTCGGGCAGCCACGCCAGCGTCTATGAGGAAAGCACCGACAAAGCCCCGCAAGCCGTGTTCGAGCTGGGTGTGCCGGTGCTGGGCATCTGTTACGGCATGCAGACCATGGCGCAGCAACTGGGCGGCAAAGTCGAAAGCGGCCATCAACGCGAGTTCGGTTTTGCGCAAGTGCGCGCGCAGGGCCACACCGCGCTGCTGCGGGACATTGCTGACGCCGCCACGCCCGAAGGCCACGGCCTGCTGAAAGTCTGGATGAGTCATGGCGACAAAGTCACCGGTCTGCCGCCGGGCTTCAAGCTGATGGCTTCGACCGATTCATGCCCGATCGCCGGCATGGCCGACGAGACACGGCACTTTTACGGCGTGCAGTTTCACCCGGAAGTCACGCACACCGCGCAAGGCCGGGCGATCCTCGAACGCTTTGTGCTCGGCATCTGCGGCGCCCGGCCCGATTGGGTCATGCACGACCACATCGCCGAGGCCGTGGCGGCGATTCGCGCCCAAGTGGGCGATGAGCACGTGATTCTGGGACTGTCGGGCGGCGTCGATTCATCGGTGGCCGCCGCGCTGATTCACCGCGCCATCGGCGATCAGCTCACCTGCGTATTCGTCGATCATGGTCTGCTGCGGCTGAACGAGGGCGACATGGTCATGGACATGTTCGCGGGCCGCTTGCACGCCAAAGTCATCCGTGCCGATGCCAGCGCGCTCTTTTTGAACAAGCTCGCGGGCGTAAGCGACCCGGAAGCCAAGCGCAAGATCATCGGCGGCGAATTCATCACCGTCTTCAAACAGGAAGCCGCCAAACTCGTGGGCAGCGGCGGCGCGAAGGGCGCCAAATGGCTTGCGCAGGGCACGATTTACCCGGACGTCATCGAATCGGGCGGCGCCAAAAGCAAGAAAGCCGTCACCATCAAAAGCCATCACAACGTCGGCGGCCTGCCCGAACAACTGGGTCTGAAATTGCTGGAACCGCTGCGCGATCTGTTCAAGGACGAAGTGCGCGAACTCGGCATTGCCTTGGGGCTGCCGCCCGAAATGGTGTACCGCCATCCTTTTCCTGGTCCGGGGCTGGGCGTGCGCATTCTGGGCGAAGTCAAAAAAGAATACGCCGACCTGCTGCGCCGCGCCGACGCCATCTTCATTGAAGAGCTGCGCAAAACCATCGACCCGGCCACCGGCAAGAGCTGGTACGACCTCACCAGCCAGGCTTTTGCGGTTTTTCTGCCCGTCAAGAGCGTGGGCGTCATGGGCGATGGCCGCACCTACGATTACGTTGTCGCCCTGCGCGCCGTGCAAACCAGCGATTTCATGACGGCGGACTGGGCCGAACTGCCCTACGCCCTGCTCAAGCGCGTATCCAGCCGCATCATTAATGAAGTGCGCGGCATCAACCGCGTGACCTACGACATCAGCAGCAAACCGCCCGCAACGATCGAGTGGGAGTGAAGCGGCCGCGGCTTGGGGACGTGCGCGAATCGGTCCCATTCTGTTCGGCTTGTGCGGACGTGACGGCAGGTTAGCCGCTTCACACAGTTCCAGCCCGTCGCCCATCCGGCATTGCCATAATCGCGCCCTCGTGATTACGCTCAAAAACATTACGCTGCGGCGCGGCGGCAAGGTCTTGCTCGATGGCGCGAGCGCCGTGGTTCAGCCGGGCGAGAAAGTGGGGCTGGTGGGCCGCAACGGCGCGGGCAAATCGACGCTGCTGGCGCTGCTGTCGGGTGCGCTGCATGAAGATGCGGGCGAACTGATCATGCCGCCGCAGTGGCGCGTCGCGCAGGTTGCGCAAAACCTGCCGGAAACCGATGCGGGCGCGACCGATTTCGTGCTGGCGGGCGATGAACGGCTGTCGCAGCTTCAGGCGCAGCTATCAAAAGCAGAGCAGGCAGGCGACGGTATCGCCATTGCACAGGCGCACAGCGATCTGGCCGATGCGGGCGCATACGACGCCCGCGCCCGCGCGCAGGCGCTGATTCTGGGGCTGGGCTTTGGCGTCGATCAGCTTTTGCGGCCCGTCAACAGTTTCTCCGGCGGCTGGCGGATGCGGCTGCAACTGGCGCGTGCGCTGATGGCGCCCAGCGACTTGCTGCTGCTCGACGAGCCGACCAATCACCTTGATTTGGATGCGCTGGTATGGCTGGAAAGCTGGCTGGCGCGGTACGCGGGTACGCTGGTCGTCATCAGCCACGACCGCGAGTTTCTGGATGCCGTGACCGGCGTCACGCTGCATCTGGAGCGGGCGCGACTGACGCGCTACGGTGGCAACTACAGCGCTTTCGAGACTTTGCGCGCGCAGCAACTGGCGGTGCAGCAGGCCGCGTATGCGCGCCAGCAGCAGCAAATCGCGCACCTGCGCCAGTTCATCGACCGCTTCAAGGCCAAGGCCACCAAGGCGCGGCAGGCGCAAAGCCGCGTCAAGGCGCTTGAGCGCATGGAGATTCTGGCCCCGGTGCTGGCGGAAGCGGATTTCAGTTTTGAATTCCAGGCGCCGCCCAGTCTGCCCAATCCGATGCTGACCCTCAAGGACGCGCGGCTGGGCTACCGGGACGACCAGGAGCGCGAGACGGTGATTCTCGAAACCGTTGCGCGCACGGTGCTGGCGGGCCAGCGTATCGGCATTCTGGGCGCCAACGGGCAGGGCAAATCGACGCTGGTCAAAACCATCGCCCACGTGCTGCCCGCGCTGGCGGGCCGCGTTACTGAAGGCAAGGGGTTGCGCATCGGTTACTTTGCCCAGCAGGAGCTGGACGTGCTGCGTCCCGCCGATGGGCCGCTGGCGCACATGCAGCGGCTGGCGCGTGAAACCGGGCAGGAGCACACCGAGGCGGGACGCGAGCAGGCGCTGCGCAACTTTTTGGGCGGCTTCAACTTCCCCGGCGAGATGATGACGCAGCCGGTGGAACAGTTCTCTGGCGGCGAAAAGGCGCGGCTGCTGCTGGCCATGATCGTGTGGCAGAAACCCAATCTGCTGCTGCTCGACGAACCGACCAATCACCTCGATCTGGTGACGCGCGAGGCGCTGGCACTGGCGCTGTCCAGTTTTGAAGGCGCGATGCTGCTGGTCAGTCACGACCGCGCCCTGCTGCGCGCCGTCTGCGAGGACTTCTGGCTGGTCGGCGGCGCGCGGGTGCGCGATTTTGAAGGCGATCTGGACGACTACCAGCGTTACCTGCTTGATGAAGCGCGGCGGCGGCGCGAGGCGCTGGCCGCAAAAGACGCGCGGGCTGAAGCGGCGGCAAACCCGTCGGCGCACAGCCCATCGGCGGACAACCCCGGAAAACCCGCGCCGCAACCGGCCCTCAACCCCGCCGAACAACGGCGGCAGGACGCCCGCCGTCGCCAGCAAAAAGCCGAGCGCTTAAAGCCGTTGCGCCAAGCCATCGGGACCATCGACCGGCGTTTGGCGGAACTCACGGCCGAGCGCGCCGCGCTGGAGCAGCGCCTGGCGCAGCCGGACATTGCGCCCGCCGACATCGCCGACGCGGGCCGGCAGCTCAAAGCCGTGGGCGAAGAAATCGCGCGGCTGGAAGACCAGTGGCTCGACCTGTCCGGCCAGCTCGAAGCGATGGAACAGGCGTAGGGAACCTCTGAACAACCCTCTCGCGGCCGGCGCATCCCAACTTCAGGCGCGTCAGTGCACTCAGCGTTATTCAAAGGTTCCGTAGGGCTTGTCCTGGCGTTTCCGCCGCGCTAGACTTTGCAGTACGTGTCGCGGGCGGGAGTGGCATGTTTGTGCCGCTGCCACTGTCTGACACGGGCGA
>Ga0209738_10000182_pt1 | contig 14086 bp, 8 predicted proteins | sample TergutNc150P5_FD_187289 | JGI IMG/M metagenome (GOLD analysis project Ga0209738, IMG submission 187289) | Nasutitermes corniger P5 segment gut microbial community from laboratory colony in Florida, USA - Nc150 P5 (SPAdes) (version 2) | ecosystem: Host-associated > Arthropoda: Insects > Digestive...
CAATGTTTGAAGAGATTGCCAATCATTTAGCCGCCGTTAAAGAACCTTTACGCAAAGACATTCTGCATCATGTGTCGCAGGCTATGGCAGCGCTGAATTACAATGAATCGGCAGCGCCGGCTTTATTTGATTATTATCAATCGTCGAAGAAAAAATGGGATAAACTGTACGATGAATTTCAGTATGACGAAGGTAGGAAATCCGTTTTCAACATAAAAGAAATTAAAGCCGAAATACCGGCGGATGCGCCTGTTGTCAATGGTTTTGAACTATTGAATAGATATTTTGACCAATTATTTGAACACAATAATTCCGTTATTGCTTTTGGAGAAGATTTAGGAAAAATAGGCGATGTCAATCAGGGCTTTGCCGGTTTGCAAAGTAAATATGGTGAAGAAAGAATTTTCGATACGGGCATTCGCGAACTTTCTATCATAGGCGAAGGCATTGGGCTTGCGCTGCGTGGTTTGCGCCCGATTGCGGAAATTCAATACATGGATTATTTATCCTATGCGCTTCAACCTTTGTTCGATGATGTAGCTTGCTTACACTATCGTACTGCCGGTAAGCAAAGTTGTCCAATCATTGTGCGTACGCGCGGTCATCGTTTGGAAGGAATTTTTCACAGCGGTTCGCCGGCGGGCTATCTCATCAATGCGCTGCGCGGTTTCTGTGTATGCGTTCCGCGCAATATGACGCAGGCTGTAGGGATGTACAATACGCTGTTGCAAAGCAATACGCCGGCTTTGATGATTGAATGTTTGAACGGTTATCGTTTAAAAGAAAAATTGCCTGCTAATTTGGCAACGTTTACGGTGCCGATGGGCATACCGGAAATTATTCGTGAAGGTACAGATGTTACCGTTGTTGCATATGGCTCGGTGTTGCACATTATTCGGAAAGCGGCGGAAAGATTGGCTTCCGCGAATATTTCTTGCGAAATAATTGATGTGCAAACGTTGTTGCCTTTTGATGTTCATCATATTATTCGGAAATCATTGGAAAAAACCAATCGAATTGTTTTTGTGGATGAAGATATGCCGGGCGCTGCGGCGGCTTACATGTTCAACAAAGTGATGGAAGAACAAAACGGCTACTCCTTGCTGGATGTGGCGCCGCGAACGATTACCGGAAAAAATCATCGTCCGGCATATGCTTCGGACGGAGACTATTTCAGCAAACCCAATGTCGAAACAATCATTGATACTATTATAGAAATGATGAGAGAATAAAGAAAGATAAGTGTTTCCAATTCTGAAAGAGGCATATCCTTTCACATTTCGGACATCTGCTTATGGTTGTCATTTCTTTTTGATGCAATTTGGCGCATGTTTATATAAAGTCTATCTATTTGGTAGTATAAAAAAATCAAAAAAAAATTTTTTTGTCAATTCTTTCTGAAACCGCCCATTATTTTTGTATTAAGGGTTTAATTATTAATCTCAAAAATAGGAGGCAAAAATGAAAGCATTAAAGTTATTCGGTATCGCAGCTGCTTTGTTTGCAATACAAACCGTTACTGCACAAAATCCGGCAATCTCGACACGTTATTCGGAGAGCGAAACTGCAAAAATAATAGAACAATTTCGTGCGGCAGAATCGCAAAGCACTGTTCCGTCAGGTAGTCTGCAACAAAAATTCCGTACTGATTTTCCAAAAGCATCTGATGTGGAATGGGAAACTGCCAATAGCATTTACGAAGTGGAATTTGAAATTCGTTTCCGCGACTTCAAAGCGTTTTACGATGTTAATGGTAATTTGTTGATGGTAATTGAAGAGATTCGCAAATCGGCGTTACCAGCAGTGGTAAAAAATGCTGCTGAAGCAAAATATCCCAAATTCAGGATTAGAGATACATACAAAATCCGGCGTGGAACGGAAATCGTTTATAAAGTGGAAATGGAAAAATCGTTTTCCGATACGGAAGTAACGCTGTTTGTGAAATCGAATGGTGTTGTTTTGGATGAACGGATTGATTATTAGTCAGTTTAAAAATATCTATTGAAAAGGAAAAACAACATTTTTCGCAACAATAGATATTTTTGTTTTCGGCAATGTTCGTCTTGTGCGATAAGGAAGTCATGATTTTTAAAAGGAATCTGCATGTTTCAAGTCCAAGTGATTATCAAAACTCACTTTTCCTGATGTAACCGGCAATGCGCGAGATAATGCGACAAAATTTTTTTCGTACCTTTGCAAGAATAAATTATTTTTAAATACAATTAAAAAATATATTACAATGAGTACAAATAAAGCAATGCTTATCATCATGGACGGATGGGGTTTAGGAAAAGATAAGCATTCCGATGCCATTCAAGCAGCAAATACGCCTTTTATAGATTCGTTGCATCAATATCCCAATACTACATTGGTTACTTGTGGCGAAGCAGTAGGCTTACCTGACGGGCAAATGGGTAACAGCGAAGTAGGTCATTTGAATTTGGGCGCGGGGCGTGTGGTTTATCAGGATTTGGTAAAAATAAATATTGCTTGCCGTGATAATTCCATTATGCAAAATCCCGAAGTAGTTGCCGCATACGAATATGCTAAGAAAAACGACAAAAAGATTCATTTGCTGGGCTTGGTTTCCAATGGCGGCGTGCATAGTTCTATCGACCATTTGCTGAAATTTTTGGATATTTCAAAATCATACGGTATTGATAAGACCTTTGTTCATTGCTTTATGGATGGTCGCGATACCGATCCGCACAGCGGTAAGGGTTTTATTGAAACAGTCGAAAAACATATGACTCAATCTACCGGAAAAGTTGCATCGGCTGTGGGGCGTTATTACGCGATGGATAGAGATAAAAGATGGGAACGCATAAAAGAAGCATACGACTTATTGGTGGAAGGTAAAGGTACTCCGACTACCAGCATGGCGAAAGCAATTGAAGATTCTTATGCGGCTAATATTACCGATGAATTTATCAAACCCATTGTACACGTAGATGCAGCCGGAAAGCCGGTGGCAACTATTGAAGAAGGCGATGTGGTAATCTTTCTTAATTTCCGCAACGACCGCGCCAAAGAGCTGACGATTGTGCTAACGCAAAAAGATATGCCGGAGCAAGGTATGCATACGATTCCACTATACTATTGTACGATGACGCCTTACGATGATACTTTTACCGGATTGCATATTTTGTTTAATAAAGATAATGTGCAAAATACGATAGGCGAGGTTTTGTCCAAAGCAGGATTGACGCAATTGCGCATTGCGGAAACGGAAAAATATGCGCATGTAACTTTCTTTTTCTCCGGCGGTCGTGAAGAAACTTTTGATAAGGAATACCGCATTTTAGTACCCTCGCCGAAAGTCGCTACCTACGATTTGCAACCTGAAATGAGTGCTAACGATGTTACGAAAAAATTGCTGCCCGAAATCGAAAGCGAGAAGCCCGATTTTATTTGCCTCAACTTTGCCAATACGGATATGGTGGGGCATACAGGCGTTTTTCCCGCAGTAGTGAAAGCTGTTGAAACGGTAGATAATTGTTTAAGTAAGATTGTACCGGAAGCCTTGAAACATGGTTACACTATCTTATTAACTGCCGATCACGGCAATGCCGATCACATGATAAATGATGACGGCACGCCGAATACGCAACATTCTCTAAATCTCGTTCCACTGTTTGTTATCAGCAATGATTTTAAAGGCAAATTAAAAGCCGGCAAATTAGCAGATATTGCACCCACTATTTTAAAAGTAATGGGAATACCCGCGCCGAAAGAGATGACGGGAGATGTTTTGATTAGCTAAAAAGGTATTGATATTTTATTTGGAATAGGGAAAAGATAAGATTGCTTTTCCCTATTTGTTTTTCTGAAAAACACTGATATTACTATCTATACAGGGTTTGACAAGATGAGCAGCGGAAAGAAATTTCAAGTTAATTAAAGGACATTTAACGTAGTGGGTAAAAAGTAAATTTTACCTTTGCGGCGTTTTTTGAGACTTTCTATGTTTACAAAGCTTCAACAGAATATTGGTCATCGGTTATTCATCGGCATTTTGCTGATGGGGTATATGGCAATGTTGTGTTCGCAAGCGTTGGTCGTTTCTAATAAAGAGGGGAAGGATAGTTATTTCAATACTTCTCTTGTTCAGCATATTTTTAAAAGCAATGCAGCGCATGCTTCGTCAAAAAGTATTCAAAGTAAAAATACCAAAGAGCTGCATCTTAGAATTAACAGGCATTTCGAAACGGGCAAGTTGTTTTGCATTCTTCCCAAATCAATAGAATTTACGTTCTTCAGTACGGCTTTCTTCAAGCCGTTGTATTATTACAGTAATCATTTTGTTTCTTCGTTTTTGTACGTCTGTGTAGGACGTGCGCCTCCTGTAATTGCTTAATTTTTTTTTGATTTTCATTTAATTCTGTTTTCATTTTTTTTAATGAAAAGTCTTACTGCATCAGCATTTTGACTATAAGAATTAAACTTTCTAACAATTTTCCATACACAAAAAAATTTACAATTACATGCAACCTTTTCATTTAAGGAAGGTCGCCTTAATCATCAGTTTTCCGGCGGTATTCATATGTTCGGAATATGCAAGCGCGCAAAGCAATCATTTTTATTCGTTGCAAGAACTTGTGGCGCTTTCTGAAAATTACACGCCTTCCATAAGGGGTTCCGAAGCCGTTGCAAATGCGGCGGTAGCCAATGTTACAGACATTAAGCACGAAGAATTGCCTTTTGTAAAATTTAATGCACAGGCAGATTTAGGTAGCGCTAATGGGATAAACGGCAGCTATTTCCCCATGGGTATTGTTCCTTCCACGTCGGGCAGTATTACCGGTCAACAAAATTATCAAGCAACAACAGGCGATTTGGCAACCGTTTATTCCGAATACGATGTATATAATTTCGGATTAAACAAAGCTAAAAACGAAAATGCCGAAGCAATGGCATCGCTTGCTCATGCGGCTTTTGATAAAGATAAATATCAATTAAAAGTTGATTTAGCAAAGCTATATTTTAATATTCTGACGTATCAAAATCTGCAAAATATAGATGAACGAAATGTAAGACGATATGTAACGGTTGATACCATCATCCAATCGCTTGCCCATGCGGGAATCAAGCCCGGCGCGGATTTGTCGCAAGCAAATGCCGAATTGGCGAATGCTAAAATAGAGCTGAACAGAACCAAAGCGCAGTTGCAGGAAGCCTTGCAAACATTATCCACTTATACCGGCATTCCTGTGGATTCGTTGAATATCAATAACCGTATTTTGGATTCAAGCGTTGTGTTTAACAATCTGCAATACGATACGTCCGAAGCTTACAATCCGGTAATCGAATATTATAAAAGCAATAATAAATATCTCGCTTCCGGCGAAAATCTTTTGAAAAAAAGTTACCTGCCGAAATTTACATTGGTCGGCAGTGTATGGGGACGTGCCGGCAGCTATGACGGCAATAATCAGTTCAACGCATTGTCCACCGGTTTTGGATTTCAGCGCTACAACTATGCCGCAGGCATTGCCTTTGTTTATGATTTCATGGATGGTTTGCATCGAAGAGATAAACTTGCCGTGTACAACTTTGAATTGCAAGCCGGACAGGAAGCCTATAATCAACAAGTACTAAACTTTCAGGATGCCGCTAAACAAGCCGGTTTGCAGCTAAAATTAGTGATGGACAATTTGCAACAATTATCCATTCAGAGAAGAGCGGCGCGAGCCATGTATGCCGATAAAGAAGCGCAATACAAAGCCGGATTGGTTACGCTTATCGATTTGACCAATGCAAGTTTTGTGCTTTATCGTTCGCAAGTTGATTATCTCGGAGCTATTGATGATTGGTATGAGGCAAGCCTCTCAAAAGCAATAGCAACGGGCAATCTGGACAATTTTATTCAATCTGTAAAATAAATTATTATGTTACGTTTCGCGTTAAAAAGACCGATAACCGTCATCGTTATCTTCGGCGGTTTATTGCTCTTTTCCATCGTTGCATTACTCAATATTCCCATTGATATTTTTCCTAAATTAAACTTGCCGACCATATACGTAATCGAGCCGTACAGCGGTATGTCGGCAAAGCAAATGGAAGGATTTTTTGCAACGCAAATGCAAGATCAATTTCTGTATATAAGTGGAATTAAAAACATTGAAAGCAGAAATATTCAGGGTTTAACGCTCATCAAACTTTCTTTTTACGAAAATACAAACATGGCAGAAGCCTCTGCCGAAGTGGCTTTGCAGGTGAGCCGTTCCTTAAAGTTTTTTCCGCCGGGTGCATTGCCGCCGCAGGTAATTCGTTTCGATGCGTCGTCATTGCCGGTTGGTCAATTGGTATTCAGCAGTAAAACAAGGTCGCTGAAAGATATTTACGATTTGGCTTTAACCCGCATCCGACCTATGTTTGCAACCATTCCGGGACTTTCGGCGCCGCCGCCGTTCGGCGCTAATGCAAGAACGGTAGTCGTCAATGTAGATCCCGAAAAGCTGCGGGCTTTCAATATTTCGCCCGAAGAAGTGGTAGATGCTATTGCTAAAAACAATGTGATGACGCCATCCGGCAATGTGCGTATTGATAGCTTGATGTATCTTACTACGGAAAATTCTTTGGAACAAAAGGTACAGGATTTTGAAAACATTCCCTTGAAAACAGTCAATAATAATTCCATATTTATACACGATATAGGTACGGTGGAAGATGCATCGGATATTACGGTAGATTATGCATTGGTAAACGGCAAGCGTTCTGTATATATTCCTGTTGTAAAAACGGCAGATGCTTCTACATGGACGGTGGTGCAGGATTTGAAATCGAAATTGCCCGAAATGCAAAATCTTTTGCCAGATGATGTAAAATTGAGTTATGAATTTGACCAGTCGGTTTTTGTTATCAATTCCGTGAAAAGCCTGATGTCCGAAGGTATTATCGGCGCTATTCTTACGGGCTTGATGGTATTGCTTTTCCTGCGCGATTGGCGCAGCAGCGTGGTCGTGATTATTACGATTCCGGTGGCTATTTTGAGTAGCATTTTATTTTTACATTTATTCGGCCAAACCATTAATATGATGACGCTGAGCGGGCTTGCGCTGGCAATTGGAATATTGGTGGATCAGGCAACGGTAACAATTGAAAATATTCATCAGCATCTGGAAATGGGCAAGGATAAAAAGCGTGCTATATTGGATGCTTGCTCCGAAATATCTTTCCCGTTGCTGTTGATTTTATTATGTATTCTCGCCGTTTTTGCGCCGAGCTTTATTATGACGGGCGTACCGAAAGCCATGTTTTTACCGCTTTCTTTGTCCATTGGTTTCGCCATGATTGTTTCATATATCGGTGCGCAAACATTGGTTCCCGTGATGTCGAATTGGTTGTTGAAAACCGATATGTTTAAAAAATATCATCACGAAGAAATACATGCGCATGCAGGTCTGGCGCTGGATAATACAGAAGAAAAGGAAATCAATAAACATGACATAGAAGAAAAAAAGCATCAAGAAGAAAACGGTTTCTTTCAACGGTTGAAGCAAGGTTTGGAGAAAGGTTTGGAAAAAAGAATGCCGAAAAGAAAACGAATTGTAACGCTTTATTTCTTGTTTGTTTTTGCTGGCGCGGCAATTTGTTTCATTGTTATCGGAAAAGATTTGTTGCCCAATTCAAATGCGGGCGAATTGCAAATTCGCATTAAAGAACCTGATGGGACAAGGCTTTCCATTACCGAACAAGCCATGCGCGGCGTGTTGAAAATAGTGGATTCTACCGTAAAAGGCAATGTAAATATTTCTTCGGCTTATGTAGGATTAATCCCCAGCAGTTACGCTACAAGTAATTTGTATGTTTTCGATGCCGGTACGAATGAGGCTGTGGCGCAAATCGAAATCAATAAGAATTACAAAGTGAATTTGGATGATTTGAAAGATGAGCTGAGAAAAAACATTGCAAAGGTATATCCTGAACTGCGCATCAATTTTGAACCGATTGAATTGACGGAAAAAATCATGTCGCAAGGCGCTTCCAATCCAATAGAGGTAAGGGTTTCAGGTAAAGATTATGATACGATAGAAAATTGTGCCGAACGTCTTGTGGCAGAGATGAAAAAGATTCCCTATTTACGCGATGTGCAAATACATCAGCCGATACATTATCCGACCATAAACATTAATGTTGATAGATTCAAATTGGCGCAAATGGGCGTAACGCTTGAACAGGCTTCGCAAAGCATTACGGATGCTACTTCGTCAAGCCGTTTTACGGATAAGATTCTTTGGTTGGATGCAAACAATGCATATACCTATCAAGTGCAGGCGCAAATTCCAACGGATATTATGAATTCTATTGACGAATTGAAAACTGTTCCGTTAATTCCCGGTCAGCAACGTCCCATTCTTGCGGATGTAGCCACGATTACGCAAACATCCGAGCCGGGAGAATATGATCGTTCAGGACCAAGAAGATATTTGACGGTTGGTGCCAATATTTATAAGAAAGATTTAGGAACGGCTACAACTGCCGTCAATCAAGCTATTCAGCATCTTGGTACGCCGCCGAAAGGTTTGATTTACGATGTGCAAGGGATGTCTTCCTTATTAACGGAAACATTGAATTCTTTGCAAATCGGTTTGCTGGCGGCAATCGTCATTATTTTGTTATTGCTGGCGGCAAATTATCAATCCTTCGGATTAGCGTTGTCTGTAATGTCCACCGTACCTGCGGTTATCATGGGTGCGTTGGTTATGTTGTTGCTCACGGGTGCAACATTAAATCTGCAATCGTATATGGGTTTAATCATGTCCACAGGCGTATCTGTTGCCAATGCTATTTTGATTGTAACAAATGCAGAAGCTTTGCGCATGGAGTATCGAGATCCTTTCAAAGCTGCGGCAGTAGCGGCTTCCATAAGATTGAGACCGATATTGATGACAACCATTGCCATGGTTGTAGGTATGATTCCGATGGCAAGCGGTTTGGGCGAATCGGGCGATCAGTCGGCACCTTTGGGGCGTGCGGTAATCGGCGGTTTAATTGCTTCTACGTTTGCAGCATTGCTTATTGCGCCTTTGGTGTACGGATGGATTCAGCAAAAGCGTTCGTTCAAAGAACCTTCGCTTTTACCGGAAGATGAGGAAAATCATCAATTCTATGAAGCAATGGAACCGGCATCTTGATTTTAAAGTTAATTGGTTTGAAATGCAATGTTCATCCATGTTTCACAAAATAATTAATACAATAATAAATTTTATATTATGAAATATTTTCTTATAATTTTTGGCATGATTATTTTTTTATCATGCAATAGCAAACAAAAAAATAAACAGCAAGCTGCGGCAAATGCAGAAGCAACGGTTATTAAAACAGCGATAATCGAAAAGGGCGGATTGTCCATTATATCCAAATTGCCGGCGCAATTTGCGGCTTACGAAGAAGTCAGCATTTTTCCGAAAGTAAACGGATATGTGCAAAATGTATTGGTAGATATTGGTTCAAAAGTCAGCAAAAATCAATTATTGATGACATTGGAAGATCCTGAATTGGAGCAGGCGGCAGCCAGCGCCAAAGCCGATTACGAAAAAACAAAATCGGATTACGAAATCAATAAAGAAAATTATAATCGCTTGCTGGAAGCCTCGCAAACCGAAGGCGCCGTATCGGCTATGGATTTGGCGTTAGATAAATCGAAAGTTGCTTCTTCATTGGCAATGATGAATGCGGCAAAAGCAAGTTGGCAACAGGAGGAAACCATGCTGCAATATTTAAGGGTATATGCGCCGTTTTCTGGCGTTATCACGGCACGCAATGTGCATCCGGGCGCGTTGGTAAGCAATTCCATTAAAGATGTTCCGATGCTGGAACTCAAACAGGAATCGCATTTGCGCTTGCAGGTGGATGTGCCGGAAGATATTGCCACTAATTTAAAAACGGGCGATTCCGTTACGTTTTCTATTCCATCGTTGGATAATAGAGAAATGAACGGCGTGATTAGCAGAATTGCCGATAATATGAATCCACAATTCCGTACGGAAAGAATTGAGCTGGATGTGATGAATGACGGCACTTTAAGCTCCGGCATGTATGTGGATGTAACGATTAAAACCGCGCCAATGGCGGATGTTTTTCATGTGCCGTTATCGGCTATCAACAATGATGCTACGGGGAAGAAATTTATTTTTGTAAAAGAAAATAATCAAACTAAAAAAATCAGTGTTGCAACTTTTCATCAAACAGCCGACAGTGTTGAGATTAAAGGCGATTTTCAAGCAGGCGACACTGTGGTTTTGAATGGGAATGCAATTGATTAAGTACGAAAAAAATATACTTTCGGTTGGTGCGAATGTTGACCGAAAGTATATTTTTTATATATAATTATTTTAATATATAAAATATATTTATTACAAATTTCTATTCATCATCCATTCCTTTATTTTATCAAAATCAGCTGCTATTAAAATACTTTGTTTTTCTTTCGCGAACATGCTTTTTGCGTTTTCGGGAACCGGAATTTTTATTTGTAATAAATTTTCAATCACATCTGGAAACTTTACGGGATGCGCGGTTTCCAGCAAGATACCTTTTTCATTTTTATGTTTTTGCAAATAATCATTCAGCGCTTTGTATGCCACAGCGCCATGCGGATCTAACAAATAACCGGTATCGTTATAGACTTTTTTAATCGTTGTTTTTGTTTCCTCATCCGATACGGACATGCTGCTGAAACATTTTTTTAGTTCTTTTATTTGTTGATGAAATAATTCCATCACGCGCACAAAATTGCTTGGATTGCCTACATCCATTGCATTTGAAATCGTTGAAACAGAAGGCTGCGGCTGATAAATAGTAGATTGCAGAAATTTCGGAACAACATCATTGGCATTGCAAGCCGCGATAAAATGTTTTATCGGCAAGCCCGAAATATTAGCCAACATACCGGCGCAAATATTTCCGAAATTTCCGCTTGGCACTGAAATAACGGGCATTTCAGCCTCTTGCCATTGTTGCCATGCAAAGAAATAGTATAACTGCTGCGGCAACCAACGTCCCACATTAATTGAATTGGCGGAAGTAAGTTGATATTTTTTCTTTAAATCATCATCCGTAAACGCCTGCTTTACGATAGCTTGACAATCGTCAAAATTTCCCTGAACTTCCAGCGCCGTAATGTTTTTGCCGCAAGTGGTTAGCTGTAATTCCTGCACGGGACTTACTTTTCCCGAAGGATATAAAATAATGACTTCAACACCATTGACACCTAAAAAACCGCTGGCAACCGCGCCGCCCGTATCGCCGGAAGTAGCTACAAGTATGGTTGTTTTTTTTGAGGATGATTGATTAAAATAGCCCAAACAGCGGCTCATGAACCTTGCGCCTACATCTTTGAATGCATAAGTAGCGCCGTGAAATAATTCCAACGAAAAAATATTTTCCTCCACGTGAACAAGCGGAAAGGGAAAATTGATGGTTTCACATACAATTTTTTGCAACACATCATCGGGCAAACTATTGCCGACATAGGGTTTCATCACCGTAAAACCGATTTCTTCTTTTGAAATTTCGGCAAGATGGTCTATAAAATTTTTCGGCAAATGCGGAATTTCTTTTGGAAAATACAATCCTTTATCCGGCGCTTGTCCGGTAGTAACGGCTTCTCTGAAATCCACATCCGGAGCGGTTTTATGTAAACTGTGATATTGCATGGTATCTATTATTTTTATGATTTATCATTATATTATTTTCGCACCTTCTTTATTTATTTTCGACACATACGTATGAAAATCTATTTGCAAATTTGTGTAAACAATTTTCATTTCTTCTTCTACTTTCCGCGCCGTTGTTGCGTTTTTACTCAACATAAATATAGACGGTCCCGATCCCGATATGCCTCCGCCCAATGCTCCCGCATCAATACATTTTTTCTTCAATTCGCTGAAACCCGGTATTAATAGGCTTCTCACGGGTTCAATAATATGGTCATTCAACGACCGACCGATTAAATCTATATCGTTTTGCAAAATGCCGGCAACCAATCCGGCAATATTTCCCCATTGGCGAATTGCTTTTTTCAATTCCACTTGCTGGCGCAACACGGCACGCGCGTCTGCCGTGCGCACTTCAATTTGCGGATGAACCAGCGTAACGAACAAATCGGGCGCGGGCAACGGCACAATATCCAAAGGATTGATAGCGCGGATAAGCGTGATACCGCCGTAAATGCAAGGTGCTACATTATCTGCATGCTTAACGCCGCTCGCCACTTTTTCGCCAAACATGGCATATTGAATTAATTGCGGTTTTGTAAAACGATTGCCCAGCAAGTGATTTGCCGCAACTACGGCGCCGGCTGCGCTTGCCGCGCTGGAACCCACGCCGCTACCGGGTTTGATATTTTTATGTATCAATACTTCAAAGCCGATGTTGTCTTCCACATCTTTCAGCATTTCCAGCAAAGGCGCGCCGGCTGTGTTTTGTGCGGGATCTTCGGGTAGGGGATAACCATCGGCGCTGCGAATAATTACTTTTTTTTCGCTAAGCAATTTTACCTCCATCGTGTCTGCCGGTTCATTCAAACACAAACCTAAAATATCAAAGCCGCAAACCAAATTGGCTACGGTGCCCGGTGCGTGTACAGTACAAGAATTCATCTAAATTATGAATGATGATTTATAAATATGAATTAATTATATTAAAATTTTCTACTTTCTACTACATTCCCGTTTTAATCAAATCGGCAAATACGCCGCTTGCGGTAACATCCGCGCCGGCACCCGCGCCTTTAATTACCAAAGGCTGTTCGGGATAACGCTTTGTGTAAAATAAAACGATATTATCCTTTCCGTATAAATGATAATAATCGGATTGCTCACTTACTTCCTGCAAACCCACAGCAGCCTTGCCTTCCTCGAAACTTGCAACGTATTTTAGTTTACAATTTTTCTTTGTAGCGCTGTCGTATAACGCTTTAAAATAGCTTTCATGCTTTGCCAATTCTTTATAAAAATCATCCACAGAACCTTCAAAACAAGAAGTCGGCAAGAACTGTTTATTTGCAATATCCTCCATATTGATAACATTTCCGGCTTCTCGTGCCAATATCATTATTTTGCGCATTACATCGGTTCCACCCAAATCCAAACGAGGGTCTGGTTCCGTGTAACCCTCATCCTGCGCCTGTTTTACCACTTCTGCAAAAATTCTTTTTCCGTTATAATTATTAAAAACAAAATTGAGTGTTCCCGAAAGTACAGCTTGGATTTTTACAATTTCATCACCGCTACGCAACAAATCGTTCAGGGTGCTAATCACCGGTAAACCCGCACCCACATTGGTTTCAAAGAAAAATGATGCATTAAATTCTTTGGACAAAGATTTTAATTGACGATAATATTCGTAAGACGATGAGCAAGCAATTTTATTGCAAGCTACTACCGAAATACTTTTTTCCAACAAAAGAGGATAGCTGTTCGCCAAATCTTTGTTCGCTGTAACATCGACCAATACGGAGTTTCGTAGATTTTTTTGAATAATTGCTCTGACAAATTGATTCATGTTATATTTCTCGCCGTTGTGCAAATTTTCTTTCCAAGTATCCAGAGAAATGCCGCTATTCTCGGTAAACAACATGTTTCTACTGTTAGCCAATCCCACTACTCTCAACTGCAAATTAAGATTGTTCAGCAAAAAATCTTTTTGATGATTTAACTGCGCAATCAGCCTGCTGCCTACGTTTCCGGTGCCTGCAATAAATATGTTGAGCTGTTTATATACTTTTTCAAAAAATGCTTCATGCAATACATTGACTGCTTTTTTTACGTCTTTAAAAGCAATGACCGCAGAAATATTTTTCTCCGAACTGCCCTGTGCAATTGCTCGAACGCTGATGCCGTTTCGTCCGAATGCCGAAAACATTTTTCCGCTGATGCCCGAATGACTTTTCATTTTATCGCCCACCAATGCAATGATAGAGAGCTTTTGCTCGTCTTTCACCGGCTCTACTCTTTTGGCAAGAATATCATCATAAAAGGCTTCATTCAATACTTCTTTGGCTTTTGCTAAATCATTTGCATTAATGGCAACGCAAATAGAATGCTCCGAAGAGCTTTGCGTAATCAGTATTACATTAATT
>Ga0209738_10000183_pt1 | contig 14045 bp, 11 predicted proteins | sample TergutNc150P5_FD_187289 | JGI IMG/M metagenome (GOLD analysis project Ga0209738, IMG submission 187289) | Nasutitermes corniger P5 segment gut microbial community from laboratory colony in Florida, USA - Nc150 P5 (SPAdes) (version 2) | ecosystem: Host-associated > Arthropoda: Insects >...
TGGCAGCAGACGCGGTGGCAGCAGACGCGGTGGCAGCAGGCGCGGTGGCAGCAGGCGCGGCGGCAGCAGACGCGGCGCACATCGATACGGCCAGCCCCAGCACGGTGCTGCCTGCGCCAAGGCGACGAAGGAACGGCGAGGTCATGCCTGCGCCTCCTCTGCCCGGGAGGTAAACATGGCGCGAAACGCCTGTTCGATGTCCCAAGCCTCCAGTTCGACGCGCCGGTTCAAGTACATACCGAACCCGGCGGCAACGTAGAACGGCTCCAGTACCGCCACCACCACGGCATAGAACAGCGCCGACACCAGAGCTGGCGCGATTGTTGCGTCACCGCGCGTCACCAGCCAATGGAGCAAGCGTGATCTGCTGCCGTTATCGTCAGGCGCTAACCAAACCATGGCCGCGATCAGCCCAAAATTCAGTGCCACCTCCACGTGCGCGTAAGCGATCTGCAAACCGATGGCCGCGCCGCCGCGCCCATGCCGCAATTGCTTGCTGCGGCGGCGGCGCGCACGGCCGCGCTGGTTTTCGAGTTGTTCAATGGGCTGCGTAAAAGAGCGCCAGGGCGACAGGCGCCGCTCAAACAGCGTGCGCAGCAAATTGCCGCCCCAGACTTGGCGCCGCGCGCGCCACAGGTCGCTCCAACGCGTCGGCTCGCCAAACGCCGCGCGCGAAAACACGAACAGCAGGCTGCGGTCCAGCCACGGCTTGAGCCAAAAGATCAGCAGCGCCGGCAGCCAAATGGCGAACTCGGCCGTGGACAGCGACAGCACCACCACCACCGCGTAAACCGGCAGAAACACGCGCCAAACCGACCCCGCGCAGCAGCGCGTGAGCGCCGCGCCAAGATCGGCGGCCTCGGCCATCGGGCGTGGCCGCAGCGCCACGGCCAGAGCATCAACGCGCATGGCCCCTCCGCGCCGTCTCGGACGGCGTTGAGGAACGTTGGGGCCGCCCCTGCCAGACCAGATACACCAACACCAGCAGCCAGCAACACGCCGCCACGCCATATTTAACGATGCTCGGCACCCAGCGCGACGAGGACCAGAACGCCTCCAGCGCCGCCGCCACCACCAGCATGGCGACCACGCCATACATCAACACCACGGCATGGCGCGCGGCTTGCCGCAGCGATTCCAGCCGGGTCAGCCGCCCCGGCGCAACCCATGCCCAGCCCAGCCGCATCCCCGCCGCGCCCGAAAGCACGATGGCCGTCAGCTCGAACGCACCGTGCGTGGCGACGAAAGGGAAAAAGTTGCCGCCGTAGCCCGCGCCGGTCACATACCCGGCCACGCTGCCGATAGCTACGCCGTTGAACAGCAGCATCTGCGCGCTCATCACGCCGGCCAGCACCCCCGTGCCAAAGCAAGTCAGCCCGATGCCGATGTTGTGCATGATGTAGAAGCCGAACATTTGAAAGTCATCGCCTGCGTCGCGCGTGCGGCCCAAGGCCTGCGCGCCGGGGCCGTACATCTCGTCGAATTGATGCACCTCACTGGAATCCATCACGTGCAGGATAAAACCCGGATCGCGCCAGCAGACCCAGGCCGTGGCCAGCAGCGACACGACGAACAGCAACGCCGCCACGCCCAAATAGCGCCGGTGCGCGCGCACCGCCTGCGGAAAATCGATCAGCAGCAATTGGGACAGTTGCGTCACCCCAAAATCGTGCTGGCGGTAAATCAGCCGGTGGGCCGATTGCGTCAGCCCTTCCAGCCGCTCGATCAACTCCATCGGATAGGCGCGCGCTTGCGCCAGCGCCAGGTGCTCGCACACGCGCCGGTACAACGCCGCCAACCGCGCGCCATCGTAATTGCGCTTGCGCTCGGCGTCAGCGAGCAAAGCCTCCAACTGGCGCCACAGCGGCGCGTAGGTATCGGTAAATTGCAAAGGCGTCATGCAGCGGTGCCTTTCTTCACTCCGTCTTGCGTTTGCTCGCGCCGCCCCAGCGCCCATTGCGCCACGCCCAGCAGACGTTGCGAAGCGCTGCGGTCCTCCCAATCGTGGTCATTCGGCAAATCCAGCGCCGGTTCGGCAATGGCGGCCAGTTCCTCGAAGCGCTCCGGCGTCAAACGTGTCGCGCGTCCGGCCCAGGCCACGATGGCCGCCTGTTCGCGCAGCGCCAGGTGGCGCATGGGCGCCAGCGGCACGGCCGCGGGCACTTTCCCACTCAACCGCACCTGCTCGGCGAACACCACCAACGTACCTCCGGCCAGATCACCCAGCCGCTTGCTATTGGTGTTCCATAACATCCATATCAAACCGAGGCCATAACACACAGGCAGAAAATCGGCGCACCGCAACAAATTGCGCGTCACCGAGGCCGCCACCGTTACCGGCAGGCCGGAATCCATCACTACGCGCAAACCCATCGCGCGCTTGCCCGGCGTCGCGCCGTTCAATGAAAGTTCAAATAACACCGGATACAGCCATTCCAACGCGAAAAAAAAGATGGCAAACAAACCCAGGCCTAACTTGCCCATGACGCCCAACACGATAGCGAAGACGACCCACAGCGCGATGCGAATGGCCAAGTCAATCAAATAAGCCAACGCGCGCGCCATCACGCCCGCGGGCCGCAGCGTCAGCGCGATGCCCTCGGGCGTTTCTGCGGTGTAAACGGTATCGATAGTAGCGTTGCCGGGCATGATCATTTAGGCCTGTACTACTTTGGTATTGGCAATGAAGTCGTGCAGGCAGCGGCGCGATTTGGTAAAAATAAACAAAACGTCCACCAATGCAAGCATATAACCCACCTTAGGCACCGCGCTCAGCAACGCCGTCGCGCCAGTCCGTAAACCGGCGATGCGCACAAAGGTTGGCTTTGAACCATCAAGCCGCACAATGCGCACTTTACAAAGCGCCTTGCCGATGGTCTGACCACGGGTTGCCAGCAGATAGCCATGCAGCGCCAAAAAACCCACGTAGCCCAATGCGGCGCGCAACAACATCTCACTCCAGTCCGGCAGGTGCCGCAGGCCCCAAACATCAATATCCGATGGCGCCACCAACCAAATGATGACCAGCAAAACGATACCGATTCCCGTATCGATCAGCGCGGCCCACAATCGCGTCAGCCGTAGCGCCAATTCCCCCGGCAACAGATCCGGTACGACATCTTCCACCCGTGCCTTGGGCGGCGCATACCGCATATCCTGGGTTTCCACGTTCTATGCCCCCCCTGCAAAAAAAAGCGCCGTTTCTTCCGGCGTTCGACAGTATTTTATTGACACGATACCTTTTGCATACCCGATCGCGCCCAGATACTCCCATTTTCGTGAAGTGCCTGTTGGCAATCCCCAACGATGCACGGCGTAAGACTCCTATGCAATAAGCACAGGTCTCGGCACAAAGTATCCGGATTTATGAACGAACCGTCACCCCGACGCTCCATGCACCGGAAGCAGTAGGGCATAAACGGCTTTTTTATTGAATGGAAACAAACTCACATGACGCGCACAAGCACACCCAGCCCAAAAATAAATTGGAGGTCCTCAAATGATTTTGGAAAACCGCGCCCGGTTACGATCGGCTTGCAGGTAACGGTCAAACACCATCGCCACGCCGCGCACGAAAAACCAACCTATCTCGGTCAGGCGGATACCGTCGTCCGTCAACTCCACCAGCCCGTCGCGCGCCAGCGGTTCGAGTTGCTTGAGTTCGTGCGCGAAGCAACTGCGGAAGTTGATCAGGTGCGCCAGTTCCACTGCTTCGAAGTCCACCCGCCCCTGGCACATCAGCGCCATGATGACGGTGCGCCGCACCAGATCGTCGCGCGAAGCCGCCAGACCGCGTATCACCGGCAAGTGGCCTTGATCGAGCGCGTCCTGATACTCCTCCAGCGTCTTGGCGTTCTGACTGTAGGTCGCGCCGATTTTACCGATGGCCGATACGCCCAGACCGATCAGATCGCAATCGGGCTGGGTGCTGTAGCCCTGGAAATTGCGGTGCAGCTTACCTTCGCGCTTGGCGATGGCCAGCGCATCGCCGGGCAGCGCAAAGTGGTCCATGCCGATATAGACGTAACCCGCTGCGTCGAACGCCGCCAGCGCAGCCGCCAACATGCCGACCTTGTCAGGCGGGGGCGGCAACTCCTCGCTGAGGATGCGCCGCTGCGGTTTGAAACGCGCGGGCAAATGCGCATAAGCGTAAAGCGCGATCCGGTCGGGCCGCACTTGGGCCACCTGCGCCAGGGTGCGCTGGAACGATTCGGGCGTTTGCCGGGGCAACCCGTAAATCAAATCCATGTTGATCGAGTCAAACGCCAGCCGCCGCGCCTGAACCATCAGCTCTGCCACTTGCTCGTAGGGCTGCACGCGGTGCACCGCCTTTTGTACCGCCGGATCAAAGTCCTGCACGCCCAAACTCAGGCGGTTGAAACCCAGCCCCTTGATCGTCGCCAGCCGTTGAGCATTGATGGTGCGCGGGTCGATTTCGATCGAATATTCGCCGCCGGGCATGAAATTGAAGCGCTGCCCCAGCATCTGCATCAAGCCGGTAAGTTCGGCGTCGTTGAAGAAGGTCGGCGAACCTCCGCCCAAATGCAACTGACTCACCATTCGGCCCTCGCCCAAATGCGGTAATTGCAAATCGACCTCCCGCGTCAGGTGTTGCAAATACGGCAAGCTGCGCTCGTGATGGCGGGTGATGATCTTGTTACAAGCGCAGTAGTAGCACAACGCATCGCAAAACGGAATGTGCACGTACAGCGACAGCGGCAACGCCATGCCCGTCGCCGGCCCTTTGCGCCTTTGCGTCAGCGCATTTAGGTAGTCGGCCTCGGAAAAAGCCTCCACAAACCTGTCCGCCGTCGGATACGAGGTATAGCGCGGACCGGGAACGTCAAAGCGTGTCAGCAATTCAGGAGTAATAGCGAACATCTGGGCAAGTTTTCAGGGAGCCAAGTTTTAGGTTTGAAACCCGGAAACCGTCAGTAGAAATACAGCAGCTATCTTGCCGTACTCCCAGCCAACCGTTCTTGACAACGATCAAACAACATCGTAAAGGATGGGCCGCACGCCAGGATCCCCATCCCCGGAGAGAGGGCAACGGCAACGCTACAACCCTCCTGCGGATAAGGACGGGCCGCGGGCCACGCTCGTACAATCTAGGGAATTTGCCTCATTGCCGCGTCGCGACCTCACGCCCGGCCCTGACTATGCCGCCGTCCGAAGTCTTCAAAGTCGCCTGCTCTAAGTGCAATCTGTGCGAGTTGTGCATGCCCCCTGGGCTGAGCACAGCGGAAATGAACAAGCTTGACGGCCTGGTCGCCACCCGGCGCAAGGTGCGCATGGGTGAATCGCTGTTTTCCAGCGGCGCGCCGTTCACTTCACTCTACGCCGTCCAAACCGGATTTTTCAAAACCAGCCTGACCACCGAGGACGGACGCAATCAGGTCACGGGCTTCCAAATGGCCGGCGAGATCATCGGGCTGGACGGTATCGTCGGCAACAGTCACACGTGCGATGCCATTGCGCTGGAAGATGCCAATGTGTGCGTCATGCCCTACGCGGACATCAGCGCACTGGCGCACGAAGTACCGGCGCTGCAAGCACACCTGCACAAGCTCATGAGCCGCGAGATCGTCAACGAACACAGCATCATGCTGCTCCTGGGCAGTATGCGCGCCGAGGAGCGTGTCGCGACATTTCTGCTCAACCTGTCACACCGCATGTCGGCGCGGGGGTTTTCACGCTCGGAGCTGATACTGCGCATGTCGCGCGCCGAAATCGGCTCCTACCTAGGTCTCAAGCTCGAAACCGTAAGCCGCACCTTCTCGCGGCTGGCCGAACAGGGCATCATCGAGGTGCGGCAGCGCAACGTGCGCATCATCGACGCGTGCGCGCTGCATGCGATCATCAACAGCAACGAAACGATGCGGTGAACGCATCCATTCACCGCCCGTTGTTCCGTCCTCTTCTTATCTGAGCGCCTTGAAGCGCATGCGTTTGGGCCGCGCGCCTTCTTCGCCCAGGCGCTTGATTTTGTCGGCCTCGTATTCCTGATAGTTGCCGTCGAAGAACACCCATTGGCTGTCGCCTTCGGCGGCCAGGATGTGGGTGCAGATGCGGTCGAGAAACCAGCGGTCGTGGCTGATGACCATGCAACTGCCGGCGAATTCCAGCAGCGCGTCTTCCAGCGCGCGCAACGTTTCCACGTCCAGATCGTTGGACGGCTCGTCGAGCAGCAGCACGTTGCCGCCCTGCATCAGCGTTTTGGCCAGGTGCAGGCGTCCGCGTTCGCCGCCTGAGAGCAGGCCGACTTTCTTTTGCTGGTCGCCGCCGTTGAAGTTGAAGCGCCCGCAGTAGGCGCGGCTGGGCATCTGGAATTTGCCGACGGTGATGATGTCCAGACCGCCGGAGATTTCCTCCCACACCGTTTTGTCGGCGGACAGGCTCTCGCGGCTTTGATCGACGAAAGCGAGCTTGACGGTCTGCCCCAGATGCGCCTCGCCGGCGTCGGGCTTTTCCGCGCCGGTGATGAGTTTGAACAGCGTCGATTTGCCCGCGCCGTTGGGGCCGATGATGCCGACGATGGCGCCCGCGGGCACTTTGAAGCTGAGGTTGTCGATCAGCAGACGTTCGCCGAAACGCTTGCTCACGCCTTTGAATTCGATGACGTCATTGCCCAAGCGGTCGGCCACGGGGATGAAGATTTCCTGCGTTTCGTTGCGCTTCTGGTATTCGTAGTCGGAGAGTTCCTCGAACCGCGCCAAGCGCGCTTTGGATTTGGCCTGCCGGCCCTTGGGGTTCTGGCGTGCCCATTCCAGCTCTTTCTTCATGGCCTTGGTGCGCGCGTCCTCGGTCTTTTGTTCCTGCTCCAGGCGCGTTTCTTTTTGGTCCAGCCACGAGCTGTAATTGCCCTTCCAGGGGATGCCCTGACCCCGGTCGAGTTCCAGAATCCACTCCGCGGCGTTGTCCAGAAAGTAGCGGTCGTGCGTCACCGCCACCACGGTGCCGGGAAAGCGGTGCAGATACTGCTCGAGCCACTGCACCGATTCGGCGTCCAGGTGGTTGGTCGGCTCATCGAGCAGCAGCATGTCGGGCTTTTCCAGCAGCAGCTTGCACAGGGCCACACGCCGTTTTTCGCCGCCGGAGAGGTTGCCGATGACGGCGTCCCACGGCGGCAGGCGCAGCGCGTCGGCGGCGATTTCCAGTTGATGTTCGCTGTCGGTGCCCGCGGCGGCGATCACCGCTTCGAGCTTGCCTTGTTCTTCACTGAGCTTGTCGAAATCGGCGTCCGGTTCGGCATAAGCGGCGTAGATTTCTTCCAGACGTTCGCGCGCGGCGTTGACCTCGCCCATCGCTTCTTCAACGGCCTGGCGCACCGTGTGCGCGGGGTCCAGCCGTGGTTCCTGCGGCAGATGGCCGATGGACAGCCCCGGCATGGGCGTGGCTTCGCCTTCGATCTCCGTGTCGATGCCGGCCATGATCTTGAGCAGCGTCGATTTGCCCGCCCCGTTCAGGCCCAGCACGCCGATCTTGGCGCCGGGGAAAAACGACAGCGAAATATCCTTGAGGATCGGGCGGCGCGGCGGCACGGTCTTGCCGACGCGGTTCATGGTAAAGACGTATTGGGGCATGCAGCGGACTTCCTTGTGCGCAAAATCTTTAGGGAACCTCTGAATAACGCTAAGTAAGTTGGCGCGCCTGGATTTGGGATGGGCTGCAAGGCGCAAAGCACAGCGATACCCGGCGGTATCGCGAGCATTTGCAACGCCACAGACCGCCCAAAGCCAGGATGCGCCGGCCACGACAGGGTTGTTCAGAGGTTCCTTAGATGGTAATGCACAAGCGTATCCGGTATCGGCGCTGAACGCCGTGCAGGCGGGCGGGCCGTCAAGTCATGGTCAGGCGGCGCGCGGCCAACTGCCGCGCAGGGTGCGCAGGCCGACCGTTAGCCATGCCGTGACGAGGAACGCAAACAGCAGCGCCGACAGGACCGCGAGGGCCGTCAATCCGGTATGCAGCGCCAGGCCGGCCGTACCGGTCACGCAGGTGCCGACCGGAAAGGTAAACGACCACCAGGTCAGCGAGAACGGCAAACCGCGCCGCGCCGTGCGCAGGGTTATGGCGGCGGCAATCCCCAGCCACATCAGGGCAAAGCCGAGCACCGGCAGTCCGTAGAGCACGGCAAACATCATCAGCGCCCGGTCCAGTTCGGGGCCAAAAGCGCCGTTCGCATTGCCCGCCAGCAGATTCACGGCGGTAATCGACTGGCCCAGCGGCCCCAGCACGATCCACAGGGTCGGTACCATGTTTTCAGCGCCCACTTTGTGGATGGACAGCCGCTGCCACAACTGCGTGATGACCACGATGGACGCCAGCAGACTCAAGCCGAACATCGCGTAACAACCTGCCAGCAACGTGTCGCGCGCCTGCCCGGCGGCGATGTGCGGCAGCAGCACCGCGCCCGTGGCGGCCGAGACCATCGGCGGCACGACCGGCATCAGCCAACCGCCGAAAGCCGAATCGGCACTGTTCTCGTGGCGGGTAAACGCCAGATAAGGCACGGCGACCGCGGCAAACAGGCCGCCCGCGGTGCCCAGCGACCACAGTACCCAATCAATCACGACGGCGGCGTGCAGGCCGATGAGATTGCGCCCAATCAGCAGCGTGCCCATGCCGACCGTGAGAAACGCCATGGGCGGAGCGCCGTAAAAATGCGCCATTACCGGGTTGAGGTGATGGGCGCGCGCGACATGCGGATGCCGCACCCAATGGATGAGGCTGGCCGCCGTCAGAAACACCAGCAGTGCAAACGCTATCAGCCAAATGATCAGTGCGGCCTGTTGCATGCCGGGCCATTGAAACGGTTGGCCTGCCGCCGCATTGGCCACGATACCCGTACCCATGACGGCGGCGAACCAGTTGGGCGTGACATTGGTGATGGAAAACAGGCCCACGCGCCGGACGTGCATGTCCGACCCGACACTGGAAATACTAAGTTGAGTCATGGCTTTCGGGAGAAAATTCCGAGGATTGGGAGCGCCTGACCGCTCATGGCTGGAGAGCGCTGGCGTGACGTAAAGTTGACGTTTCTTGACGGCATTCGCGCCTTGCCTGTGCTCCAGGCGCAGCCGGCTTGAGCGCGGTTTTCGCTTGACGAAAGGTTTCCGGCCAAGCGTTTCGAAGGCGGCAATTCTGCAAAGAACTTTCGATCAGGTAAAGTCATAATTTCTTACTCAGACAATCAGAATTCCTGATGCTTCACGTCAGCCTCCGGCAATGGCAGGTATTCGTGCAGACGGCTGCGCTGGGCAGCTTGCGGGCCGCTGCTGCCGTCCTCCACATCACCCAGCCGGCCGCCAGCATGGCGCTGACCGAAATGGAGCGGTTGCTGGGTGCGCCGCTGTTCGACCGGGAGCGCAACCGCCTGCGCCTGAACCCGCTGGGCCGCCAACTGCTGTCTCCCGCGCAAGACCTGTTGGCCCGTCACGCGGAGCTGGAACGCATCGCCAGCGGCAACGTTGCCGCGCTGTCGGGCGAACTGCACATCGGCGCAAGCAATACGGTGGGCAACTACCTCAACAGTGAACTACTGGGCGGCTTCATGCGCGCGCACCCGCAAGTCACCCTGCAACTGCGGGTGGGCAACACCGGCGACATCGCGCGCGCCGTGGTCGATCATCAACTGGATGCGGGTTGCGTTGAAGGGCCGACGCTGCTGCCCGGATTGCAAACGCTGGCCTGGCGCGACGATCGACTGGTGATCTGCGCCGCGCCCACGCATCCGTTGACGGCGCTGGCCGCGGCAAGGCCCTTGCGCCCGCGCGACTTCCACGGCCAGCGATGGATCCTGCGCGAACCCAATTCGGCCACCCGCGCCCTGAGCGAACAGGCGCTCATGAAGCTGCCGCCGCCCGCGGGGATATTGGAGTTGAGTCAGACCGAAGCGATCAAACAGGCCGTAAAAGCGGGTCTGGGGATTGCGTTTTTACCCACGGTGGCCATTGGCGACGAGCTGGCTGCCATGCGCCTGACCGTACTGCCCACGCCATTTCTCGACCTGCGCCGCCAGATCACGGTGCTGTTGCGGCGCGGGCGTTATCGCGGCGCGGTGCTGGATGCGTTTTTGAACAGCTTATCCTTGCAGCCCGACGCACCCGCAAAAACCGGCAGCCCCAAATCTTCTCCAAGCGACCCGGCGCAAACCGGCTGAGCAGCGCAAGTTTGACGGGCACACAGCACGGCGCGCCGACGCGAATGCGCAACGGCAACAAGAAGCCCCGCGCGTTCGCAGGAATCGCCCCGGATAGAATCCCCCGCACCCCCGCATGGAGCAATACATTTTTTTTCACCCCGTGCGGAGTTCGCTGCGCTGGCGCTCCCATGTTGAGCGCTTGGCGCTGTCTTCCTGCCCCTTCATAGGGGGAGTCTTTGGGTTGGACAACCAATGTCTGATTTGAGTCTTCAATTCCAGCAGGCGGCAAGTCAACTTCCCGTCAGTTCCTATTTCGATGAAGCGCTTTTGCAGCGCGAGAAGAGGCTCATCTTCGAGTCCGGTCCGCGCTACGTCGGTCACAAGCTGGCCGTGCCCAAGCCGGGCGACTACTTCGCCCTGCCGCAAGAAGCCGAAGGCCGTGCGCTGATCCACGATCCGCAAAGCGGCAGCGTGCGGCTCGTCTCCAACGTCTGCCGGCATCGCCAGGCCGTGATGCTCAAGGGGCGCGGCTCGCTTGCGACCGAGCACAAAGGCGCGGCGGGCGGCAACGTCGTTTGCCCGCTGCACCGCTGGACGTATTCCGCCGGAGGCGAGCTGCTGGGCGCGCCGCACTTTGCGCACGACCCCTGCCTCAATCTGAACCGCTACGGGCTGCGCGAGTGGAACGGTCTGCTGTTCGAGGACAACGGCCGCGACATCACCGCCGACCTGGCGGGCATGAAGCTGGCCCAGAACCTGTCCTTCGAGGGCTACGCGCTCGGCCATGTCGAACTGCACACCTGTCACTACAACTGGAAGACCTTTATCGAGGTCTATCTGGAGGACTACCACGTCGCGCCCTTTCATCCGGGGTTGAGCAACTTCGTCACCTGCGACGATCTGCGTTGGGAATTCGGCCGCGAATACTCGGTGCAAACGGTGGGCACATCGGCCAACCTGGCGCCGGGCAAGCGCGCCGGCAGCCCGGTCTATGAACGCTGGCACCGTGCGCTGCTGGCCTACGATCAGGACAAAAAGCCCGCGCGCGGCGCCATCTGGCTGACCTACTACCCGCACATCATGGTGGAGTGGTATCCGCACGTGCTGACCATTTCCACGCTGCACCCCATCAGCGTGAATGAGACGCTCAACATGGTTGAGTTCTATTACCCCGAAGAGATTGCCGCTTTCGAGCCGGAGTTCATGCAGGCGCAGCGCGCCGCTTACATGGAGACCTGCATCGAAGACGACGAGATCGCCGAGCGCATGGACGCAGGCCGCAAGGCGCTGCTCGAACGCGGCGAGAACGAGGTCGGCCCCTACCAAAGCCCGATGGAAGACGGCATGCAGCACTTCCACGAATGGTACCGGCGAGTCATGGATATGCCGGCCGCGGCTTAAAAAACCACTCTATTTTTGTTTACGGCAGCCATCATGCATCTATATGATGCAGTTGGATGGCTGCCTGTTTTTTCATGAAATCTGCAGCAAGAGGAAGAGAAAGCGTAGTGTATAAATTTCGTTATTAGGTTGTATCGTACTGCTCGATGGCTGCGCTTCTGTTCCCCCTCCCCCTCCGCCTCCCTTGCCGCTTGATGTGCTGAAAGTGAAATACACAACCAGCTACATGAACAGTGGCACACTCAAGGAAACGCCTACCGAAGTTACCTTGGTTCGACGAGAAACAACCGGTAAACTCGTCGCTGTTCAAGTTGGCCTCAACATCCTGACGTTGGCTTTAGGAAGAACAGTCGCCGAGTTTACTAGTTTCAGCAAGGACGATCTCAAAGGTGAGCACATTGAAGAAGAAGGCGACCGTACCAATCTTCAAAATCCGGTGTCTACGCGACATTCGTTCAATCACTTCAGACTGCCATTGATGCGGAAATGGTGCAGGATAAAATCGAAGGGGGGCCGCGTTTTAAATATCCAATTTTAGTAGGTGGAGGAAGTGCTCGTCTGGTTTACGATTCTTTGACGGGATCGCAAGAACCACTTTATCAATTGGTATTGGAATTGGACGTATATAAGCACAAGGAAAATAGTGCGGGCATGTTGTCTCCGGTGTCTTGCGACGCGCGCTCGACCCCGCCTCAACCCTTGACTTATTGATCGGACTCCTCCTACAACAACGTACGGCTAAAGCTGAATCGAATGTTGGACGATTGTCAGAAACAAGTGTTGGCGAAACTGCCGTACCTACTGGAACACTGACCGCATATCGAGCGAATTTGATCTTGCACGCTGCCACGTTGTGTGCAGAGTGCCGTTCAATGCGTGTCGCCGGGTGATTGGGACGCATCATCGTCATGCCGCGGCGGCGGAGCAATCCGTCCCGGCGTTGCGGTGTGCATCGTGACTTCGTTTTTGGATGCCGGCACGCGGGCGGCGGGACCGATCGGCGGTGTTGCCACGGCCGCGCAACACTTGGGCATCACTTTTTTGATTGCGATGGCGTTGTCGGCATTGGCTATGTTGGCCGCGTACCTGCAACGGGTAGACCGACGATAATTCCCCACCAGCAAACTAGGGAAATAAGCCATGTTCACCCGCCTCATCACCCCCCATCAACTGCAAGAGCTGCAAGCGCGTCAAACGCCGCTCAAGGTTTTTGACGTGAGTTTTGATCTGTCCGATCCGGCCAAGGCCGACGTGATGTTCGCCGAAAAGCACATCGCGGGCGCCGCTCTGGCGCATCTGGAACGCGACTTGAGCGCCGGGCTGCCGCTGTCCGCCACCACCCAGGCGCTAAGCGGCGGACGCCACCCGCTGCCCACCCGCGAGGCGCTGGCCGCCTGGCTCACGCGCGTGGGCTTCACCAACGACATGCAGGCCGTCGTTTATGACCGCAACGGCGTCAACTACGCCGGGCGGCTGTGGTGGATGCTCAAATGGGCGGGGCACGACGCCGTGGCCGTGCTCGACGGCGGCTTGCAAGCCTGGCAGGCAGCCGGCGGCGCCACCGAATCTGGGCCTGCGCCGCAAACCGCCGCCGCCAAGCCCTTCGCGCTGCACGCGCCGCTGCGCCAGTTCGTCGGCGCGGAAGATGTGCTGCGCCACCTGGGCGAACCGGGCCAGACCCTGATCGACGCACGCGCCGCGCCGCGCTTTCGCGGCGACGTCGAACCGCTTGACCCCATGGCCGGTCACATTCCGGGCGCGCTCAACCGCCCGTTCCCCGACAACTTTGCCGCCGACGGGCATTACAAATCGCCCGAACAGCTCAAGACCGAATTCACCGCACTGCTGGCCGGTCATGCTCCGGCCAGCGTGGTGCATTACTGCGGCAGCGGCGTTAGCGCCCTGGCCAATGTGCTGGCCATGGAAATCGCCGGCTACCCACCCGTGCCGCTCTACGCAGGCAGTTGGAGCGAATGGAGCAGCGTGCCGAGCAGGCCTTGCGCGAAGGGCTGAACTCCCTCCGCCAACGGACGTCTGGATGGTGCATGGTCCGTTATTGCGCTTTTGCGTGGCCGTTGCTATCCGTGAAATGGGCCGTTACGTCCGGCCACATGTGCGCGCTGCGCCGCGTAACCGCTGCCCGGCCAAGCTGCGCGGCCCACCACGCTTCGGTACCGTATTCGGCACGCCATGACCACAGCCGTTGCGTGGCGTAGTGCAGCGTGTGCTCCCAGGTAAAGCCGATGGCCCCATGCACCTGATGCGCAATGCTGGGCGCAAGGCCAGCGGCCTGTCCGGCACGGATCTTCGCCACGCCGACCTCAAAACGGTCCGGGCGCCCAGCGACCGATGAGAACGCGGCCAACGTCACGCACTGTGAACTGGTGGCGGCGCCGGCCAGTTGCGCCAGCGCCTGCTGGATCGCCTGAAACTTGCCGATTGGCCGCCCGAATTGAACACGCTGGTTGACGTATTCGACCGAACTGGCAAGCGTGACTTC
>Ga0209738_10000184_pt1 | contig 14028 bp, 4 predicted proteins | sample TergutNc150P5_FD_187289 | JGI IMG/M metagenome (GOLD analysis project Ga0209738, IMG submission 187289) | Nasutitermes corniger P5 segment gut microbial community from laboratory colony in Florida, USA - Nc150 P5 (SPAdes) (version 2) | ecosystem: Host-associated > Arthropoda: Insects > Digestive...
TATATATATATATATATATATATATATATATAGGTGCGCCATGTGTTATAAAAAGTAGTATGCCAATGGGTTAAATAAACCTTGTTATATAATTAGATGGTTTAAATTGTATTTATCACATGCTGCACTAAAAATGGTGTACTATGCTTTTTTCACTTAGTAATGTCCTGTTGTTTGATTTATTGGGGAAATTCAACAAATAGTAAGTGTGTTTTCAAATTACAGAAGAGAGCTATTAGAATAATGGTGGATGCTAAGAATAACGACTCACGTAGAGAGTTTTTTAAACTACTAAAAATGTTACCCTTATTTGCCCAATACATATATTCTCTGTTAATGTTTGTAGTTAACAATTGAAAGTTATTTTTGGACAGTGCTGATTTGTACTCAGTAAAAACAAGGAAAAGCCATAACCTTCATCTTCCTGTTTCACCTAACAAAATACCAAAAAAGAGTACACTATGGCGGGATTAGGGTCTTCAATCATTTGCCAACTTTCATAAAGAGTATAGCGAATGAAACAAAAGTGTTCAAAAAGACCTTAAAGATGTTTCGAATGGATAATTCATTTTATTCTATGGATGAATTTTTTTAAATTTAAGGAATAAGCTATATTCTAGATTTAACAACTTCATAACATTATGCATTGATAATTTATTATGTAGATTTTATATATAATTGTATTTTTATGACGTCTATAATTCAACAGATATATTGTGAATTATATTGTGACTGTCTTCACATTCTTGGGATGTGCCCGTAAGTGAATGTATGGAAGTAAATACATGAATGAATGAAAGGATTAGCATTAGATACACAAAAGAAGGTTGTGTGATTTGGTCAAGGAGTCCAGGTTTGTCGGCTTATGAGATTCGTGAATGGATTTAAGCTAAATTGCTTCTTAATGATCAGGAAGCAACAGTGGTATAGATAGACAGACCTGAACGACATGTTTATGTTAATTTTCGGGACAGTGACCGAATGCAGGACGTGTTCCATTCGACCGGAGATTACAGATAATTACAGCTGCAATGGGAACGAGAAGAGCACGAATTGCCAACTTCTACCCAGGAACAGTAGGATGGAGTACTACGGCCCTTTCTGTGTTTGTACGGAGAAGTGAGGGACATTTAGGCAGAAGCATTGTCTCGACTATATCGTTAGCCGGTGGCCAATGGCTTTCGACTCGCAATGATTACTCTCTCCAAACACATACCGTCACATATTACTGTGGCTGACAGCAGAGTGCTATTGTTATACGATGGATAACCTATAACGTGTTTTGGTTTTAATATCACGTGCCACCTTTATCAAGCGTGCCCGATGCGACGGGATTGCAGCAGACGGTACTTATCCACACATATCTTGGTCGAATATAGCCATGCAGGGACAGGAAATACACTGCAGGCCCGTAGAGGTCAAAGAGGGGACAGAACGGCACAGTGGACAGCCAGAGCTTGTAGATAGGAATAATGAGGAGCATTGTGCATCACACCGTCGTGTGGAAATACTGACCACTTTGACGAAAATGCGCAATTAGACTTAACAATGCTGGTTGTGAGGTGCAGTTTTGAACCTCTTTCGTTCCCGGCACACTCGGCCCTGGCGCCAGTGTCAAACGTGTCTCAGAGTGGAGAAAATTGAGACGGCAGTGGATAATAAAACGGAATCTACTTTGTTCCAATTACAAATAGCAGAACACCTGGAGACATACGAGATCACCCAGATAGACGTGTCGAACAAGGAAGTGGGGAAGGCGAGGTAGAGGTAGGTGTGTTGATGGCAGAGAGCGCACATTCACTTGCTGATACAGGTTGTTTGAACGCATCACAACCGACCAGTACAAAGTGGCCTAAACAACCAAGACCGGATAGGAGACTGACGGTCTGGGACCCGAAATAGAAGTAGGAGCGGGTTTAGAACCACGTTGACACAAATATAGGTAAAACTTCGTTACCTTGTCTTCTGTTTCTGATCTACTGACGGACACATAAAATAGCGACTCTGAACGTCAATGGCATTTTAGCGACGATGAGAATGCCGATGCCAACTGAGTTCCTGTACGAACAAGAAATCGACATTATTCTATTAAAAGAAGTCACCACACTGATTTTGACCAGATAAGAGGATACAACACGTACACAATTGTGGGAATCAACAAACGTGGTGCGGTCGTGCTCACCAGAGAGACAATAAAAGTAACCAATCACGGTTTTGCCATCCGGGCGGGGAATGGTATCGTATTGCCGAGGCGTCTGTATGGTAAATATATATGCACTGTATGGCTCGTCGGATAGACAAGAGAGAGAAAATTTTTAAAATGTGGATTCACATACCTTCTGCGTTCACTGATCACATTGGGCGATTTAAACTGCGTCCTTACAAATACCATCTGCACTGAGAATATGAACTGAAGCAAGCTTTAGAGAAATTAATCACCGGCTTAGGTTTAATCGATGCGTGGACAAAAGTACCTCCCAGAGTCGTATATACACATTACACTTCTTACAGAGCAGCACGCATTCATCCAATATAGTTCACATCAAAACACAGTGATCAGGATTTGGGGGTGGAAACCGTGGTTGTGACATTCACAGATCACCTAGCGGTATGCCTGCGAATCAAGCTGGAAGCCGGTATGTTGCAACAAGGCAGAGGCCTGTGGAAAATGTACACGAAAATATTAAAATACACAACTAGCAGAAGCCATTTTGAGCTGGACTGGAGAAGGTGGAGACTGCAAAAAAAAAAAAAAAAAACCGGACATGGTTACGTTGTGAGAGAAATATGTCAAACGGAAAATCCCTTTCTTTTTCATTCAAGAAGGGACTGCGAGGACTAGAAAAGATGAGATAAATAAAAATTTTTATTACGCTTGTAAATATGACATCTGGAAGGACCGTAGACTTCCTAGGGAGAAAACACCCACATAAAACCACCTCAAAACTAAGATTGTCCGACTACATAACAAGCGGGTTCATTTCATTACCATCGATACACAAGAAGCTACTCTTTTTTAGTAAACTCCCCCCTCCCCTTTCACTACGGAGGTCTACGTCGTAATTGTATATATGCAGCCTCTGGTATCGTCACTCTCTGCACGTGTTTTATAAAAGTTACAAAATACTGTTCGTTAAATTGTCTCAGACAAAACACCCTTCGCTTAAAAGTAGCGAATATGTAAACCTATATGCCGCCTGTGAGAAAGATGTGCATGATGTACATAATTTGTACATCTGTTTTGAAAGATTGGTTTTTCAGGAACGGAAAGGTTGGGCCCGGAATTTGCTGTCGATCCGACGCTGAGGTGTGGCCTTCCGGGAGGAAGCTCTAAAGTTTCTACCTCTTTAGCCATCTCAGTTTGAACGGAAATGCAGTATGGCCTAAGGAGCTGCCAGTCATTTGATTTTACTTTTAAAGTGTATATATTTTTAATTGTTGGCATTTTGCTTTGACAACAGTCAGTATTCAGGCTAGCAAAACTGCTCTTTATTGATACAGTTTATAACGCAGTGTGTTTCATCTAACTGTACATTATTGTCAGGTAAGAGTAATTGAAAGGGAAAATACAGCATGTGTAATAAAATAACATTGTTGGGTAAAATGAAGACTGAAACCACTTTATTGTATGAGAAGCGTAATATTTAAATAGCATGGTGCCTTTTGTCTGGTAATTTCATGGTTGATACGTGTTGAAATGAAACTTTAAACACTTTTAGACGTAATGTTGTCATTAAAAATGCCCACCAACTTATGACTGTACTTGTCATGAAGTGTAGGTCTGGCGTTAAAGTCTTTGTGTATTATTAAGATGAATATCCGTACTTTAAGATTCTATTTAATCTGTAATGTAACTCTTGATGTTGCATGGATGGTATATTGGATATTTAAAATTGTACTGGAACGAGGTTTGCCCTGCTAAATAAATGAGAATTTATTTTTTAAGGGTTTTACCTTTACGTACAGAAATTACAAAATTACACTTTCACCCTTGTATGGTCTACTAATTTGAATCGGATTTCTGTATGGAAACGGTGGCCTTCTTGTGTGTTCCAAACATATTTAGGTAAAATAGAGGGGTACGCGGAGACACAATTGGTTGAGGCACTGCGCTACAAGCCTCAAGGTCGTTGAATTGACTTATTCCTTCCAGCAGCAATTTCGCCCTGCAAATGACGCAGCTTGTAAGAAGAATAGGTGCCAAGAACAGCTCTTGACACGTGAAGGCAGTCGGTGTGTTTGGTTGACAACCTTACTACCTTCATGTGCCGATTATCTAGAAATCCTCCTCTGCCCCCAGGGGCTCTTCCAGGCCTGTACAGGGATTGCTTTACCTGTTTTTTAGAATTGAAGATGTTATGGATCTTATATATATGTGGGGAAGAAAATAGGCCAAATGAAGCTTATCGAAGGGGTTTACTTCTGTAAACGGGCTACCAATAAAAATCAGTTTTGTAACAAGTTGAAGTAGAGTTTAGTTCATCATCCTAAATCATATTTACGGATGAATCATCCAGAATGATTTGAATGGATGAAACAAATTCCGTTTATACTATTTATTAAATTTTAACACGATATTTAATTTGAAAATGGCACCAGCTGAACACATGTGTTTAGGTTTTTTTTGTTGCTTGTAACTGTTTAATCAATGAAGTTAAACCGAGTTATAAATAAGAAGCAAAATAAGCAAGTGTCGTTGTTGGGTGATACCAGGAATCTACAAACTAGGCGATTTAACGCTTTTTTACGAATAGGAAAGTGAAGATACAAACATATTCAGCAACCACAGAAGAATGTCTGAAGAAAAAGTTAATGTGCTGCTAACAATTTATAATACTGCATAAGAAAACAGAATACACAAATAAGAAATGTCTTCCTGCGTGTTTGAATTTAGAGACCACTCATACTTGTTTGGTTTCTGGTGATTTCTTTGTAAAACCTGAAGATTTACGCCATGTCCCAATAACATTCATTGCAAATTCCTGCCGAAAATTTTAAGAGGCTATATATCGAGCCCTGGAAGACTTAGGTGTAGTTATAAACATAAAGCTTTAAATTTACCAGTAACTCCGTGGGATTGTTTCTTTATTTTTGCTTTTTTAAAATTCTTTTTTAAAAATTTAATCTTTATTTTGGAATACTTGCAAATTATTTTGTCCCATACAACAATGTCCCAAAAGAACTGAAGTATATTTTGTCTCAATTTAAAAGGATATTATTGTGTGATTGTTCAAAAAATTGTTACTCCCTAAGTCAAAACATTCTTCACATGTGAATAATACCAGTTCTTCTTTGTAATGAAGCAAATACTTTGGGAAATCTTGTTTTTCTGTATGAAACTGCAAGGATTTTAATTTTTACAGGGCTGGTGTTACCTCTTGCTTACAACTGATATAGCTTTTCCTCAACTGTAACTCATTTAAATATTTGTTGAGAAATGAAGAAGTTTGGAAAGACATACTTCTAGTAGCACAGCTCTTTTTTGCAGAACTAATCAAATTTATTTTCTGGTGTTTTGCAGCCTTCAGATAACTTCATTAAATTATTATTGGCGGTGCCCACGTACTAAAATTTACGATTAAAGAACCTTTCTGCCCACAGTTCATATACTCCATTATCTTATCTTCCGGTTTTTTTTTTTTTTTTTTTTTTTTTTTTAGAATTTGGCATATTCGCCCTGGTGGCTCAAGTCCACAGCTCCCAGAAAGTCTTCGTTCTTGTTCCATTATACATTTTTTCCAGTATTCTGTTTTCTGTATAATTGAATTTTTGGCGACCATGATTAATTTTCAATAGCTCTATTGAACCTCACTTTTTACAATAAGTTAATCTGCAATGATAAACGATATACATGATCTGTTTGCAAAATATTAAAAACTTCAGTACATCGACAAAAATAGTTTCACATGTTCAATTCATTGTGGGTTTTATTTGCGGCATCATTTATTAATGTTAATTATATAATCCTAAAAATAATAAATAATAAACCGTATTCAAATATTGTGTTATGTTTTGAGGTTCTTGTCTATATGGAGGAATGAATAAATTTAATGGGAGATTCTGAAACCCGTTTCGAAATTCCAGACTACAGTGGCGTCATCGATGGATTGCTTTAAAATTGCTCATTCAGATGTGGCAATATTGCAGTGATAATGATTTGAAAAGATACTGTGTTTACAGTACAAAAATGCATGTAGTTATTTTAAAGGATCATAAAAGAGATATTTATTTTAAAACAGTTGTCAGGTACGTAACCCCTACATGCACAATAATAGTTTATTTTGCAGACACACATATACACATAATGTGCATGTCCTTCTATTGAAAAACTAAATTTTTCTATCTATTTACACATGTTGATCCTGAGGATCGTGAAATATAAGCCCCACGCAGAAATGAAAGTTCTTGGTAAAAAAAGGAGGATACAGGCCCTCAGTGTCGTCTGCATTTGTAACACCTTCTTTTGATTTTATTATTTCGGCAGGATTCCTAATTAGAATTGTTTTTATTTTCAATTTTTTTTGCTGTGAGTTCGTGAAATTTATTCTTCTGCAAAATTTTCTGTAGTATATTTTCACTAGCCTTTTTTTTCTTAGTGTTCAGCTTTCATGTCTCAAAAGCCCACTCGATATTTCGTTACATGTATCACGAATGGCGTGTTTTCGTCGTTACATTAAAAAAAGCATAGGAGTTTGATTCTAGTCAGAAGATAAAAAAACCCCCAACAGCAAGCAGAAACACTCATTTTTCACTGTGGTGAAACATACGGTGACATGAATGTTTACGTTTTTATTTTCAGTGGTTCGTCAAAATTGAACCAAAGTTTGTTGCGGCCATCCTTTTTCATCCTTCATCTTGTATAACTTTTTTTAATAGACTTTTTAAACTTTTCACTTTTATCAATTCATCCAAACGGATCATCCAAAGCGAAAAATAAATAAGCCGCATCCATTTGGATAGACCATGTAACAGTGAAAGTGAAACTGAAAACCTTATAGAAGTGAGTCTCATTTGTTTAACAAGACTAATCTTATCCAAAATATTATTTCTCTCTCGATATATGTTCCATCAAACATCAATATTTACATTACAGTTTGGATACCGTCTGAAATACTAATATTCAGTGTAATGAACAACGAAGCCACTTACGCAAAAACTGCTGTACTTTAACTGATAAGGTCTTACGAATCATAGTCTTCCTCGCACAACTTAATGACTACGTTGTGTCTAAAAATAGGTAATTTTAATTTCAACACATTTTAACCCCGAAATTACCAAAGAGACACAAGGCCACATTAAACCACCTACTTAGATATATTACTGCCCTTACATATAAGAAGTTGATTTCAATTTTGTTTTTTCTTGGTAATGTTATTTTTTATACATGCTTCATATTACTTTTTAATTACTTAAAGTTTTAGGTTGGCATGTAATTAATCGAAATATGTAGCCTTATAAATCGCTGTACATAAATAGCGCGGTCCAAATGTTTTAAGAATGATTTTTTTTTTTAAATCGAAGACACATGTGTAAAAGGTATTCTTTTTCATTCAGAATAAATTCCATTGGCATATATACAGGCTTTTGAGCGGTCGTACATTTTCTGAAAAGCTGCCGAAAATCCCTCTTTTTGGACCTTCTTTAATTCATCAGCTACGGCTTCTTTTATTTCAGCCACATCTGCAAAATGGAGCCCTTTTAATTTCATTTTCAACTTGGGGAACAGAAAATATTCTGGCGGAGATAAATCCGGAGAGTACGGGGGTTGATAAAGGTTTGTAACATGTTTTGGGGTCAAATTTGGCAAACACTTGCAGCTGTTGGAGCTTGCGCATTATCGTACAGCAAGAAAAAATCTCGAGAACAGAACGCAGCTGGACCAGTCCCTTGAATGCATTTCAGGGGGCAATCCATTACTCCTTTATAAAGTTCTGCATTTACTTTTTTACGCTATTGTACGAATTTTTTGTGCACTATGCCTGGAGAGTCGAAAAAATTAAAAACTAGGTCTTGATATAAGATCTTTGGAATTTCAGTTTCTTTGGCCGAGGGACTTTCTCAATAACCCATTCAAACCTCTGTCGCTTTATTTCGAGGATAAACTCCAGGCAAAACACCAGGTCACATCTCCGTAATAAATTTGTTAAAAAAGTTTTGTCTGCATCGACCATCGCGATAATGTTTTGACAAAATGTGACTCGATCTTCCCGTTGCTCAGGTGTCAAGGAGTGTGAAACAAAATGTGCACACAACTTTCTCCTTCCCTAATTCTCTTTCAGAATCAGAAGAATACAGTCTTGTAGATGTTCAAAGATTCTGCTATTATTCTTGATGCGATTCGATGGTCATTTTTGACCAAATCAGCAACAGCAGCAATGTTTACCTCAGTTTGAGCCGATTTTGGACAGCCAACTCTCTCGTCGTCTACCGGCTCCTTTCCGTCTCAAAATCGAGAATACCATCTAAAATCTTTTGAACGTTTCAGAGCCCCATTCCCGTAAGCCTTTTACTCCAAAACTAGTGTTTCTGTCGCAGATAGACCGGCTTTGAAACAAAACTATATGGCAACTATCTGTTCATTTCCACCATCCATGACGTATAAATGAAACTGACTTTACAAGATAAGGTATATCTGCTAAACTGTCGAAGATAAAAAACGAAACTCGGTGTGTGAACGAATGTTTGTTGATAGTACTTAATGGGTTGGCCGATAGTTCGCCCTAGTTTTGTTATTTAAAAAAACCAGTCGCACAACTTATGGATCGCACTGTGTAAATGAAATAATTCTGCTAGCCTGAATAGTCCTGTCATTTTTGAACTTCTAAAAAGCAATATTTTTCCATTTTGTTTAATGAATTATATTATGGTGCTGCTACGTTTACATGCAACGTTTAAACCTGAACGCAAACTGCAGACTTTCTTCTGTAGCCTGTGAGAGAAATCACGTATCTAAATCTCCAAACTGCCACTCCAATAGCAACATTTGAACTGCAGGATTCGTTTGTGTCCTCAAATTACATTGAACATAATTTATGTCCACTGGTCTTTTGGTGCATATCAGAATTTGTAAAATTCTTTGAAGTTGTTTTTTTTTCGAACCACGAGATCTAATAGAGTTAGATGTCATTGAGAAAACCATAGTATATAAGTCTTAAACCAGGTCGTGATTTACAGCAAATAAAAATTTCTGGATTAATTCTGCCAACGATGAGTTTTTGATGCATTCAACTTATTTGTCCTTCACGCTGTTACAAAATCATTCTAATACAGAAGGACTGTATTGTGAAACTGGTATGTCAGCTGGCATTGTTATATAAAACCTTAAAATTTTGGTGCGAGTTACGATGAGCCTTCCTTGTGAAGCTAGAGCTACATAAGCTTAAAGTTTGAATGCTTTATTAACAACTGTGGGACCCCGGAAACTTCACTGTAATTAATTATCCAACTGGCTGTTGGTATGCTGCACGCCATTTTTAAAAAAAATACGTATGGTTATATTTGCAAAAGGTGGCAGACGAAGCATAAAGATTGCTCGTGTGAGCTGCCTGGGAGTAGAGTACAATAGTGAACGATCCATCGGTAGGAAGTTCGAGGTTGACGTTTTGCTAATAAATACATCCTGTCAAATCACAATACAGTAAGTATGGTTAGAAAGTTTTAATTCGGTTACGATAAAGTCAACAAAGGTTTCCTTTCCCTTTCCGCTCTGTTTACATTCGAAAACTTACCTGAACATAAACTGGGCTGTCAGCAGTTTAACCGCCATGCAGTGCTTAGGGAGCTTAATTACTCAGAAAATGTGCTGGCGGATTTTAGACATTGTTCTTGGTGTCTATTGCTAAGTTAAATAACATCTGCACCGTGGTATAGTGTGCGCTGCGGGAGAAAGGAATATAATTTCTGGGTCGCAGTTAAGTGCCTCACAGTGGCTGATGTCTGCTGTTATACTGTATCGTTGAGGTAATGTTATTTCTAGCACACGAAAAAATTATATAAGATCTAGTTAATCGTAGCTAGTTATGTTTGTTGATTATATTATTAGGTACATACATTCAATGCGGTTACATTTGACACCGGAACAAACTTTCCCGCTGTCAGTTGAAACTCCTTGTTAGCTGTAGCAATGATGAACATTAGACATCGCTGAAATGGGATAGCAGTTCCCACCCAGTCGCACCCGAATGCCACGTCTCTCACACTCTCCGCCTGAAACATTTCACAGTTAATGTATTTAGCCTCTCTGAACTCTGCAGCTGTACATTCAATGTAACTGCATTGTGGCAAGCGGGGTTTACTGTCAAATAGTGACCATCTAAACAGTATCCCGGAAGCAGCAATTTCGTGACTAAACCCCATCTCATAAGATATCATCATGTTGGTCTCCTATATTATTCGCTAGTCGTATCATATTTAAGGCACTTTAAAACCTTATTAATCCTTCTTTTTTGTGCCGTTTTGAACCTACTTCCACTTTGTGCGTAACTTCCTGCCTGCAGATTTGCTCAATCACTGTACGATATAGCTGGCCAGACTTTCGGACTCAGCGATCTTCTCTAAAGACACGAAATGTTTCGCGACATTGCATAGGCAATAGTGTACTATTACGTGATCCAGGCAATCATATGTAAAATAATCTAATAATATAACACGCACATAAATACAACTGTTTCGTTTATTAAAAATTGTACTTTCAGACTAAAACATCTTACCGGCTTTAAGAGACGTTCTTCATTAACCTTCCTATTTCGAAGTTGCTGTATGACGCTGCATATCTTGCGATAACATGTGGAAAGAAATTTCATGTTTACTTAGACAAATGTTTAGGCGCCATTTTAAATTTTCAGTGTGAGATGGCTTCGGCATTTTTAGTTAATTATACTGTTTTCTTTGTAAGCGTCTTCGCAGAGGTAGTTTGATCAAAATAATGCTGTCAAACGGAGATCTTGTGGTAGTTCAAAGCGGCAAATAAATATTGACAGAGATCAAAATGCAGATGACTTCGAAAAAAAGTGACCACGACCGACTGGTAGATTGTGACTTTTAAGTCAAATTTGCTGTATGATATTCTAGCTGTTACACAAACAGAAGTAATATTCATATCGATTTTAATTGCTAACTTTGCATTCTCTTTTGATTAAAGTTTACAAACATATTTTTTCTAAATTATCGACAATGATTTTAATGCTTTTTTACCCATGGATAAACTCATGGATAATAAGAATATTATTTAACATTTAATAAGAAATCTTCTCTTGTTTGTTTCAGAGTAATTCAGCTGTTTTTGTCAAAATAGTAATACGAAATTTAAAAAATATAAATCACCAATGCTGTTTAGCGACAGGTTGTATTTGACGGCCGGCAGTATTTCTTGTTGCACCTTGCGCTTTTAGTTTAGTGCCACAAAACTGCAGTGCCGCTAGCCGTTATCAAAACCACTAGGCACAGGTGTTTAACTGTTGTAACACCGGAAGTTTTGGTACCATTTCCAGGGGTTTAAGTTACAAATCTGCTACTTTCGCAGCATCTGTTGATATTGATCTTTGACTGTGTGGTCTGATCTACTTACAGTAGGTACAATATATGGTGCTGAATAGTGGAACTGCAAAGATTGCTGTCATATTTATAGCAGATGGGAAAATTGTGATCAGTGTTCTAATTTGTTCGTGCAAGACATTACATGCAACAACAATAAAGTGTCTTCTACAGCCCAGTGTTTGAGGTACAGTGGCATTTATTTAAAATGCTTTAGGATTACGATATTTCTGAACACAGGTGAGTGCACACAGAGGCTAATCACTCGTCCGACGTTCTTGCACCAGCGTTAATTTTAGCGTCTCTTTTGTGTATGTGCTGACAAACACAAGATCTGCGCTGTTGCTGTGGATAGTGTTGGCTTGGGGACGTGCCGTCTATTGTCTCAAGCACTTTCCTGCTGACTACGATCGAACCTCTTTGTGTGACTTTCCTTTCACTTATATAGTTTCCGTTACACAGGAATAAATACTTTATTTGTGAATGTATATATTTTGTCACATTCTAAGGTACAAGATATAAGATTCTAAATGTGTAAACTACGAGGTAACTATCATAATAGAAATACGACAAAGGAAATGTTTATAATATCAGGATTAGTGAAATCTGAATTCGCAATTCACAAATAACCGACAAAATGCACTTCATTATTTAAGAATGATTTCAATCACACTTTTTTTACCGAAATGTTTCGGGGGCTATTGCGGCCATCGTCAGGGTAACATTATTAGGAGTATACAAATGGACAATTAGGTTAACTGTGTCGTCACTTCCTAAAAATTAAAAATTGTTATAATTTAGGTTCAAATTTTGTAAGTAATATAATTACAGGTTACAAATCTGTAATACTTCTTATTTTTTGTAAGTTAAAATTGTTTAATCTGTGTTGAGGGAAGTTTGATTCATTGATGTGGTGAGTTAAATCTAGCGTGTAGGTGAGAAATGTGTGATAATACTACTTCATAAATATTGAAGTGTACTTTTTTCGTTATTTGTATATCATGGACATGATTTATACACGAAATATATTAAAATAATGAAAATTAATTTAGAAGGTTGATTGCGGTTTCTTTTCAAAAGTTTTAAAACACTCAATTCAAAATGAAGTGCGTAATTCTTTATTGATATAGAAAATAATTTTCATACATTTCACGACTAAAGGGTTGGATATGATAAAAAATTTAAACAGAAAATTTTGTTTGTGGCAAATAATTTTCAACCCCAATCAAAAATAAGTTCGTGATTAGCCATAAAGAATGAAAGTAATTTGAATATTTTGGGGAGATTAACACCTTATAAATCGTAAGATAGTTAGAAACATGTTTTCTAGATTCTCCAAAGAAAATTTAATTCGGAATACCGGGTAGGGAAGAAAAATTCTCAGTATTTAAATTGGGCCATAATTTCTAAATTGATTTGAGGCTGGGTACCCATTATGACAGTAATGTTTTAACAGCCTCAGCAACACTTACAATAACCCAATTTGTCTTACGTGTTGTGTCAGCTGAGTTCCACACCAGCAGATCAAAAACACCTCACCACCGTAAGTGGCGTAAGTTGCCACTGCTTGAATCATATCTGCATAGTCTCCCCAATTCTGCAAAAAAAAGTATTGTATCAAGCAATGAAAGGATAGAAGATTTCAAATAACGAAATTACGCAAAATATTTTATATTATGAATATTGGCGTTAAGCACGTTTCTTTGTTTGTGTATTGACTTTTAAGCTCTTTCGAAAAATTGCGGAAACGACTATTGTGTTCGTCCTGTTTGATTCTCCGTCGGTTCGCTCGGAACCATGGAACAACTTGTCTTTCAATGGCCACATATTTTGAAAATTAGTATTTGAGAATTAAATGTTAGAGAATTTTTTTGTAACGGATACTTTACATGAGGACCTATGATTATTTTTGATAATGTCTTGCTCAATGTTTCTTACAATAAATGTTTCTGTCATAGTTTGTAGCGAAAATCAGAACACGCAGTTCATAAGCAATATATTTTTAAAATCATGCCTTTATGAGAATATATATGAAAATATAGCATTACCGGACAAGCCAGAGATGACAGTGCTATCTTTGGCCAGGTAACACAACATAGTCGGAAATATGTGTCTTTTTGTCTTAAATAACGGACCAAAAGTGTCAGCATATCTTCAGAAAAGAGTTTCAAATCTATCTTCACCATCACTTTACGTGACTTTCGTTTCCTATTCTCTTCAAACTACGCTAAGCTAGTGTTTGTAACCTTAAACTGAATGGCTGTTTGCACAGACTTATTTTCTACTTGTGTGTTAACTTCACTACATGTATTCCTCCCTCCGTTGGTGTTTTCCATTACTGTTGCAGTTGAATTTTGTTCCTGTGATAATGTACGGTTAATCAGACAGGTGATCGCAAATCATGTCAACTGTTCGGAACTATTGGCACTATGACTGACGCCGATCGGAATTATGAATTGTGTCAAAGTGCTTCGCACTTGAAAGAAGGCGTTTCAT
>Ga0209738_10000185_pt1 | contig 14005 bp, 14 predicted proteins | sample TergutNc150P5_FD_187289 | JGI IMG/M metagenome (GOLD analysis project Ga0209738, IMG submission 187289) | Nasutitermes corniger P5 segment gut microbial community from laboratory colony in Florida, USA - Nc150 P5 (SPAdes) (version 2) | ecosystem: Host-associated > Arthropoda: Insects >...
GCAACGCCGCCAGCCCCATCCGAGGTAGACGCGACGCTGGCAAGGCGCGCGAGGCGACGTGTGTCAAGCACACACGAGCCGAAGCGCAACGCCGCCAGCGTCGTGGCTACAGGGCGATGCGCTCGACCAGCCAGTTGAGGGAGGCCAGAAGCGCCCGGATGTCGTCCGGATCGACGCTGACGAAGCACCCCACCCGGATCTGGTTGCGCCCGACGCCGCGGTAGGGCTCGATGTCCACGATGCCGTTGGCGCGCATGGTGGCGCACAGCTGCGCGGCGTCCACGCGGGCCGGATCGAACTCCAGCGTGACGACCACGGGCGAGCGTGCGCCCGGATCGTCCACGAACGGGGTTGCCAGGCCGTTGCTGGCCTCGGCCCACTCGTACAGCAGCCCGCTGGAGGCCTGCGTGCGGCGCGCGGCGAAGTCGAGGCCGCCGTTGTCGAGCAGCCAGACCAGCTGCGACTCCAGCAGCAGCAGCGTGGCCAGCGCGGGGGTGTTGTACGTCTGATGTTGCGCCGAGTTGGATGCGGCCTGGGTCAGGTTGAGCGTCGGCGGCACCCAGCGCCCGCTGGCGGTGATCCTGGCCGAGCGGTCGAGCGCGGCCGGGGAGCACAGCGCCACCCACAGGCCGCCGTCGGAGGCGAAGTTCTTCTGCGGCGAGAAGTAGTACGCGTCGGCCTGGGCGATGTCCACGTGCATGCCGCCAGCCGCCGAGGTCGCATCGATCAGCACCAGCGCGCCCTCGTCGGCCCCCTCGGGACGGACGACCGGCGCACAGACCCCCGTCGAGGTCTCGTTGTGCGGCCAGGCGTAAACGTCGCAGCCGGGCGTGGCCTGCGGGATGGCCCGCACGCCGCGGGGAGCTTCGAACAGCACCGGGTTCTCCAGGAAAGGTGCCGCCGCCACCGCCTTGGCGAACTTGCCGCTGAACTCGCCGAACACGCCGTGCGCGCTGCGGTGATCGATCAGGCAGCACGTGGCGATGTCCCAGAACTGCGTCGCCCCGCCGATACCCATGACGACCTGGTAGCCCTCGGGCAGCGCGTACAGGTGCGACAGCAGCTCCTGCACGTGCTGCACCACGGCACGCACGGGCGCGTGCCGGTGCGACGTGCCCATGATGTCGTCGCGCCGCCCGAGCGCCTCCAGCGCCTGAGGCCGGATCTTGCTGGGGCCCGACCCGAACCGCCCATCGCGGGGACGTAGGTTCGGCGGGATGACGAGTTCACTCATGCCCCCGATTGTCCCACGCGCGGCGCGCCGACGGCGGGACCGGTCGCGCAGAATGGGACAACGACGCAGCCAGATGTCACGATCGGGCCTCAGAGGCGCATTCGACGCATCTGGCTGGCTCGTTGTCCCACTTTTGGGCGCGCCTCGCGCGGTCATGCACGCGGATCGACCGGGCCATGCGCGAGAATGACGCCATGCAACGCACGGATCTGGTGGCCACCCCGAGCACGCTGTCGCCGCACGCCCAGGTGCTGGACGTCCGCTGGGGGCTGTCCGACCCTCCGGGTGCGGGCCTGGCCGCGTACCGGGCGGGTCACATCCCCGGGGCGCGGTTCCTCGACCTGGAGGCCGTGCTGACCGGCCCGCGCACCGATCCGACCTTGGGACGTCACCCCTTGCCAGATGCCGATCGACTGCGCACCGGCCTGGGTGCGCTGGGCGTGGACGCCGCTCGCCCCGTCATCGTCTACGACGTGCCCGGCTCGTTCGCCGCCGGGCGCGCCTGGTGGGTGCTGCGGTGGGCCGGGCTCGACGCGCGCATCCTGGACGGCGGCTGGCCCGCCTGGCACGGCCCGGTCGAGACCGGCGAGCCGGAGCCGCCGACGCCCACCGATGTCCCGATCCGGCTGGGCCAGCTGCCCACGATCGATGCCGACCAGGTCGCCGCCTGGACCGGCACGCTGATCGACGTGCGCGTGCCCGAACGGTTCAGCGGCGCCACCGAGCCGATCGACCCCAAGCCGGGCCACATCCCCGGCGCCATCAACCGGCCCGTCACCGGCCTGTGGACGCCGGACGGCCTGCTGCCCGACGACGCCGCGCTGCGCGCCCAGTTCGGCGAGCTGACCGGCCCGGTCGCCGTCTACTGCGGCTCCGGCGTCAGCGCCGCGCAGGGTGTCTTCGCCCTTGCCGCGCTCAGCATCGACGCGGCGCTGTACCCGCCGAGCTGGTCCGGCTGGTCGGCCGACCCGGCCCGTCCGGTCGCCACGGGCGCCTGAACCGGATCACGCGGCCGACCGCCCGAGCATGCGCAACGTCCACACGTCGGGCTTCCCAGCGAAGCAGCGGTCGAGAGCCCGGGCGAACACCGGATCTGCGCCCGGCACCTGCGCGAACAACGTCAGGCAACTGCGCAGCTTGAGATCGTCCGGGTACCCGAACACACCCTGCGGATCGGCCTGCGGCAACTCCAGCAGGGCGGCGGTGATCTCGACCAGCCGACGCCCCAGCACGGGATGGGCAAGATAGGCGATCGCCTCGTCCAGCCCAGACAAGCCGAAATACCGCGCCGTGGGACTCGTCCCGAGCCCGTCCAGCTGCGGAAACACGAACCACATCCAGTGCGTCCGCTTGCGGCCCGCGCGCACCTCAGCCAGTGCCTGCGCATAGACGCCGTCTTGGGCGTCCACGAAGCGCTGCAGATCCGGCGTCAGAAGCCCTCCGGCGCCTGGGCGCGATAGGGCTCGGCCAGACGGCTCAGCTCATCGGAGGTCAGCTCGATGTCCAGCGAGGCCAAGGCGTCGTCCAGATGACGCACCGACGTGGTGCCCACGATGGGCGCGGTGACGGCGGGCTGCTGGCGCACCCATGCGAGCGCCACCTGCGCCATCGGCACGGCGCGGGCCGCGGCGACCTGCACGACGGCGTCCACGATCGCCCGCGAGGCGTCCTCCTGCTGGCGGTACAGGTGCGAGCCGAACTGGTCGTTCTGCGTGCGCGTGGTGGTCGTGCCCCAGGCGCGCGTGACCATGCCGCGCGCCAGCGGGCTCCACGGGATCACGCCGACGCCCTGATCCAGGCAGAACGGCAGCATCTCGCGTTCCTCTTCGCGCATCAGCAGGTTGTACTGGTCTTGCATCGACACGAAGCGCGTCCACCCGCCCAGATCGGCGGTGTACTGCAGCTTCGCGAACTGCCAGGCGAACATGGACGACGCGCCGATGTAGCGCGCCTTGCCGGCCCGGACGATGTCGTGGAGCGCCTCCATCGTCTCCTCCACCGGCACCGTCGGGTCGAAGCGGTGGATCTGGTACAGATCGACGTAGTCGGTGCCCAGGCGCCGCAGCGTCGCATCGATGGCCGTCATGATGTGCGCGCGCGACAGGCCCTCGCCGTGCGGGCCGGCGTACATGCGCCCGTTGACCTTGCTCGCGATCACGATCTCTTCCCGGCGGGCGAAGTCGTGCAGCGCCCGTCCCACGATCTCTTCGCTCGATCCGTCCGAATACACGTCCGCCGTGTCGAACGTCGTGATGCCGGCGTCGAGGGCCCGCTTGATGATCGGACGGCTCTTCTCCTCCGGCAGGCTCCACGCGTGCCCGCCGCGCCCGGGCTCGCCGAAGCTCATGCACCCCACGATGATGGACGACACCCGCAGACCGCTGGTGCCCAGCTGCACATACTCCATGACACACTCCTTTGTCCCTTCCAGTCTCCACCCGCGCGAGTGTCCCCGCTGGTCAACTTGCTATCTGACACCTGTGTCATTCCCGTCCACCTTATGAGTTCGCGGAATAGCCTGCGGATGCGCGCCGTTATGGCTCATGCTGGAAGTACCCGGCACGCCCCTGCAAGGAAGGAAACCCATGGCACCCATCACCCTCACACAGGCGAACTTCGATACGACGATCGCCGATTCGCCCGTCCTGCTCGTCGATTTCTGGGCCACCTGGTGCGGCCCGTGCCGCCAGTTCGGCCCAATCTTCGAGGCCGCCAGCACCAAGCACACCGACGTCGTCTTCGCCAAGGTGGACACCGACGCCGAGCAGGGCTTGGCCGCACAGCTGGAGATCCAGGCGATTCCGACGCTGATGGTGTTCAAGGACGGCGCACTGATCTTCCGCCAGGCGGGCGCCCTCAACGGCGCACAGCTGGAGGAGCTGATCGCCCAGGTCAAGGCCTTCCAACCGCAGGCAACTGCCTGACCCACCCGTGGCACCGGGCGCAAGCGCATCCATACCGGTGTCGCAATACGAACGAACGGCGCCCCTGCGAAGGGACGCCGTTCGTCGTGCCGGGGCTACTTGATCAGCAGCCCCTGGAGGAAGTAGAGGACGAACAGGATGGACGTCACCCACATCAGCGGGTGGATGTCCTTGGCCTTGCGGTGGAAGACCTTCAGCAGCACGTAGCTGATGAAGCCCACGCCGATGCCGTTGGTGATCGAGTACGCGAACGGCATGAAGATGACGGCCAGGTACGCGGGCAGGCCGCGCTCCAGATCCTGCCACGGGATCTCGGCCACCTGCGTCAGCATCAGGAAGCCGACGAGCACCAGCGCGGGCGCGACGGCCTCGGCGGGCACCATGCCGAACAGCGGCGACAGGAAGATCGCCAGGGCGAACATGATGCCGGTGACCACCGACGACAGGCCGGTGCGCGAGCCTTCGGCCACACCGGCCGACGATTCGACGTAGCTGGTGTTGCTGGACACCGAGCCCAGGCCGCCCAGCACGGCACCCAGCGAGTCGGCGAGCAGGATCTCGCGCAGGCGCGGCGGCTCGCCGGTCTTGTCGAGCAGCCCGGCCTCGGCCCCGACCGCCACCACTGTGCCGACGGTGTCGAAGAAGTCGGCGAGCAGCAGCGAGAACGCGATGAGCACGCCGCTCAGCAGCGATCCCATCGTCACCCCGCTCGCGGTGAAGACGCCGTTGGCGCCCTGCGTGAACGTCTGGAAGCCGCCGATCATATCGACGCGGCCGAGCAGCCCCAGATCGGGCAGGTGCAACGAGCCCGGCACCCAGGCCGGCACGTTGGACGCCCAGCCGGTCGCGTGGACGACGGCGCCCGTCGCGTCGGTCATCGCCGGCACGTTCGCGACCTTGGTGATCACGATCGCCACGACGGTCATCGCCAGGATCGCAATGAGGATCGAGCCCTTGACGTGCCGCGAGTACAGGAAGATCATCAGGAACAATCCGACGACGAACACCAGGATCGGCCAGCCGAGCAGCGAGCCGTTCACGCCGAGCGTCGTGATGGTGCCCGACCCGGCCCGGATCACGCCGGCGTCGATGAGGCCGATGAACGCGATGAACAGGCCGATGCCGACGCTGATCGCGATGCGCAACTCCTTGGGCACGGCCCGGAAGATGGCCTCCCGCACCCCCGTGACGACCAATATCGTCACGACGATGCCCTCCCAGACGATCAGGCCCATGACGGAGCCCCAGGTCATCTTGGGGGCGATGACGTACGCCGCCATCGAGTTGATGCCCAGGCCGGTGGCCAGTGCGATCGGGAAGCGGCCCAGCACGCCCATCAGGATGCTGGACACAGCCGCGACCAGCGCGGTGGCCGCGGCGACCATCGCCATCGTGATCGGGATGGCGTTCGGGTCGGTCGGCTTCATACCCGAGATCAGGTTGCCGTTGATGTCGGTGGTGGTGCCGACGATGATCGGGTTCAACGCAAGGATGTACACCATCGTGAAGAAGGTGACGAGCCCACCCCGTACCTCACGGGCGGGGGTCGACTTGCGTTTGGTGATGTCGAAGAACTTGTCGAGAGGTGATACGTGAACAGCGCCAGCGGCGCGGTGCGTAGTGGCCATGCCCGAGATGCTAGCGGAACGCTCCAACCCCGCACCGTCCATCCTTAGGGACGTGGACGGTGCGAAACCTGGGGCCTGCTAGCATGTTTGCTGTTCGGGTGTACCCCCGGCACGGATGCCGGTTGCGGAGCCCAGGCAGACGCCTTGTGACGGCCTCAATCGAACAGCGACGGATCCGTGGTGATGGTGTCGAAGATGGCCTGCGGCAGCGTGACGCCGCGGTCGTCCGCGACGACGTCCGAATGCCCGCCGCAGCCGTGCTCGATGGCCACGATGCACCCGTCCGACGGCGAGAACTCGTTGGCGCAGGCACCGAAGATGCTGCCCAGCGAGCCCGCGAGGCGGACGAAGTAGCCGCACGTCAGGCACGTGCCCGGGGCCAGCCGGGTCATCTGATTGTCGGGGCCGGACGGACCTGCCAGCCAGCGTTGCGCGGCATCGTCGCGTCCGTACGCCGACAGCACACGCTCGCGGCCCAGGCCCAGCTCGTTGACGACGGCGCGGGTCTGCGACCATTCGGCCGGATCATCGTCGGACGTCATGTCGCGCGGCACGAACCCGGGCTCCAGCCGGGGATCGTTCTCCGGCGTCGGCAGCAGCATGCCGGGCTGGACGTCGCCGGCCTGCAGCCGCTCGCTCCACGGCACCCACCCGGGGGCCAGCAGCGCGGCATCGGCCGGCACCAGCACGACCTCGTTGATGGTGGCCGAGCGGGCGCGCGGCACGCGCGTCATGATGACGGCCCAGCGCCAGCCCGGATATCCCGGATGCGTGCACGCGAAGTAGTGCGTCGCCAGGTAGTCGCCCTCGCACACGCAGCCCAGGTGTTCGCCCACGCCGAAATCGGCGGCCGTCTCCTGTGCCGCGGCACGGGCCTGGTCGATGGCGGCCGCGATCGTCGCATCCGCCTTCTTGGCGCGGGCCTTCGCCGGGCGCGCGGCCGGGGCCGGCGCCTCCATCACCGCGGCGCTCATAGTTCGAGCTCGTCTGCGACCGCGCGCAGCATGGCGGCCGTCTTCTCGGCGTGCTTCGGATCCGGGTAATGCCCCTTGCGGTAGCCGTTCCCGATCGAATCGAGCAGCTTGATCAGGTCTTCGAACATGACAGCCAATTGCTCCGGCTTCTTGCGCGACGCCTTGGACAGCGAGGTCGGCGACTCCAGCACCTCCAGCGACAGCGCCTGCTCGCCGCGACGGCCCTCCATCACACCGAACTCGACACGCTGGCCGGCGCGCAACGACGTCACACCGGCGGGCAGCACGTTGGCACGCACATACACGTCGCCACCGCCGTCTTTGGCGATGAAACCAAAGCCTTTCTCCGCGTCGTAGAAACGCACCTTGCCGCTGGGCACCCGGGCACCTCACTGTCATAGATCTTGGTGACAGCCTACCCAGGCATCCTCGTCGGTGCCAGTGGGGATGAGACATCCGCACGCGTGTGGCCCAGGGTTCGCTATGAGCCTGCTGTTCCCAGACCGCACGACAACCCGGGCATGATGCCACTCCCCCTAGACTGGTGGACGTGAGCGGAAGATGGCAGGACGAGTCGTGGGACGCCCCCACGCAGACGCCCGCGGGGTTCGCGATGCCCCCGGCTGGCGCACTGGGCGACATCATCTATCGTCCGGACGCCATGACGGTCGCCGATCCGGACGCGCCGGCGCCGCAGAGCTTCGCCGCACCCACCAGTGCGGCCCCGCCGTTGGATGCGCTCGTCCCGGCCCCCGCGGCACCGCGCGACCCGACGCAGCCGTTCCACACCGCCAGCGACACGCTGGACACCGCCGCTTGGGACCCGCACACCCCGCTCGTGCCCGACGCCAGCCCGCGCGGCGACGACGCCTGGCCGGGCGAGGAGCATCCGAACTTCCCGGCGCCGACCGGACGCCCCGTGACCGCGTCCACGACCTGGCGCCCGCCCGCCTACCCGTCGCAGGCCGATGTCGTGCAGCCCCGCCCGATGCCGCCGCGCCCCGTCCCCACGTACGCCCCCCAGCAGATGCCGCCGGTCGCGCACATCGCGCGCCCCGAGGCCGGCCCGACCCCGCCGCATCCGTCCGATCCGTACCAGGCCATGCACCAGCCGTACCCGCAGGCCCGGCCCTGGCAGACCGATCCCGGCGCACCGGCGCCGGTGTACCGCCCGGGTGCCGCACCGCGACAGAGCGTCCAGCTCGACTGGTGGACGCTGGTGCTGCTCGCCGCCGGCATCATCATCGGCGGCTGGTCGTGGGTGTTCCTCGCGATCGCCTGGATCGTCGCGGGCACCCGGCGCATGATCCGTCCGGCCGTCTCGCTCGCGTTCTCCATCTGCGGGCCGCTGCTGCTGGTGGTGTGGATCATCACGGTGCTCAGCCCGAACGTCGAGGCCCTCTACGCGTTCTACACGAATCCGCCGCTGTACTCCATCGTCGCCCGGATCTGCTGCATCGTCGTGGCCGCCGTCATGCTCATCGACTTCGGCATCGCGCGCGGGCGCCGCGACGACTAGACGGTCGGTGTGCCCTGCGCGAACCGCGCGAGCCAGCGTCCGTCCTCACGCACCCACAGGCACGAGTGCAGACCCGCGCGGCTGCGCCACCGCACGAGGACGACGTCGGTGCCCAGCCGGTCGGTCCCCAGCGGCTCGAACGACACGTCGGGTGCGGCCAGGTCGGGTGACGCCGTCGCCGCCAGCAGCCGGGCGCGCGTGAAGATGTGCCCATCGGCACGGTATTCCACGTAGTCAGAGTGCAGCAGTTCGCGCAGCCTGACGGCCGAGCGGCGTCCCAGCTCGCCCACGAGCATGCGCTGAAGCTCGCTCACCCGGGCCAGATCGTCGGGCTCGGGTTCGGACGCCGGTGCCTCCCGCCAGGGCCGCGCGCCCCGCGGCGTCCCCGCCGACACGGGCACGCTGAACAGGTCGGGTTCGGGCGCCGGCGCCGGTGCGGGCGCCACGTCCAGGCTTGCGGACGCAACGCGCGAGCCCGGGAATCCGGGGCCGCTCGGCACCGGCGTGCCCTGCTGGTAGGCGGTCGCGGCGGCCCGGGCGCGCACGTCGGCGGCCTCGTTCATCCGCTGGCCGGCATGGCCCTTGACCCACGTGAACCGCAGGTCGCGGCCGGACATCGCATCGTCCAATTCGGCCAGCAGCTCGCGGTTGAGCACCGGCTTGCCGTCGGCCTTGCGCCAGCCGCGGGCCTTCCAGGCGGGCATCCACTTGGTCAACGAGTTGATCACGTATTGGCTGTCGCACAGCAGCGACAGCGGCTCATCGGCGACGACGGACGTCTGGCGCAGCAGGTCGAGCACCGCCATCAGCTCGCCCATGTTGTTGGTGCCGTGCGGCCAGCCGCCGGCCGCCCAGGTGGCATCGTCGATGTACCACGCCCAGCCTGCGGGCCCGGGGTTGGACAGCGACGACCCGTCGGCGGCAGCAGTGATCACAAGAGACTATTCTGCCGCACAGCAAGCAACGTTCCGCTTCCTTCCCGGATCGACCCTAGGCTCGCTATACTGTGTGTCCTAGCTCCCCGCCGTCCTCCGGGACTGGCGGGGTTTTTCTTTGGAGACCCCTCATGGCCGCACCTGAGGCCGTCCACCTGTTCATCGACTATCAGAACGTCCACCTCACCGGACACGCCCTGTTCGGCATCCAGGGCGCGGCACCGCACCTGTCCTTGATCCATCCCGCTCGGCTGGCCGACCAGATAGATGCCAGCCGCCTTGCGCATGGGCGCGAGGGGAGCATCACCAGGGTCTACGTCTTCCGCGGACTTCCTTCTGCGACGCACGAACCACGACCCAACAGCTGGAATCAGGCCCAAGCATCCGAGTGGCGCCGAGATCCACGAGTCATCATGCGACAACGCCCTCTCAGATATCCGCGAAACTGGCCAACCGACAAGGCACGCGAGAAGGGCATCGACGTCATGCTGGCGACCAGTTTTGTCCGCGCGGCCATCCTCCGCGAGGCCGACGTGCTCATTCTGGCATCCCGCGACACCGATCTTGCTCCCGCACTGGAATTGGCACAGTCCGTCCAGAATGCCCCCCTCATCGAGGAGTGCGTCTGGGGTCCTAGCGGCCGCCTTCTATGCCAACCGCCGTATCGCCCCTGGTGCACATTCCTAGGCATGGGCGACTTCGACGCGAGTCTGGACAAGCGGACGTACTGAACAACGCACCAGACCAGCGCCTGATCGAATCCTTCGACCGATGAGCAGTCCTACCGATTCAGGTCGTCCGGCCCGAAAGCCTGGGGCAGCACGGCGTCCAGCGTCAGCACACCACGGGGCGTGTCGATCAGCATGGGCGCACCTCCGTGCTCCCACAGCAGCTGGCGGCACCGGCCGCACGGCATGATGCACTTGCCCGCACCGTCCACGCAGGCGAACGCCACGAGGCGTCCGCCGCCGGTCACGACGAGCTGCGAGATCAGGCCGCACTCGGCGCACAGCGTGACCCCGTAGCCCGCGTTCTCGACGTTGCACCCGACGACCACGCGGCCGTCGTCCACCAGCGCGGCCGCGCCCACCGGATAGTGCGAGTAGGGGGCGTACGCGCGCGCACAGGCCTGGCGGGCCTGCTCGCGCAGCGCATCCCACTCGACGGTGGCAGCCATCGTCCACCCCCTACTTGACGTAGTTGACGCCGTCCGCCTTCGGGGCGACCACGCGCCCGACGAAGCCGGCGACCGCGATCACCGTGACGATGTACGGCAGCGCGGCCAGGATGTTCGGGTTCATCGGCACCGACCCGGTCTGGTTGCCCAGGTTGGTCACGAAGCCGAACAGCAGCGCCATCAGGGCGGCAAGGCCCGGCTTCCACCGGCCCATGATCAACGCGGCCAGCGCGATGAAGCCATAGCCGGACGAGATGTCTTTGACGAACTGTCCGGTCGTGCCGACCGTGAAGTAGCAACCGCCCAACCCGGCGAGCAGACCGCCGACCAGGACCGCTTGCCAGCGGATCGCACGAACGTTGATGCCGACCGTCTCGGCGGCCTCGGGATGCTCACCCACGGCGCGCACGCGCAGGCCCCACTTGGTGCGGCGCAGCAGGAACCAGACGATCAGGATGCAGATCAGCGCCAGGTACGCCAGGATCGTCTGCTTGAAGATGATCGGCCCGAAGAACGGGATCCGGGACAGCAGCGGGATCGAGATGTCCGACATCTGCGGCGCCATGTTGAAGCGCTGCTGATTGGTGGACATGAACTGCGTGTAGAGGAAGCCCGTCAGCCCGGAGGCAAACAGGTTCAACACGACGCCTAAGACCACCTGATCGACCAGGTACTTGATCGAGAACAGCGCCAACAGCACGCCCATCACCACGCCGGTCAGGGCACCGGCGATCAGCGCGGCCACGATCGAATGCGTGATCGTGCCGACCAGCGCGGCCGCGAACGCCCCGGTGAGGAACTGACCCTCGATCGCGACGTTGACGACGCCCGCATTCTCGCCCATGACACCGGCCAGGGCACCCAGGATCAGCGGTGTGGCGTACGCCATCGTGCCGTTGAGCTGGAAGCTCAGCTGGAACGTCTGGTGGCCGACGGCCGCGATCCACGCCATGAAGCCGAACACGACGCCGAGGCCGGCCAGCACGTTCAGCCAGACCCGCATCTTCGGCGGTGCGTCCTTGATCAGCAGCGCCGCGGCCGCCAGCAGGCACAGGATCGCGCCGACGAAGACGGTGCCGGCACCCGGCAGCGTGAACGTCGGCAGCTTGACCGGGTCGAACGCCTGCGACAGGGCGAACGACGCCTTGCCGTGCGTGGCCGAGCCCAGCCAGAGGTAGAGCAGGCCGATCACGGCGAGCAGCGCGCCCATCGAGATCCGGTGGCCCTTGGCCTCCGGCGACTCGGCGTGCTCCAGCGACGCGCCGACCGACTCCATGACGGAGGTGCCCGTCGTCGCGGACAGTGTTGGCTCAAGCGGCTGCGTCATCGCGCGCCCCCTTCCTGCGTGGTATCGGTGTCGTCATCCGGGCTGCCCGATCTTGCGGCGGCGCCCGGTGGGAGCGGATCGTCCGGGATGCCCCGCGCGGCCCGTGCCGGGACGGCGGATGCCTCCTCCGTTGCCAGGGCCGGGGTGGACGGCTCCTGCGCGACCTCGATCGCGTCCTCGCCGACCAGGTTGGCCACGACAGGCGCGGACGCCGGCTCGTCGTCGGCATCCTGCGCGACGGCCGCCTTGGCGCGGCGCTCCTTGATGAACGGGGCCAGCGTCTGGACGAGCATGGGCGCGGCCACGAACATCACGATCAGGGCCTGCAGCACGCTGGCCAGCTCCAGCGGCGTGTTGACGGAGCTGGCCTGCATGGCCGTCGCACCGGCGTTCAGCGCGCCGAACAGCAGGCCGGCCAACACCGTCCCGACGGGCTTGTTGCGGCCCAGCAGGGCCACGGTGATGGCATCGAAGCCCAGTGTGCCGACCATGTCGGGCGTGATCGCCTGCGGGTTGCCGATGATGTCGGGCGCGAGCACCAGGCCCGCCCCGGCCAGGCCGCACAGCGCACCGGCGATGACCATCGTCATCGTCAGCACGAACGGCACGTTCATGCCCGCCGCGGCGGCCGCGCTCGGGTTGGCGCCCACGGCGCGCAGCTGATAGCCCAGCTTGGTGCGGTCGAGCAGCCACCACACGATGACCGCGGCGATGATCGCGAGCACGAAGCCCAGGTGCAGCTGCGTGCCCTCCATGCGCGGATACGTCGCGCTCCAGTCGACCGGCGCGCTGATCGGGTTGTTCGAACCGGGCCGCTGGAACGGCTTGGTCACCAGGATGGCCAGCACCAGCTTGACCATCACGTAGTTGAGCATGATCGTCGTGATCACCTCGTTGGCGCCGAACCGGGCGCGCAGGAAGCCCGCGATGCCCGACCAGACCGCGCCGCCGAGAACGCCGGCGATGATGGCCAGCGGGATGTGGATCCAGATCGGGGCATGCAGCGTGAAACCCACGTATCCGGCGAGCAGCGTGCCCCAGATCGCCTGGCCTTGGCCGCCGATGTTGAACAGGCCGACGCGGAAGCTCAGCGCGATGCCCAGGCCGGCGATGATCAGCGGCGCGGCCCGCGACGTCGTCTCGGTGATCGCCGCCCAGCTGCCGACCGAGCCGCTGGCCAGCGCGGCGTACGTGACCGAGATCGTGTGCCAGGCCTGCCCGAAGAACAGGTGCGGCGCGGTGAACAGGTACTTGACCTGGCCCATGATCGTGGGGTTCGACACGACCAGCAGCACCGCACCGAGAATCAGGGCGAACACGAACGCCATGACCGTCAGCGCGACGGCCTGCCACGCCGTCCCCGACCGCCACGACTCGAAGAACACCTGCGCCGGCGTGGGCCGCTTCGTCCCTCCGGTCGCCACGGCATCGGGCGCCGTGGGTGCCGCAATCGTCTGTGCGCTCATGCCTGCGCCTCCTCTTCGGTCGCAACCGGCGCCGACGCCTGCTGCGCCGCCGCCTCCCCCGCCAGGGCATCCTCGTACGGCACGCCGGCCATCATCAGGCCGAGCACGCCCTGGGACGTGTCGGGCGGCGCGATGCCCATCAGCTTGCCGCGGTACATGACCGCGATGCGATCGGCCAGCGCCTCGACCTCGTCCAGCTCCGTCGAAACGATGAGGACGGCGGTGCCGCGGTCGCGCTCGGCGACGATGCGCGCGTGCAGGAACTCAATGGCGCCGACGTCCACGCCGCGTGTCGGCTGCGAGGCGAGCAGCACCTTCAGCGGCCGGGACAGCTCGCGGGCGAGCACCACCTTCTGCTGGTTGCCGCCGGACAGGCTCGAACCGGGCAGCTGCACGTCCGGGGTGCGGATGTCGAATTCGGACACCAGCTTGTCGGCGTTGTCCAGGATGCCCGTCACGTTGAGGCGCGCGAAGGTGGAGAAGCTATCGACCTGGTCGAGCACCAGGTTTTCGGCGATGGTGAACGAGGCGACCAGGCCGTCGGCCTGGCGGTCCTCCGGCACGTACCCGACCCCGCTCTCGATGGCCTCCTTGACGCTGGCCCGGGTGATGTCGATGCCGTCCACGGTCACCGACCCGCTCAGGATCGGCTGCAGGCCGATCAGCGCCTCGGCCAGCTCGGTCTGGCCGTTGCCCTGGACGCCCGCGACGCAGACGATCTCGCCGGCGCGCACGTCCAGGCTGAAGTCGTTGACGACGACGGCGCCGGTCGGGTCGGCCACACGCAGATCCTCGATCTGGAGCACCGGCTTGCCGGGCTT
>Ga0209738_10000186_pt1 | contig 13932 bp, 14 predicted proteins | sample TergutNc150P5_FD_187289 | JGI IMG/M metagenome (GOLD analysis project Ga0209738, IMG submission 187289) | Nasutitermes corniger P5 segment gut microbial community from laboratory colony in Florida, USA - Nc150 P5 (SPAdes) (version 2) | ecosystem: Host-associated > Arthropoda: Insects >...
GAGCGTGCCCGGACACATTTTGATTATCGGTGTCGGCAAACAGGCGCGTGTCCAATCATGTGGAGGCTGTGATGCGCTGACCGGCCCGATTCCAGCCGCGCTGGAGGCGGCCGTTGCGGCTGCAAGCAGCAACGCCGGTTTACGGCGCAGCGGTACGTTTGCCGCCCGCATGCGCTTTCCATAGAGAAACGGCCCCATGTGGGGCCGTTAAAGAGATATATCTTGAATTGCCGAATTAGCCAGTCCGCACAAACGCCGAACCCGCCATCAGGCGGGTTCAGTTGTATGCAGGAAGAACTCGGCGGTTCAGTGATTCAACTCACTTGAGCTTGACTTCCTTGTATTCGACATGCTTGCGGGCTTTGGGGTCGAATTTCATGATGGACATTTTGTCGGGGGTGGTCTTCTTGTTCTTGCTGGTGGTGTAGAAGTGGCCGGTGCCGGCCGTGGATTCCAGCTTGATTTTTTCGCGAGCGCCTTTGCTTGCCATGGTGTTGCTCCTTTAAGTGGGGTTCAGGCTTGGCCGCGGGCGCGCATGTCGGCGAGCACAGCCTCAATGCCGTTTTTGTCGATCAGCCGCAGCGCGGCGCTGGTCACGCGCAGGCGCACCCAGCGGTTTTCACTCTCGACCCAGAAACGACGATATTGCAGGTTGGGCAGAAACCGGCGTTTGGTTTTGTTGTTGGCGTGGGAGACGTTGTTTCCCACCATGGGCTTCTTGCCCGTAACTTCGCATACGCGTGCCATGATGCACTCCGATCAAAAACAGCGGCCCGGTTGCGAAGCCAAGCCGCCTCACCTCGCCAATTGTGGGTGGCGGTTGCCCTTGAAGTTGCCTTTGCGGCGGCTGCCGGATATGCCGTTACAGTGCGGCAGAGCCGGCAGAACTGCGCATTATAGCCCGGTGCAGGCGGGCTTTGTGTCAAACGTCAAACGTGGCCTTGCGCAGCGCTGTGGTGGTGCTCCAGATAACGCTGGGCGTCGAGCGCGGCCATGCAGCCGGTGCCTGCGCTGGTGATGGCTTGCCGATAAATCTGGTCTTGCACGTCGCCGGCGGCGAATACGCCGGGCACGCTGGTCATGGTGGCCAAACCTTCGTGTCCGCCGCGGGTGACGATGTAGCCGTTCTTCATCTCCAACTGACCGGCGAATATCTCGGTATTGGGGCGGTGGCCGATGGCGATGAAGCAGCCGTGCACGGCCAACTCCTCGGTTTTGCCGTCGGTGGTGGATTTGAGCCGCAGGCCGGTGACGCCCGAAGCGTCGCCCAGCACTTCATCGAGCGTGCGCTCCAAGTGCAATACGACGCGCCCGGCGGCTACGTGCTCGTGGAGTTGATCGACCATGATCGGCTCGGCACGGAAGGCGTTGCGGCGGGGGATGACATGCACGGTGCGCGCAATGCCGGCCAGGTAGAGCGCCTCTTCGACGGCGGTATTCCCGCCGCCCACCACGGCCACGTCCTGGTTGCGGTAGAAAAAACCGTCGCAGGTCGCGCAGGCCGAAATGCCGCGCCCTTTGAAAGCGGTTTCCGATGCCAGCCCCAGATACTGAGCCGATGCGCCGGTGGCGATGATGAGCGCGTCGCAGGTGTAGCGCGCGCTGTCGCCGGTCAATTGAAAAGGCCGTTGGATGAGATCGACGGTGCTGATGTGGTCGAACACGATACGGGTTTTGAAGCGCTCGGCGTGTTCCAGAAAGCGTTGCATCAGGTCCGGCCCTTGCACGCCTTGCACGTCGGCGGGCCAGTTGTCGACTTCGGTAGTGGTCATCAGTTGCCCGCCTTGCGCCATGCCGGTGATGAGCAAGGGGCGCAGATTGGCGCGCGCGGCGTAGATGGCGGCGGTATAGCCGGCAGGGCCGGAGCCTAGGATGAGGACTTGGGCGTGCTGGGTTTCCATGGAGAGAGTGCGCGCGCAAACGCGTCGTGAAGGTGCTGGTGCCTGAGGAACCTCTGCACACCCGCTGAAATACATTCAGGGGAACATTGAGGGCCTGAAATCGGTTCCCGGTGGCTGCATTCTAGCGACGCATGGTGATGAAACGGCCGCTCGCGTACACGTCCGGCTCGCTCGCGCGCACGTCCGGTTTTTTGAGGCGCGCACGGGCCATCAAAGATTTGGAAAATAGCGGTTTCATCACCCAATACCCGGACGATACGAGGAACGCCATGGCGCTGAACGCGTTGTTGTGTCACTGTGTAACCGACTGGGCGCTAACGTGCTAATCTGTTTCCCTCATGGCGTATTCCAATACCTATAACCGTTCCGTCTCTACGGCGGGGGCATTCCGCGCAGGCTGGTGGCGTTTTTCGCAGGAGCTGCTGCTCATCGTTGGCTTGGCGCTGTTGATCTTTCTGACGCTGGCGTTGGTCAGCTATTCATCGCTTGATCCCTCGTGGTCCACCTCCGGCGTGGGCGCTCCGGTGCACAACTGGGGCGGCCGGCTGGGCGCCTGGCTGTCAGATGTGGCGTATGCCTTGCTGGGCTACTCGGCCTGGTGGTGCGTGGCGGCGGGCGCGCGCGTTTGGGTGACGGGCGTGGGGCACTGGATTACCGCCAACGACAAGATCGATAGCGCCGCCGAAAGTAGGCCGGAGCAGCGCGCCGACACCACGCCGCAGCGCGGTCTGGTGCTGCACACGCTAGGCTTTTTGGTGGGGCTGGTGTTGCTGCTGGCGGCCAGTTCGGGGTTGGAGTGGTTGCATCTGTACCGGTGGGACGGCATGTTGCCCGACAAGGCGGGCGGTGTGTTGGGGCAAGTCGGCGGACGGTTGGTGATCGAATGGTTGGGCACGACCGGCTCGACGCTGTTCGGGCTGGCGGCGTTGATGGTTGGTTTTTCGCTGGTGTTCCGGTTTTCGTGGGGCGGGCTGGCAGAGCGCGTCGGCGCGCTGCTGTACGCGCCGTTTGCCACGACCCGTGCACGGCGCGAGATTGCGCAGGACAAGGCATTGGGCGCGCAGGCCGCGCTTGAGCGCGAGGCGGTGCTGCGCAAGGAGCGCGGGGAAGAAAACGATCCGAACACCACGCAGCCGTTGGTGATTGAACCGGTGCTTACCGATGTTCCCCAAAGCGAACGCGCGGTCAAGGAAAAGCAGCACCCGCTGTTTAACGAGCTGCCCGACAGCCATCTGCCGCAAATCGGCCTGCTCGATGCTGCACCGGCGCACCAAGAAGGCGTGGAGCCTGACACGCTGGAGATGACCAGCCGCTTGATCGAGAAAAAGCTCAAGGACTTTGGCGTGGAAGTGCGGGTGGTTGCCGCCGCGCCTGGGCCGGTCATTACCCGCTACGAGATCGAGCCGGCCACCGGCGTCAAGGGCGCGCAGGTGGTCAATCTGGCGAAAGACCTGGCGCGTTCGCTCTCGCTGGTGTCGATACGCGTGATCGAAACCATTCCGGGCAAGAACTACATGGCGCTGGAGTTGCCCAACGCACGGCGGCAGATGATCCACCTATCGGAGATCCTCGGCTCGCAGGTCTACAACGGCGCCAAATCGCTGCTCACCGTCGGGTTGGGCAAGGACATCGTGGGCTATCCCGTGGTTGCCGATCTGGCCAAGATGCCGCACCTGCTGGTGGCGGGCACCACCGGTTCGGGTAAGTCGGTGGGTATCAATGCGATGATTTTGAGCCTGCTCTACAAAGCTGAGCCGCGCGACGTGCGGCTGCTGATGATCGACCCCAAGATGCTGGAAATGTCGGTCTATGAAGGCATTCCCCACCTGCTGGCGCCGGTGGTCACGGACATGAAGCAGGCGGCCAACGGTCTGTCGTGGTGCGTCGCTGAGATGGAACGCCGCTACAAGCTCATGAGTAAGCTGGGCGTACGCAACGTGGCGGGCTTCAACCAGAAGATCGACGAGGCCAAGGCGCGTGATGAATTCATCAGCAACCCGTTCAGCCTGACGCCCGAAGACCCGGAGCCGCTCGAACGTCTGCCCTTCATCGTGGTGGTCATCGACGAGTTGGCCGACCTGATGATGGTGGTCGGCAAAAAGATCGAAGAGCTGATTGCCCGCTTGGCGCAAAAGGCGCGTGCGGCGGGTATCCACCTGATTTTGGCGACACAGCGGCCGTCGGTCGACGTCATCACCGGCCTGATCAAGGCCAACATCCCGACGCGCATCGCGTTTCAGGTATCCAGCAAGATCGACTCGCGCACCATCCTCGATCAGATGGGCGCGGAAACGCTGCTGGGCATGGGCGACATGCTCTACCTGCCCAGCGGCATGGGCTTGCCGCAGCGCGTGCACGGTGCCTTCGTCAGCGACGAAGAGGTGCACCGCGTGGTCGATGCCCTCAAGAGCCAGGGCGAGCCGAACTACATTGAAGGCGTACTTGAAGGCGGCGTGCTCGAAGACGGCAATGGCGGCGGGGGCTTGAATGGCGATAGCGGCGGCGAGGGCGACCCGCTGTATGACCAGGCCGTGCAGATCGTGCTCAAGAACCGCAAGGCCAGCATCTCGCTGGTACAGCGGCACCTGGGTATCGGCTACAACAAGGCCGCCAACTTGCTCGAAGCCATGGAAAAAGCTGGGCTGGTCAGCAGCATGAACGCGCGCGGCCAGCGTGAAATTCTCGCACCTATGTCTGGACAGGAGTGATACACACATGATTCGTTTTCTTTCCCGCGCGGCGTTACCGCGCCGCATGCTTGCAGGGGCCGGCCTGGCCGTGGGTATGCTGCTGGCATTGCCGGCCTGGGCAAATGGCCTGGACAGCTTGGCGCGCTTTTTGCACGACACGCACACGGGGACGGCGCGCTTTACGCAAGTCGTAACCACGCCGCCGCCCAGCGGACAAGCCAACCCGAAACCGCGCCAGCGCACGCAAAGCGGTGTCTTCGCCTTCAAACGGCCGGGGCAATTCCGCTTCGACTACCAAGCACCGTTTGCGCAAACCATCGTCGCCGACGGCCAAACGCTGTGGCTCTACGACGCTGACTTGAATCAGGTCACCGCGCGGCCGCAAGCAAAGATGCTTTCCAGCACGCCGGCCGCCTTGATTGCTACCGCCACGGATTTGACGGCGCTGCAACGCGACTATGTGCTGACCGACGAAGGCGAGCAAGGCGGCTTGCAATGGATCAAGGCCGTGCCCAAGCCGCGCGACGACGGCTCTTCCGGCGCACTGCAAAGCGTGCGCGTGGGTTTGAAGACGGGCGCCAATGGCGTACCCGTACTGGCTGTGCTGGACATTCTCGACAGCTTCGGTCAGCGCTCGCAAATCACCTTCAGCGCTTTCGATGCCAACACGGCCATTCCGCCCGGTCGCTTCCAATTCACCCCGCCGAAGGGGGCGGATGTATTGCAGGAGTGAGTTTCGCCATCCTTTGATGGTGTGCGGCGGGCGCGCTGCTGGAAAAGGCCGTGGACCGGCGTGCCGCGGAACCCATTGCGGCTGATACAGCCAAGCCCATGCGGTCGTCCTGCGCCGGTCGTTTTTGCGCATCGGCCAGCGGCCGGTTGTGCGCCGCACTTTTCGGGAAACGGAGGGGGTAGGAGGACATGTGCCGCAACACGCCCCAGCATACAAGCGCGGGTATACAAACACAAACAGCCGCTGAATTGTGTGCGGGCGAAAATTTGCACATGGCCTACACAGGAAGATTCGCGCCGTCGCCCACCGGACCGCTGCATGCCGGTTCGCTGGTGGCGGCGCTGGCCAGTTGGCTCGACGCGCGCGCGCACGGCGGGCGCTGGCTGGTGCGCATCGAGGACGTGGATGCGCCGCGCTGCATGCCCGGCGCGGCGCAGCGCATCCTCGCGCAACTGGCCGCTTGCGGCCTGATGCCTGACGAAGCACCGGTGTGGCAATCGGCGCGCGGCGCGCGGTATCAGGCGGCGCTCGACAGTCTGATCCGGCGCGGCCTGGTGTATCCCTGCGCCTGTTCGCGGCACGACATCGCCCAGGCACAGGCGCAGGCGGGCATTTGGCGCGAGCGCGGACAGGAACTGCCGTATCCCGGCACTTGCCGCCCTGAACGCGGCGGGCTGCACGGCCAGCCGCCGCGCGCTTGGCGGTTGCATACCGGACGGGCGTTCGACGGCGTGCCGCCCGATGTCGGCTTAACCTTTCACGCAGGCGAATGGTGCGTCGATTGGCAGGATCGCCGCCTGGGTGCGCAACGGCAAAACGTCACGCGCGCGGTAGGCGACTTCGTGTTGCGGCGCGTCGATGGGCTGTGGGCCTATCAATTGGCCGTGGTGGCGGATGATGCGGCGCAAGGCATCACGCACGTGGTGCGCGGTGAAGACCTGGCCAACAACACGCCGCGCCAAATCCTGTTGCAACATGCGCTCGGTCTGCAGCGGCCCGTCTACCTGCACACCCCGCTGGTATTGGGCGCGAACGGCGAGAAACTCAGCAAGCAAAACGGCGCGGCAGCGCTGAACCTGTCCGACACCCGTGCGGCGCTGGTGGCATTGAACGCCGCCGCGCAAGTTCTGGACTTACCGCCCACTGATGCGGCCGGCATCACGGATGCACTGGCTGGGTGGGTGCGGGCTTGGGCGGTGAAATAGCCGTGAGTTGAGTTTGTGCGGGCGTTATTGGCGGTGGGTCAGGGATTCGAACCCTGGAAGGGGTTGCCCCCTTGCTGGTTTTCAAGACCAGTGCCTTAAACCGCTCGGCCAACCCACCGTGATACGCACGGCCTGCAACGGCCCGGCCGCGCTTTTCGGAAAGCGTATGGATTGTAGAGGGATATGCGCCGGCAACGCAACACTGCGCCGGACAGCGCTGGACTGTCGGCTGCTTTACAGCCCCAGGCGCTTGACATCGCCGCGCCCGGCGCGGATGAGTTGCGGGGCGCCGCCGGTGAGGTCGATGATGGTGGACGGCTCGCTGGGACACGGCCCGGCATCGATGACGGCGGCGATTTGGCGGTCGAGCCGCCGGCGGATTTCTTCAGGGTCGGACAGCGGCGTTTCCTGGCCTTCCTGCTCGTCGTCGGGCAAGATCAGGGTGCTGGCCAAAAGCGGCGCGCCGTGCTCGGTCAACAGCGCGCGCAGCGCCGGATGGTCGGGCACGCGCAGGCCGATGGTTTTGCGGCTGGGGTGGCTGACGCGCCGGGGGACTTCTTTGCTGGCTTCCAGAATGAAGGTGTACGGGCCGGGCGTCGCGGCCCTGAGCAAGCGGAATTGCGTGTTGTCCACGCGGGCGTAGCTGGCCAGTTCCGACAGGTCGCGGCACAGCAGCGACAGCAGGCGCTTGTCGTCCAAGCGGCGGATGCGGCGGATGGCGGTGACGGCGTCTTTGTCATCCAGGTGGCAGGCCAGCGCGTAGCCCGAATCGGTGGGCACGGCCAGTACGCCGCCTTCGCGCAGCAACTGCGCCGCTTGCTGGATCGGCCGCGGCTGCGGGTTTTGCGGGTGGATGCTGAAGTACTGTGCCACGCTGGTGCGCTCTGTTTATTGAATGCGGTCGCGCAGCAGCGTCCACACGGGCGTTAAATCGGCGGGCAGCTGGTCGAGTTGGCCCAGGTCGCAATGGCCTTCGTCGGGGCTGTGGAAGTCGCTGCCGCGCGAGGCGGTCAGGCTGAATTCGCGCGCCACGTCGGCATATTGGCGCGCTTCCGCCGCGGTGTGGCTGCCGGTGACGACTTCAACGCCCTGGCCGCCGTGGGTCTTGAATTCGGTAAACAGCGCGTATTGAACGGTGGGCGTGAAGCCGTAGCGGGCCGGGTGCGCAATGACGGCGACGCCGCCCGCCTGCGTAATCCAGCGCACGGCATCGCCCAGCTTGGCCCATTGGTGCGGCACATAAGCGGGTTTGCCGTCGGCCAAGTACTTGCGGAAGACTTCCGCCGCGTCGCGGCATATGCCGCTTTCAACCAGGTAGCGCGCGATGTGCATGCGCGAGATCAGGGCCGGGTTGCTCGCGTGCCGGAGCGCGCCTTGGTAAACGCCGGGTATGCCGAGTTTTTCCAGCCGCTCGGCCATCGCCCGTGCGCGCACGTCGCGCCCGCTGTGGGTGGCGGCCACGCCCGCGGTCAGTTGCGGATTGCCGGCGTCGAACCCCAGCCCGACGATGTGCACCGTGGTATCGACAAAGGTGACGGATATTTCCACGCCGGTCAGGTAACGGATGCCTTCGGCGCGCGCCGCCGCCTGCGCGCGCGTCTGGCCGCCGATGGTGTCGTGGTCAGTCAGCGCCCACAGGTCTACCCCGTTGGCCCGCGCCCGCGCAGCGAGCTGTTCGGGCGCAAGCGTGCCGTCCGAGATCGAGGAATGGCAGTGCAGATCGGGATTGAGAGGGAAGGTCACACGGTCATTCTACGAATCGTGACGGCGGGCTGCGGACGCAGGGACGGGCAGGCCGATACGGGCGTATCGCTTTTCAGGCGATGGGCGCGCGGGCTCAACGTCACCGCCGCCCGCCGAGGATGTTGCCCAGCACGCCGCGCAGGATCGCTCGGCCCAGGTTGGAGCCGACGGCGCGGACGGCGGATTTGGTCATGGTCTGGAACAGGCCGTCGTGCTGGCCGCCGCGCGGGCCGGTGCGGCCGAACAGAACGTCCTTGGCAATGCCGCTCCAGCCCGGTTGACCGCTTTGCGCATCGGCGGGCGCCGCCGTGCCGCTTGCGGCGGCCGGGCCTAGGCTGGACGCGGTGCGCGTCTTGAGCATTTCGTAGGCGGATTCGCGGTCTACCGGCTGGTCGTACACGCCCGCGACCAGGGAATTCTTCAGCAGCGCCTGCCGCTCGGTGTCGGTGATGGGGCCGATCCGGCTGCCCGGCGGCAGCACGTAGACGCGCTGGGTCACGCCGGGGCTGCCTTTGGCGTCGAGCAGGCTGACCAGCGCTTCGCCGGTGGCCAGTTGTGTGATGCTGGCGGCAATGTCCAGCCCCGGATTGGGACGCATGGTTTGGGCGGTGGCGGTCACGGCTTTCTGGTCTTGCGGCGTAAAGGCGCGCAGCGCGTGCTGCACGCGGTTGCCCAATTGCGCCAATACCGTGTTGGGCACGTCGGTCGGGTTTTGGGTGGCGAAATACACGCCCACGCCTTTGGAGCGCACCAGCCGCACGACCAATTCGATGCGTTCGAGCAGCGCCTTGGGCGCGTCGTTGAACAGCAGGTGCGCTTCGTCGAAGAAGAAGACGAAGTTGGGTTTTTCGGGGTCGCCCACTTCGGGCAGGCGCTCGAACAGGTCCGACAGCAGCCACAGCAGAAAGGTGGCGTACAGGCGCGGCGCGGCCAGCAGTTTGTCGGCTGCCAGGATGTTGACCACGCCCCGGCCCTGCACGGTCTGCATCATGTCCGCGATGTTGAGCATCGGCTCGCCGAAGAACTGGTCGCCGCCCTGGCTTTCCAGTTGCAGCAGACCGCGTTGAATGGCACCGATGCTGGCGGCGCTGATGTTGCCGTATTGCGTGGTGAACTGCTTGGCGTTGTCGCCCGCGTAGGCGAGCATGGCGCGCAAATCCTTGAGGTCGAGCAGCAGCAGCCCGTTGTCGTCGGCGATTTTGAAGACCAGGTTGAGCACGCCCGATTGCGTGTCGTTCAGATCGAGCATGCGCGCCAGCAGCAGCGGCCCCATGTCGGAGATGGTGGCGCGCACCGGATGGCCCTGCTGGCCGAATACGTCCCACAGCGTGACGGGGCAGGATGCGGGTTCCGGCAGCGGCAGGCCGCGCTCTTGGAGCGTATCGGCCAGCTTGCCGGCGGCGCCGCCGGTCTGGCTGATGCCCGTCAGATCTCCCTTGACGTCGGCCATGAACACCGGCACGCCGATGGCGGAAAACGATTCGGCCATTTTTTGCAGCGTGACGGTTTTACCGGTGCCGGTCGCGCCCGTAATCAGGCCGTGGCGGTTGGCCTGGCCCGGCAGCAGCAGGCATTGCACGTCGCCGCGTTCGGCGAGAAGGATGGGGTTTGTCATGATCGAAAGTCCCAGTGACGAGGTGAAACGTAAAATCCGGTCAAGGAATCTCTGAATAACCCTGAGTGAGTTGGCGCGCCTGGATTTGGGATGGGCTGCAAGGCGCAAAGCACAGCGATACCCGCCGGTATCGCGAGCATTTGCAACGCCGCAGACCGCTCAAAGCCAGGATGCGCCGGCCACGAGAGGGTTGTTCAGAGGTTCCATGATTATCTGGACTTCAGTAAAAGGCAGGGACACTCATGTCTGGGCATAGCAAGTGGGCGAACATTCAGCATCGCAAGGGGCGGCAGGACGAAAAGCGCCAGCGCATCTGGACGCGCGTGGTGCGCGAAATCATGGTGGCCGCGCGCACCGGCGGAGGTGATCCGGCGGCCAATCCGCGCCTGCGGCTGGCCATCGACAAGGCCAAGGCGGCCAACATGCCCGCCGACACCATCAAGCGCAACATCGACAAGGCCACCGGCAACCTCGAAGGCGTGACCTACGAGGAAATCCGCTACGAAGGCTACGGCATCGGCGGCGCGGCCATCATCGTCGATACCATGACCGACAACCGCGTGCGCACGGTGGCCGAGGTGCGGCACGTGTTTTCCAAATACGGCGGCAACCTGGGGTCGGAAGGCTCGGTGGCGTTCCAGTTCAAGCACTGCGGACAAATCATTCTGGCGCCCGGCGCCGACGAAGACAAGGTGATGGAAGTGGCGCTGGACGCGGGCGCGGACGACGTGATCGCGGACGAAGACGGCGCCATTGAGGTGCTGACCAGCCCCACGCAGTTCGAGGCGGTGCGCGACGCGCTGCAAGCGGCGGGTTTTGTGCCCGAAGTGGCGGAGGTGACGTTGCGCGCCGAAAACGCCATCGACCTGACCAGCGAAGATGCCGAGCGCATGCAAAGGCTGCTGGACATGCTTGAAGACTTGGACGACGTGCAAGAGGTCTATCACAATGCCAACGTGGACATGGACTGAACCGGGCGCGCGCTGACAGGGGCGGGCAGGGCGGCGCGGTTGGCGTCTCATTTTTATCTGGAAGGCACACATTCCCCATGAAGCTCTTGGTGATCGGCAGCGGCGGACGCGAGCATGCGCTGGCCTGGAAGCTGGCGCAATCGCCCAAGGTGCAGCGCGTCTACGTTGCGCCGGGCAACGGGGGAACCGCGCGGGCCGATGGGCTGGAGAACCTGCCCATCACCGATTTGACCGCGTTGCGCGATTGGGCGCTGCGCGAAAAAATCGAACTGACCGTGGTCGGCCCGGAACAGCCGCTGGCGGCCGGCGTGGTCGATGACTTCCGCGCGCACGGGCTGCGCATCTTCGGCCCCACGCGCGCGGCGGCGCGGCTGGAAAGCTCCAAGGCGTTCAGCAAAGCCTTCATGCTGCGCCACGACATCCCGACCGCGCACTACCAGACCTTTACCGATGCCGCCGCCGCGCGCGCCTATGTCGAGTTGCAGGGCGCGCCCATCGTGGTCAAGGCCGACGGCCTGGCGGCGGGCAAGGGCGTGGTGGTGGCGCAGACCGTGGCCGAGGCGCACGCCGCCATCGACGACATGCTGGGCGGCAACCGGCTGGGCGTGGCGCACAACGAAGGCGGCGCGCGCGTGGTCATTGAAGAATGCCTGCAAGGCGAGGAGGCCAGCTTCATCGTGCTGGCCGACGGTAAGAACGTGCTGGCGCTGGCGACCAGCCAGGACCATAAGCGGCTGCTCGACGGCGACAAAGGCCCCAACACCGGCGGCATGGGCGCGTATTCGCCGGCGCCGGTCATTACGCCGGACGTGCATGCGCGCGTGATGCGCGAGATCATCATGCCCACGGTGCGCGGCATGGCCCAAGAGGGGACGCCGTTTACCGGCTTTCTGTACGCCGGGTTGATGATCGACGCGCAAGGCCATGCCAAAACGCTGGAATTCAACACCCGCATGGGCGACCCGGAAACGCAGCCCATCCTGATGCGGCTGCAATCGGATTTGCTGGACGCGCTGTGGGCTGCCACTGAGGGCAAGCTCGATACGGTCGATTTGCAATGGGATCGGCGTATCGCGTTGGGCGTGGTGCTGGCTGCGCAGGGGTATCCGCTGACGCCGCGCAAAGGCGATTTGATTGCGGGCCTGTCCGATCACCGGAGCGCGGCGGAGCCGGTGGACGTGATGGTGTTCCACGCGGGCACCGTGCGCAACGGCGCCGGTGAAGTGCGTACTGCCGGCGGCCGCGTGCTGTGCGTGACGGCGCTGGCCGATTCGGTGCGGCAGGCGCGCACGCGCGCTTACGACGCGGTGGAAGGCATCCGGTTCGAGGGCATGCAGTTCCGCGCCGACATCGGTGCGCGGGCGCTCAAGCCGCGCACCAAGAGCGCCGACAGCAAAGTGGCTTCTCGCCCGGCCAACCTTGCCTGACCGCAACCGTCCCGTTGGCCATGCCGGGCCTATGCACACAGGCCCGGATTCGATAGGGCGCATCGGCATCTTCGGCGGCGCGTTCGATCCGCCGCACGGCGCGCACGTGGCGCTGGCGCGCGCGGCCATCGACGCCTGGCAACTGACCGCGCTGCACGTGCTGCCGACCGGCCAGGCATGGCACAAGGCGCATGCACTCTCGCCCGCACGCGACCGGCTGGCGATGTGCCAACTGGCCTTTGGTGCCATCCCGCGCGTAGTGGTCGATGACCGCGAACTGCGCCGCGCCGGGCCGACCTATACCATCGACACGCTGCGCGAATTGGCCGCACAATATCCCGGTGCAGCGCTGGTGCTGCAAATCGGCGCCGATCAGGCGGCGTTTTTCCACCGCTGGCGCGACGCGCAAGAGATCGCGCGCATGGCTTTTATTTCGATCGCCGCGCGCGCAGAAGATGCGGCGTTTGACGCCCGGCATCCGCTGCCCGGCGTTGACGCAGATCCGGCCCGTGTGCGCGTGCTGGGGCTGCCCGTCATGCCGCACAGCGCTACGGACATCCGGCAGCGCGTGGCGCAGGGGCTGCCCGTGAACCATCTGCTGCCGCCCGCCGTCGCGGGGTATATTGCCGAACATCACCTTTATCAAACAACCTCATGAGCGAAACCGCTGCCCGCAAAGACATCCAAAGACTCCAACGCGCCATCGTCGATGGACTGGAGCACGTCAAGGCCCACGACATCCGCGTATTCGACACGGCGCATCTCTCGCCGCTGTTCGAGCGGGTGCTGATCGCCAGCGGTGCGAGCAACCGCCAAACCCGCGCCATCGCCGCCAGCGTGCGCGACAAGGTGCGCGAAGCCGGCATGCCCAAGCCGCGGCTGGAAGGCGAGGAAAACGGCGAGTGGATCATCATCGACTGCGGCGCGGCGGTGGCGCACGTCATGCAACCGGCCATCCGCCAGTATTACCGGCTGGAAGAAATCTGGGGCGACAAGCCCGTGCGGCTGAAGTTCGGCGCGCCCAAGCCCGCAGCCGTCAAGACCGCGCCGAAATCGGGGGCTGCGCCGTCAGCGCCCGCGAAAACCGCCGTAGCGAAAAAGGCCGCGGCCAAAACGGTAGCCGCCAAACCGGTTACCAAAACGGCCGCGAAAAAAGCCCCGGCCAAAAAGACTGCCGCACCGACCGCTGCCGTGAAGCGCACAACCCGATCGGCGGCAGCCAAGACGGCCGGGAGAGCCGCGGTGAAGAGAGCGCCGGCCCCAAAAGCCCCGGCCAGAAAGACCGCCGTCAGGAAAACCCCGGCCCGCAAATCCGCCTGACCGGAACGCGCGGTGCGGCTGCTCATCGTCGCCGTCGGGCAGCGCCTGCCGGACTGGGCGCGGATTGCGTGGGACGATTACGTCAAGCGCTTTCCGCCTGAACTGCGCGTCGAACTCAAGGCCATCAAGACGGAGCCGCGCGCCGGGGGCAAAACCGCCGCGCAGTGCATGGCCGCCGAGCGCGCGCGCATCGAAGCGGCAATACCCAAACACGCGCATGTCGTCGCGCTTGACGAACGGGGCACGGCGCTGACCACGCAGGCGCTGGCCGTCCGGCTGCGCGGCTGGCAGCAGGGCGGCGGCGATACGGCATTACTCATCGGCGGG
>Ga0209738_10000187_pt1 | contig 13901 bp, 2 predicted proteins | sample TergutNc150P5_FD_187289 | JGI IMG/M metagenome (GOLD analysis project Ga0209738, IMG submission 187289) | Nasutitermes corniger P5 segment gut microbial community from laboratory colony in Florida, USA - Nc150 P5 (SPAdes) (version 2) | ecosystem: Host-associated > Arthropoda: Insects > Digestive...
TCGGGCCAGAGCCAGACGTTCTCGGTCGCGGCGGGCGATTTCGCGGCGGCCTACGGGCTGGTGCTGCCCACCGCGTCCACGCAACTGGTGGTGGACGAAGAGGCCCCGGCCGCGCCCGTGGTGACCGCACCCACCGCCGGTGAGCGCACCAACGACAACACGCCGCTGATCGCCGGCACGGGCGAGAACGGATCGAGCGTGCACGTCAGCATCGACGGCACCCTCATGTGCACGGTGACGGTCGGTTCCGACGGCACCTGGACATGCCCGGACGGGCCGGCGCTGGCCGACGGCGAGCACACGCTGGCCGCCTCGCAGACCGACGAGGAGGACAACGAGTCGGCGCCGTCCCAGCTCACGTTCACCGTCGACGCGTTGGCACCCAATGCGCCCGCGATCACCGCGCCGACGCCCGATCAGATCATCGAGGAAGCCTCGCCGGCCATCAGCGGCACCGGCATCGCGGGTGCGCAGGTGAGCGTGTCCGAGGGCACGACCACGCTGTGCACGGCGACGGTCGCCGCCGACCACACGTGGACGTGCCAGGCGCAGCTGCCCGACGGGGAGCACACGATCAGCGCTATCCAGACGGTGGACGGCCACGACTCCAACCCGGTCACCGTGCTGTTTGACGTGTCGACGACCAACCCCGACCCGCCGTCCGTCCGCAAGCCCGCGGCGAACTCGGTCGCACTGACCGGGAACGTCTCGTTCAGCGGCCTGGGCGCCAAGAACAACACGGTCACCGTCCGCGAGGGCCAGACGACGCTGTGCACCGCCGCGGTCACCGCGACCGGCACCTGGCAGTGCGCGACGACCGTCACGCTCGACCCCGGCGACCACACGATCACCGCGACACAGGCCGATCTGGCCGGGCGCGTCTCCGATCCGACATCGGTGACGTTCACCGTTGCTGCGGTTCCGCTGTCCGCGCCCGTCATCACCAGGCCGGCGGACGACGAGCTGGTCACCGACTCGACGCCGGTGTTCACCGGCACCGGACAGACCGGGGCGACCGTGACCGTCCGGGCGGGCGACGGCACGACCCTGTGCACGGCGGCCGTGGACGGCACGGGCGCCTGGACGTGCGAGGCCACCTCGGCGCTGGGACAGGGCAGCCAGACGGTGTCGGCCACGCAGGCCAACGCCGCCAGCGGCTCGTCGCCGGGCGTCTCGGTGACGTTTACCGTGGATTCGATCAAGCCCGGGCCGGTGGAGATCGTGACGCCCGATGCGAACGCGCTGGTCAACAGCGCGACGCCGTCGCTGACCGGCACCGGCGAGATGGGCGACACCGTGCATGTGACCGAGGACGGCGTGCCGGTCTGCACCGCCGTCGTGGACGAGACCGACACGTGGAGCTGCACCGCGACCGCGACGCTGTCCGACGGGTCGCACACGTTCGACGTGGTGCAGGCCGATGCCGCCGGGCTGCGGTCCGACCCGGTCTCGGTGACGTTCGTCATCAGCACGACGCCTCCGGATGCGCCGGTGATCACCGTGCCGGCATCCGGCGCGCTCACCAACGACACCACGCCCGGCATCGGCGGCACCGGTGTGGCCGGCGACACGGTGACCGTGCAGCGCGACGGCGGCGCCGTCGTGTGTGCGGCCGTCGTGGGCGAGACCGGCACCTGGAGCTGCACGCCCAAGGATGCCCTGGACGACGGCACGTACGCCCTGACGGCGACGCAGACCGACGTGCTCGGGCGCGATTCGTCCCCCTCGGACGCCGTCCGGGTGACCGTCGATTCGACGGCCCCGATCGCGCCGTCCATCGCGACGCCCACCAACGGCGCCGTCGTGACGACCGCATCGCCGGTGATCGGCGGGTCGGGCGAGACCGGCGCCACCGTGACCGTGACCGAGGTCAGCCGGACGCGTGCCGCCACCGCGGAGGTGTGCACGGCGCCGGTGATCGCCGGAGCATGGACGTGCACGCCGGATGCCCCGCTGGCCGACGGCGTCCACGCCATTCAGGCCGTGCAGCGCGATGCGGCGGGCAACGTGTCGTCCGCGTCGGCTCCCGTGCAGTTCACGGTGGACGCGGTGCCGCCGAGCGCCCCGGTCGTCAGCACGCCCATCGGCGGCGCGACGACCGCCGACGCGACGCCGGTCATCAGCGGCACCGGCGAGGCCGGGGCGCGGGTGAGCGTCACGGACGGCGCCGGTGCGGCTGTCTGTGCCGCGGTCGTGGACGAGGACGGTGCGTGGAGCTGTGTGCCCGATGCGGGCTTGCCCGAGGGGGAGCAGACCCTGAGCGTGGCGCAGGTCGACACCGCGGGCATCGGCTCGCCGACGACGACCGTGACGTTCAGCGTGGACACCGCCACGCCCGTGGCGGCGCTGTCGGTCACGCCGCTGTCAGCCGGCACGACCACGACGCCGACGATCTCGGGTGTCGGGCAGGCGGGCTTCAAGGTGTCGGTGCGCGAGGGGACGACGCCCGTGTGCGGCGCGACCGTCGGCGCGGACGGGGCCTGGAGCTGCGTGCCCACCGCGGCGCTCAGTGCAGGCACGCACGCACTGAGCATCGTGCAGGTCGATCTGGCCGGCAGTCCGTCCGATCCCGTGATGCTCACCGTCACCGTGAACGCGCCGGACGCCACGGCGCCGGGCACCACGGCGCCGGGAACCACCACACAGCCCTCGCAGACGACGCCGTCCCAGACGACGCCGTCCCCGACATCCCCCTCGAAGACCACGACGACGGGCCAGTCGTCCGTGGCACAGAACCAGGTGCCGACTGCCGCGAGTCAGTCGGCACCGACGGGTGGATCCGTTGCTCCGGCACCGCCCTGGGCATGGTGCGTCACCACCATGCTGGCAGGCCTGATGCTGCTGTTGGCGGCGCTGCAGCGCCGAGTCCGGCAGCACAGCCTGACCTGACCGGGTCGACGAAATCCCTCAGATTGGGGCGGGACGCCAGCGTGCGTCCCGCCCCAATCGCGTCCCGGGGCCCCAGCGCGCCGAAGCCGCGATGCATTCCCGTTTCTGCACAAATGCGGTGACAATTCGACGGCGTTTCTCATCCGGAAGGAGGAATGCGCGTTAGCGTCACCTCATTCGTAAGGATGAGCCCATGTTAGCGCATGCCGTCTATGCGTTGTTCACCCGGGGTACCGAGTCGGGTTCTGGGTGTCATGTATGCAAAGCAGTGGCCCGCATGATAGCGCACGGTCGTCTCGCGCAGAACGGCGGGGTCGCCTGCGCTCGCCGATGAGTGCATCGGCTATTCTTCGACACGTCTGGGCTAGCCGCAGGCACCATCCGGTGAAAACCGTTCTTGGGAACAGTGGCATACTCTCTTTCGGTCGTCGGATTGCATCCGATGGCCGCAGTGACACATTCTGACCCCTCGGTGTGAGCGCTGCAACGGAGTGGATATCGACCTGGCTCAACAGAGGGGAAGCTATCGCAATGATCATCAATCGACCCGCCCGATCCCAGGGGAAGTCCCTGTGCGCCCGCAGGGGAATTCCAACACGAAAAGCCAGGCGTTCACTGGCCGCGCTGGGCGCGTTTGCCATGCTGGTCGCCGGTGTCGCCGGGGCGCAATTGGTGCTGGACGCGCCGTCGTCCCAGGCTGCGGGCACCCCCGGCGTCCCGCAGCCGGGCACATCGGTCTTCACCGAAGACTTCCAGCACACCGGTTCGACACCGGTCGCGCTGACCGACTACACGGGCGCGCAGGGGACGACCTACACCGCCGATCCGTCCTGGCTGCCGGCGGCCAACGCGTGCAACGGCCTGATCATCAACCCCCGCACGCCGGACGGCGCCGCGCAGGCGATCGACAGCGCGTGCAGCCCGAGCAACTGGGACTGGATCACCTCGATCGCCCTGGCCCTGGGCGAGGTGCAGCATGTGAAAGATCCGTCCGTCAACAACGCGCTCACCGAGGCGACGGCCAGCGCCGACCACAATCAGGCGCCGGGTGTCATGCTGGAAACGCAGACCCCGGTCAAGGCGACGCCGGGCCACTTCTACGCCGTGAGCGCGTACTTCGGTGCCGTCAACTGCCACGACGAGTCGAACAACTTCGAGAAGGATCCGAGCGAGACGTTCGAGCTCAAGATCGGCGACACCTACCAGACGCTGGCGACCGGGCTGAACCCGTGCCAGGCCCCGGGGGCCACCGAAGACGAGGAGGGCGGCAACGACGTCCACATCGCGCGCCTCCAGTCGGGCAGCTACCTGGCGACCGGCGCGCAGACGCTGGGCCTGCGGCTGTCGGACCAGACCCCGCAGGCGGGCGGCGGCCAGGGCAACGACGTCGCCTTCGACCTGCCGCAGATCATGGACGTCACGCCCTCGCTCGACATGGCCATCGCGCCGAGCCAGATCGGCGGCACGACCCCGGGTATCGAGACGTTCACCATCACCAACACCACCGATCTGGCCGCCAAGGACGGCTGGTCGTTCACCGACGCGCTGCCTGCCGGCCTGACCGCGGTGCCGGGCTCGGCGACCACCACCTGCCCGAACACCACGCCGACCATCGCGGCCGACGGCACGTCGGTCTCGGTCGCCAGCGGCTCGCTTGCCGACGGCGCGGCGTCGTGCACGGTCAGCGTCCACGTGACCTCGTCGACCAGCGGCACCTACACCAACACGCCTTCCCAGGTGACCATGAACGGCCTGCTCGCACCGTCCGCCGCTGCCCAGGTGAACGTGGATGCGACCGTCCCGGCCACGCCCGCGATCACGTCCCCGGCCGACGGTTCGGCCACCAAGAACGCCACGACCACCGTCGCGGGCACCGGCGTGGCCGGTGACACGCTGACCGCGACGCTGGACGGCCAGCCGCTGTGCACCACGACGGTCGCAGGCGACGGCACCTGGTCGTGCCCGGCCACCCCGTCGCTGGCGGACGGATCGCACACCGTCACGGCCCGGCAGGCCGACGCGCTGGGCAACACGTCCACGCCGGCCTCGGCCACGTTCCGCGTCAGCACCAAGGGTCCGGGTGCGCCGGTGATCACCGCGCCTGTGGACAAGACGCTGACCAACGCCGCGACCCCGACGGTGTCGGGCACCGGCGAGCCCGGCGATGCGATCGCGGTCACCGACGAGCACGGCGCGCCGGTCTGCACCGCGACCGTCGGTTCGGACGGCGCCTGGTCGTGCCAGGCCGGCGCCCAGCCGGACGGCACGCACACCCTGTCGGTCACGCAGACCAACGACCTGGGCCAGGCGTCCCCGGCGGCCACCGTGACGCTCACGGTCGACACCACCGCCCCGGCCGCACCCGTCGTGACCGCGCCCGCGCAAGGATCGTCCATCAACGACCCGCAGCCGATCGTCTCGGGCACCGGCGAGGCCGGCGACCGCGTGGCCGTCACCGGCCCGGACGGCTCGCCGGTCTGCGGCGCCACCATCGGTGCGGACGGAGCCTGGTCGTGCCAGGCCCCCGCGCTGAAGGACGGCTCACAGACCTTCTCGGTCACGCAGACCGACCCGGCCGGCAACACGTCCACGCCCGCGACCGCGACGTTCACGCTCGACACGACCCGTCCGGCGGCGCCCGCGATCGCCACGCCCTCCGATCAGACGATCACCAACCACAACACGCCCGCGTTCACCGGCACCGGCGAGGCCGGCGACGCGGTCGTCGTGGACGACGGCACCGGCAAGCAGGTCTGCGCGGCGACGGTCGGCACCGACGGCTCGTGGGCCTGCACGCCGTCCGCGCTGCCCGACGGCACGTACGCCATGACCGCGCAGCAGACGGATGCGGCGGGCAACCGGTCCGATCCGTCCCACCCCGTCGCGCTGGTGATCGACACGACCAAGCCGGACGCGCCCGCGATCACCGCGCCCGCTGCCGGCGCCGCGACCTCCGCTGAGCGGCCGGTGGTGTCCGGCACGGGCGAGCCGAACGCCTCGCTGACCGTCACCGACGGCACGACGACCGTCTGCGTCACGACCGTGACGGCCGCGGGCACCTGGACGTGCACCGCGCAGACCGTGCTGAAGGACGGCCCGCACACGCTGTCGGCGACGCAGACGGACGCGGCGGGCAACACGTCCGACCCCGGGACGACCACCGTCACGATCGACTCGACGCCGCCGGCCGCGCCGGTGATCGCCACGCCGACAAGCGGAAGCGCCACCGCCAACCCGCAGCCATCGGTCGGCGGCACCGGCGAGCCCGGCGACACGGTGACCGTGGCCGAGGGCACGGCCACGCTGTGTACGGCCACGGTCGACGGCAACGGCGACTGGTCGTGCGCGCCGGCGGCGAAGCTGACGGACGGTCCGCATACCCTCACCGTCACGCAGACCGACGAGGTGGGCAACACGTCCGCACCCGCGACGGCCGCGTTCACGGTCGACACCGCCGCGCCCGCCGCGCCGGTTCTCAGCGCGCCGACCGACGGATCGGCGACCAGGAACCAGCGTCCGACGATCGCCGGCACGGGCGAGCCGGGCGACACGCTGACGGTCGCGGAGGGCTCGGCCACCGTCTGCACGGCGACGGTCGCGGCCGACGCCACCTGGACGTGCACGCCGGCATCGGCGCTGCCCGAGGGCGACCATACGGTCGTGGCCACCCAGACCAACGCCGCCGGCCTGACCTCGACGCCCGCCACGGCGACCTTCACCGTGGACGTGACCGCACCGGCCGCACCCGTCGTCCAGACGCCCGCCGCCGGCGGTGCGACCAACGACAGCCGGGCGCGCATCGGCGGCACCGCCGAGCCGGGTTCGTCGCTGGTGGTGGACGAAGGCACGACCCCGCTGTGCCAGACGACGGCCGACGCGACCGGCGCCTGGTCGTGCACGCCCGACGCCGCGCTGGCCGACGGCGACCACACCGTCACCGCGCAGGCCAGCGATCGGGCGGGCAACGCCTCGACGCCGTCCGTACCGGTGACGTTCACCGTGGACACGGCCAAGCCGGCCGCACCCACCATCGCGACGCCGAAGAACGGTGGTCTGACCAACGACCCCACGCCGAGCATCGGCGGCACCGGTGAGCCCAAGGACACCGTGGTGGCAAGCGCAAACGGCACTCAGCTGTGCACGGCCACCGTTCAGGGCGACGGCTCGTGGAGCTGCACGCCGACCGCCGCGCTGCCGCAGGGCCCCAACACCGTCACGGCCGTCCAGACTGATCCGGCGGGCAACACGTCCGACCCGGCCAGCACGACGTTCACGCTGGATACGACCAAGCCCGCCGCGCCCGCCATCGGCGCCCCGACGACCGGTCAGCAGACCAACCACAGCGCACCGAGCATCGCCGGGACGGGCATGCCGGGCTCCGCGGTGACCGTCAGCGACGGGGGTGCACCCGTCTGCCGGGCGGTCGTGGCCACAGACGGCAGCTGGACCTGCACGCCCGCCACGGGGTTGGACGACGGCGCGCACACGCTGACCGCGGCCCAGACCGATCCGGCGGGCAACACGTCCGATCCGTCGGCGCCGGTGACGTTCACCGTGGATACGGCCAAGCCGTCCGCACCCGCGATCGCCACGCCGGGCGACGGCTCGCTGATCGACGACGCGCGGCCGCCGATCTCGGGCACGGGCGAGCCGGGCGACGCCCTGGCGGTCACCGCCGGATCGTCCCCGGTGTGCCAGACGACCGTCGGCAAGGACGGCAGCTGGGCCTGTGCGCCCGCGTCCTCGCTGCCCGACGGTGCGAACACGCTGACCGTGACGCAGACGGATCCGGCGGGCAACACGTCGGATCCGGCGGCCGCGACGTTCACGATCGACACCACCGCGCCGAAGGCGCCCGTGATCACCGCTCCGGCCGATGGGTCGCTGACCGGACACGCCACGCCCATGCTGGCGGGCACCGGCGAGCCCAAGGCGGGCGTCACCGTCACCGACGGCGGCACGCTGGTCTGCCAGGCCACCGTGGACGCCACCGGCGCCTGGTCGTGCACCCCGGCGTCCGCGCTGCCCGACGGCCCGCACACGCTGATGGCGGTGCAGACGGATCCGGCGGGCAACGCCTCCGTCCCCGCGACCGCGACGTTCACGATCGACACGGTCAAGCCGGCCGTGCCCACGATCACCGCTCCCGGGAACGGATCCCTCACGAACGACGCGACGCCCGCTGTCTCGGGCACGGGTGAGCCGGGCGCCGCGCTGACCGTGACGGACGGCGGTTCGGCGGTGTGTTCGGCCACGGTGGGCAAGGACGGTTCGTGGACCTGCACGGCGGCGCAGCTGCCGGATGGGTCGCACACGCTGACCGTGACGCAGACCGACCCGGCGGGCAACACGTCCGATCCGGCGACCACCACCGTCATGATCGACACGGCCAAGCCGGCCGCGCCGACGGTCACCGCTCCGGCGGACGGCTCGGTGACCAATCAGAGCACGCCCGCTGTCTTGGGCACGGGTGAGCCGGGCGCCGCGCTGACCGTGACGGAGGGCCCGACCACGATCTGCACCGCGACCGTCGCCAAGGACGGTTCGTGGACCTGCGCAGCCCCGCACCTGTCGGACGGGTCTCACACGCTGCATGCGACGCAGACCGACCCTGCGGGCAACACGTCGGCGTCCGCGATGGTGACGTTCGCGATCGACACCTCCGCTGCGGCGGCGCCGACGATCACCGCCCCGGCCACCGGTGCGGCGATCAGCGACACCACGCCCACGATCGCGGGCACGGGCGAGCCCGGTGCGACTGTCGACGTGTTCACGACCACCGACCGCACCGCCCCGATCTGCACCGCGACCGTGACCAAGGACGGATCGTGGAGCTGCACGCCGACCACCCAGCTGCCGGACGGATCGACCACCGTGGTGGCCAATCAGACCGATCAGTCGAAGATCCCGTCGGCGGACGCGTCCGCGACGTTCACGATCGACACCATCGCCCCTGCAGCGCCCGTGATCGCCTCACCCGCGAACGGCGCGCAGACCAACCACGCCACGCCGGCCGTGTCCGGCACGGGCGAGGCCGGCGACGCGGTGACGGTCAGCGACGGCGCGACTTCGGTCTGTGCCACGACGGTCCAGGCCGACGCCACGTGGAGCTGCACGCCGAGCGCTGCCCTGAAGGACGGCTCGCACACGCTGACGGCGACCCAGACCGACCCGGCGGGCAACGCGTCACCGTCGGGACGGACGACGTTCACGATCGACACCGTCACGCCGGCCGCGCCGACGATCACCACCCCGAGCCGCAATGCGCAGACCAACGACAACACCCCCGCCATGAGCGGCACGGGTGAAGCCGGCGACGCGGTGACGGTCAGCGACGGTGGGACGCAGATCTGTGCCACGACGGTCCAGGCCGACGCCACGTGGAGCTGCACGCCGAGCGCTGCCCTGAAGGACGGTTCACACACGGCCACGGCCCAGCAGACCGATCCGGCGGGCAACGCATCGGATCCGGCAACGACGACGTTTACGGTGGACACCGTGACACCGGCCGCGCCGACGGTCAAGGCTCCGGTCGATGGCACGGTGACCAACGACCCGACACCAGCGGTGTCCGGCACGGGCGAGCCCGGCGACGCGCTGTCGGTCACGGCCAATGGGCATGACGTGTGTACCGCGACCGTAGCGTCGGATGGCTCGTGGGCCTGCACGCCGACGTCTGCACTTCCCGATGGGGCCACCACCGTGACGGTGACGCAGACCGACCCGGCGGGCAACGCGTCCAAGCCGGCCACCGCGACGTTCACGGTGGACACGACGGCGCCAGGCGCGCCGGTCGTCCAGACGCCAGCGGCCGGAAGCCTGACGAACGACGCCACGCCCACGATCACGGGCACCGGCGAGCCGGGTGCGAGCCTGACCGTGACCGACAACGGCCACACGGTCTGCACGGCGACCGTCGCCAAGGACGGCTCATGGAGCTGCGCTCCGGCGTCCACAGTGGCCGACGGCGATCACACGCTGGCGGTGACGCAGACGGACCCCGCGGGCAACACGTCGAAGCCCGGTCAGGCCACGTTCACGGTGGACACCAAGGTGCCCGCTGCGCCAACGGTCAGTGCGCCGAGCAGCGGGGCCTCGATCGGTGACAACACGCCCGCGGTGAGCGGCACGGGTGAGCCCGGTGCGACGGTTTCTGTGCGCGACGGCAAGACGCCGGTCTGCACGGCGACCGTCGGCCAGGACGGTTCCTGGACCTGCACGGCGGCGACGCTGGCGGACGGGGCTCACACCCTGCTGGTCAACCAGACGGACATGTCGAAGCTGCCGTCGGCCGACGCGTCGGCCACGTTCACGGTGGACACCGTGGCGCCGGACATGCCGGTGATCTCGGTGCCGGCGGACGGTGCGGTGGCCCACGTCCCGGTGAGTGTCATCAGTGGTGCCGGCGAGGTGGGCGCCCACGTGGTGGTCACCGAGAATGGCACCACCGTGTGCACAGCCGACGTCACGGCGTCGGCCAAGCCGATGACCGCCCTGGTGGTCGCCGCTGACGGTTCCGTCACGCAGGCCGCTCCGGCCGGGGTCTGGAGCTGCTCCCCGGCCCAGGCGCTTGCGGACGGTGCGCACACGCTCACCGCGACGCAGACGGACGCGGCGGGCAACACGTCCAAGCCCGGTCAGGCCACGTTCACCGTGGACACAACGCCGGTGCCGACGCCCACGCCGACGCCTGCGCCTGTGCCTACGCCTACGCCCACGCCTGCGCCCACGCCGACGCCAACGCCTGCGCCCGTGCCTACGCCCACGCCTACGCCCGTGCCTGTGCCGGTGCCGACGCCCACGCCTACGCCTACGCCTACGCCCGTGCCTGTGCCGGTGCCGACGCCCACGCCTACGCCCGTGCCTGTGCCCACGCCGACGCCCACGCCGTCACCCTCGCCGACGGTTGTCCCACCTGCACCGCCTGCCCCGGCTGCGCCGGCTGCGACACCGTCTGCCCCGGCTCCGGTGGCTGCGACGGGTGGCTCGGTGGCGGCATCCGGTGCGGCCGGAGCGGCCGGCGTGGGTGTCGGCCTGGTGGCCGCGGCGCTGGCGGCGCTGTGCCTGCGTCGCCGGGAGTCGGGCCTGTCCTGAACCGCGCAACGGAGGTGGGGCAAGACATGCCTGGACGTCTCGCCCACCTCCGTTGTGTCCCTCACTACGCCATGTGCTCGCTCACATTGGATTCACATATTAGCTAGCCAAGGTGCGTTTTTGCCTCCGGCTAATCTCCCAGGTTACGACGGGTTGCCGGTTCGTCCGGCAGTCCGCACATGTGGTCGAGGACGACGCCGCTCGAAGCGGCGAGCGTGAACGGCCGTGGCGACTGGTCTCCACCCTCGATCAGCCTCCACACGATGGCGCACATGGCGCCCGCACCCCGCGGGCAGGTCCGGCGGGGGTGGGCGCCGTGCACGCGCCCGTTCCAGGCACCTCGTCCGACCCCCCTCCAGCCTGCCTCGCCGGTCGCAGCGGCGACCCATTTGTGCCCGTTCGTCCCACCCGACATGGGATTATCGCGTCCAACGTGGGATGATCAGTAGGAAGCGCCGATGCGTCGGCGCCGTCGCCAGCAGACTCCCCGTCATCGCTGGACGTCTCAGTTGACCGTGCAACCCGGCCCCCGTCAGTCAGGTTGCAGGAAGGACTGTGCCATCATGAGCACTCCCCGTGCTCGCGTTTTAGCGAGTTGTACCCGCATCCATGTGGGCTTTCGAACGGCCGCGGTGTGCTGCGGCGCCCTCATCCTGGCGGCCGGACCCCAGCTGCTGGGCACCCTGTCCGCGCAGGCCGCGGTGAACCCCCCGGTGATCACGTCGCCGGCCGACGGTTCCAGCAGCACCAAGACCTCGCCGGTGTTCCAGGGGACGGGCACGCCGTCCAACCATATCGTCGTGAGCGAGGGCAGCACCGTGCTGTGCCAGACCGACGTCACCAGCAACGGCAACTGGACGTGTCTGGCCTACAAGGCGATGCCCCCAGGCAAGCACACGGTGACGGCGACGGCCAGCTCGGGCGCCAGCTCGGCGGTCTCGAAGGCGGTCACGTTTACGCAGAGCGGCGTGCCGCCGGTCTCCCCGGTCATCCTGGTGCCGGCCGCAGACACCGTCTTGTCCGACACGACGCCGACGTTCAGCGGCACGGGTGCCGAGGGTGCGACGATCACGGTCACGCGGTTCGCCAGCTCCGGCGCGTCGACGACGCTGTGCACGACGGAGGTGACGTCGGGCGGCACCTGGTCGTGCGCGCCCGGCACGCCGCTGGCCGCGGGCGAGATCGCGGTGGGCGTGATGCAGGCCACGCCGAGCGGATCGGTGTGGACGAGCCTGCGCCAGTTCCAGATCACGCTGCCCGGTTCCAGCTCCCCGCCGGTGGTCACCACGAAGCCGCCGGCCACCACGGGATCGTCCGGCTCGGCGTCCGCGCCCGCCAAGAACCCCTCGTCGTCGGGCAACACCACGACGGGTTCGTCCGGCGCCTCGACGACGACCAAGCCCGGGTCGTCGGCGGCGAAGCCACCGACCACCTCGACCACGTCGGGCACCACGTCCTCGGGCACCACGTCGGCCGCGAAGACCTCGTCCGGCACCGTGTCATCCCAGACGACATCGTCCGGCGGCGGTGCGGTGGACGCCGCTCTGGGCTCGCAGACGGTGCCCGACGCGTCCACCACCTCGAACGCCCCGCAGATCGTCTACCAGCCGGTCAACGGCGCGATGAACACGGCGACGCCGACGTTCTCCGGCACGGGGGCGGCCGGACAATCGGTGCAGCTGCTGGAGGGCACCACGTCGGTCTGCACGACGGTCGTCCAGGCCGACGGCAGCTGGTCGTGCACGGTCTCAACGCCGCTGGCGGACGGCGTGCACACGATCACGGCGGTGCAGACGGACTCGGCGGGGATCGCGTCGGATCCGTCCGCGGCCCTGTCGTTCGCGATCGACACGGTGCCCCCGGCGGCCCCGGTCATCACGGTGCCGCAGGACGGATCGGTGCTCGCCAGCAGTTCGGCGCTGATCCAGGGCACGGGGGAGGCCGGCTCACGGGTGTTCGTGTCGAACGGTGATGGGTACGTGTGCGCGGTGACGGTCGGAGTGGACGGCCATTGGTCGTGCACCCCGCAGCAGCCGGCGGCCGGCACGGGCGAGTACACGACGGCGCTGGGCCCGCTGGAGTTCACGGACGGCACCCACACGCTGACGGCGTTCGCGGTCGATCTCGCCTACAACCAGTCGAAGTCGGTGTCCGTGACGTTCACGGTGGACACGATGGCGCCCGGCACGCCGACGATCACCGGCCCGGCCGACGGGTCAACGACGCAGCTGCCCAAGCCGACGATCAAGGGCACGGGGGAGTCCGGTGCCCTGGTGACGGTCGTGGAGGGTGGCACGCTGCTGTGCCAGGTGACGGTGCCGACGAGCGGGGCATGGATGTGCGTGCCGACGGAGGCGCTCGACCCGGGCTTGTACGCCGTCACGGCGGCCCAGACGGATCCGGACGGCAACGCTTCGGCGCCGAGCGACCCGGTGTCGTTCATGGTGTTGCGGGCGGACGGGACGGCGCCGGCGCTCGTCGATGTGGGCACGTCCACGGGCGGGACGGTGTCACCCTTCGTCTGGACGGGGGCGGTGCTGGTGCTGGTCGTGGCCGCCGGAGCCGGCGCGCTGGCGGTGCGGCGCCGCTGGTTTGCCCGTTGATTCGTCCCGCATCCCCCGCGCCGCGCCGATCCGGACACCGGGCTTTTTTGACCGGCGTCCGGGGGGCACGGTATCCTGAAGTGCTGTTGCGCACCGCTTGCGGGTCTCGTGCCTGCGGGCGGACGCTTTCTCTTGCGAGAAGGCGTGCAACCAGCAGATGCCCACCACTAGCGGAAGATGGTCTCAGACCGTGCCTACCTACAGCCCAAAGCCTGGCGAGGTCACCAGGAACTGGCATGTCATTGACGCCGAGGGGGTGGTGCTCGGCCGTCTGGCCGTCACCGCCGCGACCCTGCTGCGCGGCAAGGACAAGCC